>SESH01033260.1_pt1 | contig 15118 bp, 26 predicted proteins | sample 3171561 | NCBI WGS metagenome assembly SESH01 (sample SAMN10866947, study PRJNA518727) | freshwater metagenome | biome: subpolar coniferous forest; feature: holomictic lake; material: water; isolation source: holomictic Lake 442 2011 16.5 m and 2014 13 m | place: Canada: near Kenora, Ontario
CCGGGGCCGGGGCCGGGGCCTTCGCCGCACCGCGTCAATTCCTACGTGGCTACATAACTATGTAGGAATACTCGTCGGCACGGCTCCGGGGCCGAAGGCCGGGGCCGAAGGCCGGGGCCGAAGGCCGGGGCCGAAGGCCGCGCAAAGCGAAGGCCCCGGAGCGTGAGCGCCGGGGCCTGTGGAGGGGAGAGAGGCTAGGTGCTGAGAATCAGCACTTTCAGCACTTCATGCCTGGGAGTGAATCACGCGCTCGGCCCCGGCGTTCTTCGCCGCTGTCTCTGCCCAATCGAGGCCGATGAAGCCCCAGCACGAATCCACTTCGTTCCCTGATTCATCGCGGATGATGTAGCCGTAGCATTCGCCGTTGAGCCACTTGCTGTATTCCTCAACTTCGGAGATGAGGCAATCAAACGTGCGAACGATACGTTCGTCTTCTCCAGCATCGGGGAACGCTTTCTCCATCGTCTCCTTGTCCACGTAACACACGCCAAGCTGCCCCGAGTCCCAGGGGCAGTTGAAGCCGTGGGTGTTGAGCGTAATGCCGCTGTGAATGTACGCGAACACGTTGACGCACACTCCATGGAAGAACTCGCTGTTGAGGTAGACCTGAAGTTCGTGCATGTCCATTTTCGATTCGTTCACCACTTTCAGCGTACGGGCGAAGAGCGCCATCGTGCCCAGGTTGTCATGCTCTCGCGGCGACTCGCAATCGCTGTCGTGGTAGATGGTGGCGGTCAGCATTTCACCCTCCGGCTGAAAGAGAATTTACCTGTGTCTTCGGTCTGGTAGCGTTCCTTGATCTTGCGTGCCCGGTCAAGCACCTTTTCGGCGTTACGGTGCGAGGCCCTGTACGCTAGGAATGCGAACATGTCATCGAGGTAGAGGATGTGGTCGATCACTGCCTTCACTTCCTGTGTCATCGGCCAATGGTTCGCTTCGAGCCACTTCCGCGCCACACGGGCGGCGGAGATATTCGACACGACGGAGAACAGCTTCTCAAAATTCTCCTCGTCAATGGAGCGCATGCCGATGCACTCCCGCTCGTTCGACTTGCGGCGGAGAAGGTCAGGGCCAGCATCTCCCCGCTCGATCAGCTTCACCACTCCGTAGCTGTTATGCGCAACGATGTAAAAGCGCATTGAGTAATCACACACTACCATTTCCGACTCCCGCGATTGCCTGTACTTCAGCCTTGGGGAAGAGGCGCGATAATGCCGCCTTGTTGGTTGAGACGAACGTTCCAAGATCGTTGATAACTGCGTACATCTTTTCCGGCCCTTCATCGAATGGCGTTGCCGACATGCAACACACCGGACCAGCTTTCCAATTCTTCGCCACGCTTCGGAGCATGTAGCGCCCCTCTTCGTGGAGTGAACCTTTGCCGTTCACCCGTGCCTGTTCGGTTCCCATGATCGACCACATGGCCGTGCTACGTGGCTCGGAGTAGAGAGCCAATTTGCGGAGAAGCTGTCGGTGGGTGTCGGTGATCGTATCGGTGGTTGGGTACACGCCGGAGAAGCTCATGCGAGATCCTTCGCTGTCATGCCCTCAAGCAGATCGTCGATGTTCACCCACACGCTCACTGCATCCTCATGCACGTAGTAGGTGTTGGTCTTCTCCATGCGCTCACGGAAAAGGTCGAACAGCTTGGCCTCGTCCATCTCGTCAATCTCTTCCTCGTGGTCGGGGAACATCTTGGCTAGATCGCGGCGGAAGTCGCCGGAGATCCAATCACCCCAAGCCTCCTGTTCCATCTCGAACTCAAGGTTGGAATGATGCTCTTCGTCCATGAGCGGGTAGTCGCTGAGAGCCTGGAACTCCTCGATCATTTCCGGCGTGATGGCGGAGAGCTTCACCGCCACTCCTCGCGTGCCGTAGTCGCCGTACAACTCGTAGACGCCTGGGTTCTCGCCGTACTTCTCAATGAACACATCGCAATTCGAGCGCTCCACGGTGGAACCGCTGTAGTCGGAATAGGTGAAGTAGCTCGGAGTGAAGAGGCAATCCCAATCAATGTCGCCAAGGCGACCGCTGTTGTGGGAGCCGTAGCTGATAGACCCGTTCTCCGGCAACCCGCGCTGCATGTAGTCATCGTAGCGGGAGAACTCGCCCATGGATCGGATCGCCTCGCACAACGACTTCACAGCGGAATCAATGTAGGTCTTCATTGGTCACCTCCTCAGTGGTCTTGCTATGCTGTGCCCTCACGCCGTTTGCGTACTTGTCCCACGCCTCGCTGAAGCCTATTCGAGTGAGCCGCTCACCGTACGCCTTTAGCGCCAAGAGCCGCCCTTCCTGGTCCTCGTTGAACACCTTATGCGCGGCGTCAAGTTCGCCTTGGGTAACTTTCAAGTCTTCAGGCATTGGACGCCTCCTCATTAAGCCAGTAAGTGAAAACGTCATGGAGGTAGTCCTTTATCTCGTTGCGGTTTTGCCCTGTGATGCGGAGATCGTACCCCCATACCAAGGACGGCGTGACTACGGCGGTGTGCGTTGTCCAGCCGTCATAGTATCCGTTCTCGTCCATGTGGTGAAAGCCGAAGGTGAAGACAAGCCTGTTGGGCTTGGAAGTGGCATCGAGCTTGGTGCCGTTGTCGATGCCGGAGCCGGAAGGCGCTGTGTCCTTGATGAACGCCTTCAGTTCGTGGTGGGCGATCTCGGCCCATTCGGTAGTGCCGCAAGCGGCCAAGAACTTTCGTGCGATGTGCTGGTAGGTCTTCATGCTACACCTCCGTCCTTGGCAGACCGATCTGATCCCAATCCGCTGGCTCGATGTAGCACTTGCGCGTCTTCAGCACATCGGCAAGAAAGGGTTCCATGATTATCTGTCGAACCGCCTCCTCCTCCTTCACCACGCACCACGTTCCGGTGGGGCCTTTCTTCTGATCGAACTCCATGAACGTGATCCCTGTTGCCATGCGTTCCACGCACTTGTTGCAGGGTTCCATGTCGAACACGGCGCGGTGCGGGGCCTTGCTGTCGTACCCACCCTTCAGCATGCCGAGAAGGGCAACGCCCATGTCCTCGCCGCACCAGAAGCAGACCATGACGCTGGGGTTGACGCCGTGCTTGGGGCTGAGTCGAATGCTACTCATTGCGCCACCTCCCCGATCACCTCGAAGGTCTTGCCTTGGCTATAGCACGCTTGCTGCCACGGCGAGGAGGAGTAGGTGAACGATGCGCCGAATTTGGAGTGGACACGGTAGAGCGGGAAGAAGCTCTCACGCATGCTGTGCATGGGGCGGTAAACCTCCACGCCAACGAAGGTGAAGTGCGAGAAGCTGTCCACGATCTTCTTGCACTCTTCGGTGAGAAGCTTGTAGACGGCGGGGCGCTTCAGCCACGCAAGGCCCTTGATCGTCTGCTCCTGGGTGATGCTCCAATTCACCCCGTCCACGATGGCGACTCCGCAAAGGAACATGCGGAGATCATCCGGCCCACGGCTGAGCCTGGATCGAAGAGCAACGATGTGGGACTCGGGAATGGGTATTCCGGCATCGTACTGTGCCACCCTCTTTTCCCACGTGCGGCGTCCCGTGCTTTTCTTTGTTGCGGTAATGAGGTTCATGCTGCGCCCCCGGTGAAGTCCGGCGCGGAATTGCGCCGATTGATAATTATACCGCTAATTAGTGAATATGTAAACGATTTTTTAACGAGTTATTGCATCACTTACGAACAACCGGCACTAGATTACTGTTTGCGGCCCACTCGCACGTTGTCCTCGTATTGATACTTGTTCACTACGGCGCGGAGTAGCGCTTGCTGTGTATTGTCCTTGCCGTTCAACACGGCACGCACCGTCTCGTCCAACGTGCCTTCGGCCAGGATGGTGTGGCAGAAGATGTGGGAGAACTCCGAGCCTTGTCGGAGCAGACGGCGAATGGCCTGTAGCCACACTTCGAGATCCCACGGCACGCCGAACCAGATGAGGTGCTGCCCTCCGCCTTGGAGATTCAGGCCGTGCCCGATGCTCTGCGGCTGTGCCATCATCAGCGGAACTTCTCCACGGTTCCACAACTCGAAAAGCTGATCGGCTTTCTTGCTCGACAAGTCGGCCACGCAGGGAGCATTCGGGAACGCTTCCTTGAGCCTCTCCTTGTCGTGGTTGTACGAGTAGAGTAGCAGCGCTGGCTTGCCGCTGATTTCCTCTAGCAGATCCTCCACGGCCTCCACCTTGGCGGTGTGGATATGCCGTGTCTTCCTGTTGAACTGCTCGTCTTGAACGTACACTCCGCCATTGGCGATCTGAAGGCACTTCCCCGCCGCCGTTGCCGCATTCACGGCGTTGACCCTGGTTCCATCATTCAGCAGCGTGACAAGGATGGTTTCCATGTCGTGATAGACGCGCATCACATCATCGGGAAGCTGGATCCTTATGTCGTTGAATACAAGCTTGGGTAGATCAAGCACCTCGTCTGATATGCGAAGCACCAGCGGCCTCACCTTCTCGTATATGCGCTCCTCGCTCTTCGGCTTCAGATCCCACGTGTAGCCGCCGTAGCCGCCAGCATCGAAGTATTCATTTCGGAACGCCGTGATGTAGGGGCCGAGCGCGTGCCCAAGATCGAGACAGTAAATCTGCCCGAAAATATCCATCAGCCCATTAGGGGCCGGAGTGCCCGTCAACGTCCACCGCCGCCGGAAGCGCCCAAGCACGGGCTTCAGCATCTTGAAGCGTGCTGTGTTCGTATGCTTGAACTTCGTCACCTCGTCAATGCACAGCACATCCACCTTCTCAAGAAGCTTGGCAAAGCGGCCTTTGGTCAGGAGCCAATTCAGCCCCTCCGGGTTGATGCAGTAGATGTCGGCATCGCGGCGAAGGGCCGCTTCCTTTTGGCTACCGTGCAACACCTCAACCCGAAGATGCTCAAACTGTTTCCACTTCGCCGCTTCTCGCGGCCACACCGAATGGCACACCCGCATGGGGGCGATGACCAGCATGCCCATCGCAGTCTTGGCACCAAGCAACGCCGAGAACGCCTGAAGCACACAGGAAGTTTTGCCAAGGCCGGGATCGAGCCAAAGCCCCGCCGCCCCGTGGGCGAGGAGGAACTTCACCGCCTCTTTCATGTACGGCTTGGGCTTCCACTCGATAGCTGTACGCTTCAACATCACAACCCCGCTTTGCGCTCAAGCTGTTCCGAGATCATCTTCGCCCACTTGAAAATGCGCGGATGATTTTCCTTGATCGAGTCACACAGTTCGCACTCGTCAGATTCCACCGCCGCAATGTTGATGTCCCGCACCGTGCCGGGAATGGAGGACACAAACTGGACATTGCCGCACAGGTCGCACTCGGTAAAGTTGATTGTTCCCGGCCCGTACTTGTCGTAGAGAATATCCTTGTCCTTCTTCTTGAGATAGCCGCCTGTGCCCTTTTTCATCATCGCCCCTTTTTGCGGAGAAGTAGTTCAAGCCGTGCGAGTGCATTCCACGCCACATGCGCTGTGTGGAGAAGCTCAGAGTCCTGATCGAACTCCTCGCCCTGCGCCTCCTTGATGATGTGGCGGAGCATGGCGTCCATGTAGCGCTCGATGCCGTTGGGCACGCTCATCCAGCCGTTGTCGGTGTACTTGTTGGCTCCGTACGTGGTGACTTCCGCCACCTTTTCAAGCGCCCGTGGGAAGCCGTAGACCATCAGGCCCATTCGGACCTTACCAGCGTCCACCTTGGCTCCGGGCGAGTGTTGGTCGATGCCGTGCGGATCGCGCTCGATGTGTGTAGACTGCTGTGCCACCTTCACTCCTTCTTCGGTGAAATACACCTTGGTTGAACTACGCATCGGGATCACAGAAACCTTTGTAAGAATGCCAGCGCATCTGGTTTGTTGTCGAAGAAATCAGCATACACCCCTCGTGCCTGAAGGTCGGCAAGCATCATAGCCTGTAGGTCGGTGGGCTTCTTTCCCGGTGCCTTGAACTCAATGAATGCTATCCGGCCATCGGGGAAGATGAACATCTGGTCAGGCCAGCTACGATTGCCAAGCCCATTCATCTTGCGCGTGATGATGCCGCGCTTCTTGGCCCATGCTGTGACACCGTTTTCAATAGTCTTTTCCAACATGCCTCTTCCCTCTTCCTCAAATGCGCCATGCAATGCGGCGCGTGGTCAGAAAAATCATCGTTCACCAAATACCAGCGGCGCTCGTACGACTCTTGGTGCCACCAAAGGCCGGACATGCCGCACCGCTTGCACGTAACGGGCTGTGGTTCGTTGTCGAAGTCTTCAGGCTCATGCAAATCACCCCAATCCCACATTTCCACAGGTCACCTCAGTATTCACAGAGTCCACTCCCATTCTTCTTGGCGAAGTCGCAATACGCGCAAAGCCAGTTCGGGCACGGCGCAAAGGTGGTGTCGTTGAACATCGGAGCCACACGCCGCTCCCACAGTTTGATGAGAGTCGGCACTTGCCGCCGTAGGTATTCGTTGGAGGTTGTTTTGTGTTGGTCGATGTACCACAGTTCGCACCGGATGGCTTCGATTTCCGGGTTGTGGATGAACACGGTCAGGGCGTAAAGCTCCAACTGTTGCGCGTGGTAGTCCCGAATCTTCCCGGTCTTGAAATCCACGATGAGCGCCGATTGATCCGTGACCATGGCAACGGCGTCCAGCTTGCCGTGGAACCAATGGTTCGGGTCATCGTACTCGCACGGCTCCCAATCGCGGGTCAGCCCCAACTCCACCTCGGCCACTGCGCGGAGCTTGCGGAGCATGTCGAACTCCACCTTGAAGTGGGCGAAGATGGGCGGAAGCTCCAGCTTCTTCTTCGACTTCAGCCACGCTTCGGCCAAGGCGTGAATGTCCGAGCCTCGGTTGGTGGCGTCACTGCCTTCGCTCCGGTAGCCATCAATGTAGTAGAGCTTGGCCTTGCGTGGGCAGTTCTCGTACGTTGACCACCGTGAGTGGCTCCACGAAGGCGGCATTCTCAATGTCACAGGTGGTTTTTTCGCGCTCTTTTTCGGCTTCGTTTTCGGCGGCATTGAGTCTCTCCAGGATCATGCGGATTTTATGCGGTGCTTCCATCAGCCGGATCTTCTCGGCGTACTCCAGCTTGTGCTTGCGCCGTATGGCGTTGCGGATGTAGTTGGTCAATCTCATATCAGTCCTTGAACTTCTTGGTGTCGCCCCAATTTGGCCCTGCCTTTCCATCGCTGAGCATCGGCACATCGAACTCCAAACCCTCGATGCACTTTCTGAGGATGGCTTGCTCTTGCTTCATGGCTCCAGCGGGGCAACTGAAGTTTATTTCATCGTGGACGTTGACAAGAATCCGGCTTTCGCGTTTGGCCTTGTGGAACTCGATCAAGGCGCGTTTGGTGGCATCAGCACCGGATCCCTGGATGAGATAATTGAGAAGCACGTAGTCACGATCCCTCGGCTCCCCATACATGGTATTCGGCGGCGGCATGCCGTACTGTCTTCCGCCCCACGTGCGGATGAACTCGCCTTCGCGGACGGTCTGCTTGATGTCCTCCACAAGCTGTGCAACTCCGGGCATGACGGCGTTCCACGTGCGGATCAATTCCCTTGCCTCGGACATTGTGACGCCCAACCGCCGGGATAAGCCTGTCGCACCCATGCCGTAAAGAATGCCGAAGTTGAACCCCTTGACGGCGGGGCGCTCCAAGGGCTTCCCGGCATCAGCAAGCAACCCTTGGACCAGCGTGTGAACATCGAGGTTTGCGTCTGCCTCGTAAGCGCGGCGGAGGTCGGCATCTTCAAAGTGTGCCAGGATGCGAAGCTCCTGCTGACTGAAATCGCGGTGGCCGAACTTCTGCCCACGGTCAGGGAGGATATAGTGCCGGAGAGATGGAAGCTCCGGTGCCCACTTGGCGAAACTAGGGTGCTGGTAAGCATTGGCCTTCTCCTCAATGTTCTTGGTGATGTTCTGGAAGTTTGGAGAAGATGAGAGCCGCCCCGTGATCGCCCCGGCACCTTGGCGCATCACCTGATTCCAGTTGGTGTGGATCGTACCCTTGGTGAGCGAGGCCGTATTGAACCAAGGACGCATGAACGTGGAGAGCGAATAGGCCAGCTTGCTCCTGTAGGTGAGCATGCGGTAGACCTTAATATCGTGGAAGCGGTCAATCGTGAGCGTGTCCTTGGCGGTGGAGCGCTTGCCCGTGGCGGTCAGGTCGAACTCGGTGACCACTCCTGCACCCTCAAGGGCATCGGCAAGTTGATCCCCGGAGTCGATGTTGAAGCCGCCGGGAATGCCGAGCTTCTTGTAAATCCAGTCATCGGCACGGAGTAGCATGCCCTCGTACATCTTCAGATCGGCGGAGAGCGCCTTCAGGTCAACACGCATGCCCTCCTGTTCATTGATGAGGAGGATGGGCATCAACTCGCGCTCGGTGTCGTACGAGCCGCCCATGCCACGGTCCTTGATCTTCTTGTATAGCAAGTTGAACAGCTTCTCGGTGCGATCCACATCGCCCACGGCGTACTTGCCGACAAGCTTGCCGGGAGCGTAGGCGATGAACTTGCTGAAGTTTTTCTCTGTAACCAACTCGCCCGTCTGCTCACGCACGAAGTCCTTGTGAGCTATGAGCCAATCACGCACGGCGTCACGCTCATCCGGTGCCATGCCGAGATACCGCTGTGCGCTAGGCTTCAGCGCAAGCGATGGCGAATACGGGTCATCGAGGAACAGCAAGAACATCGTGTCGTGGACACGTTGCCACGGCGGAATGGGGAAGCCCCACCGCTCGTTTGCCACTGCCACATCGAACTTGGCGTTGTGGAACACAAGGTCGAAGTCGGAATCGTACGCTTCGGCAAGCGCGGCAATGGCCTCGTCTTCGCTGTGGGTGTTCTCGGTGGGATGGCCGAAGGCGAAGTATTTGCCAACACGCCCCGGCCATTTTATTGCCACGCCCACTGGATCGGGCGGGTAATAAGGCCGGGGCGCTATGGCGTGCGTTTCAAAGTCAACGGTGATGACTTTCACTGTAGCTCCTCTAGTTGTGGTGGGTGATGCGGTGGAAAACTATTATACCACGAACTAGGTACTTAGGCAAGAGGCCGCATCAACTCGCTCTTTTCGCGGATGCCGCGCAGCTTGTTGAAGCGCCCGTGGAGCCGGAGGATGACGTTCGGACGGCAACGGTTCTCGCGTTCGTGCTGGATCAGCGACTCGGCCTCGTCCTCGCTCATGGTCTTCACTTCGGCGTTCAGGCCCATCCAGTTGTCGAGCAGATCGACACGGACCTTGGCTTCCTTGCGTGCCTGTGCGGGGCTGGGCTTCGGGCCGCTCTTCTCCACGGTGACGGTGGCGTGCGTGGACTTGTGAGCAGTGCCGGAAAGCTCGGCGGCTTCCTTCTTGGGCGCGGCCTTCTTCGCCGGGGGCTGGTTCTTCTTCAACTGATCCTTGGGCTTGGGCTTCGTCATGGTGTATCTCCTGAGAGAAATGGAGCCTTGATGCTGTGTAGCACCAAGGCTCCGTGGTTGTGGGGAAAGGACTAGACGGAAGCCTTGGCGACCTTGGCTTCCAGCTTGTTCACGGCGGCGAGGGCCTTGTCTTCGGCCTTGCACGCGGCCTTGGCGGTACGCGCTGCATCCTTGAGAACGGCCTTGGCGGCACGGAGGTCAAGCTTCGCGGCCTTGATGTCGATCTTTGCCATTGTATTGCTCCTGGTTGTTGCGCCTTTTGGCGCGGCGGGTGAGGTGAAATGCCGGGAGCTAGAACGGCTCCAACTCCCGGCTTTGGTGATGCGGTACTAGCGGCGGAACTTGCGGCCCACAACGGGCTGCACCTTGCTGGTCTTGGCCGGGGCCTTCTTCTTCGGGGCCGGTGCCTCCTCCTCGGTGCGCTTCGGGAAGGGCATGTTGAGAACGTTGCTGGCCTCGTCACGGCGCGGAAGCACCACGGCCAACTCGTCCTGTTCCAGATCGCGCTCGAAAGCGAAGCTCATCTGAGCGTAGGTCTTGCCGGAAGCGGTGAAGATGCTGATCTCGGTCAGCACGCCAGCGGTGGGGCGCTTCTGCGCGGAAACCACCTGCTGAACGTACGTGGCCCATGCGCGGCACGAAGTCACCGACACGTTGAGCATGAGCATCTGAGCCGCGCTGTCGGTCAGATCGTCTTCGAGGATCAGTGCCAAGCGGCGCTGATTCTTGCACGCCTTGCCTTTGCCCACGGCGGCGGAGCCGAAAGCGTTGAGAGGGCATCCGGCGCACTCGGAGTGCTGTGGAGCATCGCAGTCAGCGTGAGGAGCCATGCCTTCGTCCGACTCACCGTAGGCGTAGCACGCCGGAGAAGCCTGGACATCGGGGTTGTAGGCGTCCTCGTAGTACGTGTTGCAGAAGATGGAGTCCACGACCACTGCGCGGATCTTGTCGCCCTTCACCTGATTCCCGCCGATGGCGAAGTGACCGCCCTTGGTGGAGATGAACGTACCGCCGCTGGACTTGCTCTCAGCGTTGGCTTGCTTGGAGGCGAGAGCGGCCATTTCAGCGTCAAAGCTGTTGACGGCCATCTTCTTCTTGGGGCTACTTGCCACCGGCTCACTTGCTACTTGAGACTTGAGACGAGCCATACTGTTGCTCCTTTCGAGCGTGTCGGCGGATCGCCGCCGAGAGTTAATTATACCACGAATTTGCTACTTTCAAGGAAATTTTTAGCTAACTAGCGTCAACACTTACGAGCGACTCAGAACTTGCACGTGGACAGTGATTTTGCCAACGGCTACGTTCCTAGTCAAGTGGTGAAACGCTTGTTTGGACAAATCTAAGTCAACATTTGTCCAGGCTTCCGGCCCGTAGTCATTGACCTTGACATCCACGTGCCGCTTACGGTAAAGCACGCGCAGCCAAGTTCCTCGCGGGTACGTACGAGAAGCGCACCCCTTTGCGCTAGGATTCCGATACCACGTGGCTACAAGCGCTGGAGGTATGTGCGTGGAAGGGGTCAAGGCGTTTCCTCTTTCACTTCCACGATGTACTTGCGCTTCTCCCCAGTCTTATTGCACACAAGCTCATGGTGTCCGACCATGCCAGTGACGCCCATGCCATCAGCCGCCGCCCAATCGCGGAACTCGTTGACGGTGTTCACAAGGGCTTCGGCAAGACTGTTCACTTCGCTTTGCACATCGTTGATGATCTTGACGAACTGCTCACGGGTAATCTCCTTTGGCTTGATCTTGACTGGGGTTGGTAGTTGACCAGTGCCCCAGCACTCCTTGGTTAGGTTACCCTTGGCGAAGTGCCTTCTCACCGTGCCGTCCTGGTTGACGCTGTATAGTCTTCCGCATTCAGAACACTCTCGCCTTACAGGATACATTCCCATCTCACCTCCTTGAAACGGGGCCGGGCGCAAACCCGGCCCCGTGGTGCAGCGGTTAGTCTACGTTGCTGAACACAACACGGTACTCGTACACTCCATCGCCCAGGTATCGGCGTTGAACATCGTGTCCACCAAATCTAGGTTTTCTGAGATGGCGCAACTGTGCGCTCACACTTGCGGGAGGCTCCTTGATGGCATCGCTTATTTTCTTCAGCGTGTGCCACTGTCCATCGGACATGAACGACCTGACCTTCTCATGCTGGTTAGATAGCCTAGCATCGTCTCTTGACGGTCGGTAATCCGCGCCGTTGAATCTCACGCCGCCACCGCCTTGCTGATGCGGTTCCAGTCGGTAGCGTTCACCATCATCAGGTCACCGCCGATCTTCTCCAACTCCACGGCTCGGTCATAGTCGGCCATGTTGTTCGCAAGCTGGGTAACGGCATTGGCGAGGCCCCATCGAGTTCGGTCGCCTTCCTCCAAGAACGAGTACAGTACGGACTTCTGCTCGGCTTCGTTGAGGAGGAACTTGTTGGCGAGAGTTTCCACCACCGACTGAGGATCGCCCTGCACCGGAGCATCGGTGCGCTCCTTGAGCGTTGCCATGACACGGGCAAGGCCGGAAGTGGTGGAGAACTCGCGGATGTGATCGCGGACGCCGAGCCACAGGGCATCGTCTGCGGCCTTGATCGTCTCGTCCGATGCTTGGACAAGGTAATCATCACCCGCCGTGGCCCTGCCGCCGATGTGGGCACGCTTCTTGGAGAACTCAGGGAGCGTCATGCCGTTGGTGCAGCGGAGACGGTCAAGGAAAAGCTGGAGGTTGAGGGTGCCCATGCCGACTTCGGAATCGGAGATGAGCCAGCCGAAGCGAACGGGATCGTTGACGCGGATCTCGCCCTCGCTCTTGGGCGAAACCACGTGGATGTACAGCTTGGTTTCGGTGATGTTCGCGCTGACCACCTGATAGCCGTAGTCGCGGATCATGGGAAGGATGCGCTCGGCAACGTCCACGTAATCGAGGCCACGCCGGAACTGGTCGCTCATCCACGCACGCGCTTTCCCGTTGAGGGTGCGGATCATGCGCCGATCATCCTTCTTGGTCTGAAGGAGCCTGTTGACGTTGATGCAGATGAGCTTCGGATCGTCCACGCGGAGACGGTCGATGAAGCGGGAAGGGACGCCGAGATACGTTGTCAACTGGCTCATGGCGTGGGGCGTCATGGGCTGATCGTACACCGTGGTCTTGTCGGATCCCCATACGAGCCTCTCGCCGTCCATCAACTCCACGCCCGTTGCAGGTACGATGTAGTCGGCTTTGGATTTGGCGTCAGCGAGGATGCGCTGAATGAGGGTGTCGATCTGGATTCCTGGAACCATTGGGTTCTCCTTGGTTGTTGAGATTGGTTTAGGTGCGGCGGCGAAGTGCGGCTTTTAGTTCCTCATTTTCTGCCTCCAGTTCCTTGTATTCGGTTTCGGTATGAGCGTCAGGGAAGATGTCATCCAACCTGCACTCGTTGCGCACAAGCTCCATCACCTTGTCGGCCAACACAATCTGACCGATGCGCCCGTCCTGGTGGGCTTCAGTAAGTTCAAGGAGGTAGGGGATGAACACGGCGGGATTCATCAGTGGCTACCGAGCTTCGTGCAATGCACTGTGACCACATCGAACTTGTCCACGCCGGGGATCTCGCGGTTCTCCTCCCACCTAGCCGCAACCGCTGTCTCATTGAGTCTGCGCTGAAGGAGGTCGAAGGCGTTGTTCTTCTTCACGTACGCCCACACGGCGGTCCAGTCCTTGACGGTGGGTTTGGTCTTGGTCTGAATGGTGATCTGAGCAACCTTGCCGCGAATGCCGGTGGCGTCCTGCTTGGGAAGGTTGTTGATGATGTGGTCGCGGAGTTTCGCCTCGTCCTTGGCGATCTCGGCGGCAGCGTGTTCGATTTCGATCCGCTTCTCTCGAAGCTTGTAGAGCATGTCGCCGCACGCGGCTAGTGTCTTCGGGATCTTGAACTCAGCCATGGCTAGTGTCCCTCCTGTCTCGGATTCCGAGGAAAACCGGGTGGCGTGGCTTGTCCTTCACGCCCACCGGGAAAGATTTGTATTTGATGAGAATGCCGAGAAGCGAGTCTCTCGCATCCCACCACTCCTGCCTTTGCTCTGCCGTGAATCCGGTGCCGATCTCAAACTCGACTCCGGTTTTCAGATCGCGGACCTGGATCGCTCCCATGGTGCCGCCTCCTACCTTGTTCTCCTTGTGGCTTGAGCGCTTCAAGCGCCCGACTTCGTTGATGGTCTGCTCGTTGAGGTTGCGCTGTAGCTCCACGAATCCGGTCACTTCAGCTTCCGCATCGGTGAACCGTTTGAGCTTGATGGCATAGCCCTCCTTGAGTGTGGAGCGCCCCTCTTTGTATAAGCCAGTCTGAGCGCGGAGGATGAGGCCCTCGTAGCCAAGGCCAAGGGCCAACTCCTCGTAGTCGAGAACGTCTTGCCAGTCCGTGCAGAGCTTCTGCTCCACACGTACGAAAGCGTAGTGCTTCGGTAGAGGCGTTGCCGCCTTGCGCAGATGGAAAGGTGATGCCGGGTGCGCCACGTAGTCAAACACGTAGAACTTGAAATCCGGCTCACCGTCCTTGCGCATCACGGCGGAGACTGTCTTGTTGTAGCAAAGCGGGTCGGTGGGATCGCCAACGATCAATTCTCCATCCAGGTCGCCAACGCCCTTCGTGCCGCTAAGGATGTGCTGAACAAATCCGTTAGGGATGAGCTTCATGGAGCGGGATAGCACCTTGCCGTCCTGCACCACCGCCCTCACCCCGTCCAACTTGAACGAGGCGTAGAGCGGGAGGTGCGACTTCACCATTGCCAGTTCCCGTGAATTATCCGGGTTGAACTTCGCGGCGAGAAGCGGCTCACTGATTCGCATTGACCAGATCCCCGTGCTTGATGCCCAGCGCCGGATCGTTGCCGTTGTGGTGGATGGTCACGGTGCCATCCTCGTGAGTGTGCTTGTACGTGTCGCACTGGCCCTTGAAGGGCGTGATGCCGGGGTTGAAGCTCCAAGCTGAAAGGCTCATGTTGGGCACGCCTTCCCACTTGGCAAAGTTAGGGCTTGTCATGGTATCCACCTCCGTTGCACTGCTTGCACTTTGAGGGCACGTTGCGCACCGAGTACACAACTCCTCGACCATCGCACTTCTTGCATTTGTCGTACGTGATTTCCAGCTTGGTGTCGTAGGATGCGCGGCTTCGCTTGTCACTCAGCACGGAACGGGCTAGGGCAAGCTGGGTGAATGCTTCCGTATCGCCGCCAACATCCGGGTGATTGACCCGCGCCAATTCGCGGTAAGTGTAGGTGATCTCCTCCTGAGTACAGCTAGGAGGAAGACCAAGGACTTGATAGTGAGTTTTCATTCCGGTGCCGCACACTGTATAGCGACACACTCGCCGCCGATTTGGATGTCGTTGGGTAACGGCTTGGGCACTACGCGGAGGAGAGCGCCGCACTTGGCGCACTCCCCCACGAAGCTGTTGCCGTTGTCGTATGACTTGAAATGGGAGACGTAGTGGAACCGTGCAAGCGCGGCTTTCCTCGCCTTCCGCTTCAGTTGATCGAGCAACGTCATGTCCACTCCCTACCGCCCTGCTCGGCGTGCTGAACCCTTGGCCTCTTCGACCTTGCGTGCGTTGAGCGCCTTCTGCTTGGGAGTGCTGCGGTTCATCGTGCCCTTGGGCGTTTCGTGCTGAACCGGAGCGTCAAGCTTCTTGGCGATCTTCTCCATGATGTCGTTGATCGCCGCCTGGAACTCGTTCTGCATGGACTCGACCACTT
>SESH01068035.1_pt1 | contig 15118 bp, 13 predicted proteins | sample 3171561 | NCBI WGS metagenome assembly SESH01 (sample SAMN10866947, study PRJNA518727) | freshwater metagenome | biome: subpolar coniferous forest; feature: holomictic lake; material: water; isolation source: holomictic Lake 442 2011 16.5 m and 2014 13 m | place: Canada: near Kenora, Ontario
CGTAAAACTGACGAGCTGCCGCGGCGTTCTTGGCACCCTTGACAATGAACATGCCCTCGGCGCCCAGGTAAGTGCCTTCGGACGGATAGACCAGCTTGATCTCCTTCTGTCCGCCGACCACAAATTCGTAAGCCGAGGATTCGATGGTGATACCGACCGGGTACTCGCCCGCGGCCACGCCCTTGTAGACCTGGCCCGAGCTCTGGACCACCACCACGTTGGCGGCAATCTTCTCCAGTCCTTCACGGCCGAACTGCTTGAGCAGGCCGTAGATCTGGATGAAGGCGGTACCGGACTTGGAGGGGTCGGTGATCACAACCTTGCCCTTCCACTCGGGTTTCATCAGGTCAGACCAGGTCTTGGGAATGGCCAGACCCTTGAGCTGCCTGTCGTTGACCATCAGCACCATCACGTGCACGTTGACGCCGATATAGCGGTCGCCGGGCACGTGAAATTGCGCTGCAATGGCCTTGGCTTCTGGTGAAACATAGGGCTCCATCAGGTCCGGGAAAGCGGCCAGCGTGCCGACGCCCCCGCTCCAGAAAAGGTCGCCACCGGGATTGGCTGACTCGGCCTGCATGCGCTTCATCAGGGTGCCGGTGCCGCCAGTGACCTGCTTGACCGCCAGCGCGGGGTGCTTCTTCTTGGCCGCCGCCACGGCATTGCCAATCGCCTCCGGGTTGTTGGACGAATACAGCACCACGGTCTGGGCTTGTGACGCCAGCGCCGCCAGACCGAGGGTCAGAGCACCCAGCCATTGAAAACCCTGATGAACAAACTTCATGACTACCCTTTCTTATTTCCCGGAAAACAGGTTGACTTTCAAAAACTTTGCAGCCAGCGCTACCGGCACCAGAATCAGTGTAACCAGCACGGTTCCGTAGGCCGAAGCCAGGCCGAGACGGCCGGTGTCGACAAGACGGAAGATCGAAATCGGCAGCGTTTCCAACCCGCCGGAATAGACCACCACGGAAGCCGACAACTCCGAAATCGAGGTCGCCCACATCAGAATCGCGGCCGACAGCATGCTGGTCTTCATGATTGGCAGCACCACCTTGAAAAAGCTCATGAGCGGGCTGACACCCAGGCTGATGGATGCTTCTTCCACCGAGCTTGGGAGGTTGTAGAGCACGGAGGAGGCATTGCGCACGCCAAACGGCATGCGTCGAACCACGTAAACAATGATCATGATGGCTGTCGTGCCGGTGAGCACCAGCGGCGCGGTGTTGAACGACTGCACCAGCGCGATGCCGAGCACGGTGCCAGAGATCGTGAGCGGCAATACCACAGCGTAATCAAGAACACCGGAGAGGGCAGATTTCTTCTTCACTACCAGATAGCTCACCAGCAGCGCCAGGGAAGTACCCAGCAGCGTGGCCACGCCGGCAAACAGCATGGAATTGAAAATCGGCTCGGGCGCCAGCGAAAAGGCCCGCTCCATGCTCTGGGTTGACCACTCTCCCCAATGCATGACCGGTCCGCGCGCCCGTGTGAAGGCGCCGACCACCACCGCCACCAGTGGCACCAGTGACAGCGTGACCAGCAGCACCGCCGCCAGTGCCAGCAGCTTGCCTTGCCAGTTCCGGACGCGCCGCGGTGCCGGTGCACGTCCCTGCACCATTTGCACCATGCGGCGCTCGACGACGCGTTTCTGCACAAACAGCGCCAGTGCCACGATCAGCACCAGAACTACCGACAGACTGCTCTGCAGCATCGGGCTGGAACCCATCTCACTGACAAACAGGCTGTAGGTCATGACCGACAACAAGGGAATCTGTCCGCCCAACATCGACGAAAGGGCAAAGTTGCCCACCACCAGCGTGAACACCACCAGAGCATTGACCAGTATTGCGGGCGCCACGGTGGGCAGCAAGACCCGCAATCTGGTGGCCAGCGGCGACGCCCCCAGACTCAGGCTGGCTTCTTCGAGTTGCCCGTCGAAACCACGCAGCGCGGCCAGCGTGCCAAGATAGACGTAGGTGTAGTAGATCAGCGTCATCGAAAAAATAATGCCGCCCCAACCATAAAAACTGGGCACTGGCAGGCCGAGCTCACGCAGGAAGTTGCTGATCAGTCCATTGTTGCCCAGCATCATCAGCCAGGACTGGCCGACGATCACCTCGGGGATGATGATGGTCACCACGGGCAGGATGGCGACCAGGCTCTTGAGCGGGAAGTCAAAGCGTGCAATCACATAAGCCAGCGGCACACCAAGCGCCATCGAGCTGAGCGTGACGGTCACACCCAGCAGCAGCGTATTGCCTATCGCCTGCAGGTACTGGGTTTCTCCAAATACGGTGGCAAAGCCCGCCAGCGAGAGTCGTCCCTGCGAGTCGTGCAGGCTGTTGAGCGTGAGCACCGACATCGGGTAGGCGACAAACAGCACAAGCAAGGCCAGACTCAGGGCCGACAAAATGCCCCAGGGCCAAAGCGAGCGCAAGCGGGTCTGCCAGCGCCTCATCGGCAGATTACCCGGCAGCTTGGCGGAACGCGCAGCCACAGCGCCTGGCCGGTCTGGTAGCGCTGCAAGCCAGGTGCATCCACCTGCAGGGTCAGGCCGCCCGCGAGCGCCACCCGCAGCAGCGTTCTGGAGCCAAGATACTGCTGCCCGGCCAGGGTGACACTCAGGCAATTCGGCGCGTCCTGTTCGTCACGCGGCAGAAGTTCCAGCGTCTCGGCGCGCAGCACCAATTGATTGCGCTGGCCAGCTCTGGCAGCCGCGGTGTCGACCTGCAAAGTCTGTCCCGCCAGCATGACCAGACCGGGACCGCTGAACTCGACTTCAAGCAGGTTCGCAGACCCAACGAAGTCGGCCACATAGGCTGTTTCGGGCAGGGCATAGAGCGAATCAGGTGCGCCCATCTGGGCGATGCTACCGCTCTGCATCACCGCCACCTGATCCGACAGGGCAAGCGCCTCCTCCTGGTCGTGCGTGACAAACACGGTCGTGATCCGTGCCTGGCGCTGCAGGTCGCGGATCATGTCGCGCATGGACAGGCGCAGCTTGGCGTCCAGATTCGAGAGTGGCTCGTCCATCAGCAGGACGCGCGGCTTGATCACGAGCGCACGCGCCAGGGCAACCCGCTGGCGCTGTCCGCCACTGAGCTGGGCCGGCAGGCGCGAGCCAAAGGAACTCAGGTCGACCAGTGCCAGTGCCTCGGCAGTGCGTGCCTTAACATCTTCTGGCGCCACCTTGCGTGCCCGCAGCCCGTAGGCGACGTTGTCTTGCACGGTCTTGTCGGGGAACAGGGCGTAGTCCTGAAACACCATGCCGATGTTGCGCTGGTGTGCCGGCACATGGGTGATGTCGTCCTGATCGAACAGAATGCGCCCGCAGTCGGGTTCGTTGAAGCCGGCAATGCAGCGCAGCAAGGTGGTCTTGCCGCAGCCGCTTGGGCCGAGCAGCGTGAAGAAGGATCCGTCGGGAATGGTCAGGTTCAGGTCCTGCAGCACCGCTTGCTGTTCAAAGTGTTTGCTGAGGTTTTCGATGGTGATGGTGGACATGGGCTGCCTCTAGACCAGCAGCGCGGTCAGCGCGCACAAGGCGGCGGTCTCGGCGCGCAGTACCCGCGGCCCCAGCGTCACCGGCGTAAAGCCGCAGGCCAGGGCGCTATCTTCTTCTGCGCTGCTCAGGCCACCCTCGGGTCCTGACAAAAAAGTGATGCCATGTGACGCGTCCAGGGCAGTCGCTGCCTCCCGCAGGCCGCGCGCGTCAGGGCGCAGTGTCAACAAGAAGGCGCCGCCTGCAGCTGTGTTGGCGGTCTGCTTGCGTGCTTCGATCCAGGCAGAAAATCCGGTCACCTGATGCACCAGCGGAACCCGGTTGCCACCGCACTGCTCGCAGGCCGATACGGCGATGCTTTGCCAGTGAGCGACTTTTTTTTCAGCGCGCTCGGCGCCAAGGCGCAGCACGCTGCGCTCGCTCATCAGCGGTTGGATGCTGGCTACACCCATTTCAGTCGCCTTCTCCACCAGCCAGTCCATGCGCTCGTTGGCTGGCATGCCTATTGCCAGATGCACGGCGCGAATTGCTTCGCGCTCGACTGCTTGGTGCAATCCAATTCGTACCTGAACTTCACTGCGTCCCATCTGCGTGATGGTTGCACTGAATTCACCAGCGCTGCCTGCCAAGGCCGGGCCACCATTGAACAGTGTGATGCTGTCACCGGGTTGCATGCGAAGAACTTGCACGTGACGGGCAGCGCCAGTCGGCAGGGTCAGCAGTTCACCGCTTAGCAGAGGCGCGGGGCAGTAGAAGCGGGGCATGGAAATCAGGGCTGTGTCTGAACTGGACCAAAGGAATAGCCATTCACTACTTCGATGCCCTCGACCCGCTCGACCAGGCGCAGCAGCGGCTTGAGCTCGCGATAGCGAGCACAAGTGGAACGGATGTAGCTGATGAAGCGCGGTGTATCCGCCAGGTACTGCGGCTTGCCATCGCGCAGCGTGAGGCGGGCAAAGATGCCGGCCACTTTCAGGTGACGCTGCAGGCCCATCCACTCAACGCCACGATAAAACTCGCCAAAGTCGTCACCGACGGGCAAGCTGGCTTTGCGCGCCTTTTCCCAATACCTGATGGTGATGTCCAGGCAAAAGTCTTCTTCCCAACTCAAAAAGGCGTCGCGCATCAGGCTTGCAATGTCATACGTGATCGGACCATAGACTGCATCCTGAAAATCCAATACCCCAATCCGAATATCGCAGGGTTTCGCCGCAGGGCCGCCCCAAGGCACCATCAAGTTCCTGGGCATGAAGTCGCGGTGCACGTAAACGCTGGGCCAACTCAGGTTCTCCCGGATGATGTGATCAAAAGCGGTGTCCAGCGTGCGCCGCAATTCGCCCTCGACGGCGACACCGCGGTGCTGCTGCAGATACCAGGCGGGGAACAGTTCGATTTCCTGGCGCAGCAAAGCCTCGTCGTAAAGTGGCAGTACGCCCGGCCGGGACGCAACTTGCCAGGCAATCAGGGCTTCAATGGCCTGCAGGTAGCTTGATCGATTGGCGTGCGGGTCATCGCGATGGATACCCTGCAGCATTGTTTGCACGCCCATGTCAGTCAGCAGCATGAAGCCCTGGGTCTGGTCCCAGGCCAGCACTTGCGGCACTTTGACCTGCGCCGCGTGCATCAGTTCAGCCACCGTGGCAAACGGCCGGCAGTCTTCCTGCTCTGGCGGCGCATCCATGATGATGCGGCTGCCGTGTGGGGAGTCGATCCGGAAATAGCGCCGAAAGCTGGCGTCAGTTGAGGCGCTGCGCAGTGAGTTGATCTGCAAGCCGTGACTCGGTGCCAGTGCCGTCAGCCAGGCTGTGAAGTCCGCCTTGCGCTGCAAGTCAGGCCAGTCCACTGCGTTGCTTGGTATGGGTTCGGTGGATGGGGCATGGCTCATGGATAATCCATTCTACAAACCCGAACGCTTCCGGTTCGTTTTCAACCCGCTGCCAGATAGCCACTACCCCTGAGTCCATGCCCATTTTGCTGCTCAACCTGAAATGCAGCCCGACGGCCCTGTTTGCTTGCGCCCTGCTGCAGGCGACATCGCTATGCGCCCAAGGACAGACGGACCAGGCACCATTGACACTCAGCGCCAGCCCATTGCTGCAGGAGGAGATCACTGCGCCGCGCAGCGCCCTGCCGACATTTGTTTCCGGTGAGCGCCTGTTTGGTCACCCCGATCTGGAAACGGTGGTGGAAGGCCAAGCCATGTTGCGCCGAGGCGACCTGATGATCAAGGCTGATCGGCTGGAGTATGACCAACCCAGCGATCTGGCCCGAGCCAGAGGCGCAGTTCGAATCAATCGCGCTGGCAATGTCTATGAAGGCCCTTTGCTGGAACTCGAACTCGACGCTTTCAAGGGGTTTTTTAGTCAACCAAGTTACTACTTTCCCAAGAATGACGCCAACGGCCAGGCCGATCGTGTCGATTTCATCGATGAGCAGAGATCGATCATCCACAACGCCAGCCTGACAAGCTGTCGGCGCGTGCCGGGACCGGACTGGCTGCCAGCCTGGATTTTGCGTGCGGCAACGATCCACATCGACAATGAATCGGACGTTGGCACGGCAGAGGACGCCTTGCTGACTTTCAAGGGCTTGCCCCTGCTGCCGGTCCCGTACCTCAGCTTTCCCTTGAGCGACAAACGTAAATCGGGTTTGATGCCGCCGACGCTGGGCCTGGACAATGTCAATGGCGCGGTGATCGCGGTACCGTACTACTGGAACATTGCGCCAAACCTGGATGCCACGTTGACGCCGACCGTGATGAGCAAGCGCGGCGTCAATCTGGCCAGTGAGTTTCGTTACTTGCAGCCTGATTATTCGGGTCAGGTGCGGTTCGATCTGATGCCCTCTGACCTGCTGCGCGACAGCAATCGCTGGGGTCTGGCACTCGGGCATCAGGGCGCCGTAAGGAATGGCCTGACCAGACTCGTGACGGATGGTGGCCTGTTTTTTAATCTGGGTCTGAACCGGGTCAGTGACGACAATTACTGGCGCGATTTTGCAGGCACTTCGGCTTCTTTGACACAACGCCTGCTGGCCAACGACGCTTCCTTCTCGTGGAGCAATGGCTATTTTTCCAACAGCTTTCGAATGCTCAAGTGGCAGACGCTGCAGGACCCGACGGCGCCCATCACGCCGCCTTATGACCGCCTGCCGCAACTGGCAACGCGTTTTGCAAGAAACGATGTGGCTGGCTTCGACTATTCGCTCGACGCCGATTACACCCGCTTTCAGTCCGACAGCGCTTCCACACTGCAGCCCAATGCCCAGCGGATTTTTTCCTTGCTGCAGATCAGTCGGCCCTGGATCGGTGGGGCCGGTTTTATCACGCCCAAGCTGCAATTGCATACGGCCAACTATCTTTTTGACGCCCCGCTGTCGAACACTGCGACCTCTGCCAGTGTGGTGGTGCCGACCTTCAGTCTGGACAGTGGCCTGGTGTTCGAGCGCGACATCAGCTATTTCGGCACCCGTTTTCGTCAGACCCTGGAGCCGCGTGCCTTTTATGTGAATACGCCTTACCGCGATCAGAGCCTGCTGCCCAATTACGATTCGGGCGCCAAGGATTTCAATTTCGCGACCATCTACACAGACAATGCCTTTGTCGGCAACGACCGTATTTCCGACAGCAACCTGTTGACGCTCGGTGTTTCAACCCGCCTGCTGCATCCCGACAGCGGCGCTGAGGCTGCACGCTTTGGCATTGCACAGCGCCTGCGCTTCAAGGACCAGAACGTTACGCTTGTGCCGACCGATCCGCCGGTGGTGGACCGGATCAGTGACGTCTTGCTGGGCGCGTCCATCAATTGGGATCCGAAGTGGTCGTTTGATTCGACAGTACAGTTCAACCCTAAGACAGAACAGTCGACGCTGGCAACGATCGGTGCTCGCTACAGCCCTGGCCATTATCGGGTGGTGACCGGAACCTACCGCTATCAGAGGGACGTCAGCGAGCAAATTGACCTTGGCTGGCAGTGGCCGCTGAACGATTTGTGGGGTGACCGGGGACAGGATCTGGGATCCGGGCGTGGCCAGGGCGAAGGACGCTGGTATAGCGTGGGACGCCTCAACTACAGCCTCGATGAGGGCAAACTGGTTAACGCTGTTATCGGTTTTGAGTACGATGCGGGGTGCTGGCTTGGCCGAGCGGTGCTGGAAAAGCTGCAGACAAGCACTTCAACGGCCAGTCAGCGTGTCATGTTTCAGCTCGAGTTTGTTGGCTTGGCCCGTTTAGGTGCGAGCCCTTTGAAAACCTTGAAAGAGAATATTCCAAATTATCAGTACCTGCGCGAGCAGGGTGGCTCTCCCAGTCGTTTCAGCAACTACGAATAATCCATCATGACCCATCGCCTTGTCGCCCTGATTGTGGCCAGTTTTTCTCTCATTGCAAGTTTGCCATCGCCCGCGCAGGGGTTGCGGCCGTCGCTTGGGCTGAGTTCGGTTCCGTCTGCGACCCGGACGCAAGCCGAGGTCCAGCAGGCCGCCGACTACATTGTGGCGGTGGTCAATTCGGAGCCTCTCACCAACAGCGAAGTGCAGCGTGAATTGCAGCGACTGGTGCAGCAAATGACGCAACAGCGCAGGCCCTTGCCTGAACGCAAGGAGATGGCACGCCAGGTCCTTGAGAACCTGATCAATCAAAAAGTCCAGTTGCAATCGGCCAGCGAAACCGGCATTCGAGTTGATGATGCGGCGGTTGACCAGGCGGCGCAAAACATTGCCCGCCAGAACCAGATGGACGTGGCTGAGTTGCAGCGCCGCATTGAACAGGATGGCCTGGTGTTCAGTCAGTTTCGCGCTCAATTGCGCGAGCAACTCATACTGACGCGTCTGCGTGAGCGGGAAGTCGAGCCGCGCGTGCGGGTTTCCGACCTTGAAGTCGATCAATACCTGCGCGATCAGCAAAGCAATACCGACCCGGCAAGCACAGAGATCAACCTGGCTCAGATTCTGGTTTCGGTTCCAGATAACGCCACTGCGCAGCAGATGGCTGATCTGCAGGGCAAAGCGCAAAAGGCGCTGGATCGTGCGCGTGCCGGCGATGATTTTGCGGCTCTGGCGCGCGAGTTTTCTGATGCGGCAGATCGTGCCAACGGTGGTCAGCTTGGCTTGCGCACGGCCGACCGTTACCCGCCACTGTTTCTGGAGGCAATACAAAACCTGGAGGTAGGTGCCATTTCCGCTGTGCTGCGTTCAGGGGCCGGTTTTCATATTCTCAAGTTGCTTGAAAGAAGGAATGCCGGCTTGCCGCCGATGACGGTCACGCAAAGTCGGGCGCGCCATATATTGTTGCGTGTCAGCCCGCAACTCAGCGAGGCGGCTGCGCGGGACAAGCTGGCCGAATTCAAGAAGCGACTTGAAGCCGGCCAGGCTGATTTTGCGGCGCTGGCGCGTGACAATTCAAAGGACGGCAGCGCGGCGCAGGGCGGTGATCTTGGCTGGGCCAATCCGGGCATGTATGTGCCCGAGTTTGAGGATGTCATGGGTCGCCTGGCGCCGGGGCAGATCAGCGACCCGCTGGTATCGCGCTTTGGTGTGCACTTGATCCAGTTGATGGAGCGCCGCAATACGGCGCTGAGCCTTCGAGAGCAACGCGAGGCTGTGCGAACCGTCTTGCGTGAAAAGAAGCTAGATGAAAGTTATGTCAACTGGGCGCAAGACCTGCGCGGTCGCGCCTACGTGGAAATGCGCGAGCCACCGCAATAGTGACCCCCACGTTTAGGGAGCCAGCAAATGCAAATACACCCACTCGTCACCGAGAGGAGGACCGACGTGGCGATCCATGACTTCCTGGATTGCCGCGTCGCTGACGCTCATCGCAATGACGAAAAAGGTACTTTTGCAATTTCCGACTCCCTTGGCGAATGAAGCATATTCCGCGCAAGCGCTTTGGTCAGCACTTTTTGGCTGATGCAGGTATTGTCGATTTGATCGTTGACGCGATCGATCCGCGGCCCGAACAGGTGATGGTCGAAATCGGGCCCGGTCTGGCGGCCCTGACCCAACCCCTGGTACAGCGTCTGTCGCATCTCACGGTGATCGAACTGGACCGCGATCTGGCCGTGCGATTGCGTTCAAACCCCAAGTTGACCGTCATTGAATCGGATGTGTTGAAAGTCAATTTTGCGGAACTGGCAAGCTCGTTGGCAACAGCCCCCTGCGGGGGCAGCGCAGTACGCGAAGCGACCAGCGTGGGGGCGTCAAAACTTAGAGTGGTAGGCAACCTGCCGTACAACATTTCCACGCCGATTCTGTTTCACTTGCTCGACTTCGTTGATGTTATCGAAGACCAGCACTTCATGCTGCAAAAAGAAGTGGTTGACCGCATGGTGGCGCGCCCGGCGAGCGCTGACTTTGGTCGCTTGAGCGTGATGCTGCAGTGGCGTTACGCCATGGAAATGGTACTTTTTGTACCGCCTGAAAGTTTCAACCCAGCGCCCCGGGTAGACAGTGCGGTGGTGCGGATGGTGCCGCACAAGCATCCTGCGTCCATCGATGGCAAGCTCTTGAGTGACATGGTGCGGGTTGCCTTCAGCCAGCGCCGCAAGCTGTTGCGCCATACCCTGGGCAAGTGGCTGCAGGAGAAGGCCTACGGCGGCGAGTTTGACGTACAACGCCGCGCCGAAGAAGTACCGGTGGCAGAGTATCTGGCCTTGGCCGCGAGCCTGTAGCAGAAAGAGCAATTTTCCGACGGGCCGCCCCTAGGAAAATTAGCCCCCTCGGGGGGCAGCGCAGTACGCGAAGCGACAAGCGTGGGGGCTATCTCAGGCTGCAGTCAGCCAATAACCCGCATTAAAGGGGCTGCTCATGCGCAGCGCCAGGGGCGAGATGTCCAACAGTTTGTCGGTGGGCATTTTTTCGCCCGAATCGGTTGTGAGCTCAATGCCCGGGACGGCGTGGCCGCCCACGTTCACTTCTTTTGCCTCGTTCGCCCGTTCTGCTTGGCTGGTGTGTGCAGAACGGGCTACAGAAAAGAATAGAAACATCGGAACGGGATCTTTCGGTCGCTCCAATAATCAGCGGCGTCCCGGAAGATGTCAAGCAGCTGTTCGCGTGCCTCTTTGTCGAACTTGGCGTTGGCCGGTATGTGTTCCAGAACCACGATAAAGCCAGGCTGAGGACCCGATTTGTGTACCGGGTCGGTCATGCTGTCGTAAAGCGCGTCAAAATTCTTTCCAACGTGGACTGACAGCATGAATTGCTGTCCGATCAAGTCCAGCACGTCCTGTTTGGTCTGGGCGTTGGCCAGGTTGGCATACAGGAAATGCTGATTCAGGGCCTGCGCCGCATCCTGCAATTCCTGCACCCTGAAGGCGCGGATTGATTGGACGATATTGGGCCGAATGCCGCGCAGTGGCACATCTGCTACTGCACCCTGTGCCGTCGGTGTTTCTAAGGTAAGTGACATATTCATTCCTGCTTCACTCTGCAAAATAAAAAACCTATGGAACGATCCTGCGGAAGCTTGCATAGTGATCGTCCGTGTAATAACAGACCGCGGGCCTGCTGGCTGCTCCCCCGCACACAATGCGCCGGGCACCCCGGTCGCGTGAACCCGGCGTTGCGACGGTGTACTCACGGTAGTAGCCGCGCTTCTGCATGGGCAGCAGACGCTCGCGGTTTCCGAACACCATACCGTCCTTCTCATGTGCAAACGGGCCGCCCTGATGGATCAGCCTGTAAGTTTGCAACGCCGGCTCCGGCAAAGCCGAGTCCGAAACCGTGGCTGCAAATCTTGCGACGCCAGACTCCTCAGCCCGCACCCCAGCACCGACAAGGCAGGCCAAAAGCAAGAAGCCAGTAAACACTAACTTGAAGCTTTTTGATCCGTACATGGGAATTACACTTCTCGCAACGCTCCCGGTTAACCCCGGAAATTCATGCTCGTAGTGTCGCGCATTTGGCCGAAAAAAGCAAGTCACTGCCTAATAAGTAGGCAGAGAAATTGACAGGAAATTACAAGGAGTATGCGCTAACTTATCTTGAACATGCTAGCGGGTCGCATTTGCATCGGCGACAGTGAGCGCTGTCATGTTAACGATTCGCCGGACCGTTGCGCTGGCAGTCAAGATGTGGACCGGTTTGGCAGCGCCAAGCAGCACCGGGCCAATGGCAATGTTGCCGCCGGCAGCGGTCTTGAGCAGGTTGTAGGCAATATTGGCGGCATCGATATTGGGTAGCACCAGCAGGTTGGCGTCGCCGTTGAGGGTGCTGTTGGGCATCAGCGCGGCGCGTGCGTGGCCGTCGAGCGCGACGTCGCCGTGCATTTCACCATCTACTTCAAGCCAGGGCGCCTGGGTGCGCAGCAGTCCCAGCGCGTGGCGCATCTTGAGTGCGCTGGGCAGGCTGCTGCTGCCAAAATTCGAGTGGGACAGCAGAGCCGCTTTGGGACGAATGCCAAAACGCATCATTTCCTCGGCTGCCATGGTCGTAATTTCAGCCAGCTGTTCGGCGCTGGGGTCGTAATTGACGTGCGTGTCGACAATGAACAGCTGACGCTCCGGCAACAAAACGCAGTTCATGCAGGCGTAGGTGCCGACATGGGCGCGCATGCCGATCACCTGATCGATGTACTGCAGGTGCATCGAAGTCGTACCCCAGGTACCGCAAATCATGCCGTCGACGTCGCCCTTGTGCAGCAGCATGGCGCCGATCAGCGTCAGGCGGCGGCGCATTTCGATCTTCGCGACCTGGGCCGTCATGCCCTTGCGCTCCGTCATGCGGTGGTAAGTTTGCCAAAAATCGCGGTAACGATCATCTTTTTCGACATTGACGACGTCATAGTCGGCGTCCTGTTGCAGGCGCAGGCCGAATTTCTCGATCCGCTCGGCGATCACATGCGGGCGTCCGATCAGCGTTGGCCGTGCCAGACCTTCGTCCACCACAATCTGGGCGGCACGCAAGACGCGCTCTTCCTCACCCTCGGCGTAAGCGACACGTTTCTTGAGGCCCATCTTTGCAGCGGTGAAGATGGGCTTCATCACCGTGCCGGAGGCGTAGACGAAGCTTTGCAGCTTCTCGCGGTAGGCGTTCATGTCCTTGACCGGGCGCTGCGCCACACCGCTGTCAGCCGCCGCCTGGGCTACTGCCGGCGCAATCTTCATCATCAGGCGCGGATCGAAGGGCTTGGGGATCAGGTACTCTGGACCAAACGCAAGCTGCTCGCCAGCGTAGGCTGCCGCCACTACCTCGCTTTGCTCGGCCTGCGCCAACTCGGCAATGGCGTGCACCGCGGCGATTTCCATCTCCATCGTGATCGTCGATGCGCCGGCATCCAGCGCCCCCCGAAAGATGTAGGGAAAGCACAGAACGTTGTTGACCTGGTTGGGGTAGTCGGAGCGACCGGTGGCGATGATCGCATCGTCGCGTACCGCCTTGACCTCTTCAGGCAGGATTTCTGGCGTCGGATTGGCCAATGCAAAAATCAACGGCTTGGGCGCCATCTTGCGAACCATGTCGGCTTTCAGCACGCCGCCGGCCGACAAACCCAGAAAGACGTCGGCGCCCTCAATGATTTCACCCAGCGTGCGGGCCGAAGTCTTCTGGGAAAAGACAATCTTGTCTTCGTCCATCAACTCGGTGCGACCCTCATAGACCACACCCGCCAGATCGGTCACATAAATGTTCTTGCGCGGGATGCCCAGCTTGACCAGCAGGCCCAGGCATGCCAGTGCCGCTGCGCCAGCACCCGAGGTGACCAGCTTGATGGTCTTAGGGTCCTTGCCGACGACTTTCAGACCATTCAAGATTGCTGCTCCAACGCAGATCGCGGTGCCATGTTGGTCATCGTGGAAGACCGGAATCTTCATGCGCTCGCGCAGCTTGCGTTCAACATAGAAGCAGTCTGGCGCCTTGATGTCCTCCAGGTTGATGCCACCAAAGGTGGGCTCCAGTGAAGCGATGATGTCAACCAGTTTGTCGAGGTCGTGTTTTTCATTGATTTCAATATCAAACACATCAATGCCGGCAAACTTCTTGAACAGCACGCCCTTGCCTTCCATTACCGGCTTGGCCGCCAGCGGACCAATGTCTCCCAGGCCGAGCACGGCCGTGCCATTGGTGATGACCGCCACCAGATTGCCGCGGCTGGTGTACTTGAAAGCGTTGTTCGGGTCCTTGACGATTTCTTCGCAGGGCGCTGCCACGCCGGGTGAATAAGCCAGTCCGAGGTCATGCTGGTTGACCAACTGCTTGGTCGCAGCGATGCGGATTTTCCCGGGGGTTGGAAACTCGTGATATTCGAGAGCGGCACGGCGCAGGATGGCGCGCTTTTCTTCGGCGGTGGTGGGAGTGAGCGGCATCTTTGTGTCCTTCAGAGGAACTATCGAGCTTCCTCAAACGAGTTGAATTACTGCGCCATACATTGCGCTGTTGGATCATCCCAACCGCGAGCGAGGGCAAGGAGTTCCAGCCGCGCTGCTGCAGGGGTAATTCTGTTTGGCGCTGGGGTTGCCCATCAGTATAATCTTTCAGCACGCGCGACCTTCTTTCTCTCTGAAAGCAACTCATGGACAATGCCAAGTGGACCTTCGGCCTCACGATGATGATCGTCGGCATGGGCGGAACCTTTCTGACCCTGTGGATTCTTGGGCTGGTTATGGACCTGCTGAAAAAGGCCTTTCCCCTGGTCACGAAGGCCAGCACCGCGGAGAACAAATAGCATGTTTGAGAGTCTCCAGACCGGCCTGTATGGACTGACTTCCGGGGTCAGTTATCTGTTCACTCAGGGTGGGCCCAATGTGGTCATGCTCCTGATCGCGGCGGGCTTGCTCTACCTGGGCGTCAAGAAAGAGGTGGAGCCGCTGCTGCTAGTGCCCATCGGGTTTGGGTGCCTGCTCGTCAACATCCCTCTGTCCGATCTGATGGAGCCGGGCGGCCTGCTGCGGATCCTGTACGACATGGGGATCGCCAACGAGGTCTTTCCGCTGCTCATCTTTGTCGGCATCGGTGCCATGATCGATTTCGGATCCTTGCTGGAAAACCCGAAAATGCTGCTCTTCGGCGCTGCCGGCCAGTTTGGCATCTTTATTACCTTGATGCTCGCTTTGGCACTGGGCTTCCCGGCGCTGGAGGCCGTCAGCATCGCTGTCATTGGTGCTTGCGACGGCCCCACAGCCATATACGTGGCCTCCCAATACGCGCCGCAATTGCTGGCGCCGATTTCGGTCGCGGCCTATTCCTACATGGCCCTGGTTCCCATCATCCAGCCACCCATCATGCGGGCACTGACCACGCCGGCGGAGCGGGTCATCAAGATGGCGCCGATCAAGCGCAGCGTCTCTACCACGACCAAACTCCTGTTCCCCATCGTCGTGACGCTGGTCACGGGGCTGCTGGCACCGAAGGGGCTGCCGCTCATGGGAACCATCATGCTTGGCAACTTCATGCGCGAGTGCGGGGTGGTGGCGCGACTGACCAAAGCCTCGGAGAATGAAATCGCCAATATCGTGACCCTGTTTCTGGGTTTGGCCATCGGCGGCACCATGGAGGGCCATGCCTTCCTGAAACCCCAAACGCTGATGATTTTTGCCATGGGTTTCTTTGCGATCTGCATGGATACCGTGGCCGGGGTCGTGTTTGGCAAGATCGTCTGCAAACTGACTGGCGGCAAGGTCAACC
>SESH01013837.1_pt1 | contig 15095 bp, 11 predicted proteins | sample 3171561 | NCBI WGS metagenome assembly SESH01 (sample SAMN10866947, study PRJNA518727) | freshwater metagenome | biome: subpolar coniferous forest; feature: holomictic lake; material: water; isolation source: holomictic Lake 442 2011 16.5 m and 2014 13 m | place: Canada: near Kenora, Ontario
CGCCTTCCGCCAGATGCTTCTGGCAGAGGAGCACGGGGGCGGCCTTGACGGCATTCTTGGTGAAGGTGCCGGCGGCGGTACAGGGGCGCAGGGAGAAAAGCAGGGCGAGGTCGAGCCGCTTGAGATCGTGCTTCTCGCGGATGTCACAGGCCACGCCGGCGCACTCGAATCCAGGGACATCAGTGATGCCGGCGCTATCCAGGGTAACAGTCAGTTGGGTCATGAGGGGGTAGGAAACGTGCGCGGCGGGGTCAGTCCAGCCCGGTGCTCTCGGGGAAGCCCAGCCAGAGATTCATGATCTGCACGGCCTGGCCGCTGGCGCCCTTGACGAGGTTGTCGAGCGCTGAAGTAAGGATGAAATTGCCGGTGCGGGCATCATGCACGGCGGAGATATCCACCCGGTTGGTGCCGGTGACATAGGCCGTGTCGGGGGTTTCCCCGCTGGGCAAAAGCGTGACAAACGGCCGCCCCGCATAGGTGGTCCGCCAGGCCGCATAAAGCGCCTCCAAGGTGGCCCCCGGGGCCGCCGGCACGGTGATGGTGGTCGCGATGCCGCGCCGCATGGGCGCCAGGTGGGGATTGAACTGCACGATGACCGGGGCGGCGGCCGCCCGGGAAAGCTGCTCCTCGATCTCGGCCAGGTGCCGGTGCTTGGTGAGCCCGTAGGCCTTGGCGCTCTCGGCCCGCTCGACGTACAGGTATTGCTCCTCCGCCTTCTTGCCGGCGCCACTGACGCCGCTGAAGGAGTTCACGACGATGTGCTCACGCGTGACGAGCCCCGCCCGCAGCAAGGGGACCAAGGGCACCAGCGTGCTGGTCGGATAACAACCCGGGGCGGCGGCCACCTTGATTTCCGTCCGCCAGTGGGCGTCGCTCAGTTCCGGCAGGACAAACCGCGCGGCGGGCAGCAGTTCGGGCGCGTGATGCGGGCCGTAATATTTTTCAAAGGTCGCCAGATCCGCGATCCGGAAGTCCGCACTCAGGTCGATCACCTTGACCCCCGTCGGCACGAGGGCCCGGGCAAAGTCCGCCGCCGTCCCATGGGGCAGGGCGAGGAACCACAGGCCGATATCCTGGCGCGCCGCGAGGGCCGCCGGATCGGAGTCACTGAACTTGAGCTGGTCCGCCGGTGTTCCGCGCAAGGCGGGGATGATCGCGGAAACCAACTTGCCCGCGTGCTGGCGTGACGTGACCGCCGTCAGCTTCACCTGCGGGTGACCGAGGAGTAACTTGACCAACACTTCGCCGGAATAGCCCGACGCGCCAACGATGCCGACATTCATTGAGGAGATGGGCAGAATTATGAAATCCGACCCGGGAATCGAGAAGTTTCGTGACCCGTAAAAAAAGGAAGCGGAGGCCGTGGGGCGCTCCGCTTCGGGTGAAAACCTGATGCCAGTCCGGGCGATTAACGCTTGGAGAACTGGAAGCGCTTGCGGGCGCCCGGCTGCCCGGGCTTCTTGCGCTCTTTCTCGCGGGGATCACGGGTGAGGTGACCGGCCTTTTTGAGGGTGACGCGCAGCTCGGGATTGAACTTCAACAGCGCGCGGGCGATGCCATGGGCGACCGCACCGGACTGGCTGCTGATGCCGCCCCCGGCGACGTTCACGATGACGTCAAACTTGTCCTTGCTGTCCGCCGTCACGAGCGGGGCGAGGGCGCGGCGCACGAAGTTGTCGTGCGTGAAATAGGTCTCAAACTTGCGGTCATTGACCGAGGTCTGGCCGGAGCCGGCCATAATGCGGACGCGGGCGGTGGAGGACTTGCGACGGCCCGTGCCGAGAAATACGGAGGATTCAGCGCTCATGGATTACTTTAAAGCTATCGGGTTCTGGGCCGCGTGATCGTGGGTCGCACCAGGGAACACCCGGAGCTTGGTCAGCATCTTGGCCGCGAGGCGGTTCCTCGGCAGCATGCCCTTGACGGCCTGCATGATGATGAACTCGGGCTTCTGGCGACGCACATCGGTCAGCTTGCGATACTTCTCGCCGCCGACATAGCCGGAGAACGACATGTACTCGGTCGCCTCTTCCTTCTTGCCGGTGAGGACGATCTTGCTCGCGTTGATGACGACAACGAAATCACCGGTGTCGACATGGGGCGTGTAAGTGGGCTTGTGACGGCCGCGCAGGATATTGGCGGCTTTAACGGCGAGACGACCCAGCACTTTGCCTTCAGCATCGATCAAATGCCACTTGGGGGGCTGTAGTGTCTCATTCTTGGCCAGATAGGTTTTCATTAGCGGAAAGGGGCCAAAGGGAAGGATTTCGCCATAGCCTGTCAACCCCGAACACTTCACATTCTCAGAAACCGGCGACGAAGCCGCTTAATCCTTCAAAAATCGAGGTTTACACCAAGTGTTACCGAGAAAATATGCCGCCCAGCCAACCCAAACGGGCCATTCGTCAGGGAACGTTCAAAGTTGTCGGCATAGTGCAGCCCGGTAGTGACCGTCGTATGCGCTCCGATGCGATAGGGCAGCTGTGCCTCTGCCCCCCAATAGCCATAGCCGTCATGCCGCGAAGCCCCTGGTGCATCCGGCCGCCAATCGTCGCCCACGGACCACCCGAGATAGCCGTTTAATTCGAGAAATGCCCCCAGGCGGGTGAGGGCGATGCTCCGGGCCAGCGCAATCTGCGTGGTGTCGGCCCGCAGGCGGAAATCATGATAATATCCCAAGCTCGGGGTGAAGCCTGCGACCGCCGCCAACGTGGCGGTCAATCCGGCCTCATAGGTCTTCTTTACTCCCCTCCCCGGTACATGATCGAACCAACTGCCGGCCAAGGTCGCGTCCAAGCTGAGCTCACGGGTTGGCTGCCAAGTGTGGGCAACGTTTACGTTCATTTCCTGTGTCCCGCCGCTCGAAAATGGCTGACTGGCCCACACCCCGCCACGCCAGCTCTCGTGCGCTCCTTCCACCCCTGCCTGCACCGACTGACCGGCGCGCTCGATGCCCCGGAAAACATAACGGGAGGCGTAACCCAAATCGGCCCGCACCGCCGGCAGCTCATCGGCGTATGCCGCCAGTGGGATGGCTAGCAAGACCGCGAGAAATAAGCCTGCGCAAACGGTCAAATATCTAATCGGCCGCCCAGTGTGGTGTCCCAGAAATAGCTTACACATGAAATTCTGGTGTAGGTCGGGGTTTATCCCCGACCGTGGCGTGAATGTCGGGCGTAAAGCCCGACCTGCAATCGAAGGATCTTTCTGGGACACAACACAAGGGAGTGTCTTCAAACCCGCCAAATACTCATTTCCTGTCATTCTGAACGAAGTGAATAATCCATGCTTTCGCTCGCGATATGGCCTTCGATGCCGTGGATCCTGCGCTGCGCTCAGGATGACAAACCTAGTTTGAAGACATTCCCTCGTGCTGTAGCGGCGGTCCATGACCGCCGGGCGAGCGTCAGGAGTTTTCCAACGGCGGTCATGGACCGCCGCTACAGCGCAGGCCAATATCCGGAAAGGTTCGAAGATTGTCGTTGGGGCACGCATGAAACCGCTGGCCATGGATGTGTTTGTTTTTGACCCTGTTGTCCATACACTGATTTCGCCATGATTTCCTCCGTCCGCCTCATCATCATCGCCGCCGGTTTGCTGGGTTTCTCCGGGGTTGCCCTCGGGGCCTTTGGCGCCCACGCCCTCAAGGACACCCTGCTCGCCCGGGGCAGCACCGCGACTTGGCAGACCGCCGTCCTCTATCATCTGCTGCACGCGGTGGCCCTGCTCGCCCTAGCCGGATGGGCCGGCAATTGGGCCAGCCTCCGCTGGATCGGTGGCTGCTGGATCTTGGGTGTGCTCCTTTTTTCGGGCTCGCTCTACTGGCTGGCCCTGGGTGGCCCCAAATTTCTCGGACCTATCACCCCCCTCGGCGGCCTCGCCCTGCTGTCCGGCTGGCTGCTGGTCGCCTGGCAGGGCTTTCAGCTGCGAGCCCCGTAAAATCCCCGAGCCATTCATGAAACAAGCAAATTCATACCATCTCCAGTCTATAGCGGCTAGCGCCAGCGAGTCGTGACTCGTCGACTCGCTGGTGCTCGTCGCTACACCCAAGCCTATGCCATGCTAGTTTCGGGCCATCAGAACCATCCCGCATGAAACTCCCGCCCCTCCTGCACGCCACCCTGACCGCCCTACACTCCGCGGGCGGCCGACCCCACCTGGTCGGTGGCTGCGTGCGCGACTGGCAGCTGGGGCTTCAACCCAAGGATTTTGATGTCGAGGTCTATGGCCTCGACTTCGAGGCCCTGGGCCGGGCACTCGCCGCCTTCGGCCCCACCGACCTCGTGGGTCGCAGCTTTGGCGTGATCAAGGTGCGGCTCGATGGCACTGAATACGATTTCAGCCTGCCGCGCCGCGAATCGAAAACGGGCGCCGGTCATCGCGGCTTCGCCGTCGCCCCGGACCCGGAGCTGACGGAGGCCGAAGCGGCGGCCCGGCGCGACTTTACCGTCAATGCCCTGGCCTACGATCCGTACACCGACCGACTGCTCGATTTTCACGGTGGCGCCCAGGACCTGAAAAACAAGATTCTGCGCCACACCAGCCCGGCGTTTGCCGAGGATCCATTGCGGGTCCTGCGGGCCTTTCAGCTCGCCGCCCGGTTTGAGTTCACCCTCGCCCCTGAAACCGCCGCCCTCTGCCGCACCATCAGCCCCAGCTTCGCCGAACTGCCGGTGGAACGCGTCTGGGGCGAATGGGACAAGTGGGCCACGCAGGCGGTCAAGCCCTCCCTCGGCCTGACTGTGCTCCAGCAAACCAACTGGCTGCGTCACTTTCCTGAACTCGCCGCCCTGGACGGCGTGCCCCAGGAACCGGAATGGCATCCCGAGGGCGATGTGCTCGTCCACACCAAGCACTGCCTGGATGCGCTGGTCGGCCTCGAGACCTGGCGCCAGGCGACTCCGGCCACTCGGCGGATTTTGTCGCTGAGTGTGCTGGGCCATGATTTTGGCAAGGCGATCACCACCAAACATGCGGAAAAACGCGGCAAGCTGCGCTGGGTCAGCCCCGAGCACGAAGCCGCCGGTGGACCGCTGGTCGAGAGCTTCCTGCTGCGCCTCGGCGCACCACTGGACATCATCACCTACGTCCGCCCCCTGGTGGTGAACCATCTGCTGCACCATGACCAGCAGCCGGCCTTCCGCGACACCACCGTGCGCCGGCTCGCCCGCAAAATTTCCCCGGCCACCCTCGATGAATTGCTCGCGGTGATGGAATCGGATCACCTGGGCCGCCCGCCCTTCGTCTCCCAGGAAACGGTGGTGCGCATCAACCAGCTGCGCGTCGCCGCGCAACGGCTGGCGTTGGAGCATGCCGCGCCCAAACCCATTGTGCTCGGCCGTCACCTCATCGCCCTGGGCTACCAGCCCGGACCGCAATTCAAACGGGCGCTCGATGCCGCCTTCGAATCGCAACTGGATGGCGCCTTCAACGACGAGGTGGGAGGCGTCGCTTGGATGGGCAACTATTTGCGCGCCCACCCTCCCCTCCCGCCCGCCAACTCTCCTTCCCCCGCATGAACACCTCCACGCAACTCGACCAGCTCAAGCAATTCACCAAGGTCGTCGCCGACACCGGCGACTTTGCCAGCATGAAGGAATACGCGCCTCAGGACGCCACGACCAATCCCAGCCTGATTCTGAAGGCGGCGGCCATGCCGGACTATGCCCACCTGCTCGACCGGGCGGTCAAGGACGCCGGCCGCACGGCGGGCACCGCGCAGATCATCGATGCCCTGCTCGTGCTGTTCGGCACGGAGATCCTGAAGATCGTGCCCGGCCGCGTGTCGACTGAGGTCGATGCCCGGCTTTCGTACGACCGCGACGGCTCCATCGCCAAGGCCCGCGAGATCATCGCCCTTTACGCCCAGGCCGGTATTCCGCGCGAACGCATCCTCATCAAGCTCGCCTCGACGTGGGAGGGCATCAAGGCCGCCGAACTGCTGCAAAAGGAGGGTATCAACTGCAACCTGACCCTCCTGTTTTCCTTTGCCCAGGCTGTCGCCTGCGCCGAGGCCCGGGTGCAGTTGATCTCACCGTTTGTCGGCCGCATTCTGGACTGGCACAAGAAAGCCACGGGGAAGGAATACTCCGCGGCGGAGGATCCCGGCGTGAAGTCCGTCACGGAGATCTACACCTACTACAAGAAATTCGACTACCCCACCGAGGTCATGGGCGCCTCGTTCCGCAACAAGGGCGAGATTACCGAGCTGGCTGGCTGCGACCTGCTCACGATCAGTCCGCAGCTGCTCGGCGAACTCAAAACCAGCACTGAGCCGCTCGCGCGCAAGCTTGACCCGGTGAAGGCCCGCCAAGCCTCGGCGCAAAAAGTCACCTTCGACGAAAAATCCTTCCGCTTCGCCTGCAACGAAGACGCCATGGCCACGGAAAAGACCGCCGAGGGCATACGGGTATTCGCCGCGGACATCCGGAAGCTGGAGCAGCTCATCCAGCAGAAGCGCAGCTGAGCTTTTCGCTGTAACGGTAGGGCGAATCCTCCGGATGAGCCGTTTGCACGGCGGCTCGTCGAGACGACTCGCCCTACCCGCCAAAACACCGGCCGCCTCCCCTATGGCATTCCATGCTTCCCCGAGAACCCCCATTCGCGCCTTCCAGTGGGACCTCGCCCGCCAAGTGGAGCGGCTGGATTTCCTCAAATCCCTGCTGCCGCGCTACGCGGCCTGGGGCTACCAAGAGCTCTACCTTCATCTGGAGGATGCCGTGCACTATCCGAGCCTGCCCGGGGTGGGCCGCGACGACGCCTACCGGTATGAGGAACTCGGCGAGCTGGTGCTGACGGCCGCCCAGAATGGCATCCGTGTCGTGCCGATCGTGAATTTGCTCGGTCACACCCAATACCTGATCAAGCACCCCGACTGGCGCGACCTGAACGAGCTCCGCGACGAGCGAGACCGCCCCCTGGAACACGGCCAACTCTGCCCGCTGCACCCCCGCACCCGTGAAGTCGCCGAGAAGCTGCTGCGCGACATCGCCCCCTATTGCACCGCCGGCAAGGTGCACGTCGGCCTCGACGAATCGTTTCACCTCGGCAAATGCCCGCGCTGCCGCGAGGAAGTCGCCCGGCTCGGCCTCGCCGGACATTTCGCGGGTCACGTCAGCCGGCTGCACACCCTCTGCGGCCAATTCAACCTGCAGATGGGCCTGTGGGCCGATATGCTCTATTTCATACCCGATGCTATTCCGCTGTTGCCGCGAGGCGTCACGGCGTACGACTGGTACTACTATCCTTTCGCCAAGAAGCCGCGCGTGGAATTCTTCAATTTCGCCGAGCGGGATCTACAGCCCGCCCTGAAAAAGCAGGGCATCGCGTATTATGGTTGCCCGATGAATGGCGCTTTCCGCCACGAACCATTGCCCGTTTTCGGCGACCGGCTGGCCAACATCCGATCCTGGTGGCAGCGCTGTGCGGCCGTGGCCGCAGACGGATTTCTGGTGACTTCCTGGGAGACCTACCGCTTGGCCCTGGAAACCACGACCGTGGTCGATGCCGCAGCGGCTAGCCTCTGGCTCACTCCGGGGGCCGATGACGCCACCACCCTGCTCGCCCACGGGTTAGAACGAGTTTTTAAACCCAAGCAACCGCGCCCCTTGGCCCGGGCTCTTCTGGCCGGAGATGAATACGCCTTTGCCGGCTATGCCCGCTGGCAGATCAACGATCGCTGGGATCTCTTCGCCGGCCACGAAAGCCTCAAGCCCTACCAAGCCGAGACTCGCTTCTTCGCCCGCACGCTGGCCCAGGCCCGCCGGGAGCAATGGCCGACTGCGATTTCGGCGAGCCTCGCCTTTCGGCACTATCTGGCGCAGCGCGATGTCTTCGTGCGCGAGGCGGCCCGCGCCGTGTTCAAGCTGCGGCGGATCCTCACAATAGGTAGGGCGAACCGTCCCGGTGAGCCGCGCCCCTTCGGCCGGCTCAAGGCCTCAAGCCTGCCGAGTCGGCTCGGCGAGGACGCCTCGCCCTACCTGAAGCAACTGCAGGCGACCGCCGCCGAGTTCGCCCCGGCGCTGAAGGCCGGGCGCTCTGCCGCCCGCGCCATGTGGGCCCGGACACGTGAACGGCACGTGAAGGGGCAAAATGAAACAATCCTGGAGGCGGATGCGCGACGCCTCGCGGCCTGGCGCGATTGGTTGCGCAAAACCCTCCGGACCCCCGCGCTCGTCCTGGAGGCCACTCCCGTATGCGGCCGGTGGCAGCTGCAGTTCATGGTGCACAATTTCGCCCCCGCCGTGCAGAAAGTAAGCGTGGAACAGCTGGACGCCGACGGGACATGGCGGGTGTTGGCCAGCCGCCACACCATCGAGTTCCGCGCGCCGGCCGCCCGGCCGGCCTCCAAGCTGAAACGAGAGTTCACCGTGCCGGTGGATTCAGCATCAGCCCAATTGCGCATTTTGGTCGGCGGCGTTGGCCAGGTGGCCATCAGTCATGTGACCTTGACGAACGGGATTGAGACCCAAGCGATGCGCCCCTTGGGCCAAAAACATGTGATCGGACGGCGCGCACCGCAACGAGGCTTCCCGGCCATCGTCTCGCAAGGATCGTCCACTGCTTTGCTCGTTTCGTTCACCTCGCTCACCGGCCGGTGACGGCCGCATCAACTCAATCGATTTGGTTACGACCGGCCGCGACATTTGGGTTGTCCGTTGGGATCGCACTCGGCTAGATCGGTCCATCAAATCGCTCGGCCCACTCTTCGTCACCCTGCTGCTGGCACTCACCGCCGCCGCCGGGGGTGACTTTACCAAGGCCCTGACCCCCGATAAAATCCGCGCCGCCGGCCTGGGCAAACTTACTCCAGAAGAACTCGAGCAACTGGATGTTTTCGTGCAGGAATATAAAGGTGCGGCCCCCACCCCCGCTCCCGCCGCGGTATCGACTCCCGTTTCCGCTGCCACTCCTGCGCCAGCGGCACTGGAGCCGACCAAGCCCGGAGTCTCCCCCGGCGGATCTGTGCCGAAATCAAACAGCGTGGTTCCTGCCTGGGTTGAGGCGTTGTTGACGCTTGAGCGAACCGGCAAGCAAGGCGACAAGTCCGCCGCGATGGAGAGCCGCCTCACGGGCGAGTTCACCGGCTGGAGCGGGCGGACAAAGTTCCGACTCGAAAATGACCAAATCTGGGTCCAAGCAAACGGCGAAAATTATGTCTACGCACCAACGCTGAAGTCACCCAAAGTGAAGATCTATCCGGCGTCATTCGGAACCTTCTGGCTTGAGATCGAAGGGGTCAAACAACGTTGTCGGGTAAAGCCGCTCAGGCTTTAAGCTGCCCCATTTATTGCCTCGGAAAATCGAGCGAAGAAGCCCTGATTAACCACGAGAAGGACCGCCCGAAAGTGCAGCCGCTGATCCTGCTCGGCCATCATTCGGAGTTGTCGGACATTTCGAGCCCTGCCTACGGCGCCAACTCGACGGCCGCCGGGATTGCCGTTGGCAGATTTTGCTTCAGGAAGGCATCCAGTTCGCGATAAAAGCCCAGCCGATTTTCATATTTATTGAAACCATGGCCCTCGTTGCCAATGACGATATTCTTGAATTTCTTCCCGTGTTTTTTCAATTCGGCCTCCAGCACGATATACTGATCGTACGTCACCCGCGGATCATAGCGGCCATAGGCCATTAACAGCGGAGCGCGAATCTTCTCGACCAAGTTGACCGGCGAGGTCGCTTTGAGTTGCCCCAAGTCCAAAAGGGGATGCCCCCAGCGACGTGCGACATATTGTTTGAAGGGGGTCTCGTACCGGCTGAAATTCTGGAGCAAGTTCAAGCGCGGAATGTCCGCCACTCCGACGTAGTTAATTCCGCAGGCATAGAGCTCAGGCGTCATGGTCAGCCCGGCTAGCGCCGCGTAGCCCCCGTAGCTCGCCCCGTAGATCGCCACGCGCGCCTTGTCCGCAATGCCCGTGGCAACCGCCCAATGCACTGCATCGGTGAGATCATCCTGCATCTTTAAACCCCATTGCCGATAACCGGCCTCCTCAAAGGCCCGGCCATAGCCACCTGAACCGCGGTAGTTGACCTGGAGGACGGCATAGCCGCGGTTGGCCAGAAACTGTATTTCAGGCGAGAAATTCCACGAATCACGAATTCCGTAAGGTCCGCCGTGGGGGTTAACGATCAAAGGCAGGTTCCTTGCGTCGCGGCCGGCCGGCAACGTTAGATAGCCATGAATCTGCTGCCCATCCCGCGCGGGAAAATTCACCGGCTTCATCTCCGCCATCTGCGCGGGATCGACCCGATCGCTCAGCTTCGCGAGGAGTTTCAGCTCAAGCTTCTTCGTATCCAGCAGATAATAGGTGCCGGGGTCGCGGTCGTTCCATGCCCTGATGATAACTAGAGACGAATCATCGGTTCGACTGACAATCATATTGCGTGTGCCGGGAAGGGCGGCGGCGATCTCCTTGTCCAACAGGCGTTGCGATTCGTCGAGCCATTGGACCTCGGGCCCTTCCCGGTCGATCGAGACACCCACTACTTTCCCGAGATGCCGGGAATAGATGATGCCGCCAGCGTCATAGACCGGATCAGCCAGGACCTCGCGCAGATTCTTCCGCGTCGATGGATCATAGGTGTATATTGCCTCAGTATCGCGCCCGCGATTGGATTTGATCCAAAGCGTCTGGTTGTCGCCGTCGAATCCCAAGGGGACCCAGGCAGGCCCGTCGGTGAGAAATCGTTCAATCTCGACCCAGGGAGCATCCTCGCCGGCGCGATAAAAGACCGAGGAAAACTCGTCTTTCTCGTCGTTCGCGATCGCAAGACGGATGATGCCTCGGCGATCCGTCATCCAACTCCGGGTTTTGCCGAGATTGTTCATCAGTTTCTTGCTCTTACCAGTATAGATGTCGAGGAGGTGTGGATCCCCCAAGCCGGATGAGCCGCGGATGACCTCAATAAGAATATGCCGCGGGTCATCCGGCAGCGGGTCAATCACGCCGTACTGACGGGTGTCGCTCTTTTCGACTTGATCGCCCTCGGTCTGGGTGGCCTGATGAAGCACGACCAGTTGGGTGCCATCGGCGTTGACGGCATAAGTGCCAAACGATTCCTGCCCCTTATACTGTTGGTAGAAAAACAAACGGTCGGGGCTCGCCCAGTTGAAATCGACGATGTTCTCCTCCTTCATGTCGGTCAGCCGCGTTTTCTTGCCCAATTGACGGTCGAGCACGACCAGATTGAGACGATTGTTGGCCGGCTGGAGCCAGGCAAGGTAACGACCGGTCGGAGAAAGCGCGGGCCGGGTAATGGTATTACCCCCGAAGAAAACCTCGAGCGGAAGCTCGGGAGGAACCGGCCCAGCGGCAGGAGCGAGCGGTACAACGCCTAGCAGCAGGATCGTAGCCAGCGACTGTCGCAATGTAGTTGCCATGGCGAAAGGCCAGCTTCGTCCTCCCGACACGTCAAAGAAAAAGGGCGGCCGGATTTACCGGGCCGCCCTTGAAGTAGAACCGTTGGGTTTTAGAAGGTCTTCTTCAACGCCGCGTAGAAGAATCGACCGACCGGGCGGCCAATCTGGCTCTGGTCATAGCCAACAGCGTTATAATACAAAGGCGGCTGCCGGTCCAAGAGGTTGTCCACACCGACCGTCAGACGGGTTTTATCCAACCATTTGTTAATGCCGGCCGGAATTTCATAACCGAAGTACGCACCGACCGTGTAGTACGCGTCGACCACGTAGCCGTTGTAGTTAATATCGCCATAGCGCGCCGTGTAATTGAAGGCCGCACCGGCAGTGTACTCCTTGAGTGCCCAATCCACGGCCCCTTGGTACTTGATCCGCGGGTACCCGTCGCGCCCAACTTGATTGTCGAGCGCGGCCCCTGGGGTCGAAGAGTAACCATAGAATTTCGTGTAGGTAAGGGTATTTCGCACACTGAACTGACCCAACGTGGCGGAACGTTTCTTATAGTTAATCTCGAAGTCATAACCCTCAACCTTCTGGTGCGCCAAATTAAGCACGGCATTTAGGATGGACTGGATGCGACCAGGGACCGTGGTGCTTTGACCCGGTGCTATGGCCGTCTTGGCCCCATTCGGACCGGTCAGGACGTCGATCGACGAAGTGGTGGTGTTGGTGTAAGTCTCGTTGGCCGCATCGCGGAAGATGAGATTCCCCGTGCCCCCGCCGACCTCATTGTTGCGAATGAAGGACAAGCTTGGGGTTGCGATGATGTTGGTTTGGTCGATATGGAAGAACGAACCGCCGATGGAAAGCCCCTTAACGACCTTGAAGGGCAGATCATACACGAAACCGTATTGGTAAACTTTTGCCGTTTCGGGCGTAAGGAACGGGTTCCCGCCTACCCGGACCAATCGCTGGGTCGATGCCCCGTCAAACGGGTCACCCGTGAGCAACTGCGGCCGGCGCAAATCGGGCAAGGCGTTAGGCAGTGATTGGGTTTCGCCGCCGTACAACTGGGGCAGCGTCGGCGCACGAAAGGTCTCGGAATACGAACCGCGGAAGAGGAGGTCCTTGATCGGCTGGTAACGCAGGCCGTAATACGGTTTGATGCCGCTGTTGTACCCGTCGCTGAAGTTCTCGTACCGGGCGGCAACGCTGAAGTCTAGTTTGTAGACGAAGGGAATCGAAGCCGGCTTGACGAGCGGCACCCGCAACTCGCCCGCACCCGACTTTACCGTGCGCTTCGATCGCGTGGCGGAGGCAAGCCTCACCTGGCCAATGATGTCGTCCAGCGTCGTGGACAGGGCGTCATTGGCGACGTTGAAGGTCTCCTTGCGAAGTTCCGTGTAAAGCGCGCCACCAACAGTTCCGGTGGGAATTTCGAAAAGATCGCCGCTGATCTTTCCATCCCAGAGATTGAGATCCGAATTGCCCGCCTTCTGGGTCTGAACACGAACCGCATCCAGGACCGCCGCCGGGTTCTTGTAGGAAGCACCACCAAAGATGTTGAACGCCAGCGGGGTGTTCAGCGCCAATTGGGCCCGCAGGCGGCTCTCCGAGATCGCATTGCTGGTCAAATCAACCACTTCATCGTAGCCGTAGCTGTAGGCCATATCCCAATCGAACCGATCGAGGAGCGTCCCCTTGAGACCGAAGAGCAGCGAGTAGTTGTTGTTGGTGATGTCAGCCTTGCGCGGCCCGAGATCGATGGGCCGGAAGTTGAAGTTCAGGTCCACGCCGAAGGGGTTGTAGTAATTGGTCTTGGGGACGAGGATGTTGTTATCGCCAGCAGTCGAGATCGGCGACGGCGCGAGCTCGATGTGTGATTTGTTGCGTTGGTAGGAGGCCTCAGCGTACAGTTCGATGTTCCTCGCGAGATCATAGCGAAAGGTCGTGTACATGCCGGTGCGCTCAACCGCCGGGGTCAACCAGACGAAATCCTGGAAATTATAAAGGTTCGCTGGGTTGCTTTGCGGGGTGAGAATCTGCGGCACGTAGGTGGAAGCGGCGCCCGAATTAAACGCGCCGCCGGTGACCGTAATCGGGGCGTTACTGAAGCTCGGGGTTGCCGAGGAAAGTGTGCCCAAGAGGGCACCAGTGCCTGAGGGCACCACACCCCCGGTTCCGGGAAGCCGGTTGATCACGGTGCCAGCGGCCAAGCCGGGAATGTTGACTCCGTTTACCCCTTGAACCTGGCCGGCCGCGACGCCGGTCACGCTAACCCGGGACTGCGGGCCGGTACCGGATCGAAGGTCAAAGGCCCCGGCGGCGACGTTAGCGGTATAATCAGCACCCTTCGCGGCATAGCGCGCAGAAAGGTCAGCGTTATTGCCGAAAGTTGTGTCCGGGCCCCTGAGGGCACCACGTTGAAAGTTGGTAACCCCGACGGTGAGGTTGGCTTTGCCGGAAGACGCCCCACCGAAAAAGCTGAAGCTTCTTTCCCCAACATCGGTCTTGGTGGAATTGCCGTAGGAATAACCAAACTCAGCGCCGTTGAAATCCTTCCGGAGAATGATGTTCACGACACCGGCCGTGGCATCGGCGCCGTACACCGCGGAAGCGCCGTCCTTGAGGACTTCAACCCGCTCCACCATCGCGATGGGAAAACGGTTGAGGTCAACGAAAGTCGTGCCGCCTGAGGCATTCGCCGTTGTCGTCACCCGCCGGCCGTTGACGATAATCAAGGTGTTGTTTGCCCCAAGATCACGGAGGCTAAGCGCCGTGGAGCCGCGAACTGCGGCCGTGGTGCCACCTTCGTTGATGCCCGTAAAACCAGCCTCAGGGAGATCGCGCAACAAATCGGTGAGATTTGTGCGGCCAGAATTTTCGATTTCGACGCGAGTAATGATCTTAACCGGAGAGGGACCCTCGGCATCGACCGTCTTGATGCGAGAACCTGTGACCTCAAATTTCTCGAGTTTAAGGACTTCATCTTTCTTTTCTTCTGTTTTCGGAGCGGCCGGTTGCTGGGCCACGAGGGCGGAAACCATGCTGGCGCTTGCAAAAAGCGCAGCCAGTGTCCGTAGATTCCAGAGGGAATTTACATTCATAGTTCTATAGGTTGGATTACGGTTTGCGTGAGCTGTCTGCCAGATGTCACTCCGGCAGAGGGGTGTGAAAGATAAAATCCGAATATTGTTACGGACCTGTTACAAGCTTAAATAATATGGGTTAGGCGCTACGAGAGGCCAGACGGGCAACATAGCCCGGGGATCATGCAATCGAAGGAGTGATACCAACTACGCATTGGATTGGGACTGTAGGGCCGGCGCTCGTCGCCGGGCCGAGGCCTGCCGACGAGCGGCAGCCCTACAAATTTTAAAAACTATAGGTAACTGGTATGATAGCCAAAAGGCGCACCGTTTGGCGTTGTTGAAGGTACGATGCTTAAAACAACAGACGCCGCGGGCTAGACAGCGCATGGCGCAGGCTGGCGGTGTGGTCGCACTTTATCACGGAGCGAGGACTACGGGAGCAGTTGCCGCCCTCTCCGCCCGAGCTGGTCCCCATCAACTTATCTTGCCTTCAATGGCATGATCCTGCGATTTCGATTCGTGCGGTTGGGGCAGGCCCGCCCCGGATCATTTGTCGACGAGCAGCTTGACGCGCACGCGCGCGTCGAAGCTCGGAAAATTCATCCAATAGCCTCCCAGGGCTGCCGGATTGACCACTGCCTCGACAT
>SESH01037134.1_pt1 | contig 15087 bp, 13 predicted proteins | sample 3171561 | NCBI WGS metagenome assembly SESH01 (sample SAMN10866947, study PRJNA518727) | freshwater metagenome | biome: subpolar coniferous forest; feature: holomictic lake; material: water; isolation source: holomictic Lake 442 2011 16.5 m and 2014 13 m | place: Canada: near Kenora, Ontario
CAGACAGCTCCAGTTCGCGGGACTCAGCCATTTAAGTCAGCCCAAGGCGAGAGATGATAAGAAAGGGGAAAGCGCTGACGGCGCCAACCCGCTCAACGGACTCGCCGGCAGCGAATGGATGATCGACGCGAACTCGCGCTGCGGCGCTTGCCCTAAGCCTCTTTGGCCCGACGCGTGGCGTCCGACGGTCAGCGTCGGCTGCTCGGCATCAACCATGCCACGCGTTGCCGGAGCAGACGACCATCGTAACGGTCTGGCTGCGCGTAAGTACGTATTTATTCCCCGTCGGGACCCGCTTACGGCGGGACTCGATTCGCGGGCCTTTGTGCGCAGGGCGCTCGTGGTCGCCTCCTCTTGGAAAATACCGCCGTTGTTTGAAGCGCGCCCAAGTGAAAGCCGCGCTGCGGGGGTGCCGGGGTGGGCTGCGGCGGTGTTTGTGTAGCGGCGGCGGCGTTAAAAAGTATGGTCTAAATCAGGCCTGTCCCAACGTTTTGGTCGCGGGCGCTGATAAGCCTCTGACGGAATTAACAAAAGTATGCATGTGGCGATGTCCTCGAATTCAACTGCATGCGCTGCCATGGTGACCCCGGCCCCGGCTCAAGCAATCGGGGTGTGCGATGCATTCGGGAAAATTGGTCTTTGCCAAGCTCATGGAGCAATGTCAGACAGTGTCAGGAAACTATTTCTCGACTTGCTATACCCGCAGCTGATCGCCCTCGCGGGGCGGCCATGACGGCTTGAGCGCCGTTAACAACAATCACGACTCCGCGGCGAGTCGCCGGAAACCGAGGAGACTCGCATATCACGCTTCGTTGATCTCGCCATAGCCGCCGGTGCTCTGCTCACCTTCACCAGCCTTTCAGCCGTGGCTGATGCCACCTTCAGCACCTGCAGCAATGCGACGGTCGTGGGCACCTACAACAAGGAGGAGATCGCGCATTCGGCGTATCACGTGCGCGGTCACACCGTACCGGTGACCGGACGTGGCACTTTGGTTTTTGACGGCAAGGGAAACTACCTGATTAACGTATCGCGGACGGGGGGCGGGAACGTCATTGTGACGACCAACGCGAGCGGCACCTACACAGTGGATGCCGCGTGCAACTTTATCGGGAAAAGGGTTTTTTCTGAGGACAAACAGCTGCACGTATTCACGGGCGTAGTCACTCCGGACGGAAACCTCATCACCGACCATACCAATCACGCCAACTTTCATGCCATCGATAAGTTAGTGCGAGTGGCGCCACTGCGCTAAAGGCTGGATGCCGATGGGAATGGCCACTTGCGTGTGTCGGACCCGTGTTGCAGCGTTAGACTCCATCAACGGAGCACTGCCTCGCCGCGCCCATGCATTGGTCGTCGAGTGGGCTTTGCTGCACCGAGATGAGCTAATGAAGAACTGGGACCGGTGCCAGGTACCGGCCGCAGCTGTTCCTATCGCACCCTTGGAGTAATCATCACGGACGTTTGGTCCATTGTCCGGTTCAAGGTGGCGGCGAACTTCAAGATCGAAGTGACCTTTGCCGACGGCACTACTGGCCTCGCCGACCTGTCTCCTCGCCTGGCACAGGGACCATTGGGCGATGGATTTGATGCGATTTGCGAGGAGCCCGCATTCGCGAAGGGGTACCTTGAGCACGGCGCATTGACATGGCCGGGCGGCATCGATCTGGTACCGGATGCGATGTATCAGCGCATTCGCGAGTCAGGCATCTCGACGCTCGCGGCGAAGTCGAGGATGGTCGCCTGAGAAGCTCTCCGACCTTGGACGCAGCTCACAGCTAGGCCTTTAACCCGAGTTTCTGTTCCGTTGCTCCCCAAACCCCGTCCTCAGCGGCATGGCTGCGCAGCCGACTCGGCCAGTACGAGCCGCAGGCACTGTACGAACTGCGCGGTGGCCGCGTCGTCGAACGTCAGTGGCGGGCGCACCTTCAACACGTTGTTAGCGTGACCCTCCGTGCCGATGAGCACGCGATGCTCGCGCAGTCGTTCGACCAGGTACGCCGCCGCGCCCGTCGCGGGCTTGCGCGTTTGACGATCCTCGACCAGCTCCAGGCCAAGGAACAGGCCCGCACCGCGCACCTCGCCAATGAGCGGAAACTCGCCCGCGAGCTCGACGAGAGCCTGCTTGAGGCGCCCACCAACCCGCGCTGCATTCGCCTGCAGGCCCTCCTCCCGCTCGATGTTCAGTACCTCCAGGCCAACGGCGCAGGCCAGACTGCTGCCGCCGAAGGTGCTGAAGAACTCCATGCCGTTGGCAAACGCATCGGCAATCGCGCGGGTCGTCACGACCGCGCCAATCGGAAAGCCGTTGCCGATCGGCTTGCCGAGCACGACGATGTCCGGCACGACCTGCTGTGATTCGAAGCCGAAGCGCCACTCGCCCAGCCGGCCGAAGCCCGTCTGCACTTCATCTGCGATACACAGCCCGCCGGCTGCACGCACCGCGGCGTAGACGCGGGCCAGATAGCCTTCAGGAAGCACGATCTGGCCGCCAACGCTCGGGAACGTCTCACACAGGAACGCCGCGACCTTGCCACTGCCCGCGGCGATCTTGCGCAGCTGCAGCTCGACGTCATCGGCATAGCGTGCGCCAGCGTCAGCGCCACGGTGGCTGCCGCGGTAGCTGTCCGGCAGCGCGGCGACGTGCACCCACGGCTCGGGACCGGTGCCACCGGGTCCTGCGAACTTGTAATGACTGAGCGCTATCGCGGTGTTGGTATTGCCGTGATAGCCCTCCTCGAGCACGATCGTGTCGCGCGCAGCGGTGTAGGCGCGGGCCAGTCGCAGCGCCAGTTCATTGGCCTCGCTACCGGAGTTAACGAAGAAGCAGACCTCAAGCGGCGCCGGAAAACAGGCAGCAAGCGCCGCGCCGTAGGCGAGGTGCGACTCCTGCAGGTAGCGGCTATTGGTGTTGAGCAGGCGCGCCTGCTCGGCGAGCACGCGCACCAGCCGCGGGTGACAGTGACCGACCTGCGGGACGTTGTTGTACGCGTCCAGATACTCGCGGCCGTACGCGTCATACAAGAAGTGCTTCGAACCGCGCACCGCAACGATCGGGCGCTTGTAGGAGGTCTTCAGGTTGTGTGAAAAACGCGCCTGTCGCTCCGCCAGCAACTGTGCGGCGGGCCGCGGCCGACCATCGACAGACTCCGGCGCCAGACCCAGCAGCATCGCCGGGTTCGGGTAGCACTCGAGCCAGTCATCGAGATCGTCAGGATCCGCCACGCCCGGCCAGTCGACGCCACGACCGAAGCTGGTCAGCGCCAGCTGCAGGTGCAGATGACTGGGCCAGGCGCCGTTTTCGGCCGGACTGCCGATCAGGCCGATAACATCGCCGGCAGACACGGCCTGGCCGGGCGTGACGCGCCCGGTCACCTCGTGCGCCAGGTGTCCGTAGAGGGTATAGAACGCCACACCCGTCCCGGTGCGATGCTCCAGCGCGACGACACCGCCGTAGTCGAGCGCGTCACCGCGAATAGCGACGTCAACGACAATGCCATCCAGCGGCGCATGCACCGAACTACCGGCCGGCACGAACACATCCAAACCCAGGTGCACGGTGCGTCGTACCCGGCCGGTGGGCGTTTGCCGGACGAATGCCGACTCGGTATAGATCAGTCGGGGCTCCGCATAGCGGCCGATAGCCGCCGTGCTGGAGCGCGTCGCCTGCGCCACGTGCGCCTCGAGCGCCGCCATGTCGAAGACGCGCGGATCATCCGGCGAGGCGCTGCCGCCAATGCTGATGTCCAGAATCGTGGCCGACCCAAGTTCGACCGACAGCACCGGCCGCGCCACGACCTGCCCAAGCCACTGGCGCACGTCGGCTGCCGCTGCATAACCCGGGTACCCGCAGGCGCGACGCAGCGCCGCCAGCACCCACTCCTCCGGATAACGCTCGGACTCCTCGAGGAAGGCCCACGCCCCGCGCTCCGACACGGTGACGTACGCATCTTCAGGGCGGGCCAGTTTGCCCAGGCCACTGTTGGTCACGCTGACGGCAAGGCGTGTCAGCAGCAGCGGGTAGATCAGCGCCAGCTCAGCTTCGCTGAGCGGCCACACCGCGTGGTAGCCGGCCACGAACGCGGCGAGCGTCGCGATGGGGCGCGACTGGTCGAGCACGATATAGGCCGCTGCGATCGCGATATCCGAGACGCGCGCGCCAGGCAGCAGATCGCCGAAGTCCAACAGCCCCGACACGGTTCGCGAGCCGTCGGCCGCCGCTGCGATCAGCAGGTTGTAGTCGTTGAGATCGTTGTGGATCGGCAACGTCGGCAAGCGCTTCAGGCGCGGCGACAAGTCATCGCGGAAGCGCGTTCCGATCGCACTGACCTGTGCCCGGCGCTTGTCGCCGACAATCGCGTGCAGGTGCCCGAGAATCCAGCCGGCCGCCGCCAGATCCCACTTCGACTCGCGCTCGAGCGCTGGGTGCACGAAGCTCTGCAGCGCCTTATCCAGCCGACCGAGCGCCGCGCCCACGGCGCGAACCAGCGGCTCGTTCTGGGGCCGGACCTCGGCATAGAGTTGCCCTGGCAGCGCCGTGATCAGCCACGCGAAGCGCGTTGCGCCGTCCGGGGTCGCCAGCCAGACGATGCGCTCGCCGTCGCGCGCCGTGACGACGGCAGGGACCGGCACGGACGCATCGACCGCGAGCACGTGCTCGAGCGCCCGGCACTGCAAGTCGACCAGCCCAAGCTCGCAGTCAGCGCGCATGACCTTGAAGACGTAGCGTCGCTGACCGTCGCACTCGACGGCGAGGTTAAGGTCGTATTCGCCGGGCAGGTCGACCAGCGCCCCGGTGACGCCATAGTGCTGCGCAAGCGCCGCGGCGACCCACGCGTGGTCGAGTTGGGCATCATCCGAGCGAAAGGAAATTTCTGCCAAGACGACTCTCCCGAGCGCCCCCGCCGTCGAAAAGCGTAGGGGCACCTAGCCAGCAACGCGCCGAGGGGGCCGCCGGCGCCGCGCCCTGCGCGTCTCGCAGACCGCGTGTCGGCGCCGTAACGGAGGCAGTCAGAGCCCGCCGCTAGCGGCAGGAAAAGACTGCAACCCCATGATTATATTGGTGGGCCGTGATGGGTTCGAACCATCGACCAACTGGTTAAAAGCCAGCTGCTCTACCGCTGAGCTAACGGCCCCTAGAGACGGGCGCGGATTCTAGCAGGGCCGCATTCGCTAGTGGCGCGTCGCTTCATAAAGCGGCTGTACCACCGGGATCCGGGCCTGCAGGTCGGCGATGCGTGAAGCGCTCGAGGGGTGGGTGCTCAGGAACTGCGGCGGAGCAGATTTTTCGGCGCTGGCCATCTTGCGCCAGACCCCGGCCGCGCCTGCCGGGTCGTAGCCGGCGCGGGCCATCAGTTCCAGGCCGATGATATCCGCCTCTTCCTCCTGGGCCCGGCTGTGTGGCAACTGGAAAGTCACCTCCGAGATCCTGCCGGCCAGATCCGCAGCGCCCTGGCCTAGCCCCGCCAGCGCCGCAACGCCAGCAAGCACCAGGTTCTGGGCGTAGGCGCGCGAGACGCGCTCACGGGTGTGCTCGCGCAGCGCGTGCGCCATCTCGTGGCCGATCACCGCGGCCAGTTCCGCGTCGGACAGCTCGAGTTTCGCGACGAGCCCCGAATACACCATGATCTTGCCGCCTGGCATGCAGTAAGCATTCAGATCCGGCGTGCTCTGCACGTTGACCTCCCACTGCCACCCCGGCGCCTCCGGCCGGAAGACCGCGGTCTGCGGAATCAGTCGCTCGGTGATGCGGCGCACGCGCGCCAGCAGCGGCGCATCCGCGTTCAGCTTGCCCGCCGTACGCGCGCTGCTGAGTTCCTTCGCGTAGGCGCTCTGCGCCGCGCCATCGATCTGTTGCTCGCTGACCAGCATCTGCTGGCGGCGTTGAACGCCGATGGCGCCGGGCGCGGTGGTCTGCACGCTCGCGCAGCCGGCGGCAACGAACAGCACCGCCGCGGCGAGTGTCGCGGCGACCCACCGGCCAGCACGGCCCCACCCGTTCACGCCGGAGAGCTCTGGTACGGGGTCGGGTCCGGCACGTGCGCATTTTCAAAGCCGGCACGGCGCAGCCGGCAGGAGTCGCAACGGCCGCAGGCGCGGCCGTCCGCAGCCGGCTGGTAGCAGGAGATCGTGAGTCCGTAGTCAACCCCCAGACGCATGCCAGCGGAAATGATTTCAGCCTTGCTCATCGAGATCAGCGGCGCCTTGATGCTCATCCCACTGCCCTCCACGCCCGCCCGGGTGGCGAGATTCGCCAACACCTCGAAGGCCGCGATGAACTCCGGCCTGCAGTCGGGATAGCCCGAATAATCCACGGCGTTCACCCCCAGCCAAATCTCATTCGCACCGAGCACTTCGGCCCAGCCGAGCGCGAGCGCAAGAAAAACCGTGTTTCGCGCCGGCACGTAGGTGACCGGGATGCCGTCGCCCGCCTGCTCCGGCACCGGGATCGAGGCGTCCGTCAGCGCCGAGCCGCCGAGGCTGCCAAGACCGATCGACAGCACGCGATGCTCAACGGCGCCCAGTGCGAGCGCGAGCCGCCGGGCGGCATCGAGTTCGACGCGGTGACGCTGGCCGTAGTCGAAACTCAGGGCGTAGCAGCGGCGACCTGCCTCACAGGCCAGCGCGAGTGTGGTCGCCGAGTCCAGCCCGCCCGAGACGAGCACCACCGCGCGGTGTTGATTCATCGCCCCGCCTCACCATCCCAGAGGATCTTGTGCAGCTGCAGCTGGAAGCGCACCGGCAGACGGTCCGCCAGAATCCACTCGGCAAGTTCACGCGGGGTGACGCGGCCATGGCCGGGAGAGAACAGCACCTGCACCCGTTCGGTGAGATTGCGCGCAGCGACGAAGTCGCGTGCCCAGTCGTAGTCGGCGCGGTCGCAGATGACGAACTTGACCAGATCCGAGTCGCGTGGCGCATCGAAGTTGGCCAGAAAATTGCGCGCGCTCTCACCCGATGCCGGGGTCTTGACGTCGAGCACCCGCACGACGCGCGCATCGACGCCGCTGGCGTCGAGCGCCCCGCTGGTCTCTAGCGACACGCGATGCCCCGCATCGCACAGGGCGCTGAGCAGTCGATGGACGTTCGGCTGCGCGAGCGGCTCGCCGCCGGTGACGCAGACATGCCGCGCGCCCAGTGCCTGGACCTGCCCGAGAACGTCGGTGACCGAGTGCCACAGACCGCCGTAGAACGCGTACTCAGTATCGCAGTAGTGGCAGCGCAGCGGGCAGCCGGTAAGGCGCACGAACACGGTGGGCCAGCCCACCGTGTCGGCCTCCCCCTGCAGCGAGAGGAAGATTTCCGTGATCCGCAGCCGTTCCTGCGCCGGGATCGCATCGCGTGCCACCGCAGCCATGATCAGCGGCGCTCTGCGTCCATGCGCTTGAGGCGCGCGCGGGCCTCCGTCGCCGCCGGCGCATCGGCATAGCCCTTGATCACCCGCGCCAGCACCTCACGCGCCTCGCGGTAGCGCTTGAGCTCGCAGTACGAGTAGCCGACCTTCAGCATCGCGTCCGGCACCTTGCGGGAATCGGGATGCTCCTTGAGCACACGCTGGAAGGCCTCGAGCGCCTCCCCATAACGATGCTCGACGTAGTACGCCTCGCCCAGCCAGTACTTGGCGTTGTCCACCAACAGGCTCTGCGGATAGTTAACCAGGAAGTCCTGCAGTGCGGTTTCAGCGCCGGCGTAGTCGCGGCCCTTGAGCCGCTCGAGCGCGGCTTGATAGACATCGCGGTCACTGGCGGCGGGCGGCGCGGCCACCGCCGCCGCCTGGCTCTGCAGGCGTGCGTCGACCGCACTGAGCCGCTTATCGAGGTCACCGTAGAGGTCCCGCTCGTGCTGCTGCATCGCCTTGAGCGCGTGCTGCAACTCTTCAAACTCCCCACGCAGGTGGCGCTGCTCGACCTGCGAGGCCTCCAGCTGTCGCTGCAGATCGAGCAGCGCCTCGTTCTGGCGCTCGATCCGGTCGACCCGTCCTTCGACGGCGGTCGCCTTGACGAATGCCGGGTCCTCCTCGGGTCGCGTCAAAGAGCAGCTGGCGAGCGTGACGCTCGCCAGCAGTACGCCACCCAGACGCGGCAACGACACGTTCATCAATGCGCGGCGAGGACGATGATCTCGACGCGACGGTTCTGTGCCCACGCCGCCTCATCGTGACCGTCGGTGACCGGCCGCTCCTCGCCGTAGCTGACCGTCGACAGCTGCGATTCGCTCGCGCCCTGCAGCAAGAGCGCCTTCTTGACCGCCTGTGCACGACGCTCGCCCAGCGCGACGTTGTATTCGGCTGAGCCACGCTCGTCGGTGTGGCCCTCGAGGCGAACCGCCGCGCGCCGGTCGGCGGCGAGGCGCTTGCCCTGGGCGGAGATCACCGGCGCGTATTCGGCCTTGATCTCCGAACTGTCGTATTCGAAGCGGATGGTTGACGCCAACACGCCTTCGGAACCCGCGCTCGAGGCGCTGTCGTTTGCCAGCGGCCGCACCTGATTGGCGTCCGCCGAGGCCGACCCGGTCGAGGCCCCGGACACGGGCGCCACCACCTGACCGGCGTTGGCGTTGGGAACCGTGGTCGGCTTCTTCGGGCACGCGGCCAACAGGCTGCTAAGGGCCACGATCAGGGCGAGGCTGAGGATGCGCTTCATTCGATCACTCCGTACTGCAGCGCCCTCTACATCGAGGGCACTTGAAAATCTGACTTGGACCGCTATTTTGCCATACCAACCGGCCCGCAACGGGTCTTAACGCTACAGCCGCGGCGACCACGCCGGCTCGCGCACGTCGCCGCTGGCCGCGCTGACGCGGCTGGTCACGCCGCTGTCGACCGCGGCCGTCGCGAGCACCCCACGGCCGCGCTCACGGGCTGCATAGACGACGGTCTGACCGTTCGGGGCAAAGGACGGGCCCTCGTCGAGCCTGCCGCTGGTGACGACCTTCGAGTGGCCGGTGGCGACATCCACCGTCGCGATCCGGTAGGCCCCCTGGTCCTGGGTAACGACCGCCAGCTGCGTGCCATCGGGTGAGACCCGCGGTCGGGCGTTGTAGTTCCCCTCGAATGTGACCCGCTTGGGCCGCTCTCCCGCTGCCAGCACGATGTGGTAGATCTGCGGCCGCCCGGCGCGATCGGAGGTGAAGTACAGGCTCTGGCCATCCGCTGCGAAGCACGGCTCGGTGTCGATGGCCGGATCATCGGTGACCCGCAGCAGCGCGCGACTGGCAAGCTCCATCACGAACACATCGACGTTGCCATCGGGCTGCGACAGCGCCAGTGCCAACCGCTGCCCGTCGGGCGACCAGGCCGGCGCGCCGTTGATACCCGGCCGTCCCGAGACCTTTTCCCGCGAACCGGTCAGCATGTTCTGGATCCACACGCCGGAGGCATGGCCCTCGAACGAGACGTAGGCGAGGCGCGTGCCGTCCGGGGACCAGGTTGGCGACATCAATGGCTGCGGCGAGTTGACGACCACGACCGGGTTCTCACCATCGGCATCGGCAACGACCAGCTTCCAGCGACGGCTGGCCGGCGGTCCTTCGACCAGCACGTAGGCGATACGGCTGGCAAAGGCGCCAGGCACCCCGAGGATCTTCTCGTAGACGAGGTCGGCGGTGCGGTGCGCGGCAAGTCGCAGGCCGGTCGCCGCAGCAGTGACGCTATAGGCCAGCAAGCGCGCACCGGTGAGGACGTTGTACAGCTCGAACTCAACGAGGTAGCGATCGCCGTCATGCAGCACGCGGCCGAGCACCAGGTAGTCCGTCTTGACCAGGCGCCACTGGGTTGCGTCGAACTGCGCCGCGGCAGTTGGGTGCTGCGGCATGGCGGTGCGCGCAAGCCCCGCAAAGCGACCGCTGCGGGCAAGATCGGCCTCCACCACCGCGGCCACGTCGACGGCAAGGCCGTCGCCTGCGAACGGCACGACCGCAACCGGGATCGGCGAATTGACCCCCTGCGTGATCTGTACTGTCAGCTGCGCGTGCGCCGGCAGCGTGACGAGCAGGCCTAGAAGCAGGACGGACAGCAGGCGACGAGGTTCAGCCATCGGGATTAAATTCCAGGTGCAGTTTGCGTTGGAACAGGGACGGATCAGGTGGCGCTGGCAAGGGCGAGGCGCGCAAGACCGCAAGCTTGATCGACTCTACGACGGCGGCGTCGCCGTTGCATTCACCCACCCGCACGTCAGTGACCGTACCCCCCGGCACCTGGGTCACATCGACGATGCAGCGTATACCAGCCCGAGCGCTCGCTGGGCGGTTCCAGGCCCGCTCGATCTTCGCGCGCAGGTCGGCAACGTAGCGATTCTGCAGGCCGGCGTCCTGCGCGCCGAGGCGGGATTGCTCCTCGCTCAGCTGACGCGACAGGTCAGCCTCGCGTTGGCTGCGGGCGTGCGCCTCGAGCTGTTCGTGGCGCTTGGCCTCCGCCGCCAGGGCACGCGACCGCGCCTCCTCTGCAGCGGCTTTTTTCTTCGCCACCGCCTGCTCGGCGGCGACCCGCTTCGCGTCGGCCGCGGCCTTCAGCTTCGCGTTGTGCTCGAGCGCCTTCTTATTCGCCGCATCCGCTTTCAACTGCGCCGCGTGCTCCACGCGCAGCAGTTCTGCCGCCTTCTGCCGCGCTACAACCGCCGGATCGGGCGCCGGCGGTTGCAGCGGCTCGCTCTTGGCGATCTCAGCAGGAGGCGGACTCGGCGGCGCCTCAGCGGCGACCTCCGCCGCCGGCGTGGGCTCTGGCCGCACGCCCACATGGTCGCGAGGGGCCGGCGCGAGATACGCCTCGATTGCGGCAGGCTGCACCCGCTGCGGCGCGACACTGAACCACGTCGCCACGATCACGGCCGCCGCGATGCCGACGTGCAGCAGCGCTGAACCGATCAGCGGTCGCGCGTGCTCCTGCAGGAAGGCGCTCATACCGCCAGCTCAGTGCCCCGCGGCAGGCGGCAACGGATCGGTGATGAAGCCCACCTTGACCGCCCCCGACTGCTGCAGCAGCACCATCGTGTGCATGACCCGTCCGTAGGGAATCGCAGCGTCCGCCTTCAGCAGCACCGGCGTCTGCGCATCCCGCGACAGCACCAGCCGCACCTTGTCGGCGAGGGTCGCCTCGTCGATGGGCTTGGCTTTGTCGTCGCCGATGTTCACGTACAGGCGTTCGGCCCGGTCGACACTGACAACGAGCGGTTCGCGCTTGGGGTCCGGCAAACTGGCGCCGCCGGTCTTCGGCAGATCGACGTGCACGCCCTGCGTCAGCAGCGGCGCGGTCACCATGAAAATGATCAGCAGCACCAGCATCACGTCGATGTAAGGCACGACGTTGATCTCGCCCATCAGCCTGCGTCCGCGCTTGCCGGAAACCTGCACGACTCAGCTCGCGCGCGGCAGCGACGCGTTGCGCTGCAGAATCGTGGTGAACTCCTCGACGAAGGTGTCGAAGCGCAGCTCCAGACGGTTCACCTGGTCGGAAAAGCGGTTGTAGGCGACCACGGCGGGAATGGCCGCGAACAGGCCGATAGCCGTTGCAATCAGCGCCTCGGCGATGCCGGGGGCCACCATCTGCAGCGTCGCCTGCTGCACGTTGGCCAGGCCGCGAAACGCGTGCAGGATGCCCCAGACCGTGCCGAACAGACCCACGTATGGGCTGATCGAACCAATGGTCGCGAGCATTTCGAGGTTGCTCTCGAGTCGGTCGATCTCGCGCAGCTGGGCGACCCGCATGGCCCGCCGCGCCCCTTCCATCAACTGCGGGCCGTCGATCGACGGCTGCTTGCGTAGTCGGGAGAACTCACGGAAGCCGAACTCAAAGATGCTCTCCACGCCCGACACCAGCGTCTTGCGGCCTTCGATGGAGCGGTACAGGGCGCCGAGGTCGCCGCCGGACCAGAAGGCGGTTTCGAAGCCCTCGGCCGCGGCGCGCGTGGCGACCAGCGCGCTGCGCTTGCGAAAGATGATCGCCCAGGACGCGACGGAGGCGGACAGCAGCACGGCTATCACCAGCTGCACCAGCGGGCTCGCCTCCAGAATCATCTGAAAAAAGGACTGGTCGGTGGTATTCATGCAAAAAGTCGCGCCAGGTCAGGCGGCAGTCGCCGCGGTTTGAGGGTATCGGCATCGATCGCGGCCGCTCGCACCGTCGCAGTCAGCAACAGCTCGGTGCCGCGCAAAACCCGTTGCAGGAACTGAAACGATGCACCACGAACCTGCGTCAGTTCCGCAGTCACCTGCAGCAAGTCGTCGTGGCGTGCCGCACGCTTCCACTCCACCTGCATGTCGACCACGGCGAACTGCAATCGTTCCCGCTCGCGCAGCGCGACCTGATCGACCCCGAGGGCGCGCAGCCACTCGCTGCGGGCACGCTCCATAAAGCGCAGGTACGAGGCGTGGTAGACGATGCCGCCGGCGTCGGTGTCTTCCCAGTAGACCCTGACTGGAATTTCGATCTCTTTTTCTCGCAAAAAATAGTTATTTTTCGTCACATTCAAATGATCCACCCGTTTCCACACCCCAGCCGGACGGCGGTCGCGGGTGTCGTCATTCCCCGCAGCTGATTTTACACAATCGGGTCCCAGCATCCGCGTTAGCGCATGAGATGCCGTGCCCGACTGCTGCCGGCAGTCGCCGCTGGAACACGCGGAGCGCGCTGGCGGCGCAGCGTTCAGGTTGTCTTTCGGTGAAATCATCGGTCGAAGGGTCGCCCGGATTTCGGGTCTCGGGTTGCCGCAAGCCGCTAAACCACCCCACCCCAGCGAAAGGCAGGAACGCCGGCTCCTCCTTCGGGTCGTCTCGCGTTGCCTCGCGCGTCCAGGCTGCGCGCTCGCCAGCGGTTAGGAGCGCCAAGCCCAACGGGTCTCGGCGGCGGCGACGGTCGACCCGCGCTAAGTGCCAGCCCACGAGCGCGACGCTCCGAGAACCGTGTAGGCCGGGGACGGGGTGGGCATCGACGGACCGCTCCGCGTCGAGACGTGGGTGCGACGGCGCCCGTACGGCATCCGCGGCTCGACGTTGTTAGTCGAATTTCGCTTCGGGGGCGAGTCTTGCATAAATCGGCAATTAGATTTACAATTTATGCAGATCACCCTCAGGCGTGCCTCATGATCCCGCGGATCCTTCTGAATAAGCTGGCGATTACTGCGGGCTACTACCCGGTCGTACTGTTGGACGGGCCGCGCCAGTCAGGAAAGACCACGCTGACCCGGGCGGCTTTCCCTGACAAGGCGTATGTGACGCTTGAGCCCCTGGATATCCGGGATTTCGCCCGAACGGACCCGCGGGGTTTCCTGTCCCAGTACCGCGGCGGCGCGATCATTGATGAAGTACAGCACGCACCCGATCTGTTGAGCTATCTGCAGGCCGAAGTGGATCGCGATCCGACTCCGGGACGATTCGTGCTGACCGGTTCGCAGAATCTCGCGATCTCCCACGCGGTGTCGCAGTCGCTTGCGGGCCGCTCGGGAATTCTCCACCTGTTGCCGTTCAGTCGCGAGGAGCTCGCGAACTTCCCGACCGCGCCGACGGATCTGTTCGAACTGCTCTGGACTGGCGGCTACCCGCGCATTTACGACCACGGCATTCCCGCACAGCAATGGCTCGCAGATTACGTGGCGACGTACGTGCAGCGCGACGTAAGGCAGATCCTCAACGTTGGCGACCTGAATCGCTTCACGACGTTCCTGCGACTATGCGCCTCGCATACCGCCCAGGAGCTGAGACTGTCCACGCTGGGCGCCGATGCCGGCGTTTCACACAACACGGCCAACGCCTGGTTATCCGTACTGGAATCTAGCTTCATCTGCGCTCGCTTGCCGGCATGGCATCGCAATATCAACAAGCAGGTCGTGAAAGCACCCAAGCTGCATTTTTTCGACACTGGTCTCGTCTGCTACCTGCTCGGCATCAAGGAGCCGGCCCAACTGCGGCACCATCCGCTCCGCGGACCGATATTTGAGACCTGGGTTTTTTCGGAACTCTACAAAGGGAGAATCCACCGGGGAGACGAGCCGCAGCTATTTCATTTCAGGGAGTCGCGCGGACTGGAGGTGGATTTCATCGAACGCACGGCAGATCGAACCCTGCTGGTGGAAGCGAAGTCCGGTGAAACCATCGGCAGCGACTACTTTCACGCCATGGGCGCGTTGGAAAAACTGCTGATCAGCAACGACGCCAGCGAGAAGATCGAAAAGCAGTTGGTGTACGGCGGCAGCGAGGCGTCAGCTCGCAGCGGCGTAAACGTTGTGCCCTGGCATGCTCTTTGAGCGCGTATCGAAAGACGGTTCGACCGCCCTGATCATCGATAAGAATCAAGATACCGAGCGTGCATTGGGTCTAACTTCCGAATACCGATCGAGACAGCACCTGTAACCGATCAGTTTGGTTTCCGCCCTAAGTTCTCAACCGCGATGCTGGTGGATGGACCTGCTACGGCACTATCCGTCCGATTGTCACCGAGCGGAATCCGTCCGGACGAAGTTTTTTCTGAAAAGCAGATGGTAGTTTTTTGGGCGAGATCATGAACGGACACCGGTTCGTAGTACTGATGCTGGTTGCAACGATCAGTATTGGTCTGTGTGTTTGGATATCAGGGCCGCCTATGGCTGGCGCAGGCGGCCCGCAACCCCCTTTTCAGGCAATCGTTCGAGCGCCTCCAAGCAAGTTTGACCAAGTCACCCATGGCCCGATATTTATACACGATATCAATATCGGCGCGCCCCGCCTGCCGAGTGCTCTTAGGCTGCGACTCCGAGGGTCGACCGATTACGCTGCGCTGGTTAAGAGCATCGAAGCAACTGCAAACGCAGGCGATGCCGAAGCTCAATTCGTAATTGCTCACGCTCTCCGCTATTGCGCTGACACGATGCGTATCCACTTTCTACGATCTGGCGCAAAGATCCGGACGATTGACGAAGTCCGTTCAAGACGCGCGGGCCAGAGCGCTGGCACCTCGCAGAACGAACTGGATGAGATTTACGCTCGCTGCCACGGTTTTCTGGAGGATGGACAGAATCTGGCTGGGACCGCCGCATGGAGTGATTGGCTCGATCGATCCGCGCGATCCGGATGCCCTGCCGCCATGGCGGAGAGGGCGGAAATTTTAAAAACGGACTT
>SESH01109190.1_pt1 | contig 15081 bp, 15 predicted proteins | sample 3171561 | NCBI WGS metagenome assembly SESH01 (sample SAMN10866947, study PRJNA518727) | freshwater metagenome | biome: subpolar coniferous forest; feature: holomictic lake; material: water; isolation source: holomictic Lake 442 2011 16.5 m and 2014 13 m | place: Canada: near Kenora, Ontario
GCTTTCGTCCGGGGCGGAAAGGAAGACGGCGGGCACGGTATTCACCAGGGTCCAACCGGTGACCAGTCCGATGGTGAGCGCCGAGAGCCAAAGCCCCGGCAGCGCGCCGGCGGCGCCGGAGTCCGGAAGCAGGAGCAGGACCCCGATGAGGGTGTAGATGTGCAAAGCCGGGATGCATCCCGCCGCGCTGCCAGCCAGTGCGCCGAGGATGGCGGCCGGAATGACCCCCAGAGTCAGAAGCAGCCCGGGTTCGTTCATGGGGGGATCGCGGTGCGCCGGCTGGGGTGGTAATGAACGTAAGCCCGCGCGACCATTCTAATCTCCTTGCGGAGGGCGGCTTCCACCCGCGAGGAAATGGCATCACCCTCGGTGACGGTCAGGTTGCCATCGATGCCGATTTGAACATTCAGCACGAGGTAGGGGCCGAAACGGTGGGCGTGAATCTCCTCCACGGTTTGGACAGCGGGAATCGATTTCAGGATGGTCGTGACCTGCTGATCGAGTTCCTCGCCGGGGACGGTATCCATCAGGTCGGCGGATGAATCCCTCAGGATCTGGATGCCCGTGCGAAGCACCATAAAGGCCACGACGCCGCCAACCAGTGGATCCATGAACGGGAAGCCCATCCGGCCGAAGAAGATTCCCACCGCGGCGCCCAGTGCCGAGAGCACGTCGTTCCGGTGGTCGGCGGCGAGCGCCAGGATGGCGACATGATTCGTGCGCCGTCCCACCCGGCGGGTGGCGATGGTGAGCACGATTTTCAACAGCACGGTGAACAGGGCGACCCAAAGCGCGCTGACTTCGGCGCCGCCGTAGGTGCTGACGCCCGTGAAGTAATCGTAGACCCTGTCGATGGCGTCCCAGAAGATCGCCACGGCAGTGGCCACAATAAAGGCGCCGACCACCAGGGCGGAGATGGTTTCCAGCTGGGAATGACCGTAGGGATGCTCGCGATCCGCGGGTTTGCCGGCCAGCCGCATGAAGATCTTGACGACAATGTAGTAGGCGACATCCGACGTCGAGTTGATGCCATCCGCGAGCAGCGCGGGACTGTGCCCGAGCACGCCGATGGAGGTCTTGATGGCGGCCAGCAAAATATTGGCGCCCAGGCCGAGGTTGACAATGGCGTTTCCATTAGGGGGAGGAGACGGGTTCAAGGGGCAGGTTCCTTCGGGGTGGGATTATCAAAAACCAGCGAAGCCAGATAGGGAAGGTGGCGGTATCGGCTGTCGTAATCGAGCCCGTAGCCGACGGCGAACACGTCGTCAATTTGGAAGCCAACGTAATGGGCGCTCATGGGAACCTGCCGGCGGGAGGGTTTATCGAGCAGGACGCACGTACGTACTTCGGAGGCTCCCTTTTCGATGAGGAGGCGGGAGGCGGTTTGGAGCGTGAATCCCGTGTCCAGGATATCGTCGACGAGCAACACGGGGTGGCGGGCCACGGAAACCACCAGGTCCTGCCGGATTGCGACCTCGCCCGAGCTGGAGGCACCGGACCCATAACTCGACAAGGCGATGAAATCGATGGCCAGATGAACTCCATGGGAAGAGAGCAGACGGGCGAGATCGGCCAGGAAAATGAAACTGCCCTTGAGGACCGCCACGGCAATGAGGTCGGTATGGCCGTAGTCGAGGGCGATTTCAGACGCCATGGCCTCGAGCCTCTGACGGATTTGCTCGGCGCTGAACAGAACCCCCGCCAGGCGCGGCGGTGGAGTGGAGGAAGCCGGTGTCATGGTCGTCACGCCTCCTCCCTGGTCTGAGGATGAGGGGGGCGGTCGAGGACGGAGGACGCCGCCGGTGCCCCCAGGCGTTTGAGTTGGGCGGGGGAATCCAGGTACAGTCTGGCGCGCCGGTTGGGGGCGAGGCTGAGGCTGCCCGCCGCCTCAATCCGGTCTCCCCGGGCGGGGAGGAGACTCCCGGTCACGAGGCCACGGGCCGTCCGGTGACTGGCGGCCACCACGATCCGCCCCGTTCCATCGTCAATTTCGAAACTGGCATAATCCGGCACGCCCTTCTTGTCGAGGACACGGGGCTCGGTCGCCACGGTTCCCAGGATTCTGACGCGCCCGTAGTTCATGGAGGGAACGATGTCCGCAGCCTTCACCAACGGGAGGTCGGTCCGTCGGACGGCGACCAGGAGCAGGAGCAGGCCGCCCACGCCGAAGACCAGCGCGCCCCAGCGCAGGAGTCGCAACGGCAGGCGTCCCCCGGGTTCCGTTCCGCAGTAAGGGCATTCGGTGACAGGGCCGATGAATCGCTCGCACGCCGGGCAATGCGCGGAGGAGGGCGGCGAGCCGCGGGGTATCGGGGGCCCGGTCACAGTTTCCCCACGATCTCCTCAAGCACGTCCTGCGACGTGATGAGGCCAGTGACCTGGGACTGGGCGTCGACGACGAGGCACATGTCCTGTCGGGCTACGCGCAGTTTCGAGAAGGTCTCCATCATGGGGGTGGTCTCGGGAATCAACAGGGGCGGCCGGATAAAGGCATCCAGTTTGGCCTGGCTGTTCCGCTCGCAGTCTGAAATCACATCGAAGAAACTGACAATCCCCTGGAAGGCGCCGGTGTCGTCGCAGACCGGGAAGCGCACATGGCGCGTCTCCTTCGCCTTCTGGAAGAGCTCGTCCGCGCCGGCGGCCCTGTTCACGAAAGTCATGTCGGATCGGGGCGTCATGATGTCGCGGGCGGTCTTGGTGGACAGTTCGAAGACGCGGCGGATCATGATTCGCTGCTTGGGGGAGAGCGAACCGTGCTCTTCACTTTCCTGGGCCAGGAGGTTGATTTCATCCTTCGTGGAGAACAAGGCGCGCGTCGGGGCTTCCTTGTAGGAGGCGGGGAGCATCCATTGGGTTATCCAGTTCATGGCGTTGGCCAGGGGCCGCAATACCCAGGAACTCCAGCGCAGGGGGCGGGCAAACGGGCGGCAGCGCTTCAAGGGTTCGCCCTGGAACCAGGCCTTGGGTAGATACTCCGAAAAGACGAGAATGATGAACGTCATCAGCGCGCCCGTGAGGGCTTCTCCCCATTTTGGGAAAAGCAGATCGCCCAGACTGGCCGCCATAATGGACGCCACAACGATGCAGAGATTTGTGCCGACAAGGGTGGTGCCGAGGAGGCGGTCGGGATGGGCCAGAAACTGTTCCAGGATACGGGCCGGCGGGTCGCCTTGCTCGGCGCGATGCCGCAACCGCATCCGGTTGATGGAAATGATCCCGGTCTCGACGCCCGCGAAAAACGCGGCTCCGGCCAGGCAACCCAGGATCAACATGAGTTCCGCGAGTATCATGCGAACTCCTCCTCGGGATTCTCGACCTTGGGCGGCTTATCGATCTGGACCAGCGTGATGCGATGCTTGCGCATTTGAAGGACCGTCACGCGACAGTCCTGGGCCTCGATCATGTCGCCGGTCTTGGGGATGCGTTGGGCGTGGGACGTGATCCAGCCCGCGATGCGGTCGGCGCCATCGGCTTCAAGACTCACGTCCAATTCGTAATTGATTTCCTCCAGGCTGGTGTTGCCGTTGACGCGCCAGCGATACGAGCCGGTGGGTTCGATGCTGGAGCTCCGGCCGTCGGGCGCCCCGGTGACGAATTCGGCGATCTCATCGAGGATGTCGCCGCGGGTAATCAGGCCGGCGGTGCCGCCATATTCATCGATCACAATGGCCAAACGACGCGACTGCTGCTGGAACGTGGTCAGGAGTGTATCCAGCGGGGCGCTATCCGGCACATAGAAATGCGGCGACATGGCGGCCTTGATGTCCGGTTCGGATTGGAGCAGGAACCTGGCCACATCGAGGAACCCCTCGACATGGTCCATGTCGTTGGAATAAACGGGAAGGAACCGGAAGCGGACTTTGCGGCAGGTGTCGCGGTAGGTGGCCGGGTCGCCGTGAAGGTCGAGGCCGATCAGATCGACCCGGGGCGTCATGACATCCCGCGCCTGGAGCGATTCAAGGCGGATGATGCCGTCCACCATCATCCGTTCCTCCTTGTTCAGCACGCCTTCCTCATGGCTCACATCCACGGCGGTGAGCAGTTCCTGCTCCGTCAGGCCGGTTCGTTTCGGGGTCAGGTACTCGTGAAACGAATGGGTGATCCAATCCAGCACGGTATGCACCGGGGTGCACAACCAGATGAGAACTTTCAGCGGGACGATGTAATAGCGGGCCAGGATCTCCTGCTGGCGGACGGCCAGGCGTTTGGGAGTGACCTCGCCGAAGACGATCAGGAGGATGGTCATGGTCGGGATGGCGACGGCTTCGCCGTAGGGGTGCAGAAAATGATCGGCGATCACAAACCCCAGATTGGCGGCGGCCACGTTGACGATGGTGTTACCGATCAGCACGCTGGAGAGGAGGTCAGTGGGGGAGGCCAGCAAGAGCTCGATTTGCTTCGCGGCCTTGGGCGCGTGGCGGCGGATGCGATGAATCTGCATGGGTGAAAGGGAGAAGAGCGCGGTCTCCGCGCTTGAGAAGAAGGCGGACAGGCCGAGCAAAAGGACCAATACCACGCATTCAATCAGCACTAGGGCGGTCATTAAGTTTCACCTTGCAGGAGCGGGTTAGATTAAGAGGGACAAAAGCGGCAAAGTCAACCGCAAACCCGGCCGGGAGGGGCGGTTTTTAGTTGTTCCCCGCGGGCGGGCTGGGTACCCTCTAGCCGGTGTGAATACCCTCTACACAACCACGATCACAGACGAGGCGCGACGGCGAGGGATTCGCGTTGCCGTGATTGACCCTGTGGCACCCATTTTCACCCTGCGGCATGCCGGGCGGAGCGTGCGGTGTTACAATGCGCTTACCGACCGGATCGGTGCGGTGACGTTCCTCATGGCCCAGAACAAGCGGCTGGCCAACACGTTCCTGAAACAAAACGGGTTTCCTGTTCCCGATCAGGCGCTGTTTACGGATTGGCCGGCCGCCGAACGGTTTCTCAGGCGCCACGGGGCGATTGTCGTCAAACCCTGCACCCAGTGGGGGGGGCGCGGCGTGTCGGTGGCGGTGCGTACGGTGGCGGAATTGAGGGTGGCCATCCGGAAAGCGAGGCGGTTCGAGGATGAGATCGTTCTCGAGGAGTGTCTGAGCGGCGTGGACTACCGCCTGATCTTCGTCGACTATTCTTTCGTGGCGGCGATTCGGCGCCGGCCGGCGACGGTGATCGGAAACGGCCGGGATTCCCTCCGTGCCTTGATCATGCGCCGCAATCGGGAAGAGCGGCGGCGTGATCCCAGCCATATCATTCCCCTGGATGCGGAAACAGGGAGAAACCTGGTGGCGCTGGGGTTGTCCTGGGAAACCGTGCCCACGGCGGGTCGGGAGGTGCAGGTCCGGCTGACCTCCAATTATCACACCGGCGGCAGCATCGACGTGGTTACCGGATCCGTGAGCCGGAAACTGGTGGCACTGGCGAAGCGGGCGGTCAAGGCGCTGAAGGTGCCGGTGATCGGTGTCGACTTCCTTCTGGATGAGAAGACCGGTCGTTTCCGGATCATCGAGCTTAGCCCTGATCTTGCCATTTCGCCCCCCGAAGGCGAAGAGGTCGCCAAACGGTTTCTGGACTATCTGTTCCCGGAAACCGCCACGAGCTGAGATGAGAGGGGCCATGGCCCGGCGCACAAATAGCTTTCCATTTCGGATCAAGCCGCCATAATTCGGCCAGCTTGCGTAAATAAGGAGACCGTCGCATGGATAGCATACCGGTGTTGCACGTTGAGGGAGACTCCCTGGCTGAAGCCTACGAAAGGGCGCTGGTGGCTTTGTACGAGAGGGGAGCGCGGTTCCGGACGCAGTACGACAAGCCCGGTGATCCGCTCAGCCTGGACTCCACGATGAACATCACCGTGCACAATCCAGTGGCGGAACCAATGATCCACAAGGCCTTTCCGGGCGGGATTGAGGATTTGCGCGAATACGTGATGGAACTTCAGGGCGCCAAGGATCACTGGGTCAAGAACATGAACGATCCCGCCGATACGCGGTGGGAATATACCTATCACGGCCGCCTGGCCCATTACGGTGCCTGGAAGGAAATCCGCGATTACGAATCGGTGGAAGCGGGCTGTTTCAACATCAATCAAGTCGAGGCCGTGATCAACAAACTTGTCCGCCAGCCGTTCACCCGGCAGGCCCAGATGATTACCTGGATGCCGAATACGGACCTCGACTGCTACGATCCGCCCTGTCTGCAGTCCCTCTGGTACCGGATCAATGAGGACGCCGGGGGCGTGTGGTGGCTGAACTGTAATGTCCGGTTCCGGAGCAACGACGCCTGGGGCGCGAACTTCATGAACATGTTTGGATTCGTTCTGTTCAACCGGGACGTGATCGCGGCGGAGGTCGCGAGGCGGGCCGGGCGCACGGTGAAACTGGCCCGCCTGAACTGGCAGGCGGACTCGTATCACATTTACGGGAAGGATCTGGATGCGGCGCGGCAGCGCCTGTTCGACCGGATTCAAACAACTTCCTTTGCGGATCGCGTGTACCAGTTCTCGGATTCCATGATCCAGGAGATCTACAACGAGGCTGAGGCGGTCGTGAAGGAAAAGATCAGGGAATTTGACGCGCGCTAGGTGCGGCCCGGTCCTCGATTCAAATGCGTTTACTCGTCACAGCCGGTCCGACCCGCGAGTTTATTGACCCCATACGGTTCATCAGCAACCGCTCCTCGGGGAAAATGGGATATGCCGTTGCGGTGGCGGCCCGGGATCGCGGCCATGAGGTGGTGCTTATCTCGGGACCCGTGGCGGCGCTGTTGCCGCCGCACGGAGTCAGGCTGGTCTCCGTCGTGACGGCGGCGGACATGCTGGCGGCGGTGGAGGCGCATCTCGACTGGAGCGACGCGCTGATCATGGCGGCTGCGGTGGCGGACTGGCGTCCGGCTGAACCCGCCGCCCGGAAACTCAAGAAACTCGATCGGTTGACCGAGTTGCGGCTCGAACCGACGGCGGACATCCTGATGACGATTGCCCCCCGGAAGGGGGGGCGGGTATTTGTGGGTTTTGCGGCGGAAACGCATGACGTGCCCGGCGAGGCGCGACGGAAGTTGAGCCGCAAGGGGCTGGACGCCATTGTGGCGAACGATGTGAGCCGGGCCGATGCGGGCTTCGATGTCGAGACCAACCAGGTGCTCCTGTTGACGAGCGAGGGCCCCGCGCAGGAATGGCCGCTGATGAGCAAGGCGGCGGTGGCGGAACGTCTGGTCAAATGGGTGGAATCCCGCCGTGGGGAGCCCGCCGGCGACGGAAGCGTTTCCGGTGAGAAAGGGGAGGCCCCCCCGGTGAGCGCGCGGCTGGCCCGCCAGATGGGATTCATACAGGAGATCGACAGGCTGAAGGGTGTGTTACGGCGCACCCTGCTGATGGACGGCTCGCGTTACGAGAATGATGCGGAGCACTCGTGGCACCTGGCGGTGATGGCGGTCTTGCTCAAGGAATACGCAAACGACGCCAGCCTCAACCTGGAGCGTGTGATCAAACTGGTGCTGGTTCACGATCTGGTGGAAATCGATGCCGGCGACACCTACTGCTACGACGAGGCGGGGCATCTCGACAAGGCGGCGCGCGAGCAGGCGGCGGCTGACCGGATTTTCGCACTGCTGCCGGGAGACCAGGCCGCCGAGATCCGGGCTTTATGGGAGGAGTTTGAGGCGCGTGTCACCCCCGAAGCCCGGTTTGCGGCCGCCTTGGACCGCGTTCAGCCGTTGCTGCACAACTATGGCACGGGTGGTCGGATCTGGAAGCAACACGGCGTTTGCAGTGGGAAGGTCCGGGACCGCAATCGGCATGTGGAAGAAGGTTCGCGGGAACTGTGGCACTACGCCGAGTCGCTGATCCGGAAGGCAGTTGATCAGGGATTTCTTGAGCCTTGAAGGAACTGGAATGATAAGGCGCGTCTCTGTTACGATGGCCTTCGATCGGAGAGGAAGAAAGAGCGATCATGGGTGAACGTCCGAGAAAACTGCTTTTCGTGAGCGCGGGGGATGCCTGCCGCGGCCAGATGGCGGCGGGTTTTGCTCGGGCCAGGAATCGCGCCAATCTCACCGTGCTGCATGCGGGGATCAAGCCCAGGGGGGTTCATCCCCTGGCGGTTGCCGTCATGGCGGAATGCGGCATCGATCTTTCCGGTCAATCCTCCCTCGCCATGGAGGCGCCGACGGATCGCGATGGCGACCTGGTGGTCACGCTGGGGAGCGAGGCAGCGGCCTTCTGTCAGAATCTGGTGGGGAACCCACCGCAGGTTCACTGGGACATTCCCGATCCAAGCCTGACGGGGGGACCCGAGGTGGAGCAACGCAACGCCTTTCGTGCGGCGCGCGACGAAATCCGCCGGCGGGTGGACAATCTCTATGACGAAGGGTTCCTCGCGGCACTGTTCCAGGCCAAGTCCAACACGGATCTGATTCTGGATCATATTTCCGAAGGGGTCATCGCGCACGACTTGCAGCGTCGAATCCTGTACTTCAATGCCGCCGCGGAACGGATCACCGGGTATAAGCGCGACGACGTGATCAGCCGCGACTGTCACGAGGCCATTGCTGGCGGCCTGTGCGGCGGCAAGTGTTCGTTTTGCGACGGTAGCCTGCCGCCGGCGGATAACGTTGTGAAGGAGGTCGAACTTGTCACCGCCAGCGGCGAACGGCGGCACATCGCCATGGTGGTCAGTTATATGCTGGACCAGACCGGCCGCCGAGCCGGGGTTCTGGCGTGCTTTCGCGACCTGACGCGCGAGACGCGCCTGGCGCGGCGTCTGGGGGAAATCGAGCAATTCGCCGGAATTGTCGGGCGCGACCCGAAGATGCTGGCGTTGTATGACCTGATACCTGAGTTGGCCGAGTCTGCCGCGCCGGTGCTGATCCAGGGGGAGAGCGGCACGGGCAAGGAATTGATCGCCGCGGCGTTGCACAACGAGGGGCCGCGGGCCAACCGCCTATTCGTTCCGGTCAACTGCGGAGCCCTGCCTGAGGGCCTGCTGGAAAGCGAGTTGTTCGGTCACGTGAAGGGGGCCTTCACCGGCGCCATCCGGGATAAGAAGGGGCGTTTTGAGTTGGCCGATGGCGGGACGATCTTCCTTGATGAGATCGGGGACATCTCTCCGATGATGCAGGTCAAATTGCTGCGCGTCCTTCAGGAGAGCCGTTTCGAGCGGGTGGGTGGGGAGACCTCCATCAAGGTGAACGTTCGCGTGATCAGCGCGACCAACAAGGATCTGACCCGGGAGATGGCCGCCGGGAAGTTCCGCGAGGACCTCTACTACCGGCTGAGCGTGGTGCCGCTGACGGTGCCGCCGCTGCATGAAAGGCGAAACGACATTCCCCTCGTGGCCAATCACTTCCTTAAACGATATGCGGGGGAGGCGTCCCGGAAGGATATGTCTTTCTCGGCCGAGGCGATCGACTTCATGCTCTCCTATCATTGGCCGGGCAACGTGCGCGAACTTCAGAACTGGATCCAGTTTGCCCTCATCAAGTGCAAGGGCACGGTCATTGGGCTCGAACACCTGCCGCCCGTGGCCCTGCGTGCCGTGACGGGGCGTGCACCGGACCGCGAGGCGCCGCTGCCGGTGACCTCCAAGGGGAAGGCCCGGCTGGGCCGGGACTCTGTTCGCGCGGCTTTCGAGAAGGCCGGCGGCAACAAGGTCGAGGCGGCCCGTCTGCTGGGTGTGTCGCGTGCCACGCTGTATCGATATTTGACTGAGGAGGCGGGCTCAGCGCCGTACAAGGTGGATCAAGGCGGGGGATGACAGCGCGCTGACGGCGTGATAGTATGCGGAGGGAAGTTGAAAAAAGGGGGTGGCGATGAAGAAAAAAGTGAATCGACAGCAGGCGCGTGGGCGGAAAGAAGAAGAGGGTTGCCTGGATGACGTCAAGAACCCGCTGGTTCGGGCGTTTGCCGGGAACCTGGCACGGTGGCGCCGGGGAAAGGGCTACACTCTTAAGGACGTGGCGACGGAGTTAGATATGTGCATCTCCATCGTTTGCGAATGGGAACATGGACGCCGTTTCCCGTCGGTGGATCACCTCCTGGCCATCTCCCTCATCATGGGCGTTCCGGCCTGGACCCTGTTGCGCGAAGCACCTTGAGCCGGGGTCGGTCGCTCTCACCTTCCTGAATGCGATAGCCGTGGGGCCTCAATGCCCTTGGGACTGTTCGTCGTTATAACGGACCACGCATCGGGCGGCGGACGGGCAGGTTTGGCAGTAGCTTCTGCGGAATTGAAGCGCGAAAGCGCTTAGCAGGTGATCGACGAAGTCCTGCTTGGCCTCTTCGCTTCCCACTTCTTTGCCGATCTGTCTGCTCAGCAGGCACCTGTTCGCGGCGATAGCCCCTCGCAGGCTATCCCGTTCAGCCGTCAGGAAAGCGGAAAAGTTCTGGCAGCCACTCATGGTTCCCTCCTCTCTTTTCGGGCTAATCATACCGTGAATTCAGGAGGGGAGTGTCAAGGAACCGCAAAGAGTATGCAATATTTGTGCAAAAACGGTTCGGAAAAAAGACTTGCGCGGACGAAGAGGGTGGATATGATCAGCCCCATGAAAACCAACAAAATCCTGCATTGTTTCGGGTTGATTCTCGGGCTGGCTGTGGCGGCGTCGCGCGTAGCCCTCGCGGAAGTGTCGCAGTCATTCGATGTTGGCGCCAAGCAGCATCGGGACCACTCGAAATTTGAAGCACTGCCGTATGGCGATGGCGACCTCGCCTACAGCGTGGCGTACGAATATCGCGATAATGACGCTCTCTGGCAACTGGCCTGCGATCTGACCCCTGACCTTACGGGCAGTGATGCCTCAGGGGCCAGCGCCGAAGGCAGATATGCGGTTAGTCCCCAGTTGAACTTGTTGCTCTTGGATCGCGTGTTCCAGGGCGGCGCAGGCGTTCTCTCGACCTACACCCACAGTGATAGCGGCGGTGACTGGATGGACTTATACTGGCAGCTCATCCTTGGAATCAGGCTGCCGTTGCCCGGAGCGATCTCGGTTCAGGCGAACGCCTACTACGTGTTTGAGAGATGGGGCGATGCGGCGGATTTTGACTCCAACAATATCGAATTCGGCGCTTACGTCGGCTATAAGTTCTGAACAGCCGGGTTCCGCCCGTGCATCAGGACCGCTCCGCGGCTTCGTGTGAAGGCTACCGGGGCGGGGTTTTGTTTTGATTGCCCCGTTTGCTTACTCTATCATCCCCCCGCTGTTTGAGCTAGTCCGGCAGCGGCGCGTGGCCGAATGCCGGACTTGGGAGGGTCGCGATGCCCCATTCCGGGAAAGACGAGTCGGAACTGCGTGATCTGGCGGGGATACTGGCCGGCATGGCCAGTGCCGCGGAGATTTACGAAGTGCTCCATGCCCTTCTCACTCCGCGTGAAAGGGAAGCGATCGCGTTGCGCTGGAAACTGGTCGGCATGCTGGAAAAGGGCATGACCCAACGGGCGATCTCCGCGTCGCTGGGGATCAGTCTCTGCAAGATTACGCGCGGGTCGCACGAATTGAAGTATGGTCCGCGGGGTTTTAAAAAAGCCATTCGACGCTCCGTCGGCGGACGGAAATCCGCGTAACGGTGGCAACGGAGGGGTTGAAAGGGTGATCGCGTATGTTTAGTCCGGTTCCAAGAAAAACCGATTTTCCGGCACAGGAGCGCGAGGTGCTCGAGTTTTGGAGCGCCCACCACACGTTCGAACGCTCGATGGAGCAGCGGCGGGGAGGGGCTGAATACGTGTTTTATGATGGTCCCCCGTTTGCCACAGGACTTCCGCATTACGGTCATCTTCTGGCTGGAACGATCAAGGACATCGTTCCGCGCTATCAGGCCATGCGCGGTCATTATGTGAGCCGGCGTTTCGGGTGGGACTGTCACGGTCTGCCGGTTGAATACGAAGTGGAGCAGGATCTCAAGATCAGCGGCAAACGCGACATTGAAAGACTGGGGGTCGGTGTCTTTAACGAGCGCTGCCGGAGCATTGTCCTGCGTTACACCCGCGAATGGCGCGAAGTGGTTACCCGCATGGGGCGGTGGGTGGACTTCGATCACGACTACAAGACCATGGATCTTCCCTTCATGGAGTCTATCTGGTGGGTGTTCAAGTCGCTGTGGGATAAGGGACTGATCTACGAGGGCCACCGCGTTGTCCCGTATTGTCCGCGTTGCACCACGCCGCTTTCGAACTTTGAGACGAACCAGGGGTATGCGGACGTCCAGGATCCGGCGGTGACCGTCCGTTTCAAGCTGGATGGCGGCGAGCGGACCTATCTTCTAGCCTGGACGACAACGCCGTGGACCCTGCCCTCGAACATGGGGCTGGCCGTGGGGAATGACATTGTCTATGTGAAAATCAAGGATGGCGATGACTTCTACTACCTCGCGAAGGAGCGCGTCGGGGTGTACTACAAGAAGGGCTCCACGCATGAGGTTCTGGAGGAGTTGACCGGGGCCCAGCTGGTTGGGCGCACCTATGAGCCGCTGTTTCCGTACTTCGCGGGATACCGGGACAAGGGGGCGTTTCGGGTGGTGGCCGCCGATTTTGTGTCGACCGGGGACGGTGCCGGTGTGGTTCACCTGGCGCCGGGGTTCGGCGAAGACGACAGCCGCGTGGGGCAGGCCGAGGGGTTGCCGGCGCCCTGTCCCATCGATGAGGAGGGGCGTTTCACGTCCGAGATCGCCGAGTATGCGGGACGGGAGGTCAAGGCGACTGACGCCGATATCATCAAGCGCCTCAAGCATGAGGGAAAACTGGTCCACCAGGCGGTCATCAATCACAGCTATCCGCACTGCTGGCGTTGCGACAAGCCGCTGATCTATCGTGCTATTTCGGCCTGGTACGTCCGGGTGGAACAGATTCGCGACCGGATTCTGAAGGCCAACGCCCAGACCACCTGGGTGCCCGGTCACCTGCGGGACGGCCGGTTCGGCAAGTGGCTGGAACAGGCGCGTGACTGGAACATCTCCCGTAACCGTTATTGGGGGACCCCGCTTCCGGTTTGGCAGAGCGACGACGGGAAGGAAACGATCTGCATCGGATCCTGCGAGGAGCTTGAAAAACTGTCCGGTCACAAGGTTTCGGACCTGCACAAGCATTTTGTGGATGCGATCGAGATTCCCTCCCGCGAAGGGCGGGGCATGCTCAAGCGTATTCCCGAGGTGCTGGATTGCTGGTTCGAGAGCGGCGCCATGCCCTACGCCCAGGCCCATTATCCCTTCGAGAACCGGCATCAGTTCGAAACGCATTTCCCGGCGGACTTCATCGCCGAGGGGCTTGATCAGACCCGTGGCTGGTTCTACACGCTCATGGTGCTGTCCACCGCCCTGTTCGACCGCCCCGCCTTTCGCAATGTGATTGTGAACGGGTTGGTGCTCGCCGAGGACGGGCGCAAGATGAGCAAGCGGCTGAAGAACTATCCCGACCCGAATTACATGATCGACACCTATGGCGCGGATGCGCTGCGGCTCTATCTGGTGAATTCGCCGGTCGTGCGCGCCGAAGATCTGCGTTTCGCCGAGGCCGGCGTCCAGGAGATGATGCGGCACCTGCTCCTTCCGCTGTGGAACGCCTACGCTTTTTTTGTGACCTACGCCAATGTCGACGGGTGGACCCCGAAGGAGGGGCGGCGGAAGGCGGAAGGGACGGTCAACGTCCTGGATCGCTGGATCCGCAGTTCGCTGGAAAGCCTGTCGCAGCAGGTCACCGTGGCGATGGATCAATACGACCTTCAGCAGTCGGTCCGTTCGTTCGTTCGCTTCATCGAGGACCTGACCAATTGGTACATCCGCCGGAGCCGGCGCCGCTTCTGGAAGTCGCAGAACGATGAGGACAAGGCGCAGGCCTATGAGACCCTCTATTATGTTCTGCTCCAGTTATCGAAGATCTCCGCGCCGTTCCTGCCCTTCATGAGTGAGGTGATCTATCGGAACTTGCGCACGCCGGACATGCCGGAATCGGTCCATCTGTGCGATTTCCCGGTGGGGGACCCCGGCTGCCGCGATGAGGCGCTGGAAAGGCAGATGCAGGCCGTGATGACGGTGGTGACCTTGGGGCGCACCTTGCGCGCGGCCCATGATCTGAAGGTGAGACAGCCGCTTCAGAGGATGCACGTGGCCTGCCGGGATGGGGTTCTGCGTGCCAGTATCGCCGCGCTGCAGGACATCATCCTGGACGAACTGAACGTCAAGGATGCCGAATTCCTGGAGCGCGAGTCGGCCTTTGCCAGGGTCAGGGCCAAGGCCAATTTTGTGAAACTGGGACCGCGGTTGGGGCCCCTGATGAAGAAGGCGGCGGGGGCGATCGCGGGGTTACCCGGTGAGCAGATCGAGCGGCTTGCGGCGGGCGAATCGGTGGCGGTATCGATCGACGGCCAGGACGTCGAATTGACGCCCGGGGATGTGCTGATCGAGTACTTGCCGCTGGAGGGAAGCGTGGTGGCGGCTGAGGGGGGTCTTGTCGTGGCTCTGGACAAGGCGCTGACGCCGGAACTGGTCGAGGAGGGCCTGGCACGCGAGTTTGTGAATAAGCTTCAGAACATGCGTAAGACTGCCGATCTGGAGGTGACCCAGCGCATCACCGTGCAGTTTTGCGGTGACGGCGACGTTCGGCGGGCCGTGGCGAAGCACCGGGACCATATTCTAAGCGAGACGCTCAGCCTGGTATGTGAAGCAGTCGACGACCGGCCGGAAGAGGCCACCGATTGGGATTTGAACGGGCATCCCTGCTCCATGAAATTCACACCCAAAGTGGAGACCGCTGTTCCGGGCGACGGACTTATGACGGCATGACCTCGGCCTCTTCGATGAGCATGATCGGGATGCCGTTGCGGATAGGGTAGCGCCGCCGGCATTCCTGATTTTGGCACTGGAGGTGGTCGCCGTCCTGTTTGACCGCCGACCGGCATTTCGGGCAGGCGAGGATCGCCAGCAAGTTCTTCTTGATTCCGCTTGTCATAATCGTCCTTGGCGCACCAGCGCGACCACCCCGCCCATCCACCGGGCGCGTCGACAACAGGTCTTTGCACTCTGAGACTGGCGCATTCGTTGGCTCCGTTACGCTCCGCGACCTTTACGGTATCTGAATATGCCGGCGTATGCAATCCGCCAGGTCG
>SESH01014459.1_pt1 | contig 15080 bp, 13 predicted proteins | sample 3171561 | NCBI WGS metagenome assembly SESH01 (sample SAMN10866947, study PRJNA518727) | freshwater metagenome | biome: subpolar coniferous forest; feature: holomictic lake; material: water; isolation source: holomictic Lake 442 2011 16.5 m and 2014 13 m | place: Canada: near Kenora, Ontario
CGTTTCTTTCCGGTGTGGTGGTTTATTACGCGCTCAACCGTCCGCTGGTGATGTCGCTGGTGGCCGCTGTCTGGGCCGGATGGCTGACGGACAGCGGGGGCGGTCTGCCGGTGTTTTGCACCGGCGCCTTTCTGCTGCTGCTGGTGCTGGTGCTGCAGCCGCTGCGCCGTTTCCTGGACGGTTCCTTTGTCGGCGTGGTGGCGGTTGCCACCGGCGTGGCGCTGCTGCAGGCTCTCTGGCAGCTCTCCTGGGCGCACCTCGCGCTGCCGGGAAGCGCCTGGCGCGTGGCAGGTGATTTTGTGCTGCTGCTGCCGGCCGGCGTCCTGGCCGGTGCGGTGGCTTACGGCGTGGGGCATACGCTGGACCGGTTTGCGGGCAATGTGAAGGAGCGAGAGGAATTGCAGGGGCAAAGGCTGTAGGCTGAAGCGCCTGAAAGAGATGCACGTTAACGAACCAAAACCGCTGTCCAACTGGCGGATCGCGCTGCTCAGCCTGATCCTGCTGGCCGGGTTGGCTTTGTTGTGCATGCGGCTGTACCGCCTGCAGGTGGTGCAGTCCGCGGCCTTTGAACAGCGGCAGATGCGGCAGAACGTGCGCCGCGTGCTGCTGCCAAGCCCGCGCGGCCGCATCCTCGACTGCCGCGGACGACTGTTGGCTGACAATCAGCCAAACTACTGCCTGGCGATCTATCTCGAAGAACTGCGTCGTCCGGGGCGCTGGAGCAACACCGTGGACGCCGTGGAGGTGGAGATCAACCAGCTCGCCGCGGTGCTGCAGTTGCCGCGCGCCTGCCTGCGCCGTCGCATCGAGGAACATGTCCGGCGAAGCTTGCCGCTGCCGCTGATCGCGTGGGAACATCTCAGCGATATTTCGCTGGCGCGCTTTGTGGAGTGCCGCCGGAATTTTCCGGGCGTGGATATCTTTGTGCAGCCCGAGCGCTGCTACCCGTTCGGCCGGATGGCGGCGCACTTGCTGGGGCGCGTAGGCCGCAACACGGAACTCGCAACCGAGGCGCGTGCCGAGGATTATCAATATCACCTGCCCGGGCTGAAAGGGATCGGCGGGCTGGAACAGGAATACAATGACCTGTTGTGCGGCCTGCCGGGCGGACAGCAGATTCGCGTGGATGCGGTTGGCTACCGCCGCGATGAATGGACAGCCCGTGAACCGGTGCCGGGCCGCGACCTGAATCTGACGATCGACAGCGAAATTCAATTGTCGCTGGATCATGTGCTTGCAGGCGTGCGGGGAGCGGGCGTTGTGCTTGACCCGCGGAACGGTGACATTCTGGCCATGGCGAGTGCGCCGTCCCTGGATCCGAACGTGCTTTCGCCAGCGCCATCACCGGATGTCTGGCAGGCGCTGCGGGATGATCCGGACCGCCCGTTGATCAATCGAGCCATTGCCGGCTGTTATCCCCCGGGTAGCACCTTCAAGCCGTTTGTCGCGCTGGCCGCGCAGACGCTGGGCAACCGTCCGCCCGACACCACCTATATCTGCGACGGCACCTTTCAGCTTGGCAACCGCATCATTCACTGCGCGCACGGTGAACAGCATGGCACGGTGGACATGCGCAAGGCCATCGAGGTTTCCTGCAATGTCTATTTCTGTAATCTCGCCCGCGACATGGGCTATGAGGCGATCTGGACGGTCGCACAACAGGTCGGAATCGGCCGGCGCTCCGGCATCGATCTGCCGGGTGAAACCGCCGGGCTGCTCCCCTCTGAACAGTGGAAGAAGGACCGGCAACTGGAGCCCTGGTCTGCAGGCGATACCTGCAATGTGGCGATCGGGCAGGGGAGCTTGCAGGTCTCGCCGCTGCAGATGGCGGTTGCCACAGCGGCGCTGGCCAACGGCGGACGGGTGCTGCGGCCGCGCATCCGGCGCGGGGTGCCCGAAGGAGAGGTGGTCAGTCGCACCGGCTGGCCGGCGGCGGCGATCGCGCTGGTGCAGGAGGGCATGCAGGACGTGGTGAGCGGCGAGGAGGGGACCGGGCGCCGTGCGCGGATCGCCGGCATTCAGGTTGCGGCCAAGACCGGCACAGCCGAGTACCGCGTCGATGGGGCGCCTAAAAAATACGGGTGGATGATTTCGTTTGCGCCGGCCGAGGCGCCGCGGGTGGTCGTGGTCATGGTGGTGGAGGAGGCGCTGACCGGCGGGCTCACGGTGGGGCCGCGTCTGCAGCGCGTGCTCCAGACCATTTTTGCCCGCGAGATTGCGGCAGGCCGGAAGGAGACGACCACATGACGGCCGCCATCCAGTCCATGCTGGGATGTTTTCGCCGCCTGAACGGGGCCCTGCTGGCCGGCATGTGCCTGCTGATTGCGATCGGCACCGTGTTTATTTACAGCGCCTGTTCGATTCGCGAGGTTGACCGGCTGCAGGAGCTCTACCGGCTTCACGCGGCGTCGGCGGTGGTTGGCCTGGCGCTGTACCTGGTGCTTGCCCGCATCAACTACCGTACCATCCTGCACTGGAGCTGGGCCTTTTATTTGGGCGCCCTCGTGCTGCTGGTGGCGGTGCTGGTGATGGGCACAAGCCGGATGGGCGCCCGGCGCTGGGTATTTGGCGTGCAACCGTCTGAGATTGCCAAGCTGGCGGTGATTCTTTTCGTGGCCTGGTTTTTGGGGCGGCGCGATTCCTCCCGTGATGCCAGGACGTATGTGTTGACACTGATCGTGGTGGCGGTGCCGATGCTGCTGGTGCTGCAGCAACCGGATCTGGGCACAGCGCTGGTGTTTGTGCCCACGGTTCTGGCCATGCTGTTCACGGCTAACGTGGCGCCGCGCGTGTTCTGGCTGGTGAACCTGGCCGGCGTGCTCGTGCTGGCGCTGGTGGTGGTCATCATGGCGGTGGTGGAAACCCGGCAGCTGCCGCCGCGCACGGAAGCTTTTCTGCGCGGGGCCACCTGCCTCACGGACTACCAGCAGGACCGGATTGCGACCTTCCTCTTCCCGGATCGCAGTCCGCACGGCGGCGCCTGGAACAAGCGGCAGTCCGAGATTGCCGTGGGCTCCGGCGGCATGTGGGGCAAGGGGTTCAACAAGGGCGATCAGAACCTGCTGGGGTACCTGCCGCCCAGCGTTTCCTGCAATGATTTCATCTTTTCCGTATTCGCGGAGGAGGCCGGTTTTGCCGGCTCGCTGGCGATCCTGGGACTGTATGCGCTGGTGCTCGGCGCGGTGCTGACCGTGGCATTTACCTGTCCCGATGGCGTCGGGAAGCTGTTGTGTGTGGGTGTGGCCGTGATGATGTTTAGCCACGTTTTCGTGAACATCGCGATGACGGTGGGGCTGCTTCCGATTACGGGGTTGCCGCTGCCGTTCATCAGTTACGGACGCACCTGCCTGTTAACCATGATGGCGGCGCTGGGATTCGTCCAGAGTGTGGCGATCCATGGCCGCCAGTCCGCGTCGTGCTTTTAGGCGCGATCGCGCGTGTTGAGTGCATAAACAAGGGGTGGCCTCGAAGGGGGCCGCCCCGCAGAGAGAGAGAGAGGACGACCATGTTTGGCTGGTTATTTAAACGCAAGACGCCGAAGCGCGAGATTCTCGTCAATGCCGAGAAGCTCGAGATTCGCGTGGCCGTGGTGGAGAACGGCAAGCTGGAGGAGTTTCAGGTGGAACACCCCACCGAGGAACGCCTGGTGGGGAGCATCTACAAGGGGCGCATCCAGAACCTGGAGCACGACCTGCAGGCCGCGTTTGTAGACATTGGCCTGCGCAAGAATGCCTTCCTGCACTACTGGGATATGCTGCCGGATGACGAAGGGCGGCTGGAAGAGGATGATGAACCCTCGCACACCCCGCGCCGTCGGCGCGTCTCGAACGAAGAGATCACGCGCCGTTTCCCGCCCGGAGCTGAGATCGTGGTGCAGGTCACCAAGGGCCCCATCGGCACCAAGGGACCTCGCGTCAGCGCCAACCTCAGCGTGCCCGGCCGCTATCTCGTGATGATGCCCGGCTGCCGGCTGCGCGGCGTGTCGCGCAAGATCGGCGACGCCAAGGAGCGCGTCCGGCTGAAGAAGATCCTCGACCGACTGCCGATGCCGGAGGACATCGGCCTGATCGTCCGCACCGTGGGCGCCGGCGCCAGCAAGACCGCCTTTGTGCGCGACCTGCGCAACCTGCTCGACATCTGGAAGGAGCTGCAGACCAACATTCGCGAAAAAACCGCGCCTTGCGTGGCCTACCAGGAGCCTGACCTGGTCGAGCGCATCGTGCGTGACTGGCTCACGGAGGAGATTGATCGCGTGGTGATTGACAGCAAGGATGCCTATGAGCGCATCCGCGGTGTGGCCGCGCGCATCTCGCGGCGCGCCCGCAACACCATCACGCACTACGACGGCCACCTGCCGATCTTCGACCACCATGGCATTGAGCGGCAGATCGAGGAGGCCTTCCGGCGCAAGGTGATGCTCAAGTCCGGCGGCCATCTGGTGATTGACGAGACCGAGGCGCTGATCGCGATCGATGTCAACACCGGACGCCACCGCGGCAAGAACACCCAGGAGGAGGCCATTCTGGAGGTCAACATGGAGGCCGTGGATGAGGTGGCCCGGCAGCTGCGCCTGCGCAACATCGGCGGCCTGGTGGTGCTGGATCTGATCGACATGAAGCCGCGCAAGCACCAGGCCGCCGTGTACAAGGCCATGAAGATGGCGCTCAAGCGCGATCGCGCCCGCACCAATGTGCTGGCCATCTCTGAGCTGGGGTTGATGGAGATGACGCGGCAGCGCCAGGAGGAAAGCATTCAGTCGCAGATGCATATCGACTGCCCGTACTGCCGCGGCCACGGCCTGATCAAGTCCCCGCTGGCAATCAGCGTCGACATCCAGCGCCAGACCGCTGCCATCATGCGCAAGTGCAAGCTCGACGGGCGTGAGATCGACCTGCAGGTGCACATTGCGCCCGTGGTGCTCGAGCGCCTGCGCACCGAGGACGAGCAGGTGCTGATTGACCTGCAGAGCCAGTACACCGGGCGCCTGGGCTTCAAGTCCGAACCGCAACGCCATCCCGAGGCCTTCATGATTTCAGATGCCGCGGGCAAGGTCCTCTATTCCGTGGGGGAGCATAAGACGCTTTGACCCTAGGAGACTGTCGGAATTAGGCCTTGGAGTGATCTGGCGCCTTCTGCCGACAGTCTCCTAGTTGGTAACCCGCGGATAGCGGGTTGCGAGACCTCAATTACCGGCCAGAATACCATTCTGGTCGGTTTTTATTTGCGTTAATCCATCCGAAAACAGCGCTGCAAATGGTTTGCGAACTCGTCGGCACTGCGGGGATGGCAAAGGAACGTGACCGGCGAAGCGCATTGGAGGGCGGACCTCTGTGTTCGCCGCAAAGGGACGTGGCAGGCGAAGCGAAAGGAGTCGTGGACGATGGCACTAAGGCGCCGCCTTTAGGACATCGCCTTGAGTGTCTGGTTCGAGACTGCGTATTTCATGATGAATTCCACAACCGGAGCCGGGTCGCTCAAGCCGTGCGGGTGATGCGCGCACTCCTGCTTGCCAATGAGCTCAATATGTCCACCCATCTTACGGTACCGTTCAGCCAGAACGCCTGTGTTCTCTTCCCACGGCACAACTTCGTCCGCATCGCCATATACATGCATAATAGGGATGTGGTGTTCAGCTAGAGCACGCAGATTGTCGACGGGGTTACCCTTGTATTGCAGGGCCTCGGCGTCTGAGCTGAAGCCGAACACCTGCATAACCTTCTGCCAGTCGTCGGGGCTCCCCGGCCCCTTGCCTTTGCCACCAGGCCAGCTGCGCATGTCGCAGACAGGTGCATCGCCGTAGATGCAGGATACTTTCTCAGGATTCGCTATGGCCCATTGGTAGCAGTACAACCCGCCGCGACTGAGACCGATCAGAGCGGGTTTCTTAGCGAAACCACACTCAGCCGTCAGGAACTCGTATAGTGCATCCCATTTCTTGACGGCAGACGGACACCCGAACCGGTCCGGACAGGCCATATGCACAATGTGAAGCCCTCTGTGGAGGAGAGCCAGTTCGGTTGCCGGGAACGCATTAAGGAACTCGCCCTTCCATGCCCAAGGCATACCCTCCAAAGGCGTCTGCGGATATACGATGGTCACGACCTGCCCTGCGATAACAAGCTCGCGCTTCTCGAAAGGCTCAATCCAGATCGCTCTTTCTTTGAATAGCGTCATGTGTCATTTCTCGAACGATCAGGCGCTGACTTCGGCGCGCAGCGACGATAGTCAGCAGCCTGTGGTTGTACTTCTCCATTAGCGGAAACTGGCCGCCATGGATGCGCACACACACGCGCAGCGGACGTCCACACTCGGGACATACCGGCGGCGCGGATGGTGTCGAGGCGCTTGTGTTGTGGCGGGTGGTGGCTGTCGTGGGCGTGGCGGGTGCACGGGTGCGGCTGTGTGCGGTGCCAAACCGTTACCTTCCACCCTTAGTCCGAACTGCGTAGTCGCTTCCGTCTCTCTCCCGCCAACAATCGAACACGATGAATTTTCCGGAACGGAAAATTCAGAACATCTTGCCCACGGACTGCTGCAGAATAGGGCCAAGCAGGATGATGAAGACGCAGGGGAAAATGAAGAGCATCAGCGGGAAGAGCAGCTTGACCGGCGCCTCGTTGGCCAGGCGCTCGGCGCGGTCAAACCGGCGCTGGCGCATCTGGTCGGCCTGAATGCGCAGGATCGCGCCGATGCTCACGCCGAGTTCGTCAGCCTGCACGAGCGAGTAGGTTACGGAGCGTAAGTCTGCCAGGTCCACGCGTTTCGACATGTTGCTCAGCGCGACGCGGCGCGGTGTGCCGAGCTGGATTTCGCGGATCATGCGAATCAGCTCCTCATTGAGCGCATCCAGTTTTCGCCGCTCGCAGTTTCGCTGCAGCGCGCTCATGAAATCCATGCCGGCCTCGACGGAAAGCGTCAGCAGGTCCAACACGAACGGCAGCGCGCGCTGGATGGAGCGGTGGCGCGCGGCCAGCGACTGCTTCAGCCAGAAAACCGGGTACATATACAGCAGGAAGAAGCCCAGAAGCGTCAGGTTGAGCAGGTTCTCCTCAATGGGCGACAGCAGCCTGGCGGCGCCCCGCAGCAGGATGAACCAGAGCGTGCCCATCACCAGCGGCACCAGGATCTTGAGCGCCAGGAACTCACGCCCGTCCAGCAGCCCGTCGAAGCCGGCCGACACGAGGCGCCGGTCGGCCAGCTCCCGCGAGCGGGTGAAGGCGGGGCGCATCGTGAGGCCGAAGAAGTTCGGGGTCAGCGGCAGCAGCAGGCGCAGCAGGAACGGGATGGTTCGCTCCTGTCGCCGGCCGTCGGCCAGCGTCACGTACGTGATCTCGCGCGCGGCCTGCAGGCAGTACCAGGTGAGTCCCGCGAGCGCGAGCCCCCAGCAGATCACGCAAAGGATGGCAAGGATGGTCATACGTCAATCCGGATGATCTTGCGGATCATCAACGCACCGAGGGTTAGCAGGATCAGCATGATGAAGATGGCGATCATGCCGGTGAGGGAAGCCAGGAACGGCATCATCATGGATGGGCGGATGATGGTCAGGGCGACGCCCAGGATGACCGGCATGCTGCCGACGATGATGCCCTGCAGCCGCCCCTGGGCCGTCAGCGTGCGGACACGGCTTTCAATGCGCATGCGTTCGCGGATGGTGAGGCTGATCTTGTCGAAGATCTCGGTCAGGTTGCCGCCGGTGCGGCGGGAGATGTCGATGGAGGTACAGACGAGTGTCAGGTCGTCGCTCCCGACGCGTTCATCCATGTTGACCAGCGCCTCGTTGAAGCTTACGCCTACGCGGATCTGCTGCAGGAAGAGGCCGAACTCCTGTGAGATCGGGTTTTCGCCGTTTTCCACGATGGTCTCAAAGGCTTGGTTGATGCTGAATCCGGCCTTGAGCGCGTTGCTCATGTGCGTGAGGGCGTCCACCAGCTGCAGGTTGAATCGCAGGCGCCGGCGTTCGCGCAGAAAGGCGCCGACAAACGAGGGGAGCATGAATGCGCCGCAGGCGAACAGCGTGCCGAGCACCAGGCCGGCGGCAGTGGAGACGGGGTTGTCGAGGTTGAAGAACAGCGAGGCGACGAGCAGAAAGACCGTGGCGGAGGCGGCCCAGCCAATCTCCGCGATGCGCTGGGACGGGATAAAGAGAAACAGGTCCTCGAACTGGAGGGCTGTTTTCTGGGAGTGCTGGCCGGCATAGGCTTGCGATCCGGATGAGAAGGCGCGCAGAAAGACAAACGCGAGCCCGGCAAAAGCAAGGCCTGACAGGACGATGGCCGCCAGCTGGATTTCGAATCCGTCGGTCATTTGTTTTCCTTGGCGGACGAGCGTTCGCGACTGGGCTGGAAGATCTTCGGGTCGAGCTCAAGTCCGCGCGCCTTGAGATCTTCGAGGAAGGTCGGCACGGCGCCGGTGGCCCGGAAGTGGCCCAGGACCTTGCCGCCTTCGCCGAGTCCGGTTTGCGCAAACTCAAAGATGTCCTGCATGACGATCTGCGAGCCTTCGATGCCGACGATCTCGGAGATGGTGGTAACCTTGCGGCTGCCGTCGCTCAGGCGCGACTCGTGCACAATCAGGTCCAGCGCCGAGGCGATCTGCTCGCGGATGGCGCGCGAGGGGAGTTCCAGCCCGGACATCAGCACCATGGTTTCGATGCGCGAGATGACATCGCGTGGCGAGTTGGCGTGCACCGTGGTGAGCGAGCCGTCGTGGCCGGTGTTCATGGCCTGCAGCATGTCGAGCGCCTCTCCGCCGCGACATTCGCCCACGATGATGCGGTCCGGTCGCATGCGCAGCGCGTTGCGCACCAGGTCGCGGATGGTGATGGCGCCGCGCCCCTCGATGTTGGGCGGCCGGGCCTCCAGGCGGATGACATGCGGCTGGTTGAGGCGCAACTCGGCGGCGTCCTCGATGGTCAGAATGCGCTCGGTCGGCGGCAGGTAGCTGCCCAGGACGTTCAGCAGCGAGGTCTTGCCGGAGCCGGTGCCGCCCGCCACGATAATATTTTTGCGCAGCTGCACGCAGATGCGCAAAAACTTGGTCATGTCCTCCGTCCAGGTCTGGAAGCGAACGAAGTCCTCGGCGGTGTAGGCCCGTTTGGAGAATTTGCGGATGGTAATGCAGGGACCGGAAAGCGACAGGGGCGGGATGATGGCATTCACGCGCGAGCCATCCGGCAGGCGTGCATCCACGTACGGCTGGCTTTCGTCAATGCGCCGGCCGATCGGCGCGACAATGCGCTCGATGATGGCTTGCACCGAGCTCTCGTCCATGAAGTCCTGCCCGGTTAGTTCCAGGCGGCCGTTACGCTCGACGAAAATCTGGTGCGGCCCGTTGACCATGACCTCGGTGACGCTCTCGTCGGCCAGAAATTCCTCGAGGGGGCCGAGGCGCAGGGCTTCGTTGCAGATCTCTTCCGCGAGGCGCACGGGATCAATGCCCGGCGGCAGGCGCTGGCGCGTACGCACTTCCTCGATGACGGTGTGGATGGCCTCGCGCGCCCGGCGATGGAGCTCTTCGGCGTCGACGCGCGCGGCGGTCATGCGCTTGATGTCGAGGCGCTGCACGACCTCGCGGTGGATCTGGTTCTTGATTTCGCGTCGAATGGCCAGTTGCGGATCGCGCGGCGGCGGGGGCAGCGAGCCGATGCGGCCGGTGCCGGCAAAGGAGGGTTTGCCGGTTGTTTCCTGCGGCGAGGCGGCGTCTGGTTGTTTCGCCGGTACCGGCGCTGGTGGCGGCGTGTCCGCGGCGGGTGGCGTTTCGGCTTCCGGTACGACCAGCAGTTGCAGGAGATAGGGCCCGATGCGCAGAAGCTGACCCGGCTGTACGGTGGTTTGTCCCTGGACGCGGACCTCGTCCAGGAAGGTGCCGTTGCTGGCGTTCAGGTCCTCGATCCATACGCCGGCGGGACGAACAGCCAGCAGCGCATGACGTTCGCTGATCTCCGGGTGCCGGAGGCGAATTTTGCACGCGTCGCTGCGCCCGATCGTATAGCTTCCCGTGGGAAGCTCGAAGCGGCTGGGCGGCTGTCCGGGGGTTTCGATTTCGAGGTGCAGCAAGACGTTAGCTCTTTTCTGCTGGTGTTACAATGATACGCGCAACGGCTGGTCAGTGGACCGCAACGGCGCTACCGGGACGGCTTGCCCAGCAGCTTTTCCTGCCGGAAACGGTTCAGCGTGGTGATTTCGTCCTGAATCTTGCTGAAATCGACACGCGGCAGATCCTTTTCGTACTCGACGTCGGCCGGGTTGCGCAGCGTCAGGACCAGGCGGCCGCGGGCCTGTTCCGCGAACACGAGCATTTCTGCCTCGCGCGGCGTGACTTCGACCGTGACCGTACTGTAGCCTCCCGCCGAGCGGTCTGCGGAGCTGCTCTGGGCCTTGGCCGTCTCGCGGCCGGTCGCGAGCACGAGCACATCCTGCAGGATGGTCAGCGTGACCATTTCGATTTCGCTGGCTTTGGTGGCCGAAGGAAAGGAGAACGTTCCGAGTACATCCACGTGGTCGTTGGGCTTGACCATGCCGCTTACCGCCGCCGCCCCGCCGACGCTGATGGAGATCGCCCGCTGCCGGTTTTTGATGTCATTGGCGAGGCCGCGGCTGAACGGATCGCCGCCTTCCAGGTCAGACCAGAAGATGGTGGTGCCCTTTTCCAGGGAGCGGGTCAATTTTCTCCCGGCCAGCATATCCCGGTCCTTGTATACCACGACATGCCCGCGGCCGGCATTTTCCACAACCTTGATTACCGCCATGTCATCGTAGGCCAGCGTGGTGCCTGCCGGCAGGTTCCGGTTGGCGGCCATGACATCAATCGTGCGGAAGTCCCGGGTGAGCTTCTGCAACTTTTTCTGGTAGTCACGGTCCTTGGCATTCAAATACTGGCCGGTCAGTAGCGCGGCGATCAGGCCGATGACGACGGAGACGATCAGGATGACACGTTGTTTCATGGGCGTTCGCTGCTCCTAGTGGTTGACGGCCATTCTACGGCGTGGCGCCAAGTCGCTGCAACACTGTAATCCGGGTTTTGCCATCCCGGTTTTCGGGCGGCATGGCGCTGAAGGCGCAGATCTGTTTGCCGCGTGCGTAGAGGGTCAGGGACGACGTGGCTGCCAGCGGCGGCATCCGCGACCACCCGGCGCTGGTCAGTACGGCATCCATCCGGCTCGCGGCGACAGGGGGGGCATCCAGTGTGGTGGCGATGGCCAGCGTGGTGCGGGTCTGCTCGTTTTCGGCGGAGAAGGTCAGCGTGGCATCCGGATAGGCGAGGCCGCCCGGCCATTCCGCGGGCGCGGCCTGGGATTTGCGGTGCGCGGCATCCGTTTGCTCAATCAGGATGGCCAGGCTGCTGCGCGGTCCCGCACCGGGCAGCAGCAACAGCGTGGTGGCCTGTCCGTCAGCGATATGAGTGGCCATCGTGTCCCCGGCACCGGTCAGTTCCGGCAGCGGCAGTGCTTTGCGCAGATCCGGCGCCAGCGTGGCCGGCGCGATGTCAAACCCGTAAACGGCGAGCTTGCCAGGCTGGCCATTGATCCGCACGTCCGCGCGATGCAGTGGTATTCCACCGAGCTGTTCCAGCGCCTGCGCCCCGCGACCCATGCGCATGAATACTTCTGCGTGCGCGTCAACCGCCGGCCAGAACAGCGCCAGGAGCAGGCACAGGGTGGCAGCGGCCGGTCGGCCCGCAAGTCGTAGGGGCGCCTGCGCCTTCAGGTTCGAAACCGGGCTTTGTCGGGCTGGCAGGTGGCGTGAAGAACCGAGTTTCAAATTTCGAGTTTCCAGTTTCTGTTCTAATACAGCCCGTTCAGGATGGGAACCCAGACGTCTTCCTGTACGGTGACGGTGGGGTTGGGGTAGAAAAGATCCTGCGCAAACTCAGGAACCGGCAGGACGGCGCTTCGGCGGATGCCGATGAATCCCATGGAGATCAACGGCACGGGGGTTTCGTGCAGCGCGCGCAGGGAGGAGGGGCTCCGGAGATCGTCGAGCTCGCTCCACTGGGCTTCGGTTTGAACGGATTCGCGGGCGATCATCTGGACGGCATCCGGCGCGACGCAATCCGCCCGGTCGTCGGCCGTAAATCGCTGGCCATCCGAGCCCGGCGCCCAGTTGCGGATGTATCGTGGTATGTCTTCCGTGATCAGCGGCGTCATGGCGAGGAATCCGGTGCGCCCCCGTATGCCGGAGTCGATGTAGGTGTGCGCGTCGGAAACGAGCAAAAACAGCACGGACCCCACGAGCAGGATCAGCATCGTGATGACGCCGATCATCAGTTCAATCATGGCCTGCCCGGAGCGCGAGTTGTGCCTGTTGCGGGGTGCATTCATTTCAATTACCTGTCATCGTCTATTGCGCCTGCCGTCTGCCGAAAAGGCTGCTAGTGTCCTCTTCGTCGACCGCCGCCGCCACCACCACCGCCGCCGCCACCACCGCCGCCCAGAGTGCAGCGGTAGCTGTTCACGGCAAGCCAGGCAATGCCTTCCGCCCGAAAGGCGGGATTCTCCCAGACTGTGAGTTGCTGGCAGTACCAGCAACTGGAGTCCATCGTTCCGGCGGACAAGTAGGGCGGCAGATGTTCGTTGATGTGGTGCCGCCAGTTCAGGTCAAAGGTGCCGTTGTCAGCTCCGGAGCAGGCGTCCACGGGGATCAGGCGCACATCGGTGAAGGCGGGGAGCACCAGGCCATAGGAGTTTGGCACGATCCGCGCTCCGTCCGGCCCGACCGTGCCGAAGGGCTTGGCAGCTGCGGTCCAGAGAATCTGATCTGAACGCGGGCCGCTGCTGTCGAGGCCCGGGGTCATGCGGTCTACGCCGGCATAGACCCGCATCATGATGTCAGCACCGGCATAATTGTATTCCGATCGCACCGGGCCGGCGGCGGGAAACGGGTCTTCGCCGGTGGTGTCCATCAAGGACCAGGCGCCCCAGTGCGAACTGTCGTATACGTACCACGTTTCAATCCGTCTTTCCACATTGGTGGCGATGAAACCGGTCATGTCCACCCCTTCGCGCGCGGCTTCTGCGAGCAGGTTGGATGTGGAAAGGATCGTTTCGAGTGCGGTGCTGCGTGGCGCAAGCCAGAGCGGCAGGAATTCGCAGTTGTAGACGACCAGCGGCGTGGGCACCGGCAGCGGCGGCCACCAGCTGTAGTCGGTGTAATCCGCCAGCAGGGTGGGGTGGTTCAGAAAGAACCAGCACCAGGTTTTCCCGGCCACCGCATCGTAAAATGCTCGATCGAGCAGGATGTGGCCGCCGGAACTGTCCCCATAAAAAAAGGTGTTGTCAGGTCCGGCCGCAATGCCGTCTTCGGCAAGGGCCGTCAGCATGCGGGAATACTCTGCCCAAGCCCCGTCGTAGGGCGGGGCAAACATCGGCACGCCGCCGATCGGATCGTCGTAGCTGAGGACATCCCGGGCGTGTCCCAGCACAAACTCGGTGAACTCGGTTTCGGCATACATGCCGTTGTTTTTGGCGGCGATTTGTGCCGCCGCCAAGCCCATCAGCGGCGCAGTGAACAGGACGCGTGCCTGAATGTCCGTGATGGCGTCCACGGCTGCCGTATCGCGGCGGGAGAGCGCCAGGGCATGCATGAGGTTCAGCTCGCCCACGAGGTTGAGCCCGATCGCCTGCCAGCGCGCGCCTGCCAGCGCGGCGGCATCACCCGCGTTCTGGACGCGGGTCTTGGTGGTGACAATGCGGTGGAAGTCCACGTTCCAGAGCAGCACAAAAGCCAGAACCGTGAGCAGCATCAGCAGGAAGACCGCTACCTGGCCGCGGCGGCGGTTGGGTGTCAAACCGTTCTGTACGAAGTCGAACATGGTTCTGCTGAAGTCCTGTGGTTGGTGCAATCGCTACAGGCTGCCGCTGTCGGTGTCCAGGTACAGGCGATAATGGGCTTCGAGATCGTAGCGTCCGATCAGTGTGATATTGGTTCGTGAGCCGGACGGACTGACGAACAGACCGTCCATGAGCGCCTCCGTTGCCACCAACAGGTCGTGCTCCTGCTTGACCCGCACGGTGAGGGTGCCCGCGCTGGCGGGATCGAGCGTAATGCCGGAACTCATGGAGATGGGATCAAGCGTAATGGTTTCCCAGCGCTCGTAGTCAAGGATGCTCCGGGCACGCAGGGCGTTTGCGCTGGCCAGATATTCCGGAATACGTGCCAGCTCAACAGCGAGGGACGCGGACCGCGGCGTGGACAGCAGCGCAAAATCCCAAAGTTCGCCAGGCCCCATGGTGTCCAGGGCCACAGCCAGAGCAGGATCGCCGGAGTCCATGGCAGGTTCGGTCAGGCGGCCGGCATTGGGGATGGCGGCCACACGCATGGTCTTCTCGACCATCCACATGTTGAAGCCGACCGTTCTGGCGCGCGCCGCGCGCGCCGAGGCGTGATACAGGACATCACGCGCCACATAAGCATGTACCAACTGGAACAGGCCGAGGAACAGCAGGCATAGAAATACTATGACGATACAGGACTCGACCATCGCCTGTCCGCGGCAGAAACATACCCGCTGCGCCACATGGTGGTGCCTGGGTTGCATGCTGCTAACCTCCCGGTATGGCGCCGCATGCGCGACGCCCGGCCGTGATTGGTCGCCAAAACGATTACCTGAGGCTGCCAGACTCGTCCAGATTCCGCAGGCGATTCTCGTCAATGTTGTTGAGTGCGGCGCTGGCATTGCCAGCTTCCGTGGCGTCGAGCGCCGCGGTTGCGCCGGCGACCTTGCGACCGGTCGCCTTGCTCAACTTGCTGAAGAGAACAATCAGCGTGATGGCAATCAGCACCACGATGATGATGTATTCGACCATGGTCTGGCCGCGTCGGTTGCCGAAGCGCGTATGCATGTCAGGTTCCTCTCACAAGGCTTGTCCGGTGCGCGTCCGGCTAGGGATAGTCGGATGCGACCAGATCAAGCGTTCGGTTGGACTGCTGTCGCATGACGTACATAAAAACCGCCAGCGACACAACGGCAGCAAAAAGAGCAATAAACACGATGATGTATTCGACCATCGCCTGCCCCCTGCGACCGCGCCGACCGGAACGGGACGACGCTGTCGTATTTTTTTGCACCATCCTACCAAC
>SESH01044883.1_pt1 | contig 15051 bp, 16 predicted proteins | sample 3171561 | NCBI WGS metagenome assembly SESH01 (sample SAMN10866947, study PRJNA518727) | freshwater metagenome | biome: subpolar coniferous forest; feature: holomictic lake; material: water; isolation source: holomictic Lake 442 2011 16.5 m and 2014 13 m | place: Canada: near Kenora, Ontario
GCGCCGGTGTCCTTTCGTCCAGCAGGCGGGCGGCGTCGGCCTTCCTGCCGTCCACACGTCCGGCGATGGCTTCCTGTAGCGCGGCATCGGTTGACGCCTTGAACGGCGCTATAAGGTCATCCAAGACCTTCTGTGCGGCCTTCCGTGTGGTGCAGCCGGTGGTGAAGCGGTAATTCTTCCCGGCGTGGCTCCAGGACGCGTGGTATGTGTCACCCCGCAGAATCAGACAGCCCTTTGTGGTTCTCATTGTCGCCTTCCTTTATTCGCCTTTGTTGGCGTCACAAGGCAGAATGTAGCAGGGTTGGCGGCGAATGACAATGACAAAACGTGACAGACAAAGCGAAATATCGGCAAACTTGCCGTTTACACTGACTCTTAATCAGTGGGTCCAGGGTTCGAGTCCCTGCACCCCTACCACTCTCTAAGCCCATGAAATACGCGTAAACGCCAATATTTCGTGGGCTTCTTCTATATACACCCTCTTTGTGTCTGCGCGTAACCGCTGCTTCCAGCTGCCTCTTGCTTTTGCATATCCAGTACATAAAAGGTACAGTTTCGCGGTTCGTTATTGGGTTATGATCTCGGCACTTCTCGGCGCGTTATTTCGGCCGACGCCAGTCTCAGGAGTTCTATCGGGATCATATGCGTCGCCTGAATCGGAACGAGCGCACGATCCGGGCGCAGGTTGCCCGGCTGCGGTCTTTCTTCGCTTTCGCTGCCGCCAGAGGGATCATGTCCTGCCTGAAAGTTGACCGCCAGACGATACTCGACTACCGTGAGTTCCTGGCCGAAGGCATCGCGTATCGCAAGAGAACAGTTAGGCGATCGTGAGGGCGTGGCTGGCTGGGCCGCTCACAACAGTTGAGAGCAGACGGCTGCCGGCATCGAAAACGTTGGCTCGCAGGCCAGCGGCGTCTTGCACGGCGATTACGAGGTCGCGCTGGTTCCAGGTGTTGGTCACGCCGGGCGTATCGTCGGAGAAGAGCTTGGTGCACAACTGACCGGCTGCGTCGCGTCCGTAGGTGGCGGTGATCAATCGCGCGCTGATGTAAGACATCAACCAGCCGTTGGGCGCATGTCCAAACGTGTGGCGGGTGCCGTCGGAATAAACCTTGGCATTCAGCCAGCCACGCTGCAGGTTGTACTCCCAGCGGGTGGTGTCGGCGACGCCGTCGAATCCGCCGGAAGACGGGATGGAGGTGGAAAGATGTTCACGCGGAGGCGCGGAGGCGCGGTGAGAAGATGTGGCAGGTGTAAGAAAATCCGGTCGCGGTGCAAAGCCCATCGCGACACCTGCCACCAGCAGGTGCCCGAGCATTACAAAGGTTGGGTGCAACATTCGCATAAGCAGCAACATGTTTACGGAACCGACCGAATCATGTCAAATCGTCAGTGCAATCGCAATGGTGAAGCGGGAAGTAGATCGGTGCGCAGTCAGCAGGAAACAGAATGCCGCCAGTGTACGGCGGGGACGTGGGAGCGGCAAGACTTGAAACACGCGGAAACGTGGTCAGCGTTTGGCAGACACGAGCCAGGCGCGGCCTTTGTCGGTGAGGCGGTATTTCTGCAGGCGGCTGTTGGGTTTGTCTGGGATGGTCATTTCGATCAAACCGGCTTGGACGGCCGGTTGCATGTACTTGTACAGGAAGGTGGGGCGATGTGCCATGCCAAGACCGTTCATAATCTCATTCCCGGTGAGAGTATCCGTTTTGAGGGTTTCCAGAACCTTTCGGACTTGTTCGGCGACTTGTTCGGTATCTTGTTCGGCATCTTGTTCGGTGCCTTGCCGCGCACCCGCCTCACCTGTAGTTCTTGCGGCATCCGGCGTCAGCGGGATGGTAGTGACGAATAGGTCGGCCTGCTCATCAAACTGGGGTTTCCCGCCATGGCTGTAGATCGGGACGTACTTGCTGACGTTGTACACGCCGGAACCAATCTGTTCGTAGTAGGTCAACAATCGCTGTTATTCAATGCGTAAGGAGGGCGAGCAGTTGTGCCTTGATGGCCACCGCGTTCCGCGGAGTAAGTTGTTTAGCCAGTTTGCGCACCTTGGCCGCGGGGACAGATACGTCGGCCTTGGGTTTGGGCAGTAGCGCGGCGGGAAGGCCGGTGATGTCCGGAAGTGCGGCCACGGCGGTGCTGGCGGCGTCTTCTCCGACATGAGTGTAATGGCGAGTCATAGCCGGACTGGCGTGACCGACAATGGCTTCAACGACAGCCAGCGGGGCGCCAGCCGCGCGGCAGAGGCTGACGAAGGAATGCCGGAGGGAATGGAAGCCTACCTCGAGTACCGCTCGATTCCCGGTCCTGACGGGGTCCCCGTTGTCGTCGTACGTGATGCCTGTCCCAGGCGTGTACAGGCGAATGCCGCAGGTTTTGAAGTGTTCCTGCGTGCGATGCGTCACGACCGTTGCGTCGCGACGATAGGTGGCAGCCAGCTCAGGCAGGACATCGTCGTGACGTTGGTCTTTCGGTGTCCCGGACAGGATGGCGGCCAAAGAGCCTTGAAGAGGCACCGTGACCGGTTTCGTGTTCCGCCTCGCCGTCTTCATCGGGATGCGGTGTATCACATTGCGGTTCAGGTCTACCTCCGCCCACTGGAGAGTGACGCAATCGCCCAGGCGCAAACCCGTGTATACCCCCAGTGCCAGCAACGTTCGGAACTCCCCCGTGGCTGCGGCACACACCTGCCGCAGTTCGTCGAGTGTCAGTTCGCGCCGTGAATGAACCTGAAAACGTTTGCCGGTGATCCCCGCGTAGGGATTGACGGTCAGTTTGGCAGGTTTGCTCAGGACGCGAAAGACCAGTCGTAGTAGGCCGATATGCCGGTTGAACGTGGAGGCGCCAACCTTCTTTCCAAGATCAGCGGCGTAGGCCGCAGCATCGCCGTCTGTCACTTCTCGCAAGGCGCAATTGCCGCGGGCGGCGTGTGCGCCACCCACGACATGTCGATTTCCTCCCCGGCGGGCTCGCGCTACGCGGTTGTCATCGCGCAGTCTTCAATTGCGCAGATCGTCGCTAGTGGAGCTTTTCAAGGATTCAAGCGCTTCGGCATCTGCGAGATCCTTGGTTCGGCCGGAAGCGCGCTTGTTGCGAATCAGATCAGCCACGGACGGAATACGAATCCGCATGCCTTCAATCTCGATCTTGACAGAGTTGGCAAAAGCCGCATCAAAACAAAGACCTGACACGCCGGTAATAATATCAATCCGTCGCGGTGCGACACCGATCTGGAATATTGTATCCCCCCTCTGAAGATCCGCAACCGTAAGTTCGGAAGTGGGCGCGCCGAATCGCCGCAGGGCTCTCAAGACCGCCTCAGCATTCTCGGCAGACGGCATAATCCAGATATCGATATCCATGGTCGCCCTGGGATAACCATGCGCTGCCAACGCGTACGCGCCCACCAAGAGGAACTTAACTTGCTCGTCGGCTAAGGACTGCAATATGTCTCTGTAGTCTTCGTTCAGCATGATGATTTTTGCTCAGGGATGTAACCTCTTCGGTAAGAGGCCAAACAAGGCTCAGCCGACTTCCGGGCGTCCCAGGAACAAAGTGATCGTGCGTTTCCCGTGACATTCGAATAATCCGTATAACTCCCCTATTCATGCGTACTTTATAGCATGCCGTGTTCGAATCATCAATCCAATCTGCGCCAGCAAGCGCTGTGCACCTACTTGCTAGAAACTTACCCGTCTTATGGGCATAGGGGCTTCGACACGGGCGCGTCGATCAGGTTCCCTTGTCAGCCAGTTTCTTGAGCAGCCACGCCATGTTCTCGCCCAGCGCCGTCATGGTCCGGACGCCTTCTTCGTCGTTCTCAACCTCGCCCTTTTCCCGTCCGATCCCCATGTTCCAGTAGCAGGAACCGGGCACGATCATCTCGCAAATCAGGAAGAGATGGTTGATGGTGTCGAACGCATGGATCGCCCCACCGCGGCGCACGGCGACCACGCCGGCGCCGACTTTGCGCTTGAGGAATCTGTCGTTCGCCATCGATACCAATCCCGCCCGGTCGATCAGGGCCTTCAGTTCGGGGGTGATATCGGCGAAGTAGGTCGGGGATGCCAGGATGATGCCATCGGCCTGCCGCATCCTGGCGATGCAGTCGTTCACGATGTCGCCGGCTTGCACGCACCGCCCGTCCTGGGTCTTGAAGCACTGGTAACAGGCCTTGCATCCGGCAATCAGGTTGCCGCCCAGTTGCACCAGTTCGGTCTCGATGCCTTCCCGGTTCAGCGCCGTGAAGACGTGCTGGATGAGGCGGAAGGTATTGCCGTCCTTGCGGGGACTGCCGTTGAACGCGACTACTTTCATGGTGGACTCCCGTTTGAGTTCTGACAGGCTCCTAGGAACCTGTCGGACTTAGGCTCTGGATCGTTCTGCTGCCTTCTGCCAACAGGTTCCTAGTTGTGCAACCCGCGGATAGCGGGTTGCAAGAACTAGGAGACTGTCGGCAGGAGGCTCCCGATTCATCCAAAACCTAAGTCCGACAGTCTCCTAGGGCCTGTCCACCCAGGTTCGTCCAGGACCGGAAAAAGACCCGCACTTGTCGTTCGGTCTAGCGTGTCCCGGGCAATCGTGCGACCGGCAGCGGTAAGCGGGCTGATTTCGCGCACCATCACCTGTCGGGCGATCTTCACGCAACGGCGTGTCAGAGAAGCGGACAGTCTTCGGCACTGGTTCAGCGATCTTGACTGCGGTCACCGGCGTGCCCTGTCGGGAATGCCCCAGCAAACGCCGCATGCTTGCCGTAAGATTCAAAGTAACTTCTTTGTCCGCCATATGGATCAGCCACTGCCGACCCTTGACTTCCCACTTGCCACCGTCCTGCTTGCTGTATGGGTTTTTCTGGTTGCAAAACGTGCCGTCCTCATCGAATACAAGCGTTTCAAAAGATTCCCGGCTCATGTCCCGCCAGGTGATTTTCCAGGTTCCGGCGAGGCTTTTAGCGATGTCGTCCGCGGCCGAAGCCGGGGGCTGCGGCGGAGTCGCAGACGGTTGACCGGAAGGGGTTGGCACGGGTGCAGCCTTAGGCGTGTCCGCCTCCAGAAAGGTCAGCTCGGATCTTGCCTCCCGCATCTCATCCCGCACGATCTTCGCGTCTTCGAGCCGGTCTGTTCGCGTATAGTTCTGCATCAGCGTCGTCAACCGGTCGACATATTGTCGCAGCGCCGTCATGATGGCCTTGTCACGCGCACTGGTTGCAGCCTGCAACGACTTCTGACACTGCGCCACATGGGGTTCCAATTCAGGCACATCGTCTGCGCTGATCTTATCCTGGGTTTCCATGCGCTTTTTCTCGGTCTCTAACACCAGATAGCGTTCCAAGTCTCCGTTCTTCTTGGCTGCAACCATCTGGGAGGCGATGGCCTGCCGGTACACCGCCAGGGCATTGGTCTTCTGCTGCTCATGGGTGACGCTAATCCGTGCTCGTTCGAGCGCATAGCCGGTCTTTAGCGTCTCCAAATCGTTGCTCGTCCCAGCCGCAAGTTGGCCGGCCACCAGCATGCCGCACAGACACACGACACCGCTTCGCAGCATACGGGGCAACAAGGCTATGGCTAGATTAATTCTCACACGGAGAGGATAATACTTTTCGCTGGCTGATGTCCATAAAAACGGTGGGGGGTAAGAACCTATCCGAAAACCTCGCCTCGCGCTTGCGGCGGGTCCGGCGGCCCCGCCCTACCCCTGCAAATGCCGCAGAATCGGTAGGGACGCACCTCCGGGGCGTACTTGGCGTCTTGGCGGTTAAAAACGCGGCTTATGTGGTGCTTCAGGAAAAGACCATGGAGCACGCTGGTAGGTGAGAATTTGGGTGCCAGCCCACTGCTTGTGTGTGCTATACTATTGCGGATGAATGGTCGTACCATCCTGTGTCTGGTGTGTGGCCTTGGCCTGTCTGCGGCGGTGCCGGGTGCCGAGACCGCCAGCACGGTGATGACCGTGCCACTGCAGGCACAGGGGCCGCGTACCAGCGGCCCGGTTTCCGTTTCACTTCAAAACGAAATCAACGCGGCCGTGGACCGCGGGCGCGGGTGGCTGGTGGCGAGTCAGAATGTCGACGGCAGTTGGGGCTCCGACACGTCCTGTGTTCCCTTGACTGCTCTCGCTGCGCTGTCCCTGGCGCACAATGCTTCTCCGGAAGAGAAGCGCGCGATCGACAAGGCCGGACAGTGGCTGCTCACCCCGGAGGTCGCCCGCGCGGCCTGCGACAACATCGAAGGGCTCATCTGGCGCGAACTCGCCCTGCAGGCTATTACATTCCCCCATCCTCCCCGGACAGCAGCCTTTTTTCAAGGCCTCCAGATCCTGGCGGCCACAAATTTCATTTCCCCATTCTCGCGCATGCTGATTCAGGAAGCCGTCCCCAGCCAGATCGGACTTCTTCCCTTTCCGGCAAGCACGGATGCGACCAACGCCACCCACATCATCGAGGCCTGCCTGGGCAGCATGCCCCAGGGAACCTTAACCGCGCCATCGCCGGCGCTGCGCCGCCTCCTGATGCGCCTGGCGGCTGACTGGGGCGCCGGAGACATGCCGTGCACGAGCCAACTGGCCAGCATGCGACAATACTGGGTGCTGGCGCATTTTATCAACCGGGCCGGCAGCGGCTCTCTGGCTGACGAGCAAGGCCGGCTCGTGGATTGGCGCAATGACCTGGCACGCAAGCTGGTTGCCACGCAGTCCATTGATGCCAGGAAGCAGGGCAACGGGTTCTGGCGGGGCGAGCGTGGTGCCGCGGATTGGGCCAGTCACCCCGTGGCCGAAACCGCCTTTGCCCTGCTGGCGCTGGATGAACTCTAGCAGCCTGTCGGACGTAGGTACGACGACGTATCCTTCTCGTACTCGGCGTCGTCCTCGAGGAAGCCAGACGGGAGCAACATCGAGGACGAGGACGATTACGAGAATACGTCACCGGATTTACGTTCTTGACCACTAAGCCCGATCAGGCGCCAACACCGCTCACCTTCCACCATACCCTGCCATGCGCGTACTCCTTCACACCTGCTGCGGTCCCTGTGCAAGTCATGCCGTGGAGGAACTCCGGCGCATGGGCTATGCCGTGACGCTTTGTTTCTCGAACGCTAACCTCGCGCCGGCGGACGAGTACGCACGACGCCTGGAAGCCGCGCAACAACTAGCCGCGCACGTGCAGGCTCCGCTGCTCGTGGATCCGCCGGACCACGCCGCCTGGCTGTCGGCCATGCAGGGGACGGAAGAGGCACCTGAGGGCGGTGCGCGCTGTGCGCGCTGTTTCCGCTATTCCCTCACCCGGGTGCAGGCCATGGCCGCCGCAGAGGGGTTCGAAGCGTTCGCGACCAGCCTCACGATCAGCCCGCACAAGCGCTCTGATGTGATCTTTGCCATTGGCCGGGAACTCGACCCGGTCCGGTTCCTGGCCGTAGATTTCAAGAAGCGCGACGGCTTCCGGCGCAGCACGCAGCTGGCACGGGAATGCGGTCTCTACCGGCAGGACTACTGCGGCTGTGAATACAGCCTGCGGACGGTTCTGCGGCCTGGCTAACAACGGCTCTCGCCGGCTACTTCGCAGCCTTGGCCGCCTGCAGCGCAGCCACGACTTTCTTCGGGGCCTTCAGCATCGTACGGACCACGAGCGGCTCCATCTTGGCCACAACTGCAGCGTCCATTCCAAGCTTGGCCAGGCGCGCCTTCTGCACCTTCTGCCGACGGCGACGTTCGCCTTCGCTCTTCTTCGGACGGCTGATTGGTTTCTTGTTCAGTGTTCTGCCGGTACCCATGGAATTCTCCCTGCTTTCAACATGTTCGGAAAGACGGCGTACTATGGCTGATTCCCGGCGCAGTTGCAAGTCCAGAACGTCCCTGTTTCATTACAGGCTTGCATTCGGTAGGCCGGAACTCCGATTCCGGCCTTGGCATGGGCCGCAAGCGGAAGCTTCAGGAAAAGCCCACGGGCCTCGGCCGGCATACGATCACCGGCCGGCGACTTCCCGCGCGAGCGCGCGCTGCACACGGTCGCGAATCGGGCCGTCCACGGGCTGGAACGGCAGGCCCGTCACCAGCTCATAGGCCAGAATATATCTCCTGGCCGCCTCGATGCGCACCGCTTCGGGCAGCACGGGAATGGGGCCGTCGCCACGGAACCCCTGCGCCACGAGCCATTCGCGGATGTATTCCTTATCGAGTTTGCGCTGGTCTTTCCCCTGGCTGAAAAGCTCTTCGTAGGTGTCCGTGTACCAGTAGCGCGAAGAATCCGGCGTATGGATTTCGTCGCTCACGACCAGGCGGCCATTACGCCGGCCGATCTCATACTTGGTGTCCACGAGGATCAGTCCGCGCGTGGCCGCATGCCGGACGCCTTCAGCAAAGAGACGGAAGCAGAGATCTGCGGCCGCATCAAAGGTGGGCCCGTCAATCAACCCTTCGCGCAGCGCTTCCTCGCGCGAAATATTACGGTCGTGCTCCTCGTGCTTGGTGGTCGGCGTCAAGATCGGCCGGTCAAGCTTCTGGTCTTTGCGCAACCCCTCCGGCAGGGGGTTCCCGCACAGATTGCGTACGCCCTGCTGATAGTTATACCACGCGGAGGTCTTGGTGACGCCGGTGATGTAGCCCCGCACAATAAACTCCAGCGGCAGCTGCTCGCACTCGGCCACCACCATCACGTTCGGATCCGGGACCGCCAGCATGTGGTTGGGAGACACGGCGGCGGTCTTCTCAAACCAGAACGCGGCAATCTGGTTGAGCACCTGCCCCTTAAACGGAATGGTTCCCAGGATGCGGTCGAAAGCGGAGATCCTGTCCGTGGTGATCAGGATGCGCCGGCTCTCCTGCAGGTAGCTATCGCGAACCTTGCCGCTGATCCGCTGGCCCAGGCCGGAAAACTCTGTGGTGTCGAGAACGTTGGACAATTCCGCGCGAATGCGTGCTTCCGAAATCATGGCGTTTTACCTACAATGTCGTGGATGGCGTTGAGAAACTGGTTGACGTCCGCAAACCGCTTGTAGACCGAGGCGAACCGGACATAGGCAACCTCATCGAGCTTCTCGAGGCGCGCAATGACCTTCTCGCCGATCACGCCGCTGGGCACTTCGGCATCATATTCCTGCTCGACCTGATCAATGAGCTCATCGACCAGATCCTCGATCTGCATGGGGCTGATCGGTCGCTTTTCGCAGGCGCGCAAGATGCCGCTCATCAGCTTCAGCCGGTTCAGTTCCTCGCGCCGGCCGTCGCGCTTGATCACGCGCAGCGCATCTTTGATGATCTCCTCGTAGGTCGTAAAGCGCTGATTGCACCCGAGGCAGGCGCGCCGGCGGCGGATCGCCGAACCGTCACGCGCCGCGCGGCTGTCCAGCACCTTATCATCCGTGTGGCCGCATTTGGGACATCGCATGCCGTATACTCCTCCCGGGGCGGGCGCAAGCCCCCCGCCCCCCCCCCCCCCTACGTGCTCAAATCAAGAACGCACGACGCTGAGCGCCGTTTGCACGATCCGGTCCACGGACAAATCCTTGACAAAGCGGGTTGTTCTTTCGTCAAGCGCCGCCACGTGCTCCAGTCTAACGCCGGGCACATCCAATCCGTACACGACCACCGGCGTCGTGCGTGTCCCCGGCAGCCGGCGCAGCAGGCGGCAGACTTCGTCCGCGCTCATGCCGCCGAGTTCCAGCCGCAAAATCACCACCACAGGACGGGTGCTGATCACGGCTTCGACGGCGTCCGGTCCGGTAAAGCAGGACTTGACCGCGCAGCCGGCCTTCGTCAGCGCCGCCGTCAGCTTCTCATTTAGCACATGATCGCTCTCCGCCAGGACGGTGGCAAACGACACGACCGCCTGCTTGACCAGATCGCCACGCAGGAAGATGATGCGGCTAACCTCCGTGAGCAAGTCTGCCGGATCGCAGGGCTTGGACACAAATCCATCGATCTGCTTGTCGGCAAAGTAGGAAGCCATGGCAGCGCGCGCCGTCAAGACCAACACCGGATACTGCGTGCTGCCGTCCGCGTTGGTGATGCGATCGAGAAACCCGACACCGCCCATGCCGGGCATGCTCATATCCAGAATGATGATGTCTGGCGCCGCGACGCGCAGCTTCTGCAGCGCCTGCTCGCCGCTGGTGGCGGTGACCACATCATATCCTTCGTAGCTCAGAAAGTCATTCAGCGTTTCGAGCAGACTGGTGTCGTCGTCTACCAGCAGAATTCTACGTTTGCCTGTTTGTCCTGAAGCCATTGTTGTTCTCCATCGCCGTGGCATACCCATGGCGATTACCGACTTACAATAACGGATTTGCAGACGCGTCGCAATGCCGTGTTTGACGCTCTGTTTTCTCTGTGGCCTCCTATTCAAGAAAACTTGGCAACTGCTCAGGTGGTACGGGTCGGTTGACGGCTACGGTGGACGAATTCGGAAATCCCCTCGTTATCCGTAGTCGTCGCCGTAGTCGTCCACCGGGGTATCTGCCCAATTTGGAACTCATGAAATCAGGATGAAAAACACCGGCGCCGCCCGGTCACCCTCCGGGCTTCGGCGCAAGGGCGCGTCCGGCAAACGCGGCCGCCACCTTGGCCAGGATCTCCGCCTCCCGCCAGGGAAGCGGCAAGGCGGGAATGTTTAAGCGCTGCAAGACATCTAGTTTCGACCGCACCAGCGTATCACGCGCCAGCGCAATGGCCGGCAGGCGCTGCGTGCGCCGGTCGGCGCGCACGCGCAGCAGCAACTCGGTGCCGTCCATGTCCGGCAGCCGCAGATCCAGCACCAGCAGGTCGACCTGCTGTGCTTCACAGCGCGCCAGCGCCTCCCGCCCGGTGGGAACCCAGCACGTCGCATACCCCCGCGCCGCAATGGTCTGACATAACGTCTCGCCCATGGGCTGCTCTGCCGTGATCACCAGCACGGTGGGCGGCGGCGTAACCGGCAGTCGCACATGCACGGCCGTTCCCCGATCCAGCCCCGGCACCGGGCTCTCAATCAGCAGCGAGCCACCATGGAGCTCCACGATCTCACGTGAGATGGAGAGCCCAAGCCCGGAGCCATTGGGGTGGTCACCAACCTTGAAGTAGCGCTGCGTAACCTTCACAATGGCGTCCTTGGGAATCCCGATGCCATTGTCGCAGACCAGCACCTCCGCCCAATCCGGCTCCGCCGGATCCACCAGGAGGCGCACGCTAACCGAGCCTTCCTCCTGCGTAAACTTAATGGAGTTGCCGATTACATTGATCAGCACGCGCTCCAGCTTCTGCTGGTCGCACAATACGAATGACTCGCGTGATGACGCCTCGAACGTCAGCTTCTGCCGCTTCGCGTCGGCCTGCACGTGCAGCGCTTCCAGGCTGCTCTGGCAAATCTGACCCAGCGGCACGCGCGTCTTATTCAGGGTAAGCGTGCCGCTCTCGATCTGCCGCAGGTCCAGGATATCGTTGACCGTTCCCAGCAGGCGGCGGCAATCGGATTCCAACCGCTCGAGATAGCGCACGGCTTTTTCGGGCAGCGGGCCGACCACGCCGCGCAGCATGTTGCCCACGGCGTAGATCATGGAGGTGAGCGGCGTGCGCAGCTCGTGTGAGACATTGGTGACAAACTCCGTGCGGGCGCGGTCGTGCGCCTGCAGGCGTTCCACGGCCAGCTCGAGGGCATCCAGCGTCTCCCGGCGCAGGGTAATATCGCGCACGAAGAAACAGAGCTGTCCATCCTCGTCAATGTCCACCTGGTTCACGGCGATTTCGGCGGGAAAACTGGCGCCGGTCGCGCGCCGGCAGCGCGCTTCGATCAGGGTGTAGCGGCTGCTGTTGAGATTGGCCAGCACCGTGTCGATCAGCCGTTCATCCGCGCCAGAGATCAGCTCGATCAGGGGCAGCCCGAGCAACTGCGCCTCGTCCATCTTAAAAAACTCGGCCGCCCGGCCGTTAAAGTCGAGGATCACACCGCGGCGGTCGGTGATAAACACGCCATCGTAAACGCTCTCCAGCAGCTTGTCATACGGGGTGTCATGCGAAACGCGATCGCGGCGACGCGCCACGAACGTGGTCGACATCGGCAGCCGGCGGCGGTGGCGCGTGGGCGGCGCCGACGACGGATCCCCCGCCGCCAGCGTGTCGGGGGCGAGGTCAATGCGCATCGTGCGCGCGGATGGGTCGTGTGTGCTCATGTGTGCTGCCGGCTATTGTCCCACGACCCTCCCTGCGATTCAAGCGCAGGAATCAGGTACCGCAGGGGCTGGGGCGCATCTGCGATTCATTGACCTTCACGGCAGGGACGGCTTTACGCCGTCCATTGTCTGGCATTTGCGGGTAGACGGCGTAAAGCCGTCTCTACCCAAATGCAAGTCAATTAATCGCAGATGCGTCCACAGGGCAGATTTTGTGCCAACCAGGCTGCTGTACCGCAGAATATCGAACAAGGAACTCCGAATGTCGAACGAAAGACCACAGCAGAGAACAGACAAAGTATCGCCACAGGCAAACTTCAACAATCAGCGTTCCTTGTTCGACATTCTGCTGTTCTAGCAGCCTGGTCGGACTTAGTACACGCAGTCGTAGGTACAACGACGTATCCTTCTCGTCCTCGTCCTCGTCCTCGTCCTCGAGGAAACCTGCCGGGATCAACATCGAGGACGACGACGAAGGACGAGGACGATTACGAGAACTAGGAACCTGTCGGCAGAAGGCACCGGAACGATCCAGAGCCTAAATCCGACAGGTTCCTAGCGAACGATCCCCTGCTTCCGGAACGCGGCCGTCAGCTGAGGCACCAGCGAAACCACGTCGCCCACGATGCCATAGGTCGCGATCTTAAAGATCGGCGCCTCGGGATCCTTGTTGATCGCCACGATGACGTCCGCCGAAGACATGCCGGCCAGGTGCTGAATCTGCCCGCTGATGCCACATGCAATGTAGATGCGCGGACAGACGGTCTTGCCGGTCTGTCCGACCTGACACGAATACGGCATCCAGCCGGCATCCACGGCGGCACGCGAGGCCCCGACTGCGGCGCCCAGCACCTTGGCCAGCTCATCCAGCAGCCGGAAATTTTCAGCTTTCTGCATCCCGCGACCACCCGCCACGATGATGTCCGCCTCCGCCAGGTTGGCCGTGGTTATCGACTCGGGCACGTACCCGATGCGCATCGCACGCGCGGTCAGCAAGGCCGCCGCGACTTCCTCGATGCGCACCTCGCCGCGACGCGCCGCATCGGGCGGCAGCGGCTTCATCACCTTCGGCCGTACGGTCGACATTTGCGGGCGTGCGGTCGGACATTCAATGGTCGCAAATATGTTGCCGCCAAAAGCCGGGCGCGTCTGCAGCAGGCGCCGCGTCTTTGGATCAATCGCCAGCGCGGTGCAGTCGGCCGTGAGCCCGGCATTGGTCAGGATGGCCACGCGGGGAATCAGGCTGCGCCCCACCGTGGTGGCACCGCACAGCACAATGGCCGGCCGGTGCCGGCGGATCAGCTCCGTTAGCACGGCCGTATACGGTTCATCCTGAAAACAGGCCAGTTCCGGCCGGTCCACCACCAGCACGTCGTCTGCGCCGGCCGCCACCAGTTGGGCGGTGAACGGCTGCACCTGGCTCCCCAGCAGCACGGCACAGAGCCGTTCCCCGAGCGCATCTGCCAGCCGGCGCCCCTCCCCCAGCAACTCCAGCACCACGGGGTTAACACGGCCATCCTCAAGCTCCGCAAAGACCCAGACATGCCGCCAGGCTGCATCGGCGGCCTTGTCCGGCTTGGTCTCGGGGCGTGCAATGGCGCTGACCGGGCAGGAATCCACACACGCGCCGCACAGCGTGCAGCGATCCATGTCCACCACCGCCACGCCGCCGTCGAGCTTCAACGCGCCAAAGGGGCAGGTGTTGACACACGCGCCGCAACCCGTGCAAGCCTTGGCATCAATCTTTAACATTTTTTCAGGCATGTTTCTTCACCCGTTCCAGATACCCGGCATGGCGCACACCGGTTCATTATCCTGCGACAACATCTTTCAGCTTGCCAACCAGCTCCGCCACCATGGCTTCCGGCGAGCCCTGCAACATCACGCCGCCGGCGCGGAGCTTGGGCGGGAAGATGCGCACCACACGCGTAGGCGATCCGTCCAGTCCGAGCAGCTTCGGATCTGCCTCCAGATCCTTGGCATTCCACCGTACCACGGCGGCCTGTCGCGCCCGCCGCAGACCGGCCAGGGATTGAAACCGGGGCTCGTTGATCTCCTTGACCACCGTCAAAACACAGGGCAGCGACGTGCGCACCGTCTCACAGCCGGTCTCCAGCAGGCGCTCGGCAACCAGCACGCCGCCGGCGCCCGTTTCCGTCTGGCCCGGCTCCACCGATACGATCCGGCGTATGTAGGTGATCTGCGGCAGATCCAGATGCGTGGCCACGCCGGGACCAACCTGAGCCGTGTCGCCATCCGCGGCCTGCTTGCCAAAGAGGATGACGGCTGCGCCGCCCAGACGCCGGATGGCCCTGGCCAGCGTATAGCTCGTGGCCCAGGTGTCGCTGCCGGCAAACGCGCGGTCCGACAGCAGCACCGCATCATCCACCCCCATGGCCAGCACTTCGCGCAAGGCCTGATCCGCCTGCGGTGGCCCCATGGAAACAGCCGTCACCCGGCCGCCGGTCTTCTCGCGCAGCCGCAGCGCCTCCTCTACCGCGTAGAGATCGAACGGGTTGACGATTGAACGGACCCCTTCCCGGATCAGGGTATTCGTGCGCGGATCGATCTTTACGTCCGCCGTGTCGGGAACCTGCTTGATGCAGACAATGATGTGCATACAAAGACTTCCATTGAAATGACTGAATCCAGATCTACGCCCCAGCCGGAACCGCTTCTGCACAACAGGAGATTGCTACTATAAGGCAGCCGACATCCGGCCGCAAGCCCATGCCGCGAAAAGACCATTTACAATAGTAAAATCCCATTCATGGCGTCCGACCTGTGCGGCCGCTGCCGGCGTGCCCTTTCGCCACCGTCGTGCAGCAGGGGCGCGAACTTGCGAGCCGGAATTGCCGTGGCACCGTGGCGGCGGGCGCCCTCGCCCGCCGAGAAGGCGTGTGTTGTATGTCTTTTG
>SESH01000179.1_pt1 | contig 14994 bp, 11 predicted proteins | sample 3171561 | NCBI WGS metagenome assembly SESH01 (sample SAMN10866947, study PRJNA518727) | freshwater metagenome | biome: subpolar coniferous forest; feature: holomictic lake; material: water; isolation source: holomictic Lake 442 2011 16.5 m and 2014 13 m | place: Canada: near Kenora, Ontario
CTTGCAGGGTTGGTAATATCCAGCGCAAAAAAGCCGCGTCCGCCCTGACCTAAGCCGCCGACCAAAATGGTTTTCCAACCATCCGCTGTCTTAATGTCTGAAACAGTCATTTTTCCATTAACGAAATTGGTATGCAAATGTCGGTAATCTTTATCGGCCAACTTCCACATATTCGGCATCACCATGGTCGGCACGTACGCCCAGCGCTCTTTAAGGCTCTCCCAATCAAAGGCATGCAGCATGCCATCGTTCGCGCCGATATACACCGTTTTGCTGGTGTTTGAGGCGGCGGTGTCCACATAACCAAGATAGCCAGCATCTGAATAATGGTACTGCGACTTACCCACAAATACTGGGTCTGAGTCAATCACATCGCCCAGTACCGCGCTACGCTGACGGAATAACCGCTGGTTGATGTCCGTTGCTCCTCCATCATAAGCAGTTTGTCCACGCAAGTAGTTCACTAGATTAGCTTCAACTGCCCAAGTTTTTTGATCTGACGATAAGGCATCCCATTGACTTAATTTTTGGCCCGCTGTTGTGCCGTCAAAATAGCTTTTTTCGAAGTACTCTTTCTGAGTTCCAGTTAACTCACCATATTCAAACGACTTTAACGTACCGCTGACATTGGCATATATGGTACGGTCATCTGTAGTGGGGTGAACCCTGGCACCCAGCCCTGTCCCTGAATCTTGAACACAGCTCACGCTTGCATCGTCCTCCACACAGTTGAGTGCTTTCGCACTTATAGTACCCTCACCATCAATCGTTCGCTTAAACAAGTTACCTGACCAAGTGCCAGTAAAATATCTGGCACTATAAGCATAGTTATCACCCGCCACTGGCTTGATATTACTCAGCGCCGTGGTTGAACCCGTGCCTTTGCCATCGCCTAAATCGAGGATTGCACCGCTTAAACCATCAATTAAATCTTGCGTGTTTTTAACACTATAATAAGTGCCGCGCCCATTCACCGCTGCATGCCATAAATCATCTACCGTGGCACGCTCGCTGATTGTAAGCGGTAAAGTACCATCATCGCCGTTGGTTGCTGGTACTGGCCAATTAAGCGTACCCTCTTCAAGCTTGGCATAATCACTTGTAGTGTCTGGGTTGTTTGGGTCGTTGTAATTAGTGGTGTAATTTAAATTGCCATTGACGCCTAAGCCTAAGGTTAAGGTGGTCATGTGCTGCTTGGCGGAAACATCATCGCCTTTCCCTGCTGGTACATCATTAGCGCATACATCATTGACACCACCCGGGCTACAATTACCAAGGGCCGACGTACGCAGATCCGTATCATAATAATATTCGGCCACATCGGCTAAGGTATCCGAAGCGGTATTACCTTGACTCCTTGGACGAGGCGTTGCACCGCCATCCTGATCGCCTATGGCAGCTGCACCGTCAATTTTTGTCCCCGCAGCCTGGTTCCAATAACCATCGGTCGTTAGCAAGGTAAAGTTTTTCTGGCAAGAAAACTGCACCGGGTCATCCACTGCCGCAGTAAAGCCTGTGATAGGTTTTTTACCCGCATAAATTTGCCCCACTTTGCTCAGCACCTGACGTAACGGAGTATCTCCCAATGCGGTTCTGCTATACACCCTTTGAAGCCAGAGTTGTTTTTGTGCATTATCAAAGTCTTTAATCGCTAAATAGTTGGTGGCGTTAGTGTTGTAGCCATCAATGGTAATCATCCCCACCCTAATTTTATCGTCTAGCTGGTCAAAAGCACGGCCAGCCACCGATTTCATCATCAGCAAGCGGGTACGGTAATAGGCGTACCAGTTAGCCATATTGGTCATTTCTTCTTCATAAGTGCAATGGTCTGCGGCTGTAGTACAGTCCGTCCGCGCAGCAGCTTTTACAAATGTTTTATCATTATTGTCCTTATCTTTCTTTGTAACATCCGTCCGATCAAACATGCCGTAGCGGGCGAAAAAGAAGCCAGAAGTTGGGTCTCCAGATTGTGCATCACCTGTATAAAGACCTTGGCATTTCCCCGCAGCTGGCGGCGATGTAAATAAATCTGTAGCACTGGGGTAATCTTTGCAATAGCGTACATAGGCGGGAAAAGTGTATGCGCCAGTTTCTGCTGTCGCAAAGATACAATCATTTAATTTATCCGACTTGCAATATTCAATGGCTCGCACATTGTAGTAAAAGGGAGCCGGTTTGTTCGTCATGGCAAAAACATAATCATCAGCCACAGGGTTCTCGTTATTAGGCTTAGCTAAACCATGTTGATGAAGTTCATTACCCGAGTAAAAAACAGCACTTGAATGGGTTCGGCTTCTACCAGATGTTGTGGCTGGATATTGGTACGGGTAGCGTGATTTATTCGCAGCCGCAATTGACTCCCGAGTATCGCTGGCTTTGTTAACGTCTTCGGTGTTCCGCTTACAACGGCTAGACTCAAACCAAGCTTTGTCTGTGCCATAACCAGCTGGACGAATAGGCGTATCGCAAAACACTCGGTCTTTCATATAACTACGGTCTGCTTTTACATTATTGGTAAGCGAAGTGCCGTCATCCCTAACTAAGCTCCAAGCACTTGTATTTGCACTGGTCATAGAAGGTAATCTATTAGCAGGGGATAGCGTGCCCAAACCAACTTTGACTGGATCTGGTGGTGGCATGTACTCAACGCTAGGATCGTAAAATAAACTCTGAATCTTTGCTGCGGCTCGCGGTGGCTCATATTCATAGCAGGTGCTATCGTCGCCAGATAACGTTACAGCGGCTCCCTCTAGATACTCTGAATCAAATACGCCAGATTGGCCATCGTCGGCTACTGTCACAGTAATAATGGACTTACCCAATAAACCTGTATCCTGACAAACGGTGCCTGGAGGGCTGTTACTATAATCGACCCAGTAACAGCTCTTATCAACCGTGGTAGTGGCTGTACCATCTGGGTTTCTCGTGAAGCCACCCGTATAAGTCTGTCCGCCTGATGATGCGCCATTATTATAACTAATTTGAGATGAACTGCCACTTTCAATTGGCGGCGGCAGGCTGGTGATGACACAACCAGTTTGTGTACCAACATCGTTTCCCCCTGCGACATAGGGCCTTTCATTAAATTTAGCTACGGGACCAACAATGACTGTCGTATTTTTTTGGATACAATTAACGAGGTTGTCTGTCACCTTATATTTACCAGAAAACATCGGGTTTTTCGGCACGGTTAAATAAATATGCTGATTAATAATCGGGTTAAGGCCAACTGCGGTAATCTCCAGATTCGTTCCAGTGCGCTTTAACTTAGTTACCGCCACACCCGCGCTTCCATTCACGGCCTTGCACTGCCCGGTTCTTTTTAAGGCATCATTCGTCAGGATGTTACCCATACTAGTTGAGGTATCAAACACAAACATCAGGTTAGGTTTAACCAAATTGCTAGTTGCGCCCAAGGGCTGAGTAGCAAGCACTGGATCAGCAGCCCAACTATAGGCTGAAAACATGACAATACCGCTTAATAATGCTGCAGCCAACCCTGCTTTCGGGTGCATCAGCTTGTCTTTGCTGGCCATTAGCCACAGCCTGTATTGATTAAAATATGATGCTTGCAGTGGTGTTAATGGCAGTTTCATGCTGCTCCTATCTTGCTTGGTAATTTTCTAAAAGGACTTATACCTTAAAATGGTATGCCCAGCGACTGCTCTGGCTCAACTACATTTAAAGTCCGTTCGCGTTAAGCCCTTCAGCAGGCTTAGGTTGAACGGAGGCTGGTGCTTCACCGTGCCGCGTCAATAAGCTTTTTCTGGGGCGTATCAACAGCGTGCAAACCCACAATCAGCATTCCCTTAGATTTAGCAAGCCGATAACTATTATAAATTTGTAGTCATTAGCCCAAATGCCCGATTAAGCCCATGTATTGCCTCTTCTAATATGAAATGAATCTGAATTAAATAACTGGAGCTCTAAATTGGTCATATAGAACGCGTCCTCAAGCGGATTGGCTACGCCTGCCTGATCGTTCTGGTCGTGGCCTATTGTTGCGCTATCGAGCGTATGACAGGCTTGTCACGCCAGCAGGTCACGCTTAGTACGACAGTACCGCAATGACGGCAAGTGTTCGAAGTGCCAAGCCCAGTCCAAGCACGGTTTTGTGCGTCGTTTCACCGCCACCGACATCGCCTTGCTCGCGGAGATGGATTCTTTATAAAGCACCTTGTCAGGATCTGCAACCAAGAAATGGATGGAACGCGCTTTCCTTGTATTTGACGATGTGCGGTTTGAGCGGTTGGCAAGCATCCATGAAAAAACAAGCTTGAGAAGAAATAGCAAGGCAAAACTAAAGCAACATTTATTAACCAGACCGAGTTAAAACAACGCTCAAATACGCATATTCAAACCACTACGTTCAGACTCATTTCTGTATTGGAATATACTTATTAGGATGGATTTCACAGTTTCTTTTAGCGATGCACCGATTAAATCAGCACCCGATTAGCGATGCGCTATGTAGTTTTTAGGTTAAAATAAACCTCTTGCAAGCACCGAATTAACACCCTTGCACGAAGTTACTTTTAATTTTTTAGCAACCTCAGGCCTTTTAGTTATGCAAAAATATACCGCACGCGCTTTTTTATTTTTAGCCATGTGTCTGGTGCTAAATAGTTGTGGCACCAAAGGCGCGCTGTATCTGCCTGAGCAGCAATACCCGCAAGACACCTCGACTAAGCACTAGCTTTACCATTCATTGACTCATCATTCTTTAAGTTGGCACCGTGAACTCCTTTACGCTCAAAAACACCACCCTACACGCTGAAAACGTAGCCCTTAACCACATTGCCCATGCGTTTGGCACGCCTTGTTATGTCTATTCAAAAGCGGCACTTACACAGGCTTTTGAGCGCTTTAGTGCGGGCTTTGCCCAGACCAACCATTTGGTTTGCTTTGCGGTAAAGTCTAACCCTAGCTTGGCTATTTTGAATTTGTTTGCCAAGCTTGGCGCGGGCTTTGATATTGTGTCTGGTGGTGAATTGGCGCGAGTTTTGGCCGCAGGCGGTGACCCCAAAAAAATCGTATTCTCTGGCGTGGGCAAAACCGAGCCTGAAATGCAGGCGGCATTAAATGCTGGTATTTTTTGCTTTAATGTAGAATCTGCCAGCGAATTAAACCGCTTGAATCGGGTGGCAGCTGCGCTGGGCAAAGTGGCGCCAGTGTCATTACGCGTTAACCCGAATGTGGATGCAAAAACCCACCCTTATATTTCTACTGGCTTAAAAAATAACAAATTTGGTGTGGTGTATGAAGACGCGCTAAATATTTATCTGCAAGCTGCCGCCATGCCCAACATCGCCATTCATGGCGTTGATTGCCATATTGGCTCGCAAATAACTGAGTTATCGCCATTTTTAGATGCTTTTGATCGAGTGTTATTGCTGGTAGATGCGCTAGAACAACACGACATTCATATTCAGCATATTGATTTAGGTGGCGGCATAGGCATTTGTTATAGCGATGAAACGCCACCTGAATTTAATGCTTATGCGCTGGCGATGCTGGCAAAACTAGGTGCGCGTGAGGTAAAACTGGTATTTGAGCCTGGCCGTGCATTGGTGGGCAATGCAGGGCTGTTGCTGACTAAAGTAGAGTACATCAAACACACGGAAGCGAAAAATTTTGCCATTGTAGATGCCGCCATGAACGACTTAATGCGCCCTGCGCTTTATGATGCTTATCACGACATTAAAGCCGTGCAAGCGCGCGACAACCAAGCCAGCGCACTCAGTTATGAAATAGTAGGGCCTGTATGTGAAAGCGGCGATTTTTTAGGCCACGATAGAACGCTGGCGCTAGAAGAAGGTGATTTACTCGCCATTATGTCGGCAGGCGCTTATGGCATGAGCATGGCTAGCAACTACAACACCAGACCGCGCGCGGCTGAGGTGATGGTGGACGGCGAACAGTGCTATGTGATTAGAAAACGTGAAAAAATTGCAGATTTATTTGCTTTAGAACAGATACTGCCTAATCTTTAAGGCTTATATTTTTAACCCTAAAACAAAAGTTGCACACAGATTAAACTAAGAGTAAATTCTTACTTGGGTAGGGGAAAATCTTACTTCAAGTATTTTATAGTGCTAGTTTATATTGCAAATAAGGGGAAGAAATTGAGAAAGCTTTTATTAGGTTTGCTGTTTGCTTTTGCTTTGAATGCTGTACCTGTTGCTTACGCCGATGAAGCATTACCAGAAATTGCAGCGGTTGATGAACCCGCAATTCCTGCATTGGACGCACCTGCAACTGAATAAATAGGTAAATGCCCAATAAAAAAGCGAAGTTTTAACTTCGCTTTTTTTACGTCTAGCCATCTCGACTTAAAGCAAGGCTAATCAAATATCACGGTTTTATTAGAATAAAGCAGAATGCGATTTTCTATATGCCAGCGCACCGCTTTTGACAGCACGATACGCTCTAAATCGCGGCCTTTTTGGATCAAATCTTCCACCTGATCTCGGTGCGATATACGGTCAATATCTTGCTCAATAATCGGGCCTTCATCCAGCACTTCTGTCACATAATGACCCGTTGCGCCGATTAACTTAACGCCACGCTCAAAAGCACGATGATATGGACGCGCGCCAATAAACGCTGGCAGAAACGAGTGATGAATATTGATAATTTGCTTAGGGTAACGCGCCACAAATTCTGGCGATAGAATCTGCATGTAGCGCGCCAACACGATCAAGTCAATTTCATACTGTGCAAATAAGGCAAACTGCTGTGCCTCTGCGTCCGCTTTGTTGTCTTTATTGACCTTAATGAAATGAAAATCGACACCGTAGAACTTTGCCAGCGCTTCAGTCTCACGGTGGTTACTAATAATCAGTGGGATTTCACAGACTAACTCGCCATTGTTATGTCTATGCAACAAATCCGCTAAGCAATGGTCGTATTGCGACACCATAATGGCCATGCGCAATGGTTTTTGTGAGAGTTTAAGTTCCCATTCCATGTTAAATCGGCCGGCAATTTGCGTAAAATTTTGCTCAAAATCAGCAGGTAACAGGGCAAATCCAACTAAATCCCATTCCACGCGCATTAAAAACAGTTTATTTTCAGCATCCTGATGTTGATCGGCATGCAAAATATTGGCATTGTGCTGGTATAAAAAATCAGCAATGGCGGCAACAATGCCCTTGCTATCTGGACAGGTAATTAATAGCGTTGCAGTGTTTTTAGCACTCATGTTTTTAACGGCGGTTTTGTTCATTTTTAAGCGTGCCTGCATTTTTAGCACGTCCGAATATAGGTTAATATACGCATTATACCTTGAGTGAATTTTTATGAATAAAAAGTGTGTATGACCGACAACCCATCATCCCCTGCGCTACCCCTTGCGCCAGCGCTGGATATTTTGTTAGCTAATCCGCGTGGCTTTTGTGCGGGTGTTGATCGCGCCATCATTATTGTTGAGCAAGCGCTGGAAAAGTTTGGTGCGCCCATTTATGTGCGTCACGAAGTGGTGCATAACAAGTTTGTCGTCGATGTGCTTCGCGCTAAAGGCGCGGTATTTATTGAAGAGCTGGATGAAATTCCAACTGGTAGCACCGTAATATTTAGCGCGCATGGCGTTTCTAAAGCGGTGCGTGCCGAGGCGGAAGTGCGCGGCTTAACGGTCTTTGTTGCCACCTGCCCTTTAGTCACTAAAGTGCATATTGAAGTGGCTAAAATGCGCGCGGCTGGCATGGAAATTATTATGATTGGCCATAAAGGACACCCTGAGGTTGAGGGGACTATGGGTCAGATTGACGATACAAAAACAGGGGCAGATGCAGTAGAAAGCGTGCCTGTGGGTAAGGGCATCTATTTAGTAGAAACGCCTGATGACGTTGCCAGTTTAACGGTGATGAATCCACAAAAACTGGCTTTTGTCACGCAAACGACGCTGTCTATGGATGATGCGGCCTTGGTTATCCATGCGCTTAAAGCTAAGTTTCCACAAATCAATGCGCCAAAAAGTGATGATATTTGTTATGCCACACAAAATCGGCAGGATGCGATTAAAATCATGGCGAAGGATTGTGATTTAGTCATTATCGTCGGCTCACCCAATAGCTCTAATTCAAACAGGTTGCGTGAAGTGGCCGAAAATCAGGGCGTAGAGGCTTATATGATTGATAACGCCAGCTTTCTTAAACCTGAGTGGCTAATCGGTAAACATAAAATTGGCGTGTCCGCTGGGGCATCAGCCCCTGAAATATTGGTGAAAGAGGTGATTGAGAAATTACAAACACTAGGTGCAAACCAAGTACAAGAGTTGCAAGGCGTCATTGAAAGCGTGGTTTTTCAGTTGCCAAGAAATTTAACCAATGCCATTAGCACCGCAAAAAAATAGCCAAGCACGCATGTTTAAAACGCCTATTTCTGCATTAGTGCTGATTCATACCCAAAATTTAAAGGTGCTGATAATGGAGCGTGCCGATAAAAAAGGCTTTTGGCAATCGGTAACAGGCAGCTTAGAGATGGGCGAAACACCGCTGCAAACCGCTATTCGTGAAGTGCGGGAAGAAACGGGGCTGGATGCTACTCAATATGACTTGCAGGACTGGCATGTGATGAATGAATACGAAATCTACCCGCATTGGCGCTACCGTTACGCGCCTGAAGTAACACACAATATCGAACATGTGTTTGGCTTAACATTGCCAGCGCCGCTAGCGATTAAATGTGCGCCAGATGAGCATGTGCAATATGAGTGGGTAGATTGGCGAGAAGCCGCAACCCGTGTTTTTTCATGGACGAATGTCGATGCCTTGCGTAAATTAGGTGAGCAACATGGCCTAACGTTGTAAAATATACCGCCTAAAGACACCCTAGAACTCAAAGACCTTATTAAGTAAACATCATGCAAACAGACACTAAACCCACTGGCCAAAGCATCCCCATTAAATTTGAGCGTTTTCAAGCGGCTGATGACGCTGATTGCCAGCGCCGAATTATTGCCGCAAAAGAAAAACTGGGTAAACGCTTGGTGATTTTAGGCCACCATTATCAAAATGATGGGGTTTATCAGCATGCCGATTACACAGGTGATTCACTAAAACTTTCACGCTACACAGAAAACTTAGACGCCGAATATATTGTATTCTTAGGCGTACATTTTATGGCTGAAGTGGCGGATATTTTAAGCCGCCCTGATCAAATCGCAATACTGCCCGACCTTGCTGCAGGCTGTTCAATGGCAGATATGGCGAATCTGGCCAAAGTTGAGCGCAGTTATCGTGAGCTAAATAAAGTGCTGAATTTTGATGCGCAAATCACGCCTGTCACTTACATTAATTCGGCCGCCGACCTTAAAGCTTTTTGCGGTGAGCATGGCGGCATTGTGTGCACGAGTACCAACGCAACTAAAATTATTGAATGGGGCTTTGCGCAGCGCGAAAAAGTGTTGTTTTTCCCCGACCAAAACCTAGGCCGTTGGTCTGGTCATAAAATGGGCATTCCGCTGGCGCAAATGCCGATTTGGGACCCCGATCAACCGATGGGCGGTTTAACGGTTGAGCAAATCAAGAATGCAAAAATATTGCTGTGGAAGGGCCATTGCGCGGTGCATCAAATGTTCCGCTTACAAAATATCACCAAATTTCGTGCGGAACATCCTGATGGCTTTGTGATTTCGCATCCTGAAGCACCGTTTGAAGTGTGCCTGCATTCTGATTATGTTGGTTCAACGGAATATATTTTAAAAACAGTCAGTGACGCGCCAGAAAACAGCAAATGGCTGGTGGGTACTGAGCTTAATTTGGTCAACCGTTTGGCAGAAAACATGAAGCCGCAGGGCAAGCTGGTGCAATTTATGAGTCATGTGGTGTGTGAATGCTCAACCATGGCGCGCATTGACCCGCAACACTTAGCCTGGGTGCTGGAAAATCTGGTGGATGGCAAGGTTGTGAACCAAATTAAAGTACCTGCTCACGAAGCCAAGCTGGCCAAGCTGACTTTAGAGCGCATGTTGGCAGCGTCATAATGGCATTACCGCCTGCTTTGGACGTCAGCAGCACTTGTCCATTATGTGAACCGACGCCACACGAAACCTTATGGCAGGATCATGATTGTCGCGTAGTGTTATTAAACGATGTCGATTATCCAGGCTATTGCCGTGTTGAATGCTTGGCGCATGTGAAGGAAATGACCGATTTAGATAAGGCGCAGCGCGTGCATATCATGTCTGTGGTATTTGCCACAGAACAAGCCGTGCGTCAGGTATTGCAACCCAGCAAAATCAATCTGGCTAGCTTAGGTAATAAAACGCCACATATGCACTGGCATGTGATTCCACGCTTTGAAAACGACAGGCACTTTCCCAATTCACATTGGGGCGAAACCATGCGTGTGCATATGGCAGAACCACTCTCAGCCCATCAAAAACAGCAGCTGAAAGTGGACATTATCAAGGTATTAAAAACAGAGGCTTAAAAGACCCGCCCTGCGAGGCAATAGCAGAGCGGCTCTCAGGGCAGTGGTTTTGATGTGGTTTAGGTGTATGCAGCGCGCATGATACTGTGCCGCCTCGCCTATCGCGAACCACATCGCCGCCACCCAGAAAATTACGGGGCGGTGGCTTCCATAACCCAATCTAGCAGCGGCGTCCATTGCTCAACATCTTGTGCGACCATAGAAGGGCGCATATCAAATAAGCTTACGCCCTGCTCTGCCGCCGTGGCATAAACCTGCGCATTACGAAGGTAAGTCAGCACAGGAAAACCCGTCTGCTCCATAAATTCAGCAAGCATTGCGGCAGCGTGAGTACGAACATTGACGCGCATTCCGACCAAAGCAACAAAGGTTTTATTCTTCCGTATGGCTTTTTCCTCGGTCAATTTATCCAGAAAATCACTGGTAGCGCCAATATCAAAGGCTGATGGCTGAATTGGGATAATGACGCAATTGGCTTGTTTAATCGCCTCTGAAAGCTTTTCATCGCGCAAACCAGCAGGAGAATCAGTCACTAGCCATTCAGTCTCGGCGGCGGGCATCGCCTTAACCCTTGGATTGTGCGGGTAAATTAAGGGCAACTCAGCGGGCCTACGCAAAATCCATTGCGTGGAGGATTGCTGACGATCCAAATCGGATAGCACCACAGAGCCGCCCAGCGTGGCTAAATAGCCGGCAAGATTAGTAGCCAGCGTGGTTTTGCCGCTACCGCCCTTGGTATTGGCAATGAGAATATGTTTCATAAGGTGAGTCCAGACTTATTGAGTCTATAAATGGTTGAAATCTTGTTCACTATACCTTAATCTGCTGCGACTTAAACTACTGCCCAAAACCTAGGAGCTGTAAATTTAACAAATAGCCGCCTGAGTACTTTTGGTAGCTTCGCTCGATTGTACTGCATACATTCTCTCGCGCCATTCTGAAAGCTGCTCATCCTCGATTTCAAGCTGCATGGCCAACGCATCAAGCTGGCTGATTTTGGCTAGTATAGTCCTATATAATTTTCTTGTCTGTGGCAGTTTTGTGTCAATACTTAAACGTCTTGTTAATCACTTATGCTGGGCTAGTGGCTAGTGCCAGATGATCGCGTAATTTTGTTATAAACGTTGTACTTGCCTGAAGGTTTGTTCATCGGCAACCGTTTAACTTCGCGCAGGGTTTTGGCATCATAAATCACCAGTGCGCCGTCTTTTTCCCATACGCTGACAAGTGCATATTTACCATCTCGAGTAAATTCCACATGCGCCGCAGTTTTTCCGGGGGAAGGTGTCAGCGTTGCGGCAATCTCTAGTGTTTGTTTATCTATCAGCTGTAAGGTATCTTTTTCTACCCCATTGAATACATCGGTCCAAGCGTATGGTGTATTTTCGTGGCTACGCATAAAGAAGCCTGGGCCTGGCGTTTTGATTTGTTTTACGACCTGCCAGTTTTGCATATCTATCACGGTAATTACCCCGTCTTTAAGGTTGGGCGTGGCGAGCACTGGCTTACCATGCCATTGCCAAGTGATGCCCGAGCCTAAATGCGGCATGCCGGGTAGCGCCAAGTCGGCGATTTTACGGCGAATGTCCAGATTAACCACCTGACCTTTGCCCTCGCGCGAGGCGCCGATTAAGTGCGTATAACTTTGGTCAAAAAAGAAGTCGTCCAGCACGGCTTCTAGCGGCGTGCGGCGCGGGTTGAGTTTGCCGGGTAAGGTAATTGCTTCCGCCATTTTGTAGTCATGCACATAACCTTGAAATATAGGTGCAGCCTTGTCGTCGTAACTGATTTCCCATAGTTCTGCTAGGTCTTTTAATGCGACGATAAAGCTTTTACGCGGCGCAGCATCATACACGGCCGAAACGCGTGAAGTTTGGCCTTTTTCATCAAGCGCAGGAATGGTTTTGATGAGGGATAAATCGCTCGCATCCAACACCACAACCGTGTGCGGCAGATAATTAGCCGCCATTACGTAACGGCCATCGCTGGAAACGGCAATATTGCGCGTGTTGATACCCACGCGAATTTCAGCCACATATTCCAGATTCCAGATGTCGAATTTTGAGACCCAGCCATCGCGGGAAGCAAAGTAAACATAACGGCCATCTGCTGAAAATTTAGGGCCGCCATGCAGAGCAAAGCGTGTAGCGAATCGCTTGATAGGCTCAAAAGTATCACCGTTCAGCAACGTGGCATGATGGTCGCCAGTTTCCACCACAATAAATAAATTCAGCATGTCAGCACTAAAAGATGGCTTATTCGGCAAGCTATTTGGCGCATGCACTTCTATTCTGGAGGTACGGATTTCCGCATCACCCCAGTTGGGCGGGGTGGCCAGCGGCGTAAAAACATAATCCACTAGAGATTGAATTTCTTCTTGGCTAAGTTTGTCAGCAAAGGCTGGCATGCGTGTGGCGATGCGGCCTTCTGTCACGGTTTTAAGCGCTTCCGGTTTTTTTAGTCGCTCTAAGCTCTCTGGTAGCAAGGCTGGCCCTGTGCCGCCAAGCCGATCTGCGCCGTGACAACTGGCACAATTTTGCGAAAATAGCGCGGGCGCATCTGCCGCAAAACCTTGCAGACTGACAATTACCAGCAACAGAAACAGGCTGAAGGCGCGCATTAAACAACCCGCCTAATTTGTATATAAGGCGTCATTTTGATGCGCTCGCCACCTTCTGCGACGCCAATTTCTTCATCAGTTAAATAGCAGGCTGGGTCTTCTTGCCAGGGGTCGCCTGTCAGTTGCTGCGCCCGTACCCGCGTGTTGCCGCCACATATATCAAAATAGATACATTCGCCACAACGGCCTTTTAACTTTCTGGGGCTTGCTTTAAAGCCCGCCATCAATGGGTCTGAGGTGTCTTGCCAGATTTCTGAAAACGGCCGGTCTTTTACATTGCCCAGCGGATAATGCCACCAAAAGGTATCTGGATGCACCACGCCTAAATTGTCGATGTTCGCCACATTAACGCCGCTGCTATTACCGCCCCATTGCGCTAACTTAGCGCGAATATGCGCCTCTAAATGCGGTAAGTTTTTGCGTACCCAGAACAGCAAATACACGCCATCAGCATCGTTATTACCCGTGACAAATTCACGGTGGCGGCCCTGCTGAATATCGTTCCAGCAGGTGTCGAACAACAAGTCCATGGCGTTGCGCGTGGTTTCCATTACCGCATCATGCTTGCGATTGATGTTGCCACGACCTGCATAATTAAGATGCGACAGATAAAATTTATCAATGCCTTGCTCTTCCGTTAGTTGCAATAACGCGGGTAAGTCGTGTGCATTATCTTGTGTTAAGGTGAAACGCACACCAACTTTAATGCCAGCCTCGCGACATAATTTGATGCCGTGTAGCGACTCTTTAAATGCGCCTTGTTTACGGCGAAATTTATCATGCGTGGCTTCAATGCCGTCTAAGCTGACGCCTACATAATCAAAGCCTATCTCGGCAATTTGTGCGATATTAGCTTCGGTAATGAGTGTGCCATTGGAAGATAAACCGACATAAAAACCCATGCTTTTGGCGCGACGTGCAATGTCGAAAATATCAGGTCGCAGTAAGGGTTCGCCGCCCGATAGAATGAGCACTGGCACATGAAACGCTTTAAGGTCATCCATCACCGTAAAGACTTCTTGCGTGTTTAATTCACCGGGGAAATCTTTGTCGGCTGAAATTGAATAGCAATGCTGGCAGGTGAGGTTGCAACGTCGCACCAAATTCCAAATCACCACTGGGCCAGGCGGATTCCGCTTAGGGCTTAGCGGCGTTGGCTTGGCAATTTCTTGCATGTACTGGCTGATTCTAAACATGTTAAATCCTTAATAAGAGCACATGAGAGCTTTGCACGAGTGCTTTTTAATCTTAAAACATATCAATTCCGTCATTCCCGCGAAGGCGGGAATCTAGTCGAATCAACTAGTTAACTGGATTCCCGCCTTCGCGGGAATGACGATAATTGGAAATTTTATATTAAATTGCAGTCAATTTTGCTGCGTGCAAAGCTCCCGCATTATTAATGGGCTAAAGCACTAAATTCTCAACCCAGTTTTTTTTAATATTTGCGTACTGTAAAGCGTGTCACTTGCGCAGCAATGTTCGCCCAGCAACTCGGCAATCTGTAACTTTTTGGCAGCCACTTCATCCCGATCTCGCCCATGCACCATAGCAAATAAGTTGTAGGGCCAGCCTGGCATCAAGCGTGGGCGGCGATAGCAATGGCTGACAAACTCCAGCGCGCCAACCTGTTGGCCAAGTGCGTCAATTTGTTCGTTTGTCACGTCCCATACCGTCATGCCGTTGGCGTTCCAGCCTAGCGAATAATGGTTAGGCACCGCGCCAATGCGGCGAATCACGCCGTTGTCTAACATCGCTTGCATACGCTGCATCACCACTTCCGGCGCAATAGCAATCTGCTCGGCGATAGTGTGATAAGGCCGTGAGCTTAGCGGTAAGCCAGTTTGGGTAGCTTGTATGATGGCGCGGTCAATCATATTCAGTTGTATGGCTTGGGATGTGGTGATGCGGCAAACCTTGCGCCGACAAAATATTCATTT
>SESH01015597.1_pt1 | contig 14994 bp, 16 predicted proteins | sample 3171561 | NCBI WGS metagenome assembly SESH01 (sample SAMN10866947, study PRJNA518727) | freshwater metagenome | biome: subpolar coniferous forest; feature: holomictic lake; material: water; isolation source: holomictic Lake 442 2011 16.5 m and 2014 13 m | place: Canada: near Kenora, Ontario
GTGGCGGAGGTGGGGGCGGTGGCGGTGGCGGAGGTGGTGGCGCGGGCTTTGGTGGCGGCGGAGGTGGAGGCGGAGGCTCCGCAACCTCCACAACTTTAGGCCCGGCATCCCCGTCCTCGGAAATGATCCGTCGAATGGAGGCAAGAATCTCCTCCATTGATGGCTCTTGTTGGCCTTTGTTGTCGCTCATCCCAAATTATTCCAAGGTATTGAAGGTTCCGAGTCATCCACAACTAGGCCGACACCGGCAGCGCCTACTCGTCAATGCCGTTACCAAACCACTTGTCCCGCACCGTATTATAGTGGGCCTCGTAATCGTAATATGCCACCGGCAGTTTCAAATTCTGAGCTGAAAGTTGGCCGATCGCGGCAAGGGCTGCGAAACTGGCGGCGTTCTCGTCATGCTGGGCTTTGACCAGACTGAGCCGAGCGTTCAGCAACGTTTGCTCGGTATTAAGCAGGTCGATCACGGTGCTGGCACCGACCGCGACCTGCTGGCGCATTCCCTCCGCCGCCAGCCCGTTAGCTTTCACCGCAACTTGGTATGAGACGATGCTGGCTCGGGCGGTGGCAAGATTCTGCCAAGCAGTTACCGTCAGATCACGAACCGTCCGTAGCGATTGCTCAATGTTGATACGCGCGGCATTAGCCGAGTGGCGGGCCGCCCGAGCCTTGGCCGCCACCCCGCCATTGTCCAGTGGAATGGTAAGGTTGGCGATCACCCCGGCACTGTTGGCAAAATCGTCCGGCCGCGAGCGGTCAAGGTTATGAGCAACGCTCGCTGTCACGCCAAAAGTCGGAAGCAAACCGCTGTCCGCGACATCAATGCCGTCACGGGCTGCCGACTCGCTGAACTTGGCGGTCACAACCTTTGGGTTGTTGGCCTGAGCTTGAAGTATCGCCTCCTCTAGCGTAGGCGGCAAAGCGTATTTAAAATGGGGTTGTTCTGTTTTCTCCGGTGCCACACCCATCAGCCTCGTATAAGACGCACGGGCGACGGCAAGTGTGCCCTCGGCCGAGATACGGGCGGCGGCAGCGCTCGCCACCTGAGCCTCTTGGAGACTAACGTCGGTCTGAGTGATTTCGCCGACCCGAAAGCGGTCCCTGAAAGCCTCAAGATCACGCTTTTGGAACTTTTCGAAATTGACCTGGAGATTAACCAGGGCCTCACCCTGGAACACATCAAGATATGCGGTCACCGCTTGCAGCATCATCGTCTGCTCGGTGTCAAGAAGACTGGCCCGCTGCGCCTGAACCGCATTTTCGGCTTGGCTGATGCTGGCGTCGACAAGTCCGCCCCGGTAAATCTGCTGAGTTACCGTTAGTCCGACGGTGCGAGGATTAGTCCGCACCACCTTATCGGGCACACCGCTGGCCACAGCACTCGGCGCGGCAGTCCCGATGATGCCACCCTTGGTCCATGTCGGGCCGGCAGTACCGGTAGCCGCAGCCGTCGGCCGACCCAGCGCCTGCGCCTGAGGCACACCTTCATCCACCGCGCGCAAGGACGCTCGCGCTGCAAAAAGCACCGGATTGCTGATATAAGCCTGTGAAAGCGCCTCCTCAAGCGTTTGCGCCAGCGCCGATCCACAAGAAATTGCCGCCACAAGACCGAATATCCCGATGTTCATCCTCAAAATTACCATCCCGCCAATTTACATTATGACCCAACTTCGACAGCCAACGCAAACGCCAACGCCAATCAGAACGCAAAACCGCGCTTGAACTCAAAACCGGGCATCATCGGTGCCGCCGCCTCGAACAGAGTCGTTGACGATACCATAGGGCCGGTGCGACGGAACAACATCACCCGTCCCATCCGGGCGATCGCGTGTTTACAGGCCACCACAGTCACCAAACGACCGCCATCGGCCAACTGCGTAAGAACCTCCTCAGGCACCTCAGCAACCGCGCCGTTGATCAAGATCACATCATAGGGCGCCTTGGCCGGATGCCCGGCGGCAAGCTGAGCCTTAATCGGCAGGGCGGAATCAACAAGTTGGGCGGCAAGCGCCTTCGTGGCAAAATCAAATAAGTCAGTATCAACCTCGAGCGCAACCACAGCACGCGCCAACCGGGCAAGAATCGCGCTTGAGTAGCCGGTGGCGCAACCGATATCAAGCACCAAGTCATTTGGGGCGATCTCGGCGGCCTGAATCATGCGTGCGAGCAGCATCGGCTCAAGAAGCCGCCGATTGGCGTTAACTGGCATCCCCCCATCGAAATAAGCAATGCCCTGCAATCCCTCGGGCACGAACAACTCACGCGGGACGGCTTTCATGGCATCAATCAAGCGTCCATCGGTAACCCGATTCGGCCGAATTTGGCATTCAACCATATTGATATGTGCGGCGGCGAAGTTGGTCATGGCAGCCCCGAAGCTTACTGAATTCACGAAAAGGGACACGAAAGCACAGCGGCGGACAGCATCCTAGCTTATATACCCGATCCAGGCGACCGCTTGTTTGAAGTTATAACCACTAGCCGTGCGGAACACAATGCCGCCACTTGCATGAAGGCGCGGTAAAATTTGCGTTTCCACCCCCCCCCAGTCTCAGCTTAGGGCATCCAGATCACTCGCCGTCAGCCGAAGCCCACAGCGCAGTTGATCGCGCAAGCGAGTGATCATGTCGTCAAGTCTTGTGACGGCGGGACGCAGTGAGCGCTCAGTTTCATCAGTATAAAGAACACTTTCTATGCGCCCCCCCTTCATCACGACGCGATAATCCGAAAGCAAAGTAATATTTGGATCATGCGTAACAAAAATGAATATTTTCCGGTGCTGGCGTAGCAAAGCCAAAGTTCTGCCACGATGAATTCCGGCGTTTTCTACCTCATCAAGCAAAATAATTGGGGTATGGCAGATCACAGTGGCGTCCGCAATCAAAAGAGCGCGAGTTTGCCCACCGGAAAGTTCAGTCATCCGGCTCGCGGGCTCGATTGGCTCGCCGGTCAACTCATTGGCGAAGGCCAAGGTCCGCGCCACCGCCGTAGCCATTTCATCGGGACTGGCCCTGCGGATACGGGCATGAGTATATAGAAATTCATTAACCGGTAAATCGGAAAGAAATGTTGTGTGTTGGGTGATAAGTGCCACGGGGTTACAGGCGGGATCATCGTGGTACTCAGCTAATGGCGGCTGACCATTGACCAAGATGCGACGTCCGCTCGGCGTATTTCCATCAGCAAACATCTCTATATCATTGATAAGATTTGTCTTACCCGACCCGGTATGCCCAACGATACTAACAACGTCACCCATGTTGAAATCAAGGCGCGGCACGGCGTCACAATCGCCAGTTCGACCTTGACCGGCCAGGACGGAAATTTGCTCTATCATCATGCCACATCCACAAACTGCGATACCGTATCTTGGCAATGCTTGCCGGCTGTACCGTCTTCATAGGACAAAGCGTTGTCGCAAGTCCTAGCCCGGCCGAAGTGCGACCTTTGACCGATCTCCTTATTGCCGACACATATGGTACAAGTCCCAACCGGCGGATTTCCACGCAGACAAGTAGTATCACCGACGTCATTTATAGCCAGTATCATGTCGACCAGTGGATCAAGACCGATGCCGTGGAGCGCGTTGGCTTCGCGAATAAGTACATTGGCGGCAACATCTTGAATTCTGGCGCGAAACACTTCACGTTCCGCTTGGGAGACACGATCGATCTTGGTCACCACGGCAACATCGGCCAACGATAACATCGGCCCAACCTTGAGCGGTAGATTCATGCCGCTGGTCGCCTCAAGCACGACCACCCCCAGCCCCCCCTCAACATAAGGCGAGCAGCGCAGGCATAGGCCCGCAGTTTCCACCAACAAGACATCGCTCCCGGTTTTACGCCCCCACGCCATGCCGTCGCCCAAGACCATGACATGGCAATGATCAGGACACAGCTCGCCCGAATAGACCTTTCGGGTGGGAATGGAGAACTCCCGGGTTATGATCCCGTCCTCCTCAGCGAACTGAATATCAAGCTTGAAGAACGCCGGCCGGTGACCCCTCTTCAACAGCTTTTTGATCACATGACGCAGCACCGCCGTCTTGCCGGTCGCAGGCGGGCCAGCACAGATAACTAGCTTCATGAACTTCTCACACTGGAAAGATAGCGGCAGCGACAGCACCTGGGCTACAGCAGCAGCAGCGGCGACGGCAGCAGCGGCAGCAGCGGCGCTTGGCCCACCTTACCCGATCATACCGCCTTTGACCCAGAATTCTATTCAATCACCGCCCTAACAAGTGCTCGGTTGCGGCCATGATTGGCGAGAGGGAGGCAACCGGCGCGACGATTGTCTCCTCGGCACATGTCCGCCTTGGCGTGTGCTGGCTAGCCGTCTCCCCACTCGCCATCTCCCCACTAGCCATCTCCCCGCCCGCCTGGCACTGCGGATCCAGACTGTATTCAATAACCGTCAATAGCCAGGCAATTTCCCGGCTCAGATTCTGAACATCCAGATAAGCTTCATCGGCTTTCTGAAGGTGTCGATTCTGCAGGTGCCTGATGATACGTGATGAAGCCTCATGGAAACTTCGATGTACTGTGTCAAGAAGCTGGATTTCAGGGATATTCGAGTATTTCCTCAGGCCAACCCGCTGAATCCAAGTGCCAAAATCACAGGAATCATGAGCTTGCAGGGCAACACCCTGACCAAAGTTACGAAACCGGTGATCCAGACGGGAAGCCCAGCGAAGATGCGAAAGACGGGCATATGTAATGTCGATCGACGGACTGGCATCCTTGGTCCTGGGCGGCTCGAGCCAATTCGTTTTGGGTGAGAACCACGACTCGATGGCGGCAAGGATGCCCCCACCCATTTGAGTTATTCTCATTTTCTCAATAGTCTTCAATTCAAGAAGGGTGAGCAGGTAGATAATATCCTTGCTCATATGTCGCACACCGCTCAGCAGTTCGCGCGTCCCCACTCGGTCCCCCTCATGCAAGGCCAGCAACATATGCTCGACTGCATGGTGAAAACGACGATGCTCAACCGCAAGACGGCGGATGTCCTCATACTGACGGTATTTGGCCCGGCCCTCACCGTGAAGCCAAACACCAAGTTCACAATCTTGATAATATGGCAGCGCACATGGCGCCAAATCAGGACCTTTCGCCAAAATATTCTCAATCCGGATCACCCAGTCCAGATGAACTAGCCGTGCCTTGTTAATGTCGAATGTAACGCTGACCTTCACATCATCCTCCTTGGACAGACCCAACCGAGGCCAAAACTGCTACATGAGAAAGCCAGCACAGCGCATTGAGAATTCACAAGCCGGAACGATTTGGAAGCGAGGAATTGCTGCGACAACTTGACGCAGCTGGATTTCCCCTATCTCAGGCCAAAAAATACCACCGAGGCCATGCCCGCGACCAAACAGTAAAAACCAAACGGGTTGAGGGCCTTCAACTCATTAGTTTTGAAGTAGTGCATCAGGAATGCCACACTTGCATAGGCGGTGACGCCAGCGACCACACCGGCGACGATCGATAAAGTGGTGATACCGCCACCCCCGGCGTGGCGCAGCATCTTGGGGATTTCCAGCACTGAGGCACCGATAATGATCGGCGTCGCCATCAGGAACGAAAACCGTGCCGACTCCTCGTGGCGCAGACCGCACAGTAGGCCACCGACCATGGTGGAGCCGGCGCGTGAAATACCGGGGAAGAGTGCGGCACACTGCCAACCGCCGATCAACAGGGCGTCAAGCACTCCCATCTCAGCCATGCCGAGTTCACCGGCCGTGCGGCGCAGGCGTTCGCCAGCCAACAGCAGCACGCCATTGATGGTCAAGAACACACCGGCGAGCATCGGCGCCGCGAAAAGTTCGCGCAGGGCCTTGTTGAAGGCATAGCCCAAGATTACAGCTGGAATCGTCGCCACCACCAGCAGCAACAGCAGACGTAGGTCGGCAGCCCGGCGCTCCGGCTTGCCCAGCCCCAGAACCGCCAGCAGCAAATCAACCCAATCGCGCCAGAAATAAACCAGCAAAGCGGCAGCGGTGCCCAAGTGCAATACCACAAGGAATGGCAGAAAGGTCGGCGAATGCTGGTCAATGTCCCAGCCCAGCATCGGTGGTAACAGCACGGCATGGCCGAGACTGCTAACCGGGAACAGTTCAGTCACACCCTGAAGCACAGCGATAACGATCGCCTGGAAACTGGTCATGATATGGTGGCTTTCCTTAAAAACCTAAACGCAAGAGAGCGGCGGCACCCTAGCAAAGAACAGCACCCTAGCAAAGAGCGGCGGCTGTGGCGAGAAATGCGCGGATAAGGGCCGGGTGCTTGTGGCCGGGCCGATCCTCGACCCCGGACGACACATCGACCATGCGGGCACCGGTCGCGGCCACCGCCCTGGTAAGATTATCAGGATTGAGCCCGCCCGACAGCATCCATGGCCGCTGCCAGCTCCGCCCCGCCAGCAATCTCCAATCAAATGCCACACCATTTCCGCCGGGCAGTCCAGCGCCGTCGGCCGGGGGTGGGGCGTCAAACAGGAGTATGTCGGCGACATCGGCGAAGGCGGGAACTCGCTCCAGATCTGCAACGCCACCAAGCCGGAAGGCCTTGATCAGCGGCAGGGCGAAGCGGCTGCGAATGGCCATCAGGCGCTCGGGCGGCTCGTCGTCGTGCAACTGGAGATAGTCGAGCGGCACCTGGCCTGTGACATCATCAAGCAAGGCGTCATCGGGCGAGACGAACAGCCCGACCACCCGCACCCCAGTCGGCACCGAACGTGCCAGCTCGGCCGCGAGCGCCGGCAAAACAAAGCGCGGCGAACGCGGATAGAAAACAAATCCGATAAAGCGAACGCCCCCCGCCAGCGCCGCCGCCAATGCCTCCGGCTGGCTAATGCCACAAATTTTCACTTGAACGGACATGACCAACTTTCAAGACAACAGGCGCTTGCCGTTGCGCCGGAGCTGGTTATTATGGCGGCGTCCGTCCGCAATAGCTACCAAGTCTAACGCGGGACGGCCCAAAGACTGGAAAAATCGCACATGACTGCCCCTAACCCCAGCCCTAAACCCAGCTCCGGCACTGCGCTGAAACTGCGGCTTTCCGTGCTTATGTGCATACACAACGAGGAGGCACGGCTGCGCCCTTGCCTGGAGCGACTGGGCTTTGCCGACGAACTGGTGATCGTGCTTGACCGCTGCACTGACGGCTCGCGGGCCATCGCTGCCGAGTTTGTCGAGCGGGTCGGCGCCGGTCGCCTGGTCGAGGGTAAGTATGAGCTGGAAGGGACTCGCCGCAACGCAGCAATCGAGGCCGCAACCGGGGACTGGCTGTTGGAGGTCGACGCCGACGAGCACATCCCGCCGGCACTCGCTATGGAAATCCGCGCCATCGTCGCTAGTTCGCCTTGCGATTGGCACGCGCTGCGAGTTGATAATTTTATCGGCGAGCGGCTAGTCCGCCATGGTTGGGGCGCGGCCTTTGGTACCACCCAGGTCAGCCGGCTGTTCCGCAAAAATGCCAAGCACTGGGGCGACCAGCGGGTTCATCCCAAGGTGAAACTACGGGGCCAGGGCGGATTAGTGCTGGCCACCCCGTTCCTGCACTATGTCGACCGCGACATTTCCGACATGATCCGCCGGCTCGATCGCTACAGCGACGCTCGCGCTGGCGATTTGCGGGCCAGCGGCCAAATTGGCCGAGAGGAAACCCTGGGTCGCAACCTTCGCCGCGTCCTCAGCCGCTTTTACAAATGCTACGTCCTCCGCCGTGGCTACCGTGAAGGCGAATGGGGCGTATTAATCGCCTTGATGGCCGGTCTCTATCCACTACTGTCATACTTGAAGGCCAAGCTGGAAAAGAAATAAACAACCGCCTTCGCCATCAAGTGAAACCAGTATAACCAGATGACTTACCAGAGGCGATGCGTTCCAGTTCGGCAAAATCACGTTCAAATATGTTGGAAGCGACTTCGCGGACGGCCCCACCGCGTTTGATTTCGGCAACAATGCGGCTGGCGGTTTCGGTGGTTACTCCCAGCAGGGCTCCGACATCCTCGCGACCGAACAAATGACAACGCGAAATATTGGCGGGCGGCAGCGCCAGGAAAAGCCGGGCCACCCGTTGCCGGGCGCTGCCACTGGTCAAATCCCGCAGGCATTCCTGAGTTTTGACCACCGAATCATGCCACTTCCTCATCAATTGACCGAAAAGCTTAGGAGCCAACCGCACCACAACTTGCTTGGGAATTTTGCAGACGGCGGCCGACTGGCAGGCGATCGCGGTATGCTCATAACAGCCGGAGGTCATGGCCTCCAGCCCGCTTACATGGCCTTGACTGAGAAGATTGACGATGCGCTTGGTACCATCCGAGAGATACTGTTCTAATTTTATCAAGCCCTCGCGCACAGTATAAAGATGGTTCGCGTCATCACCGCTCCGATAGAGACAGGCACCAGGGGGCAGCCGGATGTCTTGAATGGGCAGGTGAATGCCGCTGAAATCCTCGCTGTCCAGGCCCGCGAAAAGAACGAGATCGCGAATTGCGCAATCCTGACATGAGACAAGACCGTTCCAGGCGGCCTCTATTTCCAGCCGGTACAGTCAGCAATCCTCCGGTGGCGGTGGTGCTGTGGGGGTGGATGTGGGGGGATCGCCCGCGCCCATCAATTCGCCAGCGCCCATATACTGTATGCCAGCCCGCAGATAACTCCAACCCGTCACCACCGTCAACACGCCGGCAACCCACAATCCGGCAGCACCCCAATGGTGCAGCGGCAGTGCCTCGGTACCGTGGCTGCCGACGATGAGCAAGGCCACGGCAACCATTTGAACGGCGGTCTTCCATTTGGCCAGCCCGCTCACCCGCAGCGACACGCCGACTCCGGCCAGGAACTCGCGCAGGCCGGAGATCAGGATTTCCCGCAACAGAATCATCACGCCCGGCACCACCGACAGGTCCGGCAAACGCCCGGTCGCAGCCAGCATGAACAGCAAGGCCATCACCAACAGCTTATCGGCAATGGGATCCAGGAAGCGTCCGAAAGCCGACTCCTGTTTCAGCGCCCGCGCCAGATGGCCATCCAACCAGTCAGTGAACGCCGCCGACAGGAACAACCCAAGCAGAACCCAGTCCGCCCAGGCCCAAGGCACATAAAATAACGCCACCGCCGGAGGAATCGCGGCGATGCGTGCAAGCGTCAGGAGATTGGGCAGAGACATAGGCATGGCACCGCAGGGCTTGGCTGAACGAAGGACGTCACGCCCGCATGCGACCGGGACCGCAGCATACCCAGGTAGTCCCTGATTAATCTTCCTCTTCGTTTTCAGCATCCTCTTCAATCTGGCTAGCAAGGTCACGGAGCATGTCAACCACATCTTCATGGCTCGTCTCGTCAACAGCGGTGTTGACTGCGGCCTCGATCATGGCGACCGCGACATAGGGACCAAGCTCGCCCCCCTCCTCGACCGCTTTCTTCAGGTGTTTCTCGGCGATTTCCAGCGCCTTGTCGAACATGGCGTCAGCCGAAGGCTCGGAACTTTGCTCGGTCATGGAGTAATCCACTGAGAAGGATGGCGTAAGGCCGGCCCGCCGCCGGCCGCATTCCTATAGCACTTCCCGACGCATTCCAAAAAGCAAAATTACCCCGCGCCTCGAACGAACAACACCCATTCACCCGACCTACTCAAGATGCGGCGTCCTCATGGAGTGGCGTCCTCATAAAGTGGCGTCCGTACACGAAAGCAGCCGACAAGGCCGTATCCACCAGCCGTGGTGGCCGGAGGCAAGGGCGGCGGCGGCGGCGGCGGCTGTTTCATCGTCAGGATAAAGAGCGTAACAAGTGGCACCGCTGCCCGACAGACGAGCTAGCAGACAGCCGGCGGTAGCATCAAGGGCTGCAAGTACGGTGGCAATCACCGGGGCCAGCGCAACGGCTGGGGCGGTCAGGTCGTTGCGACGGGCCGTTAATTCCGCAGCAAACGCCTGCACAGTGCGCGGCGGCGCCTTGAGGCGAGCAACGCGGGAGAATGGGCCGCTGCGGGCGCGAAAAACCGCTGGAGTCGGCACCGGCACCCGAGGATTGACCAACAGGGCCGGGCACTCCGGCAAGAAGGGTGCCGGATCAAGCCTCCCGCCGATGCCTCCTAAATAGGCCGCTCGACCCTCCAGACAGACCGGAACGTCGGCTCCGAGCTTGAGCGCCAGCGCTTGAAGAACCTCTTTGCTGAGCGAAACCCGCCACAACTTGCAAAGCGCCCGCAGGCACGCGGCAGCGTCGGCCGAGCCGCCACCTATGCCCGACGCCACCGGCAACATCTTGGTCAGCACGATATCTAGCGCGGGCACCCTCCCCAATAGCGCCGCCAACCCTAACGCCGCCTTAATAACTAGGTTGGAGTCGGGGGGCTCGGCGGACAGGTCGGAAGCAAACAGTCCGACGAGACCAAGCACGGGTACCCGCCGGCGTGGCGCATCGACGACCGTCAAAACATCGCCGACGGTGGCAAACATCACCAAACTGTCAAGTTCATGAAAGCCATCAGGTCGCCGCCCAACCACATGAAGGTACATATTGACCTTCGCCGGGGCCGTCACACGCACCAGCGGAGAGAGTGCGGTGTCAACCATCGGTCACAAGCCTCCGCTTGAAGAGTGAGGAGGAGCGCGTTCCTTGAGCTTCTTTCCGACCGACTCGGTCAGCTCCAGCTCATCCGAATTCTGCAAGGCCCGGTGCCACTGAAACACGGCTTCGGTGCGGCGCCCGACCGCCCAGTATGCATCGCCCAAGTGATCGTTGATGGTGGGATCGGCCGGCTTCAGTTCGATTGCGCGCTCAAGCTGCATGACTGCGCCATTATTATCGCCGATGCGAAAAAGCGCCCAGCCCAAACTATCGATGATGTAACCGTCCTTGGGCCGCAGCGCCACCGCCCGCTCGATCATGCTCCGAGCTTGAGCCAAGTTAAGCCCTTTATCAACCCAAGAATAGCCAAGAAAGTTGAGCAATATCGCCTGATCTTTGCTGAACTTGAGCGCCGCCAGCAAATCCTTTTCCGACATTTCCCACGGTCCGGTTCGCTCATAGCAAGCGGCTCGACCATAAAGGACGATCCAGTGCCGCTCATCCAGCTGCGGAATGCGCTCAACCGCGCGGTCATAGGCCTTGATCGCCTCGGCATAGCGCTTGGAGCCGCGATAAAGATCGCCAAGATGGACCAGGGCGTCGGCCCGATCGGGATACTCCGCCGCTAGTTTCTCCAAAATCGCAGCTGCGTCGGCCGTGCGCTCCAGGCGGGCAAGGGTTTCGGCCATACGCAGGCGCGCGCCCCAGCCAAGTGTCCCATCCCGGGCAATTTCTTGGTACTGGGCAAGAGCATCGTCAAAGTGGTTACGATTGGCCATGCCGTCGCCGACCAGCAACTGGGCCAGCGGGAAATCGGGCCGCAACAATAGGGAGATGCGCGCATAAATCATGGCCATCTCGCCCGAGCTTTCCTGCTGCAACGCCGAAGCAAGGTCGAACAGGCTTTCGGCCATGCCGTCACGGGCCGTCACCACCGCAGGGACGGCACCAAGGTCGGCTTGCTCAATCAGAGCCGCCGAGTCGAGCAGGCCACCGTCACCCCCGGAAGCGCCATTGTCCTTAGCAAAATCGGCATAAAGCGCCCGAGCTTGGTCGGCCTTGCCGGTGCGAGCAAGAAAACTGCCGGCCGACTGGACCACCCGCAGCGTGCCAGGACTGCCCCTAAGCGCCTCAACATACCATCTATCAGCAGTCTCGCGATCACCCCCAACGTCAGCGATAAGTGCCATATGAAGCGCGTAGACCGCACCCAGCCCCTCAAGAGTGGCCAGCGGTGCCAGCGCCTCCTCTACCGCAGTCCTGGGCTTGCCCTCAGCCTGGGCCAACCAACCGGCCAACAAGGGGCGAGCATACTTGGCCACACCATCGGGTGCCATGACTGCCAAGCGGGAGCCAGCTGCGTCAAGCCGTCCAGCCGCAGCGTCATCGGCAAACAGCAGCAATAGGGCGAATGGCGAGCCAGGCTCCACCGCGACCAGCCGACGGGCCAGCGGCAAGGCGGCATCAAAACGGCCATAGCCCAGCTCGAGCAGAAAGGTCCGGCGCAAAAGACCGACATCACCAGGATCATGGGCGAGGGCGTCGCCCATATAGGTGGCTGCGGCCTTCAAGTCGTCCATATGCTGCGCGAAGCGCCCAGCCAGATAACTGCCGCTTTGGAGCACGGGAGCAGCGGCAACGTCGTCCTTGGCCGCAGCCGCAGCCAGCATCGGCACGCACAGCACGACCAAGGCAGCCACCGCCCCCAGCACCCTCCGCCTTCGCCAACCGGCGAGCCCACGAAGCTTCATAATGCGCCCTCTCAAAAATCCGGCTTTCCCATCCGTTTCCGGCATTGCACCCAAATACCCCCGCCCGAACCGAATCGGTGAAGGTACTTTATCCCTAAGCGAAAGACTTGACCACCAGCAAGAACGCATCGACGTAACGCTCCTGTTTGCAGGCTGATGTCTTATGGTACTCGCTGACCGAAGTTGATACAAACGAAAGTCCACAGGCTGGATTGAACTTGCCTCGTAACGGGCGGGCTGCACTCGGTAAAGGGTGAAGTGGAAGACGAAAATGACCTATGTGCTGGTTGCGCTTGGAAGTGCGCTCGGTGGGACGCTCCGCTACTGGTTATCCGGTCTAATCGCCAATGCGATCGGACAGGCGTTTCCATGGGGAACGCTGGTCGTCAATGTCACCGGGTCCTTCATCATTGGTTTCTTCGCTATACTGACAGGACCTGATGGACGATTATTCGTGCCCGGCGAATGGCGCCAGTTCTTCATGGTGGGGATCTGCGGCGGTTACACAACCTTTTCCTCATTCAGCCTCCAGACTCTCACTCTAGCCCACGATGGCGAGTTGCTCGACGCCGGTTTGAATATCGGCTTGTCGGTTTTCCTTTGCTTGCTCGGTGTCTGGCTCGGCTCCACCGGAGCGATGGCGCTCAACAGATAGGAGGCGAACATGCAGTTACCCAAGGATGCCATCGTCTTTAAGGCCCGCGAGATGCATCTGACCGGTGCCACCGTACTGCGAGGGCCGCTCGGCTTTGGCCAACCCGCGCTTGGCCATCCCGCCATCGGTATGACGTTTGAAGGCTATTCGTCAGACTGGTTGGGAAGCGCAGATGGGGGACCATAGCCCTCGCCCTTTTATCACTAACGGCATAAACTTCAGCCATGGCAAAAAACGTCTTGATTACCGGTGCCGCAAAGCGGATCGGCCGGGAAATCGCTCTTGATCTCGCTGGCTGCGGTTGGGCGGTGGCGGTCCACTATCGCCATTCCCAAACCGAGGCGGAGGAGGTAGTCCGGCTTATCACCGGGCGCGGCGGCCGGGCAGCGGCGATTAGAGCCGACCTCGCCAACGAACCCGAGGTCGAGGCGCTGGTACAGGCCGCGATTGCGGCTATTGGGCCGCTGTCCGCCTTAATCAACAACGCAAGCGTCTTCAACTTCGACGACATCAATTCGGTATCGCGCGCCAGTTGGGACGAACACCTGAACACCAATGTCCGAGCCCCGCTGGTGCTGACCAAGGCCTTCGCTGCCCAGTTGCCCCCCTGCGTCGATGGCTGCGTCATTAACATCCTGGACCAGCGGGTGTGGAACCTGACCCCGTATTTCCTGTCATACACCACCAGCAAGTCGGCGCTGTGGACCTTGACGCGAACGATGGCCATGGCACTTGCCCCCCGCATCCGGGTAAACGCCATCGGCCCTGGCCCAACCCTTAAAAACGAACGCCAGACCGAGGAGCATTTTCAAGCTCAGTGGCAGCGTGTTCCGCTCCGTCGCGGCACCACACCTGCGGAAATATGCGACTGCGTGCGCTTCTTGCTGAGAGCAAAAGCGCTCACCGGCCAAATGATCGCGCTTGACGGCGGTGAGCATCTCGGCTGGGCTCAACCAACAAATGGGTTCATCCCCATGGAGTAACCCATTGGTCGCGCTACGATCGGCCAACGGCTCAGTGATTGACGGTTGTACACAGGGCCACTTTCGCACTAACCACCCCCTCGTCAAAGCCCTCAACTCGGCCCTACACGGGTTCCAAGCTATCGGGGGAAAGCGAGCGACAATAAATATTACGCCATTTCAATTGGTTGCCTATGTGCCCAAATATTGTGCATTGGTCCAGGAGGCAACAATAGCAAGGAGTCGCGGCCCTTACGAAGGGCATTATCAACAGACTTATCCACAGGTTTCGGGGATAGCCCGAATAACCCTTAAAACCGAGTGGGTTAGACCCCACCCAACACCCAGTAGCGATTACGCACCGCAGCAACCGGGTCAGCGAAAGGTTGACCAACAGGCCGAAGCGGCCCAAATTAATGCAATGCCAGATTTCGACCGAAAATCCCCCGGACCGGAGGCCGCCGCCTCCAAACCCGTCAGCCGCCTGGACCAAGGCGTTGCGGTCGTCCGCGACCATCTGAAGACGCTCCCCGGCACGCCTGGGGTCTACCGCATGTTAGGAGCCGAGGGCGGAGTCCTTTACGTCGGCAAAGCCAAGAACCTAAGGAAGCGAGTAGCTAACTACACCCTGCCCGGGCGCCTGCCACTGCGCATCCAGCGCATGATCGCCGAGACTGTTACCATGGAGTTCGTCACCACCCACACCGAGGTCGAAGCGCTGCTTTTGGAAGCCAACCTGATCAAACGCCTGCTGCCGCGTTACAATGTGCTGCTGCGCGATGACAAGACCTTTCCGCATATTTTGATCACCGGCGGACATCCATATCCCCAGTTAACCAAACACCGGGGCGCACGCAATCGGCCGGGCGACTTTTACGGGCCGTTTGCATCCGGAACGGCAGTCAATAGCACCGTGGCCGCCCTCCAGCGCGCTTTTCTACTGCGTACTTGCAGCGACACTGTATTTGCCAGCCGCACCCGGCCGTGCCTCCAGTACCAGATCAAACGCTGCAGCGGGCCCTGCGTCGGGCTGCT
>SESH01003788.1_pt1 | contig 14991 bp, 14 predicted proteins | sample 3171561 | NCBI WGS metagenome assembly SESH01 (sample SAMN10866947, study PRJNA518727) | freshwater metagenome | biome: subpolar coniferous forest; feature: holomictic lake; material: water; isolation source: holomictic Lake 442 2011 16.5 m and 2014 13 m | place: Canada: near Kenora, Ontario
AACCGCCAACCACTAGGCGCTTTAAATATAACTCTGGCGCAATACGCATATACATTTGCATGTCTAAGGCGTTGTGATGCGTGATAAATGGCTTGGCTGATGCGCCACCAGGAATCGGGTGCAACATCGGCGTTTCGACTTCTAAGAATTCATTGGCTATCATGAAGTTACGAATCGCAGAAACCACTTTACTACGTGCTACAAAAGTCGCACGCGTTTGTTCACTGGTAATTAAATCGACATAACGCTGGCGATATTTCACTTCTTGATCTTGCAAGCCGTGGAATTTTTCTGGCAAGGGGCGTAATGATTTTGTCAGCAAACGGATTTCAGTGACTTTAATTGAAAGTTCGCCAGTTTTGGTTTTAAACAAATGGCCAGTTGCGCCTAAAAAGTCGCCTAAATCCCAATGTTTAAATTGCTCGTAAAGTTCTTCACCAATCGCATCTTTAGCCACATAAAGCTGAATGCGGCTACCGGCGTTGTCGCCGCTACCATCTTGAATGGTCGCAAAACTGGCTTTACCCATCACGCGCTTTAGCATCATGCGACCAGCGACTACCACATTCACTGGCTCTGCCTCAAACGCTTCATTTTCTTTTTCAGAATGCGCTGCCGCTAAATCTGCGGCTTTATGTTGCGGTTTAAAATCATTAGGAAAAGCCGCGCCACCGTTAGCTTTTGCGGCTACTCGTATCGCTTTAAGCTTTTCACGGCGCTCGGCGATAACGTGGTTTTCGTCAATTTGTGGTAAATCACTCTGGTCTGTCATCATGTCGTCTACTTATTAAAATAATGGGTAATCAAGCCTATTTTTTTTGCCGCTTCATACATCTCAGTATCAGCGGTGGCTATTTGTGGAATATTGTGTGACTTAGTTATGGTTAAATGCACCGCATCTAAACTCCTTAGCGGCAAAGGCGTAAGTTGCTCTATCAAAAGTTTGGCGTCTCTAAAAATTGAATTTGAAAGCGCCACTTTTTCAAACCATTGGCCCTGAATTTGCTCGGCTAATGCGTGCATCGCTTTTAGACGGTAATCCTCGGTAATTTTACCACTGCGCTGAATACGTCTGAGTGTGCAATCGAATTCTAAAACCACCAAATCACTGAGTACATAACTCAGCTTTTGTTCAAAGAATACATCTACTTGACTGGAGTTTTTCTCTTCGATAAACCATTTAATTAAAACACTGGTGTCAACATAAACGGCATCCATATTAAGCGTTACGCTCTTCCTGAATATAAACGTCCGTCCCTTCTTGTAACATTGGCATTTGCTCACGTAGCCACTTCATGCTTATAGGCTTGCGTTTTAGCAGCGCTACTGGCGCTTCATAAGGGACAACCCGCGCAAACGGCTTGCCGTGATTGGTTAAAATCACCTCGCCGGCTTCTAACAAAGCCTCTGCCAATACGCCACTACTGGCTCGAATATCGCGCATTCCTAATGTTTTCATGATTTGCTCCTTAATCACAAACAAGCATTATTGTGACACAATTTTTTTAAATGCGTCACAAATACCCCTCTTGTTCGCCTTTTTGCTGGCTTGCAAACATATAATCGGCCAAATATTTTAGTTCGGCGGGTAAATCTTGTTTTAACAACCCAGCAAGCTGTTGTTGGTCAAATTCAGAAAGTGATTTCTTGTTAGGGATATTTTGCAGTCCTACCACATCCATCTGCCAAGCCCTTGCTACTTGCCCTGCATCACACCATAAGTTTATCACGCTTAATGCAATGGCAATCCCAGCTGGGTCTGGGTCGCAGGCTACTTTTGCTGGTGCTGGAGCCACATTAATTAAATGTGTAATTGCATCTTTCCACCAAGTTGGCGGATAGCCTGGCAACCAAATTACGCCTTCATTGGCTTGCCGATTGCGTGCTACACGCTCAAAGCTAGTGCGATTTTCTACCAATATCCAAGACGTCACTGTGCTGTTTGCAGTCTGTATACTTTTTATAGTTGCTGGCGTAAGTGCGGCGAAATCTGGCATTACGTCCAAATGAATATCGCCTCGCGTTGTTTGTAAATGCAAATCGGCAGAAATGTATAGTAAAGGCGTGTGTCGCTCTATATTGAATTCTGCCAAATCAAAATGTGCGTCTAACCAAACCCATTCTGTCTGACTGATTTCTTTAGTGGCTGCGCGGGCAAATAGCGAAAAGTCTCGGTACGTTCCGACACGCTCATCTGCCGACCAAGCCAGTAAAGACCGCACCAGCATAGCACGAGCAATGGCGCGGCTTGTGGGCATAGCATCTAAAGCACTAAGGGCAGTTAGTAATGGCGCGATATTTTCTGACTCTGCTTGCAAAACTGCACGCAAGCCTTGCCATTGCAGCGCGACATCATCGTTATCAGGCAAGCCCAGTTGTTGACGCAAGGTCTTTTGCTCGCGTAATTCCACACGATACGGCCACCAATCGCCATGCTTACGCGCTTCATCCACCACCGCCCAGCCATTGTTTAAAAGCCAATCTAATAAGGTTTCTGCTGTGGTTTTATTGGCTAAACCCGCTTTTTTAATCAGTGTTTCCCAGCGGCTATTACCACCAAGTCGCAGCCATTGCACTAATAAATCGCGCCATTCGGTAGGGATAGTAGCAAGTGAAGCAGGCGTAACGTCCGCATAACGCCTACGTTTTTTTGCTAAGCGTAGCTTATCGAGATACTCGATGTTCAATGCTATCAATTAAGACTTCTCACGCACTAAAACACCCACACGCGGCGCCCACTGCATGTCGGCTTTCTTTTTAGAGGTGACCAGTGTGAGCATAGAGGGGTCATAGACATTCACATTATGCGTGACTGGTGTGGTGAGCAGATATTGCGCTTTGGTGGCTTGCAAAAAGCTCGCCACACGCTTGATATTAAAAATATCCAAATGCGCAAACGGCTCGTCAATAAACACAAATCCGCCTGGACGCGAATCTTCCATCATTAACGCTACTAGCAAAATCAGCGACTTCATCACTTGCTGACCGCCAGAAGCATCACCATCATTCATGCCAGCAAAACCCTTATCATCAAAACCAAAACGCACCACCAAACCGGCTTGCGAGAGGCTTACATCATCGGCAGATAGCATCACCGCCTCATGCTCTATGGCAATACGCGCCATATCGCCCAACATTTTTAGATTTTTAGTATAACGCCCCACCGTGTGGCGCAATACTTTAACGTACTGCTCGCGCGCCGCATCGGTTTGGCTACGTGCCAAGTCGTTATCACGGCGACGGGCCTCTAAATCTTTGCTTTGCACGTCAAAATCTATTTTTATTTTTTTGAATAGCGCAATAATACTTTCATCTTTTTCCCACGATTCAGTTTCAAAACGGCGTTCAATTTCATCCACTTTGATATCAATGAGCTTCTCGCTCTCCCATTTTTCGGCAAGCTGTTTATTGTCACGGGCGTTTTGCCAAGCCATTGGCAATTTGCGTTTATCGTGCCGTAAACGCAACAAACGTTTAACTTGCTCGAGTCTACCTTCGCGATTTTCCTTTTCTACAATTTCACGGTCTAAACGCTCCAATTGTGTTGAGTATGTTTGCAACGCGCTTTTTGCATCACTCAAGCTTCCTTCAAGTTGTTTTCTCGCTTCAGTCGCGGCATAAGACTTTTCACCAATAATGCTGCGCTCGCTGACTAAAATCTCGTATTGCGCCCGCGCTTCGGCAAACTCGGCACTACGGCTGGCGAGCTGCACGGTTGCATCTACGCCCGCTAAACGCGCTTTAATGGTTTGAATGTCGGCATTAATTGGCTTTAACTTATCCAGTAAACCTCTCGATTGCTTTTGCACATCGGCTAATTGCGTACGTAAAGCATCTATGCGCGCACGACCAAAACGCGGTTGCTCTGGTGCCGCAAAGCGCCCGCCGCGCCGTTCGCGCAAATAGCCTTGCCTAGTCACCCAGTCTTCGCTACGCGGCAAGCCCGCACCCACTTTGGTATCTTCTACCCGTGTGATGCCAGCCAATACGCGCGAAACCCACTCTGGCACATCGCGTGAAAATTTTACAATCTCAAGTAAGGAGCCTTTAGGTGCAAGTGGCGCTGGCGCGCGTTCTGGCACAATGTAATGGCGATATTTGAGCTGCTCGCCCAAACTTAAAGCGCGTGCTTCATCTTTTTTATCGGCCAGCAACACAATGTGCGCTGATGACGACAATACTGCCTCTACCGCTGCCTGCCAGCTGGTATCGGTAATTTCAAGTAAATCGGTCAATAAATCATGGGCAATACCTGCTTTATCTAAAGCTTGTCTGAAGTTTGCCACATCATGCGGGTCGGCACGTTTGCCATTGGCTAAGTTTTCTAAAGTTTCATTGAGTTGAGTTTCTTGCCCACTAAAGCCTGCTATTTGTTGGCGCAAAATATCTCGCTGGTTTTCTAAAGCATCTAAATTTTTGCTATCTTTCGTGCTGTCTCCACCAGTTTCATTGGCTTGTTTCAGCAAAGCGTCTTGCTGCTCAACGACTTTTTTCCAGCCGCCTATCTCTTCATTGATTTTGTTTAACTGCTTATTAACGTTATTTTCTAGACCATCCGCAATTTGTTTACGTGTTTCAAATTCTGCAATTTCAGCTTGCTTTTGAGCTTGTAAACTTTTCACAACTACGCGCTCTTGCCGTTTGACAAACCAATCGCGCTTTGATGCCTTTAACGTATTTCTGGCACGCTCAGATTCTTCAGTGAGCGCATGAAACGCTAAGCGTGGTTTAAATTCACTCACTAGCACGGCGCGCTCTTGGTTTAAATTTTTCCATTCCACATAACGATTCACCCGCGTTTCCACTGCTTGCAAGTGATTTTCTTGTGCTTTCAGATTGTTTTCTGTGTCTTGCAGTTCACGCGCAGTTTGATCTTGATGATGCCGCGCTTCTTGGTAGCGCGTGAGCACTTCTTCATCGCCGAATACTTCAAACACCAGCTTGAGCAATTCACGTTCTGAAAGTTCGCACAACTTGTCGGTTTGACCCTGCTCTAGTGACAGCACCTTGGCAATGGCTGGCGACAGGCCAGCCGCGTGTAATTGCCGCTGAAAATCTTTTACGCCAAACACTTGTCCTAAAGATTCGATTTGTTCAATGCTGACTTCGCCTTCGGCAATCCAATATTTGCGCTCCCAGTCACCGCCTTTTTTATCAATGCGGCATGCCAGCGTGATTTTATCATTGCTATAGGGCAGGCCAAATGGGCGTTTGCTACTGTTGATTGGGCGGCTGTTATCCACCACTCCGCGTAGCCACGCGAAACTTTCGCCATTGCGGCGCACATAACGTTTGTAATCACGTTTTTTTGAGCAGTCTAAGGCTAGCAAAGTGCGTAGCGCATCTAGTAAAGTCGTTTTACCTGAACCGTTGGGACCAACTATGGTGACAATAGACGCATCAAGCGGCACGGTAAAACGTTGCCAGTAATCCCAGTTAACGACCTCTAAGTTGGTGAGCCTAAACATCGGATGCATCCTCTAATTGCGTATATTCTCTTTCAATATGATCTTCATCAGCTTCTTGTAAAGCTGCAAGGCTGATTTGTGTACGAATTAAATCGCCCATTGCGCCGTTAATAATTCGCGGTGCCATTTCAGCATAATCAAACACTAAATCTAATAAAGGCCCCTCACAAATCACTTTGTTGCGACGCTCAATTAAGCCTAAACGAGATAACTGCGGCAACATAAAGTTAATGCGGCCTTTGCCCCCCAATAATTTGCCAAAATCTTCCAGCAACACATTTTCGGGTATTCCGCGCGAAATACTCTCGCCCACGGCCTTAACGATATTGCCAAACATGTCACCTTGCCCATTTCCTTCCTCACGCCCCAGTTGGCGTTCGCGCTTGGGTAAAATAATCAACGCCCATAACACCACCAGTAAGGCAATAGCATCTTTTGGTAAGCCAATATTACTTGCTTGCCATTGCGCGCCATCGTCAAACACTGCGGCTTCGGTGTCGCGCAATAAGGCCACAGCCACATGTGCGGCAAATGGGTGGTCTAGCAAGCGCATGCCACAGGCGGCTAAATTGGCTTCCACTTCTTGGCGAAAGCTTAAGTCGACTAATAGCTTACGTACTGCGCTGTCATCTCGCGGTAAATAACGGTTGGCTAAGAGTTTAGCTGTGAATTGTTGCGAACTAAGTTCCATCTTATCTGCTCTCTAATGGCTGAATTATGCCCGTGCTAATGTAGGCAATTTCATTTTGATTAACTGCTTGTAAAGTGGCGGTATCTGTAAGCGCAACCACTACGGGTTGCCCAGCTAGGGCCGCTAAATCGACATCAACATTGGTCTCGCCCAAAAAAGTAAGCAGCGAATAACGATAAGATGCTGAGCTAAAGTCGCCGCCGACTACAATATCCGCCAATGAAACGCTGCGTTCTATGCGCGCCAACATATTATTTAAGCCTTGCAACTGCGGAGGATATTCAAATAGCACATCTTGCGCCACTTCCACTTCGACTGGCGGAGGCATGACGGATATTTTTTTATCCACCATATCGCGCTCTAAAAAGGCTTCAGCAATATCCAGCATCACGTCTGGCAAGACAAATAAAGATTCTGGTACTTGTGCGATATTTTCTGCGCTTAAATCGGCTAGCTTTGTAATGCTTTGTACTTTTAGCCAAGCCGCTAGTTCAGAAGAACTCAAGCCACCATCAGACAACATCACACGTTGCCGTGCAATTTTTGCAAGCTCTTGTTGAAACACAGAAGTCATGCGCATCATGCGTGATTGACTATCGCCAATTTTTTGCGCGATGCGCCAACTTGCATCATCAGCAAAGCCATTTTCGCCTAAGTTTTTCAGAATTTCCGTGCCGCGTTCCATCCATTTTTGCGCATTGACTAAACGGCTTTGTGCGGCTTTTAATTTAAATTCAGAGCCAGATTGCACGGCGAGCGAGAAAAAGCTTTCAAGCTCATTTAAGTGCGCCAATAAATTAGTAAGGGTTTCTGCATTTAATTGCCCTACAGCATCACCCGCTGCAATTTGTGAAAACAAAAAGCCTAATTCATCATCTTGACTACCAAAACTCACCAAGTTTGACAGGGCGGCCAATATCATGCGTGCCAAGCTAGAGAGTTGATACAACCGGCGTTCACTATCCCAAAGCAATAAATCATGCTCTCGCAGGCGTTTAAGTACGGTTTCTAACTTGGTGTTATCAATATAACTAAGGTGATTTTGCAGTTGTTGCGACGTCCACTCTGGCGCATCTGATCGACCAGCAATTTCACGCAGTATCGCAAGGCGTATCATCACCTCTTCACTACCACCACGGAACAGAGCAATTAACGCATGAATCACATTGGCTGATTGCAACAACGGAAACAGTGCATCTACATCACGCGGTAAGATGCCTGGTGATAAAAAATCTTGAAAAGCGTTAGCATCCACGTCAGCCAAAGTTTTAAACTCCCTGTTTCAAACTTTCCATAATAAACGGGTCTAGGTCGCCATCTAGTACGCCTTGGGTATTGCCGATTTCTACGTTGGTGCGCAAGTCTTTAATACGGCCTTGGTCTAGCACGTAACTGCGAATTTGATGTCCCCAGCCGATGTCGGTTTTAGCGTCTTCAAGCGCTTGTTTATCTGCATTACGCTTGTTTAGCTCTAAGTTATACAAGGCGCCTTTTAGCATACTCATGGCTTCGTCGCGGTTTCGGTGTTGCGAGCGGTCATTTTGACATTGCACCACCACGCCAGTGGGAATATGCGTAATGCGCACCGCAGAATCGGTTTTATTGATGTGTTGCCCACCCGCACCAGAAGCGCGATAGGTATCTACGCGTAAATCAGCGGGGTTAATGTCAATTTGAATGCTGTCATCCACTTCAGGGAAAATCTGCACGCTGGCAAAGCTGGTGTGGCGCTTGGCGTTAGAATCAAAAGGGGATTTGCGCACCAATCGATGTACGCCATTTTCAGTACGCAGCGTGCCATAAGCATAATCGCCAGTAATCTTGATAGATGCGCCTTTAATACCCGCCACATCGCCATCTGAAAGTTCTAGCACTTCCACCTTGAAGCCTTTACGCTCGGCGTAACGCAAATACATGCGCAACAACATATTGCACCAATCTTGCGCCTCAGTGCCGCCACTGCCTGATTGAAATTCCACAAAGCAATTGGCGCTATCTAGCTCGCCCGAAAACATACGCTGAAATTCCATCTCGGCGATTTGTTTTTCCAAGGCTTGCGAATCGGTTTGCACACTGATTAGCGTATCGTCATCGGCCTCTTCACGCGCCATATCGAAAAGCTCTTTAGCGTCTTTTAAGTTGGTTTCTAGGCCTTGTAGATTATGCACAATCAGTTCTAAACTGCGCTTTTCTTTGCCTAGTTTTTGTGCTTTTTCGGCATTGTTCCAAATGTTGGGGTCTTCCATCAACCCGTTCACTTCTTCTAAGCGTTGCGACTTAGTCTCAAAGTCAAAGATACCCCCGAAGGGCGTTATTGCGCTCGACCAAATCGACTAGGCGATTGGCGATAATATTGAGTTGTTCGGCTTCCATAATGGCTTCTATAAATGACTTGCATTGCTGTTAAAAGGCGACATTATACAGTAAAGGGTGCGCCTTTTTATTCCACTCCAACGCGCCAAGCGCCATCACGATAAATCACCTGTTCATCTAGCGTGACTTGTTCGGTGACGGCAAAAACATCGATGTGATATTTGCCGTCGCCACGCTTGAAATTGGGTTTGCCATAAACTCCGTGTTTGGCACCTAAGGATAAATGCACTCCGCACATGCGCTCAAAACTGCCTATATCGCTAACAGTACGATCTTTGCTAAAGGCGCGGTTTAGGCCAAAGCCGATTTCACGTAGCCAGACCACCTGTTCGTCAGCGCGAATGTTAGCTAGCACGACGTCAAATTCTGGCGTAATGTCTTCAGTAGCCACCACTTTGCCTTTTTCAACAATTAGGGTGATGGGTTTGGCTGGGCGATTGACTCGATATTGCGTATCTCCAAAAGCAAAAATTCGCACGCGGCCATGTACGGCTTCAAGATCGAGCGCTTCGGTGAATACTTCGCCTATGGGAAACTGCCCGCCCATATTTTGCATCTCGCTGTAATCGCCCACATTAAGTTTGGCTGATTCAAAAGATGAAGCAAAGATCAAGCGCGCATCAGGAAACTGATTACCTCCGCTATCTAGACAAGCACATTGTGCTTGGTCGATAATGGCTTTCAGACCGCAACCTACTCCGCGAAAATACACGGGGTCATACGCCAGCGCATCAATGTAGTAACGCACCTCTTCGCCAACCATACGACTTAAATGCGGATGCTCTATCACTTTAAGTCCGCGCTTAAACAGCTCAACACGTATGCGAAAAGCCTCTAGCCTGAAGTTGGTCGATTGCACTAAAACCACCAAGTCCGAGGAGGCTAATCCAGCAAACACGGCTAGTACAGCATCAGGGCTATGTTTGCTAAAATCGATGAATTGCGCCTCTGGCAGGCAGCGCTGGTAGGCTTGCGTTAAAATATTAGCCAATTCACAATCGACATCAAAAACCACCACCGCTTTAAGTGGGGCAGCGTGCTGAAATATCTGAGTCAATATGTCGTGCAAATTCTTTTCAGCAATGCAAACTAGATCGACGCTGATACTATTTAGCTTGATTAGATCAGAGCTTCCATTGTGTTCGTTGGAATGATCTATGCTGAGAATTGCCGTCATTTTATTGGGCTGTTTTGGCAGCAACATTGACCACTTCACCATCTTCTTTAGTAAAAGTGCCAATATTTTGATTTTCTAACATGTCTAACACTAGTTCAGACGGACGACATAACCTCACACCTTTTGTGGTCACTACGATGGGTCTATTGATTAAAATCGGATATTGCATCATGGCGTCAATCAACACATCGTCAGTGAGCGTTAAGTCATCTAAACCAAGGTCATTATATGGTGTGCCTTTTTCGCGCAATAAATCGCGAGGATTAATACCCATAGCGCCCACCAGCTCAAGTAAACGTTCACGCGTAGGCGGCGTTTTGACATATTCGATTACCTCAGGCTCAACGCCGCTGGCTTGAATCATGGCCAAAGTATTACGCGAAGTACCGCAGGCAGGGTTATGGTAAATCGTTACTTTATTGTTAGGCATCTGATTTAAGCTTTATCATTATAATATTCAATTAATGTCATTTTATACTTTTTAAATGGTTAAAAGCACCTCAAACCAAAGACAATTGAAGTAGTGCAATAGACGATTGAAATTCTGTGCCATCGCCTTCAGAACATGATAGAAGTGGCTACAAATTTCCATTTTCACATTTGTCATAAACCTGTCATATTAGGTGTTTAATATTCGCATCAGTTTAAGAAACAAATTTTAACTCTAATGGAGATTTCATGAACACAATGCTAACTAAATCTATGCGTATTGCAGCTTTAATTGCTGTTACTTTCTCAACTTCACACGTTTTTGCTGCGGACAAAATCATTAAAATTGATGGTTCAAGCACGGTATATCCGATCACTGAAGCGATGGCTGAAGAGTTTCAAAAGGCGCAAAAAGTAAAAGTCACTGTAGGTGAATCAGGTACTGGCGGTGGTTTTAAAAAATTCTGCCGTGGTGAAACAGATATTTCTGATGCATCTCGCCCAATTTCACAAAAAGAAATGGATTCTTGTAAAGAAGCAGGTATTCAATACATTGAATTGCCAATTGCTTATGATGCTTTAACTGTTGTAGTTAACTCAAAAAATGACTGGGTAAAAAGCCTAAGCGTTGATGAACTAAAAAACATCTGGAACCCAGGTTCTAGTGTTAAAAACTGGAAACAAGTTAACGCAGCGTATCCAGATAAAGCAATGGGTTTATATGGTCCAGGGACTGCTTCTGGTACGTTTGATTACTTCACTGAAGCCGTAAATGGTAAAGCTAAAGCCAGTCGTACAGACTACACGCCATCAGAAGATGATAACGTATTAGTACAAGGCGTTTCAGGCAATGTAGGCGGTTTAGCTTACTTTGGTTATGCTTACTACGAAGAAAATAAAGACAAATTAAGAGCCATCCCTATCTCAGCTAAAGCAGGTTCACCAGCTGTAATGCCATCACCAGAAGCTGTAAAAGATGGTACTTACCAACCTCTTTCACGCCCACTATTCATCTACGTGAACGCTACAGCGGCAGCTTTCAAGCCTGAAGTTAAAGCTTTTGTAAATTTCTACTTAGAAAATGCACCAAAATTAGTGGCTGAAGTTAAATACGTACCTTTGCCAAGCGAAGATTATGTTGCAGTAAAAGAGCACTTTAAAGCAATGAAACCAGGTACAGGTTTTGGAGGTAAAAATGAAGTGGGTATCAAAATTAAAGACTTAATTAACAGAATTAAATAAGTCATAAAAGTAATGTAAGCAAAAAGGGGCGGGCTTGTACCGCTCCCTTTTTAAAATAATGAAGTTTATCAAACCGTTTAATATCGTTACAATCATAAAAGTCACAATATGAACACTGCAATCAATATGCAAAATCAATCTATCGCGTTATCCATTAGCCCTAGTTTGGCTAAAAATGTCCGCAGAAACATTAAAGAACGTTTAATTGAGTTCATTTTAATGCTGGCGGCGCTTTCTGCTGTATTTACGACGTTTGCTATTGTGGCGATTCTTTTGTATGAATCTTTAGGTTTTTTTAAAGTAGTTTCTTTAGTTGAGTTTTTTACTGCCACCGAATGGACCCCGCTTTTTGAAGATGCGCATTATGGCATTATGCCGTTAGTGTCTGGTACTCTCACTACTTCAGCAGTGGCGCTTGCGGTTGCCGTACCAGTAGGTACAATCGGTGCAATTTATCTTTCTGAATTTGCCTCACACAAAGTACGTGAAATTGTTAAACCCATGTTAGAACTACTGGTGGGCGTACCAACCATTGCATTTGGTTACTTTGCCCTGCTTTTTGTTACACCACTTTTACAAAAAATATTCCCTGAACTACCCGGCTTCAACATGTTGGGTGCAGGGATTGTAATGGGGGTAATGATTGTCCCTTATATTGCTTCAGTCGCTGAAGATGCCATGCGCGCAGTGCCGATGAGTATGCGTGAGGGCTCTTACGCGATGGGCGCTACACGCTTCCAAACCGCACTCCGAGTAGTTACTCCCGCAGCTGTTTCTGGCATCGTAGCAGCATATATTTTAGCTATTTCCCGCGCGGTGGGTGAAACGATGGTCGTCGCTGTGGCGGCTGGTCAGCAGCCGACTTTAACGTTCAACCCGATGGAAGGTGCTGCGACCATTACTGCCTATATTGTGCAAGTGGCTATGGGCGATTTACCGCATGGTAGCATTGGTTACCAGAGTATTTTTGCTGCGGGCTTGGTGCTATTTGTGCTCACTTTAGTTTTTAATATTATTGGTCATGTCGTGCGTAAAAAATACCGCGAACAATATTAAAGTGCAATATATTAAATCAGCTAAATGGAATCCGATATGACCACTCAAACCTTAAAAACTAAAGCTACCGTGCTTGAAAACCTAGTGGCCGTGCGCGCAATGATCCGCCGCCATAAGCGCAATGACATTATTTTTGCAGCAGTTGGCTTACTCGCCTTAATGTTAGGTTTGCTAACACTATTAACCTTGTTTCTTGACTTGGTAATGGATGGTTATCCACGCTTTAACCTTACATTTTTTAGTGAATTTCCATCACGCCGCGCAGCTAATGCTGGCTTACTATCAGCATGGGTTGGTTCAGTTTTAGTGATGATAGTGACTTTTTTAACTGCAGTTCCAATGGGTGTAGCAGCGGGATTGTACCTAGAAGAATATGCCCCGAAAAATTGGTTTTCTGATTTAATTGAAATTAACGTATCTAATCTAGCGGGCGTACCTTCTATTATTTACGGCTTACTCGCGCTTGGACTTTTTGTGTATGGCTTAGGCTTGGGAGAAAGCATTTTAACCGCTGGCTTAACGCTAGGTTTGTTAACACTACCAGTGGTGATTGTTTCTACCCGTGAGGCCATCCGGGGAATTCCAGTTGCCATTCGTGAAGCTGCGTATGCCGTAGGCGCAACCAAATGGCAGGTGGTAAAAGATCATGTTGTTAAATATTCCCAAGGAGGTATTTTAACGGGTGTAATTATTGGTATGTCTCGTGCAATCGGTGAAACTGCCCCGATTATCACCATAGGCGCACTCACATTTATTGCATTCTTGCCACCTTCGCCTATTTCTGATGTTGCACCATTTATTAATTTTGAATGGCTAGGCTCAGGCTTTACAGTGTTACCAATCCAAATGTTTAACTGGCTATCGCGCCCAGATCACGCTTTCGCCACAAATGCAGCGGCTACTGGTGCCATTATTATTGTTGTAACGCTCATGATGAACGGTACAGCCATCTATTTGCGCTATAAAATTCGCAAAAACATCAAGTGGTAAAACTAGCAGATTAAAAGCTGGCTGAATAAAATGAACAAAGCAATTTGTAAATATATTAGGGAACAACATGATTAACGCTACAACCGCACTCAAAGCAGAATCACGCGAGCTTAATTTCTTTTATAGCAATGGTAACCAAGCACTTAAAAGCGTAAGCATGCCCTTGTATGAAAATAAAATCACGGCACTCATTGGCCCTTCTGGCTGCGGAAAATCAACCTTTTTACGCTGCTTTAATCGCATGCATGACTTATACCCTGGCAATAAGTATGAAGGCCAAATCGTCATGCATCCAGATAACACGAACATTTTGGAAGCTGGGGTTGACCCGATTGAAGTGCGGATGCGCATTAGCATGGTGTTTCAAAAACCGAACCCGTTTCCTAAGTCTATTTTCGAAAACGTAGCCTATGGTTTACGTGTACGCGGTGAAAAAAACCAGCGCACCTTGGCGGATAAAGTAGAAGAAGCCTTAAAAGGTGCCGCACTATGGAATGAAGTTAAAGATCGCCAGCAAGACCTTGCTTTTAACCTATCTGGCGGCCAGCAACAACGCTTGTGTATTGCGCGCGCACTGGCAACCGACCCAGAAATCATGTTATTTGATGAGCCTACTTCCGCACTAGACCCAATTGCCACAGCCAACATTGAAGAGTTGATGAGTGAGTTAAAAAACAAACTGACTATTTTGGTGGTTACGCATGATATGCAACAAGCGGCACGCGTGTCGGATTACACCGCTTATATGTATTTAGGTGAGCTCATGGAATATGGCGACACAGACACCATTTTCACCCGCCCTACCCGCAAAGAAACTGAAGATTACATCACAGGCAAGTTTGGCTAAGCCTAGTTGCGCATAATTTCTTCATTAACACTCTTCAGAGAATGACGATTATTGTGTATTTCAATTGTGTATTTCAATCATATTGATAATGTTGAAAAACTGACGGCTCAATTAAACAGCTTCAGTTTCCCTTTCTCTCATAACCAATCTGCCAAACACCCTTATAAATCTTAATGCTAAGCACGATTGCATCACCACAATCAACGACCCATCTTATCTGCAACAACTGAAACTCTGTGTTAAAATCCGAAGCTAATTTTTTAACTATGCCAGTCAATTTCATAAGAAGGTAATATCGTGTTTATATCAAATGCATACGCAGCATCTGCTTCATCAGCCACAGACTTAATGAGTTTTCTACCGCTTGTCGTGATTTTTGTGTTGTTCTTCTTCATGATTATTCGCCCGCAAATGAAACAAGCAAAAGAACAGCGCAATATGATTGCTGCTTTGCAAAAAGGTGACGAAGTGGTTACCAGTGGCGGCATTGTAGGTAAGGTAACCAAAGTAAGCGACACTTTTGTCAGTGTTGAAGTTGCTGCAAATACAGAAATCACCGTACAAAAACAAGCGATTCAAAGCGCTTTACCAAAAGGTACGATTAAGAATATTTAGTCATCAACACTAAGTATATTCAAAATTAACACCTGACTTTATAAACCACACATCGTTTTTGACTAGAGCCTCACTATGAACCGCTATCCAATGTGGAAGAACA
>SESH01023731.1_pt1 | contig 14981 bp, 24 predicted proteins | sample 3171561 | NCBI WGS metagenome assembly SESH01 (sample SAMN10866947, study PRJNA518727) | freshwater metagenome | biome: subpolar coniferous forest; feature: holomictic lake; material: water; isolation source: holomictic Lake 442 2011 16.5 m and 2014 13 m | place: Canada: near Kenora, Ontario
CATTGGTGCGCGTGCGCTGGCCGCGAACCGGCAGGCCGCGCTTGTGGCGCTGGCCGCGGTACGAGCCGATGCTGATCAGGCGCCGGATATTCTGCGACACTTCGCGCCGCAGGTCGCCTTCCACGCGATAGTGCTCCTGGATAAACGCGGTGATATGGCGGATCTCCTCCGGCGTCAGATCGCCGGCCTTCTTGGCCGGATCGATCTTACACTGCGCCACGGTGACGCGGGCCCGTGTGAGCCCGACACCGAAGAGGTACGCAAGCGCGTACGCTACGCGCTTTTTGTCCGGAATGTCCACACCCAGCAATCTTGGCATGGTCGAATCTCCAACTAACCCTGGCGCTGTTTATGGCGCGGATTGGTGCAAATAATACGCACGACGCCCCGCCGCCGCACAACGCGACAGCGCTCGCACATTCGTCGTACGGAACTGCGAACTTTCATGACTTCGTTTCCCCGTTCCAAAAGAGAATTAAGATACCCAAATTCACCCGTCGGAGTCCATCACAAAAAAAATAAACCTGTCAGGTCATCACTTCCACGCCATCGGCACACACCGCGACGGTGTGCTCGAAGTGCGCGGAGAGGAGCCGGTCGCGAGTCACCACGGTCCACTTGTCCGCCAGCAGCTCCACCTCGGAGCGCCCGAGGTTCACCATCGGCTCGATACAGAACGTCATGCCAGGCTTCAGCACCGGACCGTGGCCTGGCTTGCCGAAGTTCGGCACCTGCGGCTCCTCGTGCAGTTCGCGCCCGACCCCATGGCCGACGAACTCTCGCACCACGCAACAGCCGCCGGCCCGCGCCGTCTGCTCCACCGCATGCGACACGTCGGAGAGGCGGGCGCCGGCACGCACGGCGGCGACACCGGCCTCCAGAGCGCGGCGCGTGGTCGCCACCAGCCGCTCCGCATCCGGAAGCACCGCGCCGAGCATGACCGTGGTCGCGGTGTCGCCGATGAACCCGTCGAACTTCACGCCCACGTCGATCGCGACCAGGTCGCCCGCGGCCAGGCGCCGCGGCCCGGGAATGCCGTGAATCACCTCTTCGTTCACCGAAACGCAGATGGCTCCTGGAAACGGGGCTGCGCCGGCTGCGCCGCGGTAGCCCAGAAACGCGCTGGTGGCACCGCGCGCGCGGATCAGCTCCCGCGCCAGCTCGTCCAGCTCACGCGTCGTCATGCCGGGCACGACCGCGGCGGCCAGCCGCTGGAGGATACCAGCTGCCAGCCGTCCGCTCACGCGCATGGCCGCAAGCTCGCTCTCAGTCTTGCAAACGATCATCGCAACGCCTGGACAATCCGCTCGGTCACATCATCCGCGCTGCCGACGCCATCCACGCGCTTCAGCAGCCCGCGGGAGTTGTACCATTCGATCAACGGTGAGGTATCCTGGCGAAACACGGCCAGGCGCTGGCGCACGGTCTCGGCCGTATCATCCGTGCGCTGCACCAGGGGTGTGCCGCAGCGGTCACATGTGCCGGAAACCTTGGGCGGCAGGGTGCGCACATGGTAGCCGGCGTTGCACTTCGGGCAGAGGCGGCGGCCGGCCAGGCGCTCGACCAGAATCTCCTCGGCAACCTCCAGCAGCACCGTGCCGCGAAGGCGCCCCTGCTGGGCGGACACCACCTTTTCCAGCATCTCCGCCTGCGCCACCGTTCGCGGAAAGCCATCCAGCAAAACCTTGAGCTGGGACCCGCCTGCCACGAGCAGGTCGGTGATGATGCGGCCGATCAGTTCGTCTGGCACCAGCTTGCCCTGCTTCATGTACCCCTCGGCCTCTTGCCCGGCCGGGGTGCCCTGCTTCACCGCGCCGCGGAGGAGGTCGCCGCTGGAAACATGGCGCACGCCGAGGCGCGCGACCAGGCGTTCCGCGGCCGTGCCTTTGCCGGCGCCGGGTGCGCCAAGGAGAATAAGGGCTTCCATAGAGGTAATCCAAGTGTGGCGGGTGAACGGCAAAGGCATTAGTCAGTGGTCATTAGGGAGGTAGAATGTTTTCCTTCTCCCCAAATGACGAATGACCAATGACTACATCTTCCGCCCCTGCAGGCGCCCGTGCTTGAGGAAGCCGTCGTAGTTGCGCATGAGCAGGTGGGACTCCATCTGCCGCAACGTGTCCAGCGCCACGCCGACGATGATCAGCAGGCTGGTACCGCCGAAAAACGAGGCCATTTCCCACGGGATATTCAGCCAGCCGCGCAGCACCTGCGGCACGATGGCAACCGTGAGGAGGCCGAGCGCGCCGAAAAAGGTCACGCGCGTCATCACCATGTCCAGGTGCTCGGCCGTGGCCATGCCGGGGCGGATGCCCGGGATATACGAGCCGTTGCGCTTGAGGTCGTCGGCGATGCGCACGGCGTTGAACTGCGTGGCAACCCAGAAGAACGAGAAGAAGAAGATCAGCACGGCATACGATCCGATGTGCACCCAGCTATCCATGGCATTCAGGCTCGATCCGAACGCCTGCAGCCCGCCCAGGACGGTGCGGATGGGCGCCCAAGCGAAGGCCTCGGGTGAAATGCGGCTCATGGCGGCGCCGGTGAACTGAATCAGCGGCTGCGCGAAGATGATGGGCATGACGCCGGAGTAGTTGACGCGCAGCGGCATGTAGGTGTTCTGGCCGCCGTACTGCTTGTTGCCAACCACGCGCCGCGTGGAATGGATCGGGATCTTACGCAGCCCCTGCGTGAGCATGACCGTGCCCATGATGACCAGGAACCCGAGCAGGAGCAGCAGGAGCAGCTCAAACACGCTCTCGCCGCCGCTGGAGAAGTAGCGCTGCCAGGCCTCGAATATGGCGGCCGGCAGGCGGCTGCAGATGTTGACCATGATCACCACCGAGCTGCCGTTGCCGATGCCGCGCAGGGTGATCTGGTCGCCCAGCCAGACCACGAACATGGTTGACGTGGTCATGGTGAGCACGGTGAGCAGGCGGAACGGCAGGCCGCAGAAGGAGGCGTCGACCAGCGGGACATTGATGCCGAACTGCTTGAGCGTGTCGGGGTTGTCGAGCCCGGAGGCCAGGACATAAGATTGAAAAATGCAAATGACCAGCGTCAGGTAGCGGGCGTACTGGTTGATCTTGGCGCGGCCGGTATCGCCTTCGCGGGAGAGGCGCTCCAGCGTGGGGATGACGGCCGTCATCAACTGGATCACGATGGTGGCGCTGATGTACGGCCAGATGCTGAGAAAGCCGACCGAGCACTGGCTCATGGCGCCGCCGCTGAAGACGTCGAACCACCCCATCAGGCCACCGCGGTCTGCCATGGCGTCGACCGCCGCCTTGAGCGCGTGCCAGTTCACGCCCGGCGTCGGGACCATGGACACCAGGCGGCAGATGAACACCAGGCCGACGGTAAACAGGATGCGCTTGCGCAGGTCGGGAATGCGAAACGTGTTGGCAAAGGCGGCAAGCATGGCGTGTTCCTGCTGAATCCGTTACTCGATCGTAACACACGAGCCGCCGGCGGCCTCGATCTTGGTCTGAGCCGCCGCGCTGAACGCATGCGCCTTGACCGTAAGCTTCACCTTGCATTCGCCATCGGCGAGGACCTTGATGCGCTCCGGATTCTTGGGAACCAGCCCGGTGCTGCGCAGCAGCTCGGGCGTCACCTCGGAGCCGTCGGGAAACATCGAGAGGTCATGCATGTTCACATGGCTGCAGGCCACGCGCGTGGGGTTCTTGAACCCGCGCTTGGGGAGGCGGCGCAGCAGGGGCATCTGACCGCCCTCGAAAGCGATCTTGATCTTGTGCCCTTTGCGGGCCATCTGGCCCTTGTGCCCGCGGCAGCAGGTCTTGCCATGGCCGGAGGCCATGCCGCGGCCGACACGCTTGCGGGGGCGGCGACTACCGGGTGTCTTGGTCAGGCTGGCGAGATCCATGGATGCATTCTCCGAGGTGCCGGCGAGGCCGGCAGGCGTTCAAGGGGCGATCAAGCCCGCGCGGCCGCGATACTCTCGGCCGAGCGGAGTTTCTGGAGGGTGGCGATTGTGGCCTTGACCACGTTCAGGCGGTTCTTGCTGCCCAGGGACTTTCCGATCACGTCGCGCACGCCGGCGGCCTCCAGCACGGGGCGCATGCCGCCGCCCGCGATCACGCCGGAGCCATCCGGCGCCGGTTTCAGCAGGACGCGTCCGCCGTCGCAGGCGCCGTGAACCTCATGCGGGATGGTTTTGCCATGCATGGTGATCTTCACCATGCGCTTCCGAGCCGCCTCGCCGCCCTTGCGGATGGCGTCGCTGACCTCGTTGGCCTTCCCGAAACCGAAGCCCACGCGTCCGTTCCGGTCACCGACCACAACCACGGCGCTGAAGCTGAACCGGCGGCCACCCTTCACGACCTTGGCGCAGCGGTTCACGAAGACCACCCGCTCGTCCATGCCGTCGCCCGGAGACTGCCCCTGGGAATTCCTGTCCATCGCGCTCACTTCGTCACCTCCGCCGCAATCGCGGCGTCGTTCGTAATCTTGAGGCCGGCGGCCACGGCGGCCTCGACCAGTTGCTTGACGCGGCCATGGAACCGGAAGCCGCCGCGGTCGACAACCACCTGACGCAACCCCCTGGCAAGGGCAACTTCTGCGGCCAGCGCGCCGACCTGCTTGGCGGATTCGAGGTTGCACCCCTTGACCGCCTTGGCGGACGATGTGGCGGCCAGGGTGCGCCCCGCGAGATCATCGACGAACTGCACATACAGGTGCTTGTTCGAAATGAAAATGGCCATGCGCGGACGCTCTGCCGTCCCTTTGACGCGCTGACGGAGGCGTTGGTGCCGAATGATGCGTTGCTTCTTGCGATTGAAACTCATGTCTCGCTCCGCTTGCCCCGGCGCACTACGCGACGGTCTTGCCCTGCTTGCGGCGGATTTGCTCGCCGACGTACTTGATGCCCTTGCCCTTGTAGGGCTCGGCCGGGAAGAACCCGCGGATGCGGGCCGTGGTGTCGCCCACCAGCTCCTTGCTGATGCCGTCGATCGTGAGCTGGACGCCCTGCTTCTCGGTCACCTTGATCCCCGCGGGGATGGTAAAATCCTTGGGTGCGGCAAAGCCGAGCCAGAGCATCAGCTTGCTCCCCTGGACGGCGGCCTTGAAGCCGGTGCCCTCGATGACCAGCTCCTTGCGGTACCCCTTGGTCACGCCCTGGATCATGTTGACAACCAGCGTGCGGCTCAGGCCGTGACGGCTTTTCTGGCCGCGGGTATCGTCCTTGCGCGCTACGAGCACTTTTCCGGCCTCGATGGATGCGCTGATGCCCACAGGCAGCTCGCGAGCGAGTTCTCCCAGCGGACCCTTGACCGCCACCCGACCGCCGTTGGCGGTCACCGTGACGCCGGTCGGAATGACGACCGGCAGTTTGCCGATTCTCGACATCGTGCACCCCTTACCAGATTGTACAGATCAACTCACCGCCGAGCTTTCGCTGGCGGGCGTCCTTGCCGCTCATCACACCGCCCGAGGTGCTGAGCACGGCGGTGCCCATGCCGCCCAGGACGCGCGGAATATCCTTGTAGCCGAAAAACCGCCGCAGCCCGGGTTTGCTTTCGCGGCGCAAGCCGCGAATCGCCGGTTCCGCCAGCGCGCTGTATTTCAGCTCAATGTGCAACACGCGGCGGCCATCACCCGCGAGGGTGTAGCCGACGATGTAGCCTTCGGCCAGCATCACACGCGCGATCTCGCCTTTGAGGCGAGAGCCCGGCATATCCAATGAAGGCATGCCGGCCTTTTGCGCGTTGCGGATGCGCGTCAACATATCCGAGATCGGATCCGACCAACTCATCGTCCTGCCCTCACCAGCTTGCCTTGGTCACGCCGGGGATCTGTCCGGACACAGCCAGCTCGCGGAAACACAAACGGCAGAGCTGGAACTTGCGCATGAATGCGCGCGGACGACCGCAGCGGGTGCAGCGGAAGTATTTGCGCGCTGTAAACTTTGGCGTGCGTTTCGCCTTTTCCATCAAGCATGTCTTGGCCACGGCGCTTCCCCTTCTAGCGGCCCGTGAACGGCATCCCGAGCTGGGACAGCAGTTCACGCGCCTCCTTGTCGTTGCGGGCCGTCGTCACAAAAGTGATGTCCATGCCCTTCTCCGTGCTGCCGCCCGCCCCTGCGGCGAGCTCGGGAAAAATCGTCTGTTCCTTCAAGCCGAGTGTGTAGTTGCCCCGCCCGTCGAAACCGCGGGCGTTAACCCCGCGAAAGTCGCGGATGCGCGGCAGCGCCGCGTTGATCAGGCGGTCCACAAACTCGTACATCCGGTCGCCGCGCAGGGTCACCTTGGCGCCGATGACCATGCCCTCGCGGAGCTTGAAGTTGGAGATGCTCTTCCGGGCTTTGCAGAGCATCGGCTGCTGCCCGGTGATGGTGGCAAAGTCCTGGAGCAGGGACTTCTGCACATCTTTTTCCACGATGCCGAAGCCCATGTTGACCACCACCTTGGTGAGGCGCGGCACGAGCATGGGGTTTTCGAGCCCCAAGTTTGTGCGCATCGCCGGCACCAGTTCGCTGCGATATTTATCCTTAAGTCTGGCCATGTTCGCCGCTCCTACTGCAGCAACTTTCCGGAACGCTTGGACCGGCGCACGAGCTGGTCGCCCTGCCGTTCGCGCGTGATGCGCGTGCCCTTCTTCTTGTCCGGATCATAGGGCATGAGATTGGAAAGATCGATCGGGGCTTCGCGCTTCTCGAAGCCGCCCTGGGGGTTGTTCTGGGACCGGCGCACAGCCTTCTTGGCGACGTTAATCCCGTCGACCAGGGCCTTGCCCTTGCTGGGAAGAACCCGCAGCACCTTGCCGGTCTGGCCGGCGAAGATGCCGGTGATGACCATGACGATGTCATCCTTCTTGATGCGTGCGACGCTCATCAAACCACCTCCGGCGCCAGCGAGATCACCTTCATGTAGTTCTTGTCGCGCAGTTCGCGCGCCACAGGGCCAAAGATGCGCGTTCCCAGCGGGTTCAGCTTGGCATCCACGACCACGCACGCGTTCTGGTCGAACCTCACGCTGGAGCCATCGGCGCGGCGGATGGGGTGTCCGGTGCGCACCACCACGGCCAGGCAGACCTGCCCCTTCTTGACCGCGCCCGTGGGGAGCGCCTCCTTGACCGCCACCTTGATCACATCGCCGATGTGCGCATAGGCCTTGCGCTGCCCGATGATGCGGAAGCACATCGCCAGCTTGGCACCGGTGTTATCGGCGACCACCAGTTCGGTACCTTCCTGGATCATGCCTTCTGCGCTCCTTTGGCGACCTGCGTCACCGCCACCAGCCGCCAGTGCTTCAGCCGGCTGAGCGGGCGGCACTCGGTGATCTCAACCTGGTCGCCCACCTTGGCCTCGTTGCTCTCGTCGTGGACGTGATACTTCTTAAACTGCCGCACCACCTTGCCGTATTCGGGGTGGACCCGGCGGCGCTCGGACTGCACCACAATGCTCTTGTTTCCGCTCTTGCTGATCACCACGCCTTTGCGGTGCTTGCGGCTGTTGCGGATAACCGCCTCTGTCGTTGTCGTCGTTTCGGCCATCACTTGCCTGCCTTCCGCGCGTGCGCCAGGGTCTGCATGCGCGCCACATCGCGGCGCAGCATGCGAATGCGCACGGGCTTGTCGGCGCCTTCGCCCGACCGGTGCTTCAGCTGCAGATCACGCAGTTCCTGCGTCACCTCGCGGATGCGACCGTCGAGTTCCTCCGCCTTCAGTTCCCTCAATTCCCTCGTCTTCATCGCTGCCCGTCTCCTGCCGCTACCTGCGGCTGATCAACTGCGTCCGGAGCCCCAGCTTCGTGGATGCCAGCCGCAGGCACTCGCGCGCCACCGCCTCGGGCACGCCGCCAACCTCAAAAATCATCTTACCCGGGAGCACCACCGCCACCCAGAACTCGGGGTTGCCCTTCCCCTTGCCCATGCGCACCTCGATGGGCTTGCGCGTGACCGGCTTGTCCGGGAACAGGCGGATCCAGAGTTTCCCCTTGCGCTTCATGAACCGGTTGATGGCCACGCGGCAGGCCTCGATCTGCGTGCTCTTGAGCCAGCCGCGGTCGAGCGACTTGAGCCCGAATTCGCCGTACGCCAATTCCGTGCCGGACGTGGCATAGCCGCTGCGGTTCCCCTTAGATTGTTTGCGGTGCTTGACCCGCTTAGGCATGAGAGGCATGGTTGCGTCTCCTGACGTTGGTACGCGCCGGCTGGAAATCGTCCTTCTTGCAGATCCACACCTTGACACCGATCAGGCCGGCCGTCGTGTGCGCCTCGGCAAAGCCATAGTCGATGTTCGCGCGGAGCGTGTGCAGCGGAACCTTGCCCTGCTTGCTCCACTCGACGCGCGAAATCTCGGCGTTGTTGATGCGGCCGCTGCAGCGGATCTTGATCCCGTCGACGCCCATGTCCATGGCGACCTTCTCGGCGCGCTTGATGGCGCGCTTGATGGCCACGCGGCGTTCGATCTGCTGCGCGATGCTCTCCGAAACCAACTGGGCGTTGGCGTCCGGGTCCCGCACCTCATGGATCTCGATGTAGATCTCCTTGCCGGTCCTCTTGGCGAGGTCGGCGCGGACCTTGTCGATGTCCTGGCCCTTGCGGCCGATCACGATGCCGGGGCGCGCGGTGTGAATGTTCACCCGCACGCGGTTGGCATAGCGCTCGATGATGATCTTGGCGACCGCCGCGTTCTCGAGGTTCTTGTGGACCTCCTCGCGGATCATCATGTCCTCCGCAAGCAGTTCGCCAAAATGCTTCTTGCCGCTGAACCAGCGTGAGCGCCACTGTTTATCCAGGGCGATCCGGAAGCCGATCGGATTGACTTTCTGTCCCAACGTACCGCTCCTTCCCGCAAACAAAGAATACCGGACTATTCGGCCGGACTGTCCGGCTGCCCGTCTGTCAACACCACTTTCACATGGCACAGCCGCCGCGCAATGGGGCTGGCGCTGCCGCGCGCCCGCGCCCAGTGGCGCCGCATGCGCGTCCCCTCGTCGAACACCGCGAGCTTCACACGCAGGCGATCCACGTCGAGCTTGGCATTGGTCCGCGCGTTGGCCAGCGCCGATTTGAGCGTCTTGCCCAGCGTCAGCGCGGCCTTCAGAGGACTGAAATCGGTTACCTGCATCGCCTGTGCGATCGGCAGACCCTGTACCTTGCGGGCCAGGGGCCGGCCTTTCAGCGCCGAAAGGCGCACATTGCGCGTTATGGCTGTCACTTCCATGCTGCTCTCCTACCGCGCCACAACCTTGTCGGTGTGGGTGCCGTGCGCCCGGAAGGTGCGCGTGGCGGCGAATTCCCCGAGGCGGTGCCCCACCATGTTCTCGGTGATAAAAATTGGTATGTGCTGCTTGCCGTTGTGGATCGCAAACGTGTGGCCGATAAAGTCCGGCATGATCATGGAGCGCCGCGACCAGGTCTTGATCGGAGCCTTCCGGCCGGACTTGTTCATCAGCTCGACCTTGCGGAGGAGCTTGGGATCCACATAAGGACCTTTTTTGATGGACCGCGACATGGCTTACTTTCTCCGCTTCACAATGAACTTGCTGCTCGGGCTGCGGCGCTGCCGCGTCTTGCCGCCCTTGGCCAACTGCCCCCACGGCGACCGTGGGTGCCCGCCGCCCGACGTGCGGCCTTCGCCGCCACCCATCGGATGGTCCACCGGATTCATGGCCACGCCGCGGACTGTCGGGCGGATGCCCATCCAGCGCTTGCGGCCGGCCTTGCCAAATTCCACACTGCTCCACTCGGCGTTTCCGACCTGGCCGATGGTGGCCATGCAGCGGATGTTCACGCGGCGGACCTCGCCCGAGGGAAGCCGCAGCGTCGCAAAGCCCCCCTCGCGCGCCATCACCTGGCAGCTGTTGCCGGCGGATCGCGCCAGCACGCCGCCTTTTCCGGGAACCAGCTCAATGTTGTGCACGAACAATCCCAGCGGCACCTTCTCCAGCGGCACGGCATTGCCCACGCCGGGTTCGGCATCCGGGCCGGCCAGCACCAGCGCGCCCACGAGCAGTCCCTCGGGGGCCAGGATGTAGCGCTTCTCGCCGTCCACGTAATGCAGGAGCGCGAGGTTGGCGGAGCGGTTGGGGTCGTAGGCAATCGCCGCCACGCGCGCCGGGATGCCGATCTTGTCGCGCCGGAAGTCCACGATGCGGTAGCGAGTCTTGGTCCCGCCGCCGCGATGGCGCGTGGTGATCCGGCCGACGTTGTTGCGGCCCGAGCCGCGCTTTTGCGACTCGGTCAGCCCGCGCTCGCGATGGCTTGTCGTGATCTCGTCAAACGTCTGCGCCACGTGATGGCGCTGGCCGTCGGACGTCGGTTTAAAAGTTTTGAGCCCCATGTCTCGTCTCCTGCGGCGGCGTTACACTGCTTCGATGCGCTCGCCCGCCTTCAGCGTCACGATCGCGCGCTTCCAAGCTGACGTGCGTACCGTGCGGCGGCTGCGCAGCACGCGCAGTTCGCCCTTGTAGTTCTGGGTGTTCACCGCCAGCACGTGCACGCCGAACTGCTTCTCGACCGCCTGGCGAATCTCGGGCTTGCGGGCCTTCGTCGCCACCTCCAGCTGGAACTGGTTCTGAGAGCCAAGGATGGTGCCCTTCTCGGTCACCTGGATCCTCCGGATGATACCGGCGTGCTTCATGCCGCCACCTCCGCCTTTTTCGCCATGCGCGCCGTCAGGGCCGCCAGTCCCGCACGCGTCGTCAGGACCGTGCGATGGCGAACGAGATCATATACACCAACATCGGCTGCTCTGACAACAGCAACCTTAGGAATATTGCGCGTGGCGCGCACCAGCTTCGCATCCGGCTTGTCCACGACGATCAGGCAGCCGCGGGTAATTCCCAGCTTCGCCAGCAGCGCCGCGACCGCCTTGGTCTTGGCTTCCGGCATTTCGAAGCTCTCGATCACCAGCACGCCGTTGCCATGGATCCGCTCGCTGAACGCGTGCCGGAAGGCCAGCTGGGCCACCTTGCGGTTGATCTTGGTTTCAAAGCTTCTCGGGCGCGGGCCGAAGGCCACGGCGCCGCCGCGCCACACGGGCGACTGACGCAGTCCGGCGCGGGCGCGTCCGGTGCCCTTCTGCTTCCAGGGCTTCTTGTTGCTGCCGGCGACCTCGCCCTTGGAGAGCGTCGAGGCGGTGCCGGCGCGTCGTGCATTCTGCGTTGCCACGACCACGTCCTTGACGGCCTGGCCGCCCCGGTCGAGAACCAGCAGTGCGTCGTCGAACGCCACCGTGCCGCCGGCTTCGCCGGTTGGCTTGTACAGCTTGATCGAGCTCATCGGATCCCTACCCCTTCTTCAGGGCCTTTTTTATCACTACCATGCTGCCCACCGGGCCGGGAATCGAACCCCGGACCAGCAGCAAATTGTCTTCCGCACGGACCTGGACCACGGCCAGGTTGCGCGCCTTGCGCGTCACCGCGCCCATGTGGCCCGGCATGCGCTTGCCCTTGTGCACCCAGCCAGGCAGGTCGCGCGCGCCGATGCCGCCGACGCGGCGCTTCGAGTGGCCGCCGTGCGTCATCGGGCCACCGGCCATGCGGTAGCGGCGCACCACGCCCGCGAAGCCGCGCCCCTTGGTCGTGGCGGAGACGTCCACCTGGGCAACGCCCTCAAAAATTCCCACCGTGATCAGGTCGCCGACCTTGACCGACTCGCCGTCGTCGAGCTGAAACTCGCGCAGCGCGCGGCAGGGCGCAACGCCCGCCTTCTCATAGCGCGCCGCCAGCGCCTTGGGCATGCGTTTGGCCTGCTGCGCGCCATAGCCGAGCTGGACAGCCGAGTAGCCGTCCTTGTCCGGCGCCTTCACCTGCACGACCGGACACGGACCGGCCTCGATGACGGTGACGGCGACGCGCCGTCCCTTGGCATCCCAGACCTGCGTCATGCCGATCTTCTTACCTATTAAGCCTTGCATGATTGCTCCATCCCGCCTAGATGCGAATTGAGATGTCCACGCCCGCGGGCAGGTTCAGCTTCTTCAGCTCGTCGACCGTCTTGGCCGTCGGGCTGACGATGTCAAGCAGCCGCTTGTGCGTTCGCATTTCAAACTGGTCCATGGACTTCTTGTCCACGTGCGGACTCCGGTTCACGGTGAAGCGCTCGATCCGCGTGGGGAGCGGAATCGGCCCCACAACCTGAGCCCCGGTGCCCCGGGCCGTGTCGATGATATCCGTCACGGCCTGGTCAAGCACCCGGTGGTCGTATCCCTGCAATCGAATGCGTATGCGCTGACTTTGCATTCTCGCGTCACCTGTTCAGTAGTTGTTCTCGCACAGTCTTCGGCACCACAGCGAACTCGTCGGGCTCCATCGTGTAGCTGGCGCGTCCGCGCGTGAGCGATCGGATCGCCCCCGCGTATCCGAACAGCTCCGCCAGCGGCACGTGCGCGCGGATGAGCTGCGTGTCGCCACGCATCGTCATATCCCGCACCTGTCCCCGCCGGCCGTTCACGTCCCCGATCACCTCGCCGACGTGTTCCGGCGGCGTGACAATGTCCAGGCACATGATCGGTTCCAGCAGCTCGGGGTGCGCCGCCTGCGCCGCCTCCCGGAACGCCATGACCGCCGCCGTCCGAAAGGCCACATCCGTGGCCATTTCCTCGTCCGCGATCGCGACTTCCTTCACCCGCGCCAGCACGTCCGTCATCGGGTACCGCGCCAGCACACCAGTCAGAATCCCATCCGTCAGCCCCTGCTCCAGACACGCGCGCAACGCTTCGCTGTTGTCCAGTGCGCGGAGGGCGCCCGCCGCGACTTCCGTCGCATGGCCGCTTCCGCGTTCGCGCGGCGTCACCTCCACCGTGATCCGGGCCCAGTGGCGCTTGCCACCGAGCTCGCGATCAAACAGATGCGTGGCGCAGGCTGAGGCCGTCACCGTCTCGTAGTACGAGACCATCGGCTTTCCGGTATTGGCTTCCACCGAAAACTCGCGGCGCAGGCGGTCCACCAGGATCTCCAGGTGCAACTCGCCCATGCCGCTCAAAATCGTCTGCCCGCTCTCCGGGTCCAACCGCACAATGCAGGTCGGGTCCTCGGAGGACAGGGCCTTCAGCGCCCCCTCGAGCTTCTCGCGGTCGGCCCGCGACTTCGGCTCGATGGCCATGAACATCACCGGCTCCGGCGCCTGGATCCGCTCCAGCGCCACAGGCTGGTTCTCGGCGCACAGCGTGTCGCCGGTGGTCGCATCCTTCAGGCCCACGCTCGCCCCGATGTCGCCGGCATACAGCGACTCGCACTCGGTCTGGGCATCCGCGAACAGCCGCACCAGCTTCAGGACCCGCTCGCGCTTCTTCGTGCGCGGGTTGAACACGTTCTGTCCCTTGCGCAGCCGCCCCGAGTACACGCGCAGGAAAAAGAGCCGCCCGACATAGGGGTCCGTGGCGATTTTGAACACCAGCGCGCTCAGCGGTTCCGCGTCATTTGCCTCCCGCACGATGCGGTTGCCGCTTTTCACCTCCGTGGCCTCAACGGCCGGCCGGTCGGCGGGCGACGGCAGAAACGCGACCACGGCATCCAGCAGCGGCTGCACGCCCTTGTTGCGCAGCGCCGAGCCGCAGAGAACCGGTACGAGCCTGCCCGCAAGGGTGGCCCGCCGGATCGCCGGCCGCAGCACCTCTGCCGGCAAGTCCGGCGATTCCAGATAACGGGGCAGCAGCTCCTCGTCCACCTCGGCCACCTGCTCAATCAGATAGCTGCGGGCCGCCTCCACAGTGGCTCGCAGCTCTTCCGGAACCGGCTGCCGCAGAATCTCGCGGCCATGGCTGGGCTCGTCGAACACCAGGGCCTGCCGCTCCAGCAGGTCAATCACTCCCTGAAATCCGGCCTCGCGGCCCCACGGGAGGAAGAGCGGAACGGGATTGGCTCCCAGCTTGCGGCGAATCTCGGACACGACGGCGCCAAAGTCGGCGCCCATGCGGTCCATCTTGTTGATGAAGGCCAGCCGGGGCACCTGATACTTGTCGGCCTGGCGCCAGACCGTCTCCGACTGCGGCTGCACGCCGCCGACTGCACAGAACACGCCGACGGCACCATCGAGAACGCGCAGCGAGCGCTCCACCTCGATGGTGAAATCCACGTGACCGGGCGTGTCAATGATGTTGATCTGCGTATCATGCCACGCACAGGTGATGGCGGCGCTGGTAATGGTAATGCCGCGTTCCCGCTCCTGGATCATCCAGTCGGTGACGGTGTTGCCGTCGTCGACGTTGCCCAGCTTGTGCGTGCGTCCGGCATAGAAAAGAATGCGCTCGGTGGTCGTGGTTTTGCCCGCATCAATGTGGGCCACGATCCCGATGTTGCGGACCTGCGCGAGGGGTACCTCACGCCCGTCCGGCGAAGGGCCGGACTTGCCCGCTTTGCACTCTTTGACCTTGCCGTCCAAGACGCCTGCTCCACGCGAATTTTCAAAGAACAAGTTGGCGGCTCGCAGCCGCCGCGCGCCTACCACGCATAATGAGCAAAGGCCTTGTTGGCCTGGGCCATCTTATGCGTCTCGTCGCGCTTCTTGATCACATTGCCCTGGCCGTTGTAGGCCTCCAGCAATTCCAAAGCAATCGCCTTCGGCATGGGCGTGCCGCGCCGGGTGGCGGCAAACTGCGCCATCCACCGCAACGCCAGCGCGAGCTGGCGGGCGGGCCGGATCTCGACCGGCACCTGGTACGTCGTGCCGCCGACGCGCCGTGACTTCACCTCGACCTTGGGCTTCATGTTGCCAATGGCCTGATCGAGAACTTCCAGCGGGTCCTTGCCGGCCTTGGCGCCCATCTCATCCAGCGCGCCATAGACGATGTGCTCGGCCGTAGTCTTCTTGCCGCGCTTCATCATGCTGCTGATGACACGTGCCACCAGTTCGCTGTTGAACTTCGGGTCCGCGGTCAACCGCCGCTTGCTTGCTCTGCGCCGTCTCGACATAGCTTAGGCCCGCCTCAACCTTCCTTCTTCTCAACCGCCGCCGGAACCTTCACGCCGTACTTCGAACGGCTGCGGTTCCGGCCCGCGACACCCAGACTGTCCA
>SESH01072178.1_pt1 | contig 14980 bp, 16 predicted proteins | sample 3171561 | NCBI WGS metagenome assembly SESH01 (sample SAMN10866947, study PRJNA518727) | freshwater metagenome | biome: subpolar coniferous forest; feature: holomictic lake; material: water; isolation source: holomictic Lake 442 2011 16.5 m and 2014 13 m | place: Canada: near Kenora, Ontario
GCTGGTTGAATTCAGGCCTCTTATTTTTCTTTCTTTTGTCATTTTAATTCTTTGGCTGGTTTTTGCCTTAATCCAAGTAGCATTAAAACCCAAGGGCACATGAAGCTAGATGGTCTTAATATGAAATGCAAGCGGTGCGGACAAGAATTTAATTGCTTGAAGCAGATTAATTTATTTCTTCTTTACCATGAGGAAGAAGCCCATTTCGGTTGGTGTGGTGAGTGTTCTGAAATGGAGTACAAAGGCCGTCCTCTCTCCACTAGTTCTTTGCGGATTATCTTTGCTTGCATAGCTGGAGCTATCTTTTTTTTCTCGCTATTATTTTATTTTGTGTTTGATTACAGTGTAAGAATGCCTGTTAGGGAAGCTCAGTTGAAACAGCTGGAACTTCAAAAAGCTCAACTCGGAAGGCGATGAAACGACCCAAGCGCAGTTCAAGTGAGGAAGCACGGGAACAGAAGCGTTTAATTTTGTAAATCAAATACGCCCTGGCTATCATTAAAGAGACTATTGGAAGTCAGGACAGCACCGATTTCTTTTTAATAACTCAATGAAAATCAGGCGACGCCGTCACTTTTTACCCCACAGGGGCGATGAAAGACATCGAGGTGAGCCGTGTACGGCGTCGAGGGGGTTGTGGGATGGCTGTTAAAAAGATGACAGGACGGGAGAAGGTTATTTGCTTGTGCTTTGCGCTGTTTTGGATTCTTGTTTGGGCTGTGATGGCACACATGTGCGGAGGCAACCTAATTTCCACACTTCCACTTTTTACGTTCATTTTCCTGGTCGGATTAGTTGTGTATTTTTTTAGCATATTTATTTTATGGGCAATCGAAATTATCCGTAGGAGGCCAGATGGACCGCATACGGAATATTCCGAAACCGGGCAAGTGGTCGAAGAGGGAGTTTACAAGAACGGAAAATTTGACGGCCTGCGTAAGTCGTATTGCAAAAATGGACAGGTAGAAATAGAAGCGATGTTTAAGAATGGAAAACAGGAAGGTGTAAGTAAGCTGTATCACGAGAACGGGCAATTAATGTCAGAGGCGGTTTACAAGGGCGGAGAGCTTTATGGGCTGGTTAGGGAGTTTTATGAAAACGGAAAATTAAAAAAGGAGGGAGTTTGTAGGGGCGGAAAACTTGAGGGGCGGCTAAAGGAGTATGACGAAAACGGGGACTTGAAACATGAGAAAACAGGAGAGGTTTCGAAGATAGATATTAAAAAGATAATAACAAGCCCGTTGTTTGTTTTCTTGTGTATTGTGTTGGGAGTCCTTACGGTTGCAATGGTTTTGCTCCGCGTTGAAGGCAACTTAGACGGTTTTGTTCCGGCCATAAAAAAGATTTTTTTCGTGGGGTTTTGCCTGTATTTAGTTAGCAAAACTATTTCGATGATGCTTCGAAAACTTCAGCGGAAAAAGGGGAAGCCTTAACCCAAGACCCCATCAAGAAGAAACGCAACGAACTCATCTTAGGGCGCGGGGAAGCGCGGGAACAGAAGCGTTTAATTTTGTAAATCAAATACGCCCTGGCTATCATTAAAGAGACTATTGGAAGTCAGGACAGCGCCGATTTCTTTTTAATAACTCAATGAAAATCAGGCGACGCCGTCACTTTTTACCTCACAGGGGCGATGAAAGACATCGAGGTGAGCCGTGTACGGCGTCGAGGGGGGGGATGGAAATGAGCGATGGATCAAAGCCTTTAAAGATATCGCTTCTGGTTGCTGCGTTAATGTTATGCATAGCTGTTATTCCCACATTGCCGTATGGCTTCTACGCGCTCCTGCGATTAGTGGTTTGCGGCGCTGCGGCTTATGCGGCATTTAAGTTGAAGGATAGCTCTTCGCTCGGCGGTCACTTCATCCCGTTATTGATCGTGGCGATATTATTTAATCCTTTGATGCCTGTTTCTCTGACCCCATTGATTTGGCTGGTGGTAGATCTGGGCGTTGCGGTTTATTTTCTTACTTTATCAAAAAAGATTTAACCGTTGGTTTACAGGTTGTGAGGATAGGAAGAGCAAAGCGATGAAGAAAATATTTCTACTCATAATGATCGCCATTGCTTTTACGGGATGCACTACGGATTATGAAGCTGAAAAATCCGGCTGGAATGACATAACTCCGTATGAAGCGAGGTCAGCGCCGGCGAAAGGTGATTCTTCTGTGGCTCAAGCTCAGGAAGGAAGCGAAGGGAAACCCAATACTATCGCGTTTTAAGGGAATCATCTTTTCTGAGGCGACAATAGGAGAGGATTATGGAAGTGATTGATAAGCAAAGACCTTTTGGAATTACAGTTTTGGGCATTCTCCTTTTAACTCATAGCCTGGTTTATATCTTTGGGATAATAATCGCCCCTCGTATCTTGGGCAACATCCCGAAGTTTACCTTTTGGGCTGCTTTAATGTTTGAGATAGCTGTTTTTATTTCCGCCGTAGGCTTGCTGTGGCTAAAGAGGTGGTCCCGCATATCAACTATGGTCTTAGTTGCAATATATATAGTTAATGAACTTCGGATTCTAATTTCGTGCATAAGTGCAACGGCTAGAGTTGCGAAGATTTATTTAGCCTTTTATCAAAAGCTGTTGGTGCAGGATGCAATCTGGGTGATTTTTGAAATGCTCATAATCTTGTATTTAAGTAGCCCCAAGGTCAAAGCACAGTTCAAGTAAGGAACCACGGGAACAGGGGAGGGGATTGTGGGGATGAATGGTAAAAAGGGTTCATTCGCTGTTGCGTTAGGCGGAATCCTCCTCATTTCGATCTTAGCATTTAACTCTACCGTGTACGGGGAGGAACCTGTCAGAGAGTATTACGCTAACGGAAAGCTGAAATCAGAGAAGTCTTTCAAAGGCGGTACGCTTGAGGGCATCTTTAAGGTGTATTACGACAGCGGGCAATTGAGGAAAGAGGGGTCCTTCAAGAGCGGGAAGCGAGAGGGGCCGTTTAAGACCTATGATGAAAACGGGCAATTAGTCTTGGAGGAGTCTTACAGGAATGGAAAACAAGAGGGGTCGTTTAAGACCTATTATGGAAACGGACAGCTAAGGAGCGATTCGTTTTATAAGGACGGAAAACAAGAGGGAACGCTCAAAAAGTATGACGAAAACGGGAAATTAAAGTCGTGAGAAAATAGGAGGGGTTGTGGAAATGAAGAAAGGAAACAAGCAAGACTCGGATAATCCTAATAATCGTCTCAAATATTGGCTGTTGGGTGTAGGAATCGTCACAACTTTAATCGGTGCGATGTGTCTGCCTCTGGGTCAAGGAGCTAGCCCTGAAGGGGGTACTAGTTTTTTTGCTACGGGCGCAGTCACAGGAGCATTTTTGAAATATGCTTTTTGGATAATGGCTTTCGGTGTTGTGATTATGATTTGCTCGCTACTCATTCGGATGAATATTAAAAAGGCGATTGCGAGAGAGGTGCTGATTTTTCTTGGATTCGTGTTAGTTTTTCTCCCTTATCGTAAAGATAGTAATGAGCTGCTGATAATCCCGTTATTACTTTACCCAATGTATTTGATTTTTAGATTTGTTGAATGGGCAAGGAAACGCTATCAGGGGAAAGTATTAAAGAAGAAATGACTGAATCCTTAACCCCAGGTGACATGATTTGTCACATGCTTTGCAGATCCTGGCGTCGGGATTCTCTGGAAACAGATGACGGGCGTCTAAAATAAACGAAGAAGGGATGTATGCGCGCTGAAGACGATCTTTATGTGGAAACGGGATATAAGATTCTTCATGAGGACGAGCTCTTTCTCGTGGTGGATAAGCCCGCGCCGCTTCCGGTTCACGCCGTGGGGCGCTTCAAGGAAAAGAACCTGCTCAGCCTTTTAATCCGCGACCTTCGCCCGGGAGGCGAGGGACTCAGGATCGTGAACCGGCTTGATTCGGAAACAAGCGGGCTCGTCCTGGTCGCAAAATCGGCACAGATGGCCGGGAAGCTTGGGATTCTTTTCGAACAGAGGCAGGTGGCGAAAGAATATCACGCGGTGGTGTTCGGAGTGCCTGAGGCTCAAACGGGCACGATCTCGGCTTCCCTTGGGCTTAATGTCGAAAGTGGGCATAATATTCGCACGGCCGACCCCGAAGGCGAGACAGCTCAAACGGATTATCAGGTTTTAAGCAGTGCCGGCGGGTATTCTCTATTAAAGGTGATGCCGAAAACCGGTCGCACGCATCAGATCCGCGCCCATCTTTCGCTTTTAGGCCATCCCATCGTAGGGGACAAGATCTACATTGATCCACGGATCTTTGAGCGTTACATTCAGGAGGGATGGCTCGAAGAAATGCGGCCTATCGTCAAGGCCGAACGCCTCCTTTTACACGCGTCCGGGTTAGAATTTCGTCATCCCGTGACCGGAGAGCTTGCAAAATTTACGTCCGAGATCCCGTCCTGTTTCGATTCATTCTTAAATGAGAAAAAATGAACACGCTTTGGGTTGATGTGTCTGGAAAGTAGGCGGAATTTCTGAGACCCTGAGGCATGCTCCGGAGGTCAAGCGGGCATGGTGACAGGCAGGACTGGGCCTCGTCACCCGCGGTTCGTTTCTTCCAGCGAGAAACGACCGCGTGCGGCTCTCGCCCTTTGGCTCCGCCCGTAAAGAGGGGCGGCACCAAGCTCCAAAGGGCTGCGAACGCTGCCTCGGTCCCAGTCCCGCCTGTCGAGCGAGACCGGAGGCGCGAGTGAGTTTTTCCACGCTGGGGAAAAACGAACGGTGATGAAGGGTCTCAGAAATTCTTATAAAGGAGCTAAAATGACCGATTCGAACAAAGCTTCGAGCACTGCCTGTTGGGACTGCATCTTTCGCAGGGATTTTGAAAATACTTTTTTAGGGATTTGCACCTGGTTCGAAGTTCACGGAAAAGGTTCAAATAAGGATATTCCCCCAGCCTTGGTGGAAAAAGGCTGCAAATATTGGCAGAAGAAAAAAAAGTGATCAGGAGGCACATTTTATGTTCGACAAACTGATTGGGTATTTGGTAGCGCGAGCGGGTAAGGAATACTCCGCGGGTTACCGGGCGGTGGCGACAGCTCTTGGTGTGATGCTCTTTTTCGCGGGCTGGCCGGCGCTGGTCTGGGCCTTTGGGCTCGGGGACCAGGGGGCAGTGTTCCCTTCCTTGGCAGCGGTTCTTTTGAGCGCGCTTTTTTTTGTGGCGGGTATTCCGTGGGTGGCTTGGGCCGTCCTGTGGCAGCTTTTAAAGGGAAAGGGTACGCCGGTTCCCGTGGTGCCCACCAAGGAGTTTCTTCCTTCCGGTCCTTACCAGTATTGCCGCAATCCCATGATGCTTGGTTTCTTTCTTTATTTGGCAGGTTGGGCCGCGCTCTTTAATCGGACGGGCTCCTGGGTTGCAGCCGCTGTCCTCATGGTCCTTTTAGTTCTCGAGATCAAATGTGTCGAGGAAAAAGAGCTCGCGCAGCGTTTCGGGGATGTCTACCGCGCGTACAAAAAAAAGACGCCCTTTTTCATTCCAAGATTTCGATCTTAGGGATCAGGCTGTGGAGGTAAAACAGATGAGGCGTAGTTGGGTCGTCTTAGCGGTAACGTTGTTTCTTTCTCTTTCAGGCGCTTCCTCAAATCTTCTAAGGGCAGAGGAAACTGTCCCCCAGCTGCCCAAGTTTTACCTGAACGACAAACCCGCAGTTTTGACGGTTCAGGACTTGTCGGGCTTTGGCACACGTCCTCTGCGCTTATTGGTTCAAAGAAATAACCGGGCGCACAAAGAGGAGCTCATCCAGGTCTATGCCCTCGGAGCGCGAGAAGGGGAAGATCTTCGGATTCAACTCGGGGTGCCAGTGCCTGGGATGCGCGTGACGCTTTACAAAATCTTGCACGACGCCGATGGCGCTCGTTATTTAAACATGCCTACCTCGGTTTATTTTGATAAGCCCGGAGAAACCCTTTATCAGGAGAAGATCGGGCCTTTTCGAGAAGCTTTTTTCATCATCACCTTTGAAAAAACGGATGCCTCCGAGAAAAAGGACTTCAATGTCCGGTATTTCGAGGAGCGGGTGAGAAAGCTCGTGATCGGAGCCTATAAGACTAATTATTTATTCTCTTCCCTGAAAATAAAAATGAAGGACTTCGCGGACCCGGATGCCCAAGCGTTCTTTGAACGGGACGCGCAGCTTCTCGTCGACCGGCTCATGGATCCACGCCGTATATTCCTGATCCGGCTTTGGAAGGCCGGAAGGTCCACCGCCTAGGCGAGGCGTACTCTGGAAGCTTTTTGTGTAAAAAAGCCGTTTCTTTTTTTGATTAAGGTTGCGTTTTTGCAGGCGTCTCATTATGATAAATCATGACCGCGAATCTTGATTACGCGTACGATCAATACCTGAAGACCCATGAGGCCCGAGCTGTTCCCGCGATCGCCCGGTTCAGGGAGAAGCTCAAAAATCCCGCCTTCGCGTATGGCCGCTTAACGGTCCCGGCTTTCTACAAAGCTTATTTTGTCACGCCCAAGCAGCAGCACCTCCTGAAACGCGCCGCCTCCACCTTTTCCCAGATCCTCAATAAGACGGCACGCCTTTATTTTGAAGAAGCGCAAATGAAGTCTCACTTTCATCTTTCTCCCGAGGCCGAAGAACTTGTGAAGATCGATCCGGGCTACTCCCAGCATGTCGTCTTCAGCCGATTCGACGCGCTCCTGGAAGGCGAGAGCCTGAAGCTTTTGGAATTCAATTGCGACGCGCCGGCCGGCGCCGCTTACACCGATCAGCTGGAATCCGCGTTCCTTTCCGAAGAGCTGATCTGGCCTTTCGCCGAGGAGCATCATTTGGCGGCCAGTGAGCGCGTCCAAAGCATTCTTTCAACGCTGCTTTCGGTCTATGAAGAGTTTGGCGGCTATGAAACGCCCCAGATCGCGATCGTCGATTGGCGGCATGCGCGGACCTCCTCGGAATTCGAGTACATGAAAAGCCACTTCGAATCCAAAGGCTACAAAACGACGATCGCAGATCCTCGCGAGCTTCAGTACAAAGGCGGCAAGCTTTATCACAAAGGTTTTCGCGTCCATCTGGTCTACCGCCGAGTGATCTTCGATGAACTCCTGGAACGTCTTGATGAAGTCCAGGACCTGCTGCATGCCTATAAGGACAAGGCCGTCTGCGTGGTCAACCCGCTGCGCTCAAGGCTGGCCTCAAGCAAATCGATCTTCTCGCTTTTGACCACCCCGGAGTTCGATCGTTTCTTTACGGAGAATGAAAATGAGATGAAGCGTCAGCATCTTCCGTGGACGCGCTGTCTTTCGGACGCCGAAGATTTCTATGGCCACCGGAAGGTCTTCCTGATCGATTTCCTGAAAGATGAGAAGGACACGATCGTCCTGAAACCCTCGGGCTCCAGCCACGGCGCTCGCCGGGTTCATATCGGACGGGAGACGCCCGATGGCGAATGGAACGCGGCGGTGGATAAAGCGCTGAAAGAAGAGGATTGGGTGATCCAGGAGCAAGTCTCGGTCCCGGCGATGACCGTTCCTGACGTGGTGAACCAGAAGCTCGACCTCATTTATAAGAAATACAATTTCAACATGCTGGTTTTCGGGGGGAAATACGCCGGAGGGTTTGTCCGTTTGAGCGATGAGAGCGTGATCAATGTGGCGACGGGCGGAGGTCTCATGCCCGCGCTCTGGTCCGATGTCGCTCCCGAGCATTTTGGAGCTTGAAGCGGAAGCCACTAGGGTGTAGCTTGATGGGGTGTTGTGACCCGGAGGGAAATCGTGAAACCTTTGAAAAAAAGACGGATTTTTTCGAAAGAAGAAGCCGACGCTTTATTGCCGGAGCTTGAAAAATGTCTGAAGCTCCTCCGCGCCAAAAAAGAAGCCTACAGCCGCACCCACGATCTTCTCTTTATGCATGAGCTTGTTTGTACCGCCGAACGGACCCACGGACTTTCAGAAGAGAAAGATGATCTGGAAGACGGCATTCATGCGCTTGAGGAAGCGATCGAGGATCTCGCCAAGGATGTCGAAGCGATCTTCGCGATGGGTTGCCTTCTGCGTAATATCGAAAAAGGCTATGTGGAATTCCTCGGGACGCATGAAGGGCAGGAGGTTTATTTTTCCTGGCAGCTTGGCGAACCCAGCATTTCTCATTATCGCGCGCCCGGGAAAAAAGTCCATGAGCGCGTTCCTCTCTCCGGAAAACCCGCAACGAAAAGAGCGGCATAGAAAAATTCTACAAGGAGTAAGTCCGAAATGTTCCGTTGTCTTTTTAGTGAAGGGCAGAAATATAAAAATCTCCTGAATGGCCAGTGGGTCGACCCCAAGGCCAAAGAGTGGGACAAGATCTTTTCGCCCGTGGACGGTTCTTTGGTGGGGGAAGTGCCCGCGATGAACCTGGAAGAAGCGGATGAATTCTTAAAATCTTCGGCTGCAGCGCAAAAATCCTGGGCGGCGGTCCCGGTGAGTGAACGTGCCGTCATCCTCCACAAGGCAGCGGACATCCTTTTGCGCGAAAAGGAGAAGATCGCGGACGTCCTGGTGCGCGAGATCGCAAAAAATAAGAAATCCTCTCTTTCTGAAGTGACGCGCACGGCGGACCTGATCAACTTTACGGCGGAAGAAGGGAAGCGAGTCACGGGCGAAAGTCTTTCGTCCGGAGCTTTTCCCGGTTTTAGTGAGACGAAGCTTTCCCTCATGAATCGCGTGCCGCTCGGAGTCGTGCTCGCGATCGCGCCCTTTAATTACCCGATCAATCTTGCGGCCTCCAAAATAGCGCCGGCGCTTGTGGCGGGGAATGCGGTGGTTTTCAAGCCGCCGACGCAGGGAGCGATCAGCGCGCTCCATTTGGCGCGTGTTTTTTGCGAAGCCGGGCTTCCGGCGGGTGTTCTCAATGTTATTACGGGGCGGGGTCGGGCGATCGGGGACCATCTGGTCAGCCATCCGCTCGTGAGCATGGTCGCTTTTACCGGGAGCAGTAAGGTTGGAAGACACATTGCCTCAATTGTAGGGATGAAGCCGCTTCTTCTGGAGCTCGGAGGTAAAGACGCGGCGATCGTTCTGGAGGATGCAGACCTTCCCTTGACCGCCGCGCATATCGTTGCCGGTGCTTTTTCGTTTTCCGGGCAGCGGTGCACGGCCGTGAAGCGCATTCTGGTCCTGGAATCCGTTGCTGATAAACTGATCGCAGAACTTTTACCGCTGGTGAAGAAAATGACCGTGGGTCGACCGGAGGAGGATGCTGACATCACGCCCTTGATTTCAACGGAGGCCGCGGATTTCGTTCAGGAATTGATCGATGACGCGATCCAAAAAGGCGCGAAGCTTCTCGTGGGCAACAAACGGGAAAAGAACCTTATCTATCCGACCTTATTTGACCGCGTGACCGTGGATATGCGAGTCGCCTGGGAAGAGCCTTTCGGTCCGGTGCTTCCTATTCTGCGGGTCAAGACGGTCGAGGAGGCGGTCCGGATCACGAATGAATCCGAATACGGGCTCCAGGCCTCGGTTTTTACGGAAAATGTGGATTCGGCCTTCAGGATCGGAGCGCAGCTGGACGTCGGGACGGTTCAGGTGAACGGCAAAACAGAACGCGGTCCGGATCATTTTCCATTTATCGGAGTGAAGAGCTCAGGGATGGGAACGCAGGGGATCCGCTATTCGATCGAGGCTATGACGCGCGCAAAGACGATCGTCCTCAACTTCCATCCCAACTCTTAATTTCTTTTCTAAAAGGGTTGTTGGGACGGCCCCAATTTCAGCTACGCTAAAATTGAATAGTCTTGGGACCCCTAAAGAGGGGTCGGGAAGAAGACCAAGAAGCGCGAACCATGGCCGGGGGTGCTTTGGCAGGTAGCGTGGCCGCCGTGCGCTTCCATGATGTGTTTGACGATCGCCAGACCCAGCCCCGTTCCTCCCATTTCCTTTGAACGCGCTTTATCCACACGAAAGAAGCGCTCAAAAATACGAGCTCGGGCCTCATGAGGAATCCCGATCCCCGTATCCTCGATCGTGATCGTCACACCTTCTGGCTTTTGATCTGCGGACAGAACGATCTTGCCTTCCGGCTTATTGAATTTGATCGCATTGGCAATGAGATTGACGAAGACCTGATGGATCTTGTCTTTGTCGCCGGATAAACAGAGAGATTTTTCGGGAAGACGATTTTCGATCACGATCTTTTTTTCTAGGATCTGGGTCTTGAACTGTTCCAGGGTTGCCGCTAACTCGGAGGCAAGGTCGATCTTTTCCTTTATAGTCAGGATCGCGCCTTGTTCAATCTCTCCAAGCGTCAGGATATCTTCCACGAGGCGTCCCAGACGATCCGTTTCCTCCGAAGCGATCTTCAGAAAGCGCTCATTGGTCGCCGGATCCTTTGACGCACCCCCCAACAAGGTTTCAATAAATCCTTTGATCGAAGTGAGCGGCGTGCGGAGCTCGTGTGAAACGTTGGCCACGAATTCTTTGCGGATATTTTCAAGCCGGCAAAGTTCTGTCATGTCGTGGAAAACCAGGATGCCCCCGATGTCACCGACCTCGGCGCCCAGGACGATCACATTGACGCGAAGCACCTTTTTTGTTTTGCCTGAGATCTGGATCTCCTCAGACGCGAGCTTTTGCTCTCTGAGAGCCTGGTCCGCGATCCTTTCGAGCTGGGGATGGCGCGTGATCTCGATCAGGCTTTTTCCCGCCACGTCCGTGGCCGTGAACCCAAAAATCCTTTCTGCCGCAGGGTTTGACATGACGCATTGTTTGCGCCGGTCGATCGCGATCACGCCTTCGTTCATATGGCTCAAAATGACGGAAATTTTACTCTTTTCGCTTTCAAGATCTTCGATCCTCAAACGCAAAGTCGCGGCCATCTGGTTCATCGTATTCGCGAGCATCTTAAGCTCGTCCTTGCCATCGATCAGGATCTTCTCGGACCAGTCTTCACGGGCGTAGCGTTCGGCGACGGAGGTGATCCGGCGTATACGTTTACTGAGATGATTGCTAAAAAAGATGCCGGCGATCAGGACGGCCAGGATGCCAAGAGCTGCCGTGAATAGGACAGGTCGGCGGACCGAAGCCAGAATTTCATCAACATGGGTGATCGGCATAGCCGTGCGGACAGCGCCAAGGATCTTTTCAGGGTCCAAGACAGCCCCAATCTTCACTTCGTTCCGATTGATAAGTATTGGGACTGCAATATAAAGCATCCGGGTTCCCACAGTCGTGCTGTAGCGGACGCTCATACCCGGTTCTTTTCTTAGAGCGGCTGCAACCTCGGGCCGCAGCGCGTGATTATCCATTTTTGAAAGCTGCTCTAAGTTTTCGCTCGAATCGGCGAGCACCGTGCCAGCCGGATCGATGATCGTGACGCGAACGTCTGTTTCGGTAGTGATCTTTTTTAGCTGCTCTTGAAGGGATCTGCGGTCACTCAAAAGAGGGATGACCAGTTCTCGGATAAGGACGGTTTGGCGGGTTAGGGAGCTCTGGAGCTCAAGGAGGTCGCGCTTCTGAAGGAAATGAGAAAGCGTCCAATCAGACACAGTCAGAACAAGGATGAAAATAATGCCGTACAGCACCAGGAGACGTTTGGCAAAGCCGATCTTAGGAAGTTCCATTTTATTCTCCGTCGAAACGGTAGCCGACACTTTTGATGGTGACGATCCGTTCCGCTTCTTTCCCGATCTTTTTTCGAAGTTGTCCGACATGCATATCGACGGTTCGCGTTTCGATATTCACGGAATTCTCATAACCCCAGACCTTCGATAGCAGGACTTCGCGCGTCAGGACCCGCTCCTTGGAGCTCATAAGCACGCGCAGGAGCTCAAATTCCTTGGCGGTGATCTCGACACATTTTCCCTTTAAGCGCAGCTCATGCTTTGTCACATCGAGTTCGATCGTTCCGGAGCGCAGGATCTCTTCGGGGGCTTTTTCCCGGGAGCGGCGCAATACGGCTTTGACGCGGGCCACGAGTTCCCGGGGGCTGAAAGGTTTGGTCATGTAATCATCCGCGCCGAGTTCGAGGCCGACGACCTTATCGGATTCGGTACTCTTCGCCGTGAGCATGATGATGGGGAGCGCGTGCGTCTTGTCGTTCCGCTTCAGGGTTTTGCAGATCTCAAGGCCGTTTATTTCCGGGAGCATGAGGTCGAGGACCACAAGGGCCGGCCTTTCTTTAAGCGCTGTTGCAAGGCCTGTATTGCCCCTGGCTTCGGTGAGGACGCGAAAACCTTCCCGCTCGAGGTTGTACTTCACGAGCTCGCGAATGTTCTTCTCGTCTTCAATGAGGAGGATCGTTTCGTTTGCCATAAGGTTTTAACCGTGTGGATTTTACCATAACAGGAGGTCCCAAGGGGGGACAACCTGCTTCCTTACATATTCTTTACAGCTCCATCATAGTGACTTTACTTGGGTTTTCTATACTTCCGCCATGAAAACAAAACGAATCCCATTCAACCGGAGGAGATCGAATCTTATGAAACACCACCCTTTCACAAAACTGGCGAGCATTTTAGTCGTTTGCCTTATGACTTTTTCATCTTCGGCGGTCGCAAGTGACGCTGAGCTCATGGCCTTGGTCCAGAACATGCAGAAGCAGATGAACGAACTGCAGACGACCGTCATGGCGCAGAAAACAGAGCTCGAGGCGCTCAGGGCGGGTGGTGGCGGGAAGATCCAGATGGCTCCGAGCAGCGTGGAAGCGACTCCTCCCATGAGCGAAGCGGAATTCGCCCAGCGCTTGGGCGATGCGACCGGCGGCGCCAACAAATGGCTCAAAGACCTCAAGTTCAGCGGTGATATTCGTTTGAGGTATGAAGCGTTCGGTTTGCATGGAAATCCTAATGCCAATCCGACTTCGACTACGGCCGGTTATCAGGACGCGCGGAACCGTTTCCGGATCCGCCTGCGTTATGGATTTGAAAAAACATTTAATCCGGAAATTAAAGTCGGTTTTTCGATGGCGAGCGGCGACAAAACCACGAACGGTTACAACACAGACCCTATTTCGACCAACCAGAGCATGACCAATGATTTCAACTTCAAGAACATCTGGATCGAGAAGGCCTATGTCACGTATACACCGGAATGGGCGAAGGTTAGCATCAACGACGGTTTGAATATCTCAGGTCTGGAGGTGACGGCCGGGAAATTCAACAATCCTTTCGAAAAAGGATCTACGGATATGATCTGGGACCGGGACCTGAAGCCGGAAGGCGTCTACGAAAAGTTCGATTTGGGGCTACTCAAGACCGACAACGTGGTCCTGAAAGCCTACGGCCTTTTGATGCAGTCCGTTCTTATGGAAACGGGAAATTCCTCCACGTCTGTTTCCAATAAAGACGCAAACCTTTTCGCCTATCAGGCCGGTTTGAATCCTGTGTTTTATATCCCCGGCATGGAGCGACCGGTGGATGCACTTTCCGCGATCTCGGTCTACAACTACCAAAACTACGACAACAACAGCAATTGGCAAATTGCCGGGGTGAGCCAGGCGAATGGAAATCCTTCCTACAACGCGAACCAGTTGTCGGCAAAGGGCTTTAACATTCTGAGTTTCTATCAGGAGGTTGTTTTTTATCCTCACGGGATCCCCGTGAAGCCGTTCGCTGAATTTGCGCGCAATATGAGCAACCAATCCGGCAAACCTGCTTCGGCTCCCTTTAACGGAATGCAGGGCGGCGAAGATGCCTGGTCGTTGGGTCTTACGCTCGGGAAGCTCGTAAAGAAGGGGGATTGGCAGGGGAGCTACGCTTACAAATATATCGGCGCGAACTCGGTCGTGGGCGCTTTTAATGATAGCGATTTCGGCGGCTATAACTACGGCGGCACCAACAAGGCCGGGAGCGTCATTAAGGTGGGATATAACCTCACGGATTATCTGACCTTGAACGGCGCTTGCTTCCTTGTGCGGCCGATCACACAAAGGGATACCACAGCCAACGGAATGCAGGTGGACCAGTCGGTCCGCCGGTTCCAGATCGACATGACCTATAAATTCTAGTCCCAATACCAACACTCGAATCACAGCGGAGATTGGGGCAATCCTGGCCGCCATTCTTCAAAAAATGAAAGGCCAGGATAAGGCTTTACACGGATTTTACATCCACCGGAACAGGGCTCCTATAGAATGAAGCCCAACATGAAAGAGGGGGTTTGAGATGAAGACCAACAGGTTTCTTAAAACGATGTTTGTGGCGCTAGGGATCTTTTGTGCCGGGATCTTGCCGGCCCAGGCAAAAGAAAAGATGATCCAGATCAAGGGGTCGGACACGATCGTCAATTTGAGCCAGGCGTGGGCCGAGGAATTCATGACGGCAAATCCCCAGGTGAGTCTTGCCGTGACAGGGGGCGGTTCCGGGACCGGGATCGCGGCTCTGATCAACGGAACCACCGATATCGCCAATTCCAGCCGCAAGATCAAGAAGAAGGAGCTCGATGACGCGCAGAAGGCCGGATACTATCCCGAAGAATTTAAAGTAGCGGTCGATGCTCTCGCGGTGATCGTGAACCCGGCGAACCCCGTCAAGGAACTGACCATAGACCAGCTCTCCGGTATTTTCACGGGCCAAATTACAAATTGGAACGAAGTCGGCGGGAAGAACGAGCAGATCCTGGTTCTCTCGCGCGAAAGGAATTCCGGAACGCACATGTATTTCCTGGAACACGTGTTGAGGAAGGGGAATGAAAAGGGCCCTGAGCAGTTTGCGCCATCGGTCCTGATGCTGCCGTCTTCCGAGGCGATCATCAATGAAACCTCGACAAGCGAAAGCGCGATCGGGTACGACGGACTTGGCTACGTGTCCGCGAAGGTCAAGACCCTCGCGGTTGCGAAGAAAAGCGGGGAGACCTTTGTTTCGCCCTCTAAAGAGACCGCGATGAATAGGACCTATCCGATCTGGCGTTTCCTCTATATGTATACAGGCTTCAAGCCCAAGGGAGAGACCAAGGCGTTTATCGATTTTGCCATGGGCGCGAAGGGGCAGAAGATCGTGGAAGATATGGGTTTTGTGCCGCTGGGTGGATCCCGTTAGAGATTCGTAAAAAGTT
>SESH01033067.1_pt1 | contig 14963 bp, 14 predicted proteins | sample 3171561 | NCBI WGS metagenome assembly SESH01 (sample SAMN10866947, study PRJNA518727) | freshwater metagenome | biome: subpolar coniferous forest; feature: holomictic lake; material: water; isolation source: holomictic Lake 442 2011 16.5 m and 2014 13 m | place: Canada: near Kenora, Ontario
AACTAGACCGCCGTGCCCAGCCGATCGCCCATCTTGGCGTAAACTTCCCGTCCCTCGGCACTGTGTGTCACAAGGTCAGCGTCCAACTGGATCCGGCCGCGCTGGAAGAGGGTCACGACGCACGAGCCGCCGAACTTGAACAAACCCTTCTCCTCCCCTTTCGCCACGGCCCGCCCGGGCAAAAACGTCTGCAGGATGCTGCCCACCATCGTGGCGCCGATCTCGCAGACGGCGACCCGACCGAACACCGGCGACTCCACCAGGGTCACCATGCGCTTGTTTTCCCAGAGATAGGCCAGATTTTGCCGGAGCGCGATCGGGCTGACCGAATAGAGCCAACCGTTGATCAGACGCGGCTCACCGGGCGTGCCGCCGACCGGATAATGAAAACGGTGGTAATCCACCGGGCACAAACGTGAGATCAGCAGCGAACCGCCGGCAAAGTCCGCCGCCAGTCCGGGATCCCCCAGGAAAGCCGCGAGATCGAACCGCTGGCCTTTCGCATAGAATCCGGCCGCCGCCTCGATGACCGGGAAGGCGAGGTGCCGCCCATCGGCCGGCAAAACGGCGATGCGCTCGCCTGGGCTCACGGGCCGCGCCCCGGGTTTCAGGGCCCGGAAAAAGAACTCGTTGAAGGATTTGAAGGCGTAGGGCTTTTTCGCGAACTCATCAACGTCGAGATCGTAGTCCACGATGAACGGCAGGACCTTGATGGCGCTGGCCTGCAGTGACATCTTCCAGCCATAGTAGCGCGAGACGAAGGCCCGCTTCACCAACAGCCAGAGGGCGAAACGCCCCAGCGTGCTGCCGTAGGTCCAGCGCAGCCAGCTCTCGCCGTAAACCTGCTCGGTCTCGACGACTTGTTTGGCACGATGATAATAGCGGATGGGTTCGGCGGGCATGCGGATGAATTCTCACGCAAAGCCGTTAAGACGCAAAGAAAGAAAATGTATCGCCGCCTAAACGACTGGGCGGCACTTTTGCCGAATGGACACTTCATTCGCCCGAACCTGGCTTCGACTCGAAGGTTTCGCAGCGCTCGTCATCGCCGTGCTGCTCTACTGGCATTTCCACCTGAATTGGTTCTGGTTCGCGGTTCTGTTCCTTGCCCCGGATCTGTCCATGCTCGGTTATCTGGCCGGTCCACGGATCGGAGCGGCGGCTTACAATCTGGGCCACAACTATCTCGCCGTCGGAATCGTGCTGGCCGCGGGGCTGATCGCCAGCATCACCGGCGCGCCTCGTCTGGCCCTGCTCGGAATCGGCCTTATCTGGTGCGCGCACATCGGATTTGACCGTGCTTTGGGTTACGGCCTCAAGTCGGCTGAAAGCTTCCGCATTACCCACCTCGGAAAAATCGGCCGCGACCATGACCCAAAATCCTAGTCCTGGCAGCATCGAACACCGTGCTTGCCGGCTGGCTTTCCAAGTACAAGGCGCAGGTCCGCCTGTGCTCTTGATCCAGGGCACCGGGGTGCACGGCGCGGGCTGGCAGCCGCAGGTGGAGGCGCTCGCGGCGCACTATACCTGCCTGAGCTTCGACAACCGCGGCATGGGAGGCAGCCAGCCATCAGGCGCGCCTATCACTGTGATTCAAATGGCGGAGGACGCCTTGGCCATTATGGACGAGCTGGGTTGGCCATCCGCCCATGTGGTCGGTCACTCTCTGGGCGGCCTCGTCGCCCAGCAGCTGGCCCTGATGGCGCGATCGCGAGTTCGAAGCCTTTCGCTCTTGTGCACGTTTGGTCGTGGTCGCGATGCCACCCGACTGACCCCGTGGATGCTTTGGGTCGGCCTTCGCACCCAGGTCGGCCCACGGCGATCCCGACGCCATGCCTTCCTCCAAATGGTCCTGCCCCCGACGGAGTGGGCTACGGTTGATCGGGATGCTCTGGCCGAACGCCTCGCCCCCCTTTTCGGTCACGACTTGGCGGACCAGCCACCCGTGGCAATGAAGCAACTGCGGGCCATGAGTGCTTGCGACCTCACGCCCCAACTGGGCGCCTTGGCCGGGTTGCCCACGCTGATCGTCAGCGCCGAACTTGATCGCTTGGCCCCACCCACGTCCGGTCGCATCTTGGCCGCCGGCATCCCGGGATCGCGCTATGTTGAACTCCCGGGTGCCGCCCACGGCCTTCCGCTGACTGAACCGGCGCGCATCAACGCCCTCTTGCTCGAGCATTTATCCCAGGCCAGTTTGTAACGTATTACGTTACAAACCGGCTTGGGCGTTGATCACTATTGGACCAGAGACGGAACGGAACTGTCGGGCTCAGGTTTCCAAGACAAGTTCACCACCCTTCACCTTGAAGGTGGCGGTTGAATCCTCCGTGATTTCACCGCCGATGAGGGCGCGAGCCAGTCGCGTCTCCAGATGGCGCTGCAGGAAGCGCTTCAACGGCCGGGCGCCGAAGACCGGATCGTAGCCCTTTTCCGCCACCCAGGCCCGAGCCTTGGCGTCGAGCACCACGGTGACGCGCTTGTCCGCCAACCGCCGGTTGATGTCGGTGATGAGCAAGCCGACGATCTTCTCGATTTCCTCGAGCGATAGCGGCTTGAAGAGCACCGTCTCGTCGACGCGATTGAGGAATTCCGGCCGGAAGGAGGCGCGCAGGTCGGCCATCACCGCCTCGCGCACGCTTTCCGGGATCTCGGTCCCGGTCACGCCCTCCAGCAGATGGCGGCTGCCAATGTTTGAGGTCATGATGATGACCGTGTTCTTGAAGTCTACAGTGCGGCCCTGGCTGTCGGTGATGTGGCCGTCATCGAGCACCTGCAGCAGGACGTTGAACACATCGGGGTGCGCCTTCTCGATCTCGTCAAAGAGTACGACCGAGTACGGCTTGCGCCGGACGGCCTCGGACAGCTGCCCGCCCTCATCATAGCCGACATATCCCGGAGGGGCGCCGATCATGCGCGAGACGGAGTGCTTCTCCATGTATTCGGACATATCGAGCCGGATAAGATTGGCTTCGGAGTCGAAAAGTTGGGCGGCCAGCGTCTTGGCGAGTTCCGTCTTGCCCACGCCCGTCGGACCGAGAAACAGGAAACTCCCGATCGGCCGGCGCGGATCCTTGATGCCGGCGCGGGCGCGCAAAATGGCCTCGCTGACGAGACGCACGCCTTCCTCCTGGCCGATGACCCGCTGGTGCAGCTCGTCCTCGAGCTTCAGCAGCTTCTCCTTTTCACCGGCCATCAGCCGGGTCACGGGGATATGGGTCCATTTCGAAATAATCTCGGCGATCTCCTCGGCAGAAACCTCCTCCTTCACGAGGGTGGTCTTCGCCGTGCCGGTCTTTTCCGCATTCGCCAGCTCCTTTTCCAATTGCGGGATGCGGCCGTGCTTCAGCTCGGCGATCTTGTTCAAATCATAACTGCGCTCCGCCTTGGCCATTTCCAGCCGGGTAGCCTCGAGTTCCTCGCGCACTTTCTGCACGCGGCCGAGGGATTCCTTCTCCTTGGTCCAGATGGTGCGCAAGGCGGTGGCCTGCTCCTTGGCGTTGGCCAGTTCCTTGCGCAGCTCGGAGAGGCGGCGCTTGGAGGCGTCATCCTTTTCCTTGCGCAGGGCAGTCTCCTCAATCTCAAGCTGCATGACCCGGCGCTGGAGTTCGTCCAGCTCGGTCGGCAGGCTGTCCATGTCGGTGCGGATCATGGCGCAGGCTTCGTCCACCAGATCGATGGCCTTGTCCGGTAAAAACCGATCCGCGATGTAGCGGTGCGAAAGCACGGCAGCGGCCACCAGCGCGTTGTCCTGAATATGCACCCCGTGGTGCAGTTCATAGCGCTCGCGCAAGCCACGCAGAATGGAAATGGCATCCTCCACCGTCGGCTCCTCGACCACCACAGGCTGGAAGCGCCGCTCCAATGCTGGGTCCTTTTCAATATGCTTTCGGTATTCGTCGAGCGTGGTCGCTCCAATGCAGTGCAACTCCCCGCGGGCCAGCATGGGCTTGAGTAAATTGCCCGCATCCATCGCGCCCTCGGTCTTGCCGGCGCCAACGATGGTGTGCAGTTCGTCGATGAAGAGGATGATCCGCCCCGCGGCCTGCTTGACCTCGTTGAGGACGGCCTTCAGCCGTTCCTCGAATTCACCGCGGTATTTCGCGCCGGCGACCAGCGCGCCCATGTCGAGGGCGAACACGGTCTTGTCCTTCAACCCCTCCGGCACATCGCCGCGCAAAATGCGCTGGGCCAGGCCCTCGACGATCGCGGTCTTGCCGACGCCGGGTTCGCCGATGAGCACGGGATTGTTCTTGGTCTTGCGAGACAGAATGCGGATGGCGCGGCGAATCTCGGCGTCGCGGCCGATCACCGGGTCGAGCTTGCCCTTGCGCGCCTGCGCGACGAGGTCGATGCCGTATTTTTCCAGCGCATCGTAGGTGGTCTCGGGATTGTCCGTGGTGACGCGCTGGCTGCCGCGCATCTGCTTGAGCTCCGCCAGGACCTTGGCCCGGTCCAGGCCGAAACTCTCGAAATACTTCTTCAGCACCGCCGGCTTGCCGGTCTTGATGAGGGCCAGAAGCAGATGTTCCACGCTGACGTACTCGTCCTTGAGCTGCTCGGCTTCATGCTCGGCCTGGGTGAGCACCTCGTTCAGGGCCTGGGTCACGTAAATCTTGGATACATCCACGGCCCCGGAGACCTTGGGCACGCGTTCCAGCTCCCGATTGGCCGCCAGTTGCATGGCGCTGACCGTCAGCCCAAGTTTCTCGACCAAAGCGGGCACGATACCCCCCTCCTGCGCGAGCAGGGCGACAAGCAGATGCCAGGTTTCCACCTCATTGTGGGAACGCCGGCGCGCTTCGTTCTGCGCCTCCTGCACGGCTTGGCGCGACATGACGGTCATTTTTTGTGGGTCCATAGGCGTAAGACTTGCCAATTGCATACGGCGTTCCAAGTGGCGGGGACGGTTTACCGTCGGCAGCTGCCCTGACCGCAGTTTCCACTGGGACATCAGCCGCGCCAACTGTCACAGGGGGAGGACAAACTGGCATGCCTCCCGCCCGGTGTGATTCTGACATAAGTTGACTAGCCGCACGCTCCGGATAATCACTTGTAGACCCATGGCCGACTTCCCGCTCGAAATCAAACCGGTGCAACGTGCCTTGCTGATCGGCCTGCAGACCCCCGATATGGCGCCCGGCGAGGGCGCGGAGTTGCTCGGCGAATTGCAGGAACTCGTGGAGAACCTCAACATCACCATCACGGGCACCAGCTTCATCAACCTGCGCCAGCCCCAGCCGAAGTTTTTGGTCGGCAGCGGCAAGGCCACGGAACTCATCGCTCTCGCCAAGGCCAACGAGGCCGATGTGATCGTGGTCGACAGCGAACTCTCCCCCAGCCAGCAGCGCAACTGGGAGAAGGAGTCCGGCCTGGCCGTCATCGACCGCCAGGAGGTCATCCTCGAAATCTTCGCCGACCGGGCCCAGACCCGCGAGGCCGTGCTGCAGGTCGCCCTGGCCCGGATGGAATATTCCCTGCCGCGGCTGACCCGCGCCTGGACCCACCTTTCCCGGCAGCGCGGCAAGGGGTCAATGGGCGGCGAAGGCGAGACCCAGCTCGAGCAGGACCGGCGGGTGGTCCGCGACCGGATCGCCCATCTCAAGGAGGAACTGGTCCTGGTCATTTCCCAGCGCGCCACCCAGCGGCGCAAGCGCCAGCGCACGCCGGTGCCCGGCACCGCCATTGTCGGCTACACGAACGCAGGGAAGTCCTCCCTGCTCAACAAGCTCACCGGAGCCCACGTGCTGGCCGCCAACAAGCTCTTCGCCACGCTCGATCCGACGACCCGCCAGTTCGTTTTGCCCGACGGCCGCACGCTGCTCGCCACCGACACCGTCGGCTTCATTCGCCGCCTGCCCCACAAGCTGGTGGAGGCCTTCAAGGCCACCTTGGAGGAAGTGGTGGTATCGGATTTCCTGATCCACGTGCTGGATGTGACGAATCCCAACGTCGACCAGCACCATGCGACCACGCTCTCCGTGCTCGGTGAACTCGGCGCCGCCGAGAAGCCGACCATCACTGTCTTCAACAAGGTGGACGCCGCTGACGCCAAGACCGTCGCCCGCCTCCGGACACTGCATCCCACCGCCCTCTTCATCAGCGCGCACACCGGCGCCGGACTCGATCTCCTGTTGCGCCGCTGCGAGGAACTGGCCGTCGACCATAACGAGGCCGTCGAGCTGCTCATCCCGCACAACCGCTACGATGTGATCGCCCGCCTCCACGAGTCCGGCCAGGTGAGAACCCAGGAATCACGCGATGACGCCGTCTTCATCGCCGGCCGCTTCCCCGTGAAACTGAAGGCCCTGTTCACCCCTTTCCTCGCGCCGGCCAAGCCGGCCACCCGCCGCAAGGCCAAGCGCCCATGATCCCGGTGGCCGACGCCCAGCGAGAAATCCTCGCCCGCGCCCGGCAGCTCGGAGCGGAACCGGTGCCACTTGCCGCCAGCCTCGATCGGGTGCTGCGCGTGGCGGCCTGCACCGATCTCGATTCTCCACCCTTCGATGCTTCCGCGATGGATGGTTACGCCTTGCGCCGGGCCGAGGCGGGTAATCCCCTGCACGTCTGCGGCACCAGCCAGGCGGGGGCGGCCTTCCCGGGCTTGGTCGAGGCCGGTCAATGTGTACGCATCTTCACCGGCGCACCGGTGCCCGCCGGGGCGGATTGGGTCGTGAAACAGGAGGACACCACCCGCGATGGCGAGATCGTCAAGATCTCCGCCCTTGGGCCCGGCTACATCCGGCGCCGCGGGGAGAACCGTCGGGCGGGCGAGGTCGTGGTCGCGGCCGGCACGCGGCTTGGTCCCGCCGAACTCGCCGCGCTCGCAGGGGCAGGCGTCACCGCTCCGCTTGTCACCCGCCGTCCGCGCTGCGTGCATGTCGTAACCGGCGACGAACTCGTCGCCCCGGACCAAGTCCCGGCTGGCGCGCAGATTCGCGACAGCAATTCCGCGCTGATTGCCGCCCTGCTGGCCCGACACGGCGCCGACCTCGTGGGCCACGTCCATGTACGCGACAACCTGGCGGACGCCCACGCCGCCGTTGCCGCGCTGCCCACCCATGACGTCCTTCTGATTTCGGGTGGAGCCAGTGTCGGCGATCACGACTTTGCCCGGCCGCTGTTGTCGACCCTGGGCTTTACGCTGCATTTCCAGCAGGTGAATCTTCGCCCAGGCAAGCCGCTGGTGTTCGCCAGCCAAAACGACCGCCTCGCCTTCGCCCTGCCGGGCAACCCCGTATCACATTGGGTCACATTCCATCTCTTTGTCGCGCCGCTGCTGGAAAAATTCGCCACCGGGCTCGATGCCATCCCGAAACAACTCCGGGGCCGGCTCGCTGCCGGCGGCGCCCTGCCCCCCCGTGATGCTCGCCAAACCATCTGGCCCGCCCGCGCCGCCATCGTGGACGGACAACCTGAACTGACGCTGCTGACCCTCGCCAGTTCCGGCGATGGCAGCGGACTGGTCGGGTCCAACGCCCTGGTCCCACTGCCCGCAAACGGTCTCGACCCGGCGCAGCCCGTCGAATTCATTGCCTGTGATTGACCACCACGAAATACACCGAACACACGAAATTGGTGTCGGTTCAAAATCCTTGGCTCTCGGCTTCCTTTCGTGTCATTCGTGTGTTTCGTGGTGACAATTGATTCATGGACTCCCCCCAAGATTTTTCCCACCTCGATCCCGCCGGTGCCGCCCGCATGGTGGATGTCGGCGCCAAGCCGGACCAGCAACGCCAGGCCGTGGCTGAGGGTCGCCTCACCTGTGCGCCCAAGACCATTGAGCTGCTCCGCGCCCGGGCCCTGCCCAAGGGTGACGTCCTCACGGTCGCCAAGATCGCCGGCATCCAGGCGGCCAAGTTCACCGCCCAGCTGATCCCCCTCTGCCACCCGCTCGCCCTCAGCCACGTGGACCTTGAATTCACCGTGGAGCAAGACGGTGTCACTATCCGTGCGACCACACGCCTCACCGGCAAGACCGGCGTGGAAATGGAAGCTCTCACCGCCGTGTCCATCGCCGCCCTCACGCTGTACGACATGTGCAAGGCCGTGGACAAGGGCATGAGCATCGGGGGCATCCGCGTCGTGGAAAAGACCAAGCAATGAAAGCCGCCCGCGTCACCCTCAGCGACCGCGCCGCCAACGGAATCTATGCCGACGAGAGCGGGCCCGAGATCGAGCGCGTCACGGCCAGCCATTTCACCGAGCCGCTTGATTGGATTCGCGTCGTGCTGCCCGATGACCGCGCCCAGATCGAGGCCGCCCTGATCCGGCTGGCGGATGTGGAGCAGTGTCCTCTCATCATCACGACCGGCGGCACGGGGCCGTCGGCCCGCGACGTCACGCCCGAGGCCACCCGCGCCGTGCTGGAGAAGGAATTGCCGGGGTTCGGCGAGGTGATGCGGATGCACAGCTATGAGAAAGTGAAGACCGCCATCCTGTCGCGGGCCACCGCGGGGGTCCGCGGCCGTTCGCTCATCATCAATCTACCCGGCCGACCCCGCGCCATCGGCGAGTGCCTCCCGCTCCTCGCGCCCGCCATAGCGGAAGCCATCGACCATATCGCCGGCTTTCGCCCGGGTTTGGTCCACGAGGTGTTCAAGGCGCCATGTCGGTCCTGACCCAGCCGCGCTTTGACCGGCACGAATGGGCCGGGGCCTTCGGCGACATCGGCACAGACCTGCCGCTGATCGCGGGCATATTGCTCGCCACCAAGCTCGACGCCGCCGGCGTCTTCCTCGCCTTCGGCCTCGCCCAGATCGCCTCGGGCCTGATCTACGGCCTGCCGATGCCGATACAGCCGCTCAAGGCGATGGCCGTGGTGGTCATTGCCGGTCAGGCCACGGGCGGACAATTGCAACTTGCCGGACTGATGATCGGCGGGCTCATGCTGGGGCTGGCTTACTCCGGACTGCTTGACCGACTGCAAAAGTTTATCCCCGTGCTCGTGGTGCGCGGCGTGCAGGCCGGACTGGGCATCGCACTGGCGCGCACGGCCCTGGGCCTGGCCGGGCGCGAGGGAGTCTGGGGCTGGACTGCCGCGGCGGCAGCCGTGGCTCTGCTATTATGGCTCCGACGACACCATCACCTGCCAGGCGCTTTACTTGTCGTCGGTGCGGGCGCTCTTTGGGCTGCGGTCAATCGCATCGATTGGGGGATATTGGCCCACGGTTTCGGCTGGGTGATGCCCACACCGGCCCGCCTGCCTTGGGACCAATGGCTGGCGGCGTTGACCCTGCTGGTGCTCCCACAGGTGCCGCTCTCGCTTTCCAATTCCGTCATCGCCACGCAGCGGACCGTCGCCGACCTGTTCCCCGAACGGCCGGTCAGCCTGCGCGGCATCGGGCGCAGCTACGGCCTGATCAACCTGCTGTCCCCCTGGTTCGGGGGCATCCCGATGTGCCACGGCTGCGGTGGACTCGCGGGCTACTATGCGCTCGGGGCGCGCACCGGCGGATCCGTCATCATCTATGGGACGTTCTATCTGGTTACCGGACTTTTTTTCAGCGGAGCATTTCAGGAGGCGTTGAGGGTCTTCCCCTCCCCCGTGCTGGGCGCCGTGCTGCTCGTCGAGGCTGGAGTCCTGCTCCTGTTGCTGCGCGAGGTCCCGCGCACGCCGCTCGCGCTGGGATTGGCGGCCGGGGTCGCGCTCATTTGCGTTTTCGCCCCGCAAGGCTACCTCACCGGCATGCTCGTGGGTTGCGCTCTTTTCTATTCTCTGCGTCGCTGGCTGCCAGACCACACCCGCACTGCGGGCTGACCCATGCCTCTCGACCAATATAACCGCGACATCGATTACCTGCGCATCTCGCTCACCGACGCGTGCAATCTCCGTTGCGTCTATTGCATGCCGGAGCACATGACGTTCCGGCCGCGGGACGAACTGCTGAGCGACGAGGAACTGCGGAGGCTCATCACGCTCTTTGGCTCGCTCGGATTCAGGAAAATCCGCTTCACCGGCGGCGAGCCCACCCTGCGCCCCAGCCTGGTCGACCTGGTGCGGCATGCCGTCGGCACGCCTGGCATCAGCGCGGTCGGACTCACCACCAACGGCGTGCTGCTCGACCAGCTGGCGCAGCCGTTGCGCGACGCCGGCCTCCAAACCGTCAACATCTCCATCGACAGCCTGGATGAGGACAAATTCCGCCAGTTGACCCGGTGGGGCAACCTGCGGGATGTCCGCGCCGGCCTCGCCGCATCCGCCCGCGCCGGACTCAGGGTCAAGCTCAACGCGGTCATCTGCCGCGGCGTCAACGACGGACCCGACGTCATCGAACTCGCCCGCCTCACTCTGACCAACCCCTGGCAGGTGCGCTTCATCGAGCAGATGCCCTTTGGCAACAACTCCGCGTTCCAGACCAAGGGCATGGTCACGGAGGCGGAACTGCTTGCCTTGCTGGAGAAATCATTCGGCCCGCTGGAACTGGTCAATGGCGGCAAGCTCGATGGCGAGGCCCGCCTGTATCGCCTACCGGGTGGACAGGGCGCGCTGGGTTTCATCAGCCCGGTGTCACAACCCTTCTGTGCCGCCTGCAACCGGATGCGCCTGACCGCCGACGGCGTGCTGCGCCTCTGCCTGCTCCGGGACAACGAAATCAATTTGCTCAATCTGCTCCGCGGCGGCGAAAATGACGAGGCCATCGCCACCTGCATTCGCGGCGCCGTGCACGAGAAACCGTGGGGGCACGGACTGGCCCAGCATCTCATTCCCGCCGCCCGCGGCATGTCCCAGATCGGCGGGTGAGCCAGATTCTGGAACCACTAATCCACACTAATAGTCACTAATGGATGCAGATGAATGAGACCGAGCTTATTCATCTAATACATGGCCAGCACGAAACACACCAACTACACGAAAGGGATCCAATCTGAGGCCCTGCCCGGCAATCATCGCTCCAAGTACAACCATCAATGCTGACAATAGATTTTCGTATATTTCGTGGTGAAAATCAGCCTGCATTGCTCCGGATTAGTGAGGTCTTAGTGGCTATTAGTGGTTAACCCTCCGATGCATTCTGCTCGCCAGATTCACGTCCGCTTCTTCGCCATCCTGCGCGAGCAGGCCGGGTGTTCCGTCTTGGCGATCGAAACCTCGGCCGTCGATGCCCTCGCCCTCTACGCCGAACTGCAAGTGCGCTTCCCCAACCTGAAATTTCCGGCCGGGCTGTTGCGCGTTTCGATCAACGAGCGCTATGCGGAACTGACGACCCCGCTGTCCACCGGCGACCGGGTGGTCTTCATTCCGCCCGTGGCCGGAGGATGACAAACCAAACCATGGTGGCACAGAGCAAACCAGAGAGGACACACCGAGATCACCGAGTGAACTAATCCTGCCACTCCTTCTGCCTCCGTGCTCATCTCTGTGCCCTCTGTGACAAAATTTTTCCGTGAACTAGCATGTTTGAACTGACCGATCAGCCGATTGACTCCGCCGCCCTGCAGGCTCGCCTGGCGCGGCCTGAGGCGGGGGCGCTGACCCTCTTCGAGGGCCGGGTCCGCAACCACCACCTGGGCCAACCGGTCACGAAGCTGGAATATGAGGCCTTTGACGCCATGGCCCGACAGGAGGGCGAGGCGATCGTGCACGAAACCGAGCAGATGTATCCCGGGGTCCTGGTGCTATGTGTGCACCGCACCGGGACCCTGTCCATCGGCGAGGTCGCCGTGTGGATTGGCGTCGCCTCCGCTCACCGGCAGGCGGGCTTCGCGGCCTGCCGGCACATGATTGAAGAACTGAAGCTGCGGCTACCCATCTGGAAAAAAGAGCATCACCCCGGTGGCGCAACGGAATGGGTCAACTGCTCGGCAGAGGCCATCGCTCAAACCCACTCCGACGAAGCTCATATCCGCCAGGTCGCCCTGCCGGAAGTTGGTGCCGCCGGACAGGCCAGGCTCGCGGCGGCCCGCGTGCTGGTGGTCGGAGTCGGGGGACTGGGTTGTCCCGCCACGCTCTACCTCGCCGGAGCCGGCATCGGCCAGCTCACGCTGGTGGATAGCGGCAAGGTGGAACGATCCAACCTGCACCGGCAGGTTCTTTTCACCGCCGCCGAGATCGGCGCCCCCAAGGCCTTGGCCGCCGCGGCGCGCCTCCGATTGCACAGCCCCGCGGCCAGGATGGTGGCCCAGAATTGTGAGCTGACCCCGCTGAATGTCCGTTCCCTGGTCGCGGGCCACAGCGTCGTGCTCGATTGCTCGGACAATCACGTCACGCGCTTTCTGCTGCACGACGCCTGCCTCGCACTCGGTGTTCCCCTGGTGTCGGCGGCCGTGCACCGTTTCGAGGGAACCCTGGATGTTTTTCGTCGTGGGACCGGAGGTTGCCTGCACTGCCTCTGGCTCGGGCGCAGACCCGCCGAACTGGACACGACCGGCAACTGCGCCGGCGGACCGGTCTTCGGCCCTGCCGTTGGCGTACTCGGCGTGATGCAAGCGGCCGAGGTCATCAAGCTGCTGCTCGGGCGGGAAGGCGACGCCGTGCACCAAACCCGTTTGGTCAACCTGCTGGATGGGATCCAACTCAACATTGAGCGCCTAGCCCGGCCCGATTGCCCGGTGTGCTCACGGCTTGACCAACTGCGGACGGTCAAGTCCAACCCGATCGCCGACCCCGCCCTGTTTCTCGATCCAGCCGCCGTCGCGGCGCTCGGCCAAGGTGCGCGGACGGTCTATCTCACCGAACCGGGCGAAGCCGTTCCAGCAGGTAAAACGAGTATCCCCGCACTGGATCTCGCACGGCTCCGTGAACTCACCATCACCGCTCCGCTCGTGTTGACCTGCCGCCATGGCGTTCGCAGCGCCGCCCTCGCGCGCCTCCTTCGGACCGAAGGGATGAAGCAAGTTTTCGCTCTGATCGCAGACTGAACCAAGACATTTATGGCCACAAAGAGGCGCAAGAAATCCGGTGGGAGTGTGGCGTTCAAGGCGCCTATTGGCGCGCGGAAGACGTGATCGGCATGCCCATATTATTTTCGTGCCTTTTTGTGGCCATCCCACCGAACTTTTCATCTGACCCATGCCCGAAATCGCACGCATCCTCGCCGCCCTGACCACCACGGCCGGACAACCGGCCGCACTGGCCACGCTGGTGCAGGTCGAGGGCTCATCGTACCGTCGACCCGGTGCGCGCCTGCTGCTCCTGCCGAATGGCACGCGCACCGGCTCGATCAGCGGCGGTTGCCTCGAGGAGGATGTGATGGAGCGCGCCCGTCGCGTCCTGGGCTCCGGCCGGGCGGAACTCGCGGTCTATGATACGACCACGGAAAACGACCTGGTCTGGGGCGTCGGTCTCGGCTGCCAGGGCGTCGTGCGGATTTTCATCGAGCGGATTCCGCCAATCCGGCCGGATTGGGTGAGCGTCCTGGAGACCAATCAACGCGCCCGTCGCGACACCATCCTGCGGGTGGACTACCACGGCATGACTTCCAACGGCACGCACCTCGCGAGTGCCGGCGAAGCAAGCGAGCAGACATTTTGCGAAACGATTGCCGCGCCGCCGGCGTTGGTCATCTGCGGGGCGGGTGATGATGCTCAACCGCTGGCCCGAATGGCCAAGGAGACCGGCTGGCATGTGACGGTGGCGGATACCCGAACGGCCTATGCCACATCGGCAAGATTCCCTGCTGCCGACGCCATCTTGGCCGCGCCGGTCGAGCAGATTTGCGCCCGTCTGCCCGTGGATTCCCGCATGTTTGCCGTCGTGATGACCCACCGCTATGCCGACGACCGGCAGTTCCTTCATGCCCTGCTGCAGCGCGACATCGCGTATCTGGGGCAACTGGGCCCGCGCAAGCGCACCGATCGCCTGCTGGCGGATTTGCCCGCCGGCATCACACCCCCCACGGCCTTCCAATTATCCAAACTCAGCGCGCCGGTCGGACTGGATTTGGGCGGAAATACGCCGGAGACCGTTGCCCTTTCGATTCTCGCCGAGATGCAGTCTCGACTGACTGGTCACTTGGCGGTCCCCCTGCGTGACCGAACGGGCCCGATTCATGACTGAGCCCATCCGCTGCGGACTGATCCTGTTGGCGGCGGGCGCATCCCGTCGCATGGGCCGGCCGAAACAATTGCTGCCGCTGGGGGGACAACCGCTGTTGCGACATGTGGTGACGGCCTTGCTCAGCGCCCCGGTCAACCCCTTCGTGGTCGTGCTCGGGTCTCAGGCGGCAGAGATCGCCCCCGTTCTGGCCGGCATGCCGGTGGAAATCGTGGTCAATCCCGAGTGGACCGAAGGTCTGGGTTCATCCCTGCGCACGGGAGTCATCGCCCTCGAGCGGCTCGCGCCGCAACTGGACGGATTGATTGTCGCCCTCGCCGATCAACCGGGCCTGACCGCCGCGCACCTGGCGGCGCTGCTCCACCGTCACCGGGACACCGGGCGCAGCATCGTGGCGTCGTCCGTGGCGGACCGGGCGATGCCGCCGGCCTTTTTCTCCGCCAGATGGTTCCCCCGCTTGAGCACCCTGACCGGCGACCAGGGCGCACGCGCCTTGCTGATGGCCCAGGCGGCCGAAGTCGCCCATGTCCCGCTCGCCGACGGCACGGACCTCGACACCCCGGAGGATTACCAGCGGTTCACCGACCAGCGCCCGCCCTGATCAAGGCCGCGGCAGCGCGTAGAATATCCAGCCGTAGCCCTCGCGCAACGCCGTCTCGGTCATCTGCCACGCTTCGGCCTTGGGGACGAAATCGATCGCGGAAAGTGTCCGGGTCCGATCACTGCGAAAATCGACCGGGAAAGGAATGAAATTCACGCCGGCCTTGCGAAACAGCAGCACCGAGCGCGGCATGTGCCAGCCGGTCGTGACCAGAATGATTCGCCGCCAGCCCTGCTCCTTCATCAATCCCGCAATCGCGGCCGCTTCGGTGGCCGTGTTGTCAATCAGTCGCGTGACCAAAATCTTCCCGGGTGGAACGCCCCGCGCAATGGCGAGGCGCTGCAGCTCCACGCCCTCCGTGGTCTC
>SESH01083257.1_pt1 | contig 14960 bp, 11 predicted proteins | sample 3171561 | NCBI WGS metagenome assembly SESH01 (sample SAMN10866947, study PRJNA518727) | freshwater metagenome | biome: subpolar coniferous forest; feature: holomictic lake; material: water; isolation source: holomictic Lake 442 2011 16.5 m and 2014 13 m | place: Canada: near Kenora, Ontario
TACAGATCAGACTCTCACAGAACCTCTTGTGCTGCCTCCTCAGATCGTGACCCCGCCTGTTTCCGAACCGCTAGATCCAGCCGTCGAAACGGAGATTACGGACTTGTCAGAGGACGATTCCGACTTTGATTTCTCCGAAGCTCTGGGTGAAGCGGATATTTCGTTTGACGGTGAGGCGCCCGCGGGCCGTGAACCGATTCCTGTTAAAGAAGAGGGAGAAGCCTCCGCTGGAAAGGATGAAGCCACGCCCGCGAAGGACGATGGAAAAGGGGCTAACTGGCGCGATGTCCCGCTCCAGGGTCTCATCGGGAACGAAGACGCCAAGAAATTCCTGACGGAGGTGCGTGTAATCGAAGGCGCGGTCTATGTGATCGACGGCGCTAATGTGATGTCTCTTTTAGGGATGGGGGACTCGATGCGGGTGTTTTATAAGAAGCGGAAAGGCAGCACGGCCGGTTTGCAGGCTACGACGAAGAAGCCGCAGGCTACAGACAACGGACTGCTGACCGAACCAAAAACACACCTCGTAGGTAATAGCTCTTCGGTGTTGGCAAAAGAAACTCCGCTGATGGACAAAGCGTTATCCAATGTGTTGGAAAAAGTGATTGCAGAACCTGATGTAGCGCCGGCACCGGCGGCTCGCGTTCTTAAATCCGCGACTCCGATCGTGATGCAGGAGGCGAGTGATGGGACTCACTATGGCACTTTGAAAAATCCCGGGAAGAATGTCTTTGTGAAGAGCCGCGGCGGGGACTGGAAGTCAGCAAAAGACGGGATGGTTATTTTGCCGGGGGATGAAGTCAAAACAGCGGAGACTGAATCTTCCGTGGAAGTTCTCATAGATGGCGGAAAGATCGGTCACGTCGAAATCAAAGAAGGCAGCTTGTTCCGCATCCAGAAGGCGTTGACCGATGTTTCGACGGGCGATAAGACGACGATCCTTGATCTCGCGATTGGGAAGATCCTGGTGAAGGTGGACGCCTTGAAAGGTCATTCCAAGTTTGAGGTCAAAACCCCGACCGCGCTCACCGGGGTTCGAGGCACGGTCTTTGAAGTAACGGTGAAAGAAAAGGCTTAAGGTGTGTCTTAGGTGAAATGGAAAAGTTATTTCTGATTTTTTTATTCACATAAATAAGTCAATAAGCATGATTTTCATTGATCAATATTGATAGTTGAAGTGCATGGCTCAACTTCATAGGGGCATGTAATCAGCATAGTTATTAATGCGCTTTTCAAAGGATTGACTAGTTGCAACTCGTTGGTTACATTTGAGTTAGAGCGAAAATACTAAGTAAAAAAAGAGACTTTAAAAATGAAAAATCAAATGGGTCGAAAAATAGTAATCTTAGTGTTCGTAGCTTTTTTTGTGATTACGCAATGTATTCCATGCGGATTCTCTGCTAACCAGAAAATTCTTGCGGCGGCAAATGCGAACGCTATTCCCACAAAAAAAGTTTCTACGGCCCCGGCGCTCCCCGCAAAAACTCCCCAGCTTCCTGCCAAAGGGGGGAATAGGCTGAACGCAACAACGGATTTTATATCTCAGGGGACAACGCTCTCGGCCCCTACTGCGGTCAAGAACGCTCCGACCAAGCCGGCCGTCAGCATACCGACCACCAAGGCTTTTTTAACGGGAGGACCTGGCGATATGCGCCCTGTGGATTCCGCAACTTTAAAACCAGGGATTTCCGCTCCATCGAAGCAAACTAGTTCCCCCAAAGCGGATCCGGCGGCGGCCGCCCTTGAGACGAAAGCCGCTACTCAAACAGTCATTGCTTTAGCTGATACCACGAAAGTGATCAATGATGCGCAAACCGCATTGACGGTCACCAATCCTCAACAAAAAAAGGAAAATCTCCAACAGGTCAAGGAAGAAGTCAAGACCTTGGAGACATTCGTCAGGCTTCAGGTGGCTCCTAAGACCATCCGCTATGGACAGGATCCTTTGGCCGTGGGTTCTCTTTCTCTGCCGCCCGGACATTCGCCGAGCTCTGCTCCCGCGCCTGTTGTGATTTTAATACACGGCGGTGGATTTACCGGCGGTTCGCGGGAAAGCATGAATGAACAGGCCGCATATCTTACAAAGAACGGTTACGCGGTTTTGAATATTGATTATAAACTTAATGATATTAATGGCGCGCTAAAGGATACTCTTGCCGCGATCCAGTGGGTCAGTGACAATTCCGGGGCATACAATTTGGACGCCAACAACATCAGTGTCGCCGGTTTTTCGGCGGGGGCCACTCTTGCGACAATGGTGGCGACCCAACACCCCGAAAAGGTCAATTGTGCCGTTGCTTTTAGTCCCGGTGTCGATCGTTCTCCTGCCACTGCGCCAGGGACTAGTCCGGAAATTGCCAAGGTTTCGCTGACTTATACAGGCCCCAATGCGATCGACATTATTTCGTCAAATACCGCACCTACCCTGATCTTTACCGGGGGTGATTATGACTATCCTGGTTTTGGGGGGCCGGCAGTGGCGTTCGGACAAAAACTCGATCAAAATGGCGTTGACGGCGGGACGGTTGTTATTAATCCACCTAACTCTTCCAGCTATCAAGGCGGATATATTCATGGGCAAGCTATGACCTCGGCTACAATATGGCCTGTGACTGCTCCGCAGGCATTGAGTTTTCTTGATTCGCATCAGAGATAACAATTTCAATAAAACACTTCATGTGAGGAACTTCCACAGTGGGAGGGCTCGCCCCAGTTTTGCCTTCCGCGACGCGATATCCAAAAATAGCCGCAATGGAAAAGGCTTAAAGCCGTTGCCCGCTTTTATAGACAAATCCTGCTCCCTCGGTTATCATGCCCCTAGCATTGAGCTCCCATTTATTTGAAGAGTTCACAGTGCTGTACCGTTAACCCGTAAGGGTTAATAAAAAACGGTGCCAAGCGTTCAGCGAACCTTCCGGAGGTCCTTTAAAACAGCTCCATATGGATGAAAAAGACCGTCTTCTTTTGACCTATCTCCAGAACGGGCTTCCGCTGATCCCGCGACCCTTCGATGTCCTGGCTGCGAAATCCCGGGCGGACAACGCAGATCTTTTGGTTCGTATTCAGCGCCTTAAAAAGGAAGGAACTTTTGGCGGGATTAAGGCCATCCTGGAGCCGCGAGCGTTCCATTATCAAAGCGCCTGGGTCGCAATGCGTCTTGGAGAGAAACATCAGGTTTCTCCCGAAGACGTGCCGAAGGAACAACAGTCGGTGCGTCTTGGAGAGAAACATCAGGTTTTTCCTGAAGACGTGCCGAATGAACAACAATCGGCGCGGAGGGGAGAGAGTTCTGACGCCCGTTTGGAAGTGCTTTGGCAGCATCCGGGAGTGATCTATGGTTGCGAGCGTGAACACGAATTTAATCTCTGGTTTTTTATCGCGGTCCCGGCGGGGTATGATCTGGAAGTGCATGTCCGGTGCCTGGCAAAGCTTTCTGGGGCCCAGCGGTTCTTGTTCTTGCCTGTGTGTAAGGTGTTCAAGGGAAACGATCTTTTGAGCTCTTTGGATGCGGAAATATTTCCGGCCATGAGCGAGTGTTTTGAAAAGCGGCAAACGGTGGGATCTTCGAATTTAATGGAGCGGCTAGGCCGGGAATGTCGAACCCCAGCGGAAACCGTGCTGAAAGATTGGTTTTTAGCGGAAGAGGTTGAGATGATCCGGCAGTTGCAGGAGCCGTTTCCGCTGACAGACGAGCCTTACCGGAAGATTGCTGTGGATCTTGGGATCACGGAAGCTCAGGCGCTGGAGCGGATCAAGTCTCTTATTCAAAAAGGATGCCTAAAGAGAATCGGGAGTTTTTCTAAACCTTCCGGGGTTGTTTCGGCGGCTAAAACTTTGGTGGTGTGGCAGATCCCGGAAGAAAAGCTCGAGCGGATCGGACCCGAGATCGCGAAAATGGCGGAAGTGCTTTGCGCGGATGGGCGGCCGGCTTTTTCAGAGTTTCCGTATTCGCTTTATACGATGGTGCGAGCCGGCACTTCAGAAGAGATTGAGGCCCTGGTGCGGCGCATTCAGGAACATATTGGGAAGTGGCCGCATCGGGTGCTTGTGACGACCCGAGAGCTTAAAAAAAAGAAGATGAATTATTTCCCCAAAGAGCTGGATGCGTGGTGGCACGAAAACCGCCATGCGGTTGAAACGGCATTTCATGAAAACAGTATGTAGTAAGTAGTATGGGGTATGTAGTTGCCACTTACGACCGACTACGTACCACCTACGATTTAAATTATTTTGAAAGGAATAGATGTCATTCCGAGATAGTTGGATAGCCAAGCGAGAAAAAGATGCAAACCGTTCCCAGATGCACTATGCCCGCCAGGGGATCGTGACGGAAGAGATGAACTACGTGGCGGCTGAGGAAAGGCTTGCGCCGGAATTCATTCGAGGCGAGGTTGCGGCCGGCCGGCTTGTGATCTGCGCGAATGTGAACCACCGCGATCTCCGGCCCATGGGGATCGGGATCGGCGTTCGCTGCAAGATTAACGCGAATCTCGGCAATTCCGCGCTAGGCTCAGACGTTCAAGCGGAAGTCGATAAAGTGAAGCTTGCGGTCAAGTTTGGAGCGGATACCGTGATGGACCTTTCGACGGGAAAGCAGCTGGATGAAACGCGCGAAGCGATCATCCGCGCGACCGCGGTCCCCGTGGGGACTGTGCCGATCTATGAGGCGCTTGAGCGGGTGAACGGGAAGCCGGAAGCGCTCACACCGGAGATCATGTTCGAGGTGATCGAACATCAGGCCCGACAGGGGGTGGATTTCATGACGATCCATGCCGGCGTGTTGCTGGAACATTTGCCTCTGATCGAGAGCCGGGTGACGGGCGTGGTGAGTCGAGGCGGCGCGATCCTCGCGCGTTGGTGCCAGGCCCATCAAAAACAGAATTTTCTTTATACCGAATATGACCGCCTGCTTGAGATCTGTAAAAAATATGATGTGACGATCAGTCTTGGGGACGGGATGCGGCCGGGATGCCTCGCGGATGCAAGCGACGCGGCCCAGTTCGCGGAGCTCGATGCTCTCGGGGTTTTGACCCTGCGGGCCTGGGAACAGGATGTTCAGGTAATGGTGGAAGGTCCGGGGCACGTGCCGATGGATCAGATCCCCATGAATATCGAACGCCAGATCAAGGTGTGCCACGGCGCGCCTTTCTATGTGTTGGGTCCGCTCGTAACGGATATTGCGCCGGGTTATGACCACATTACTTCGGCTATTGGCGCAGCGATCGCTGCGCAGGCGGGGGCGGCCATGCTTTGCTACGTGACGCCGTGTGAACATTTGCGGTTGCCAAATCTTGAGGATGTGAAACAGGGCGTGATCGCCTATAAGATCGCAGCTCATGCGGCGGATATCGCACGGCACCGGCCAGGAGCGCGCGAGCGTGACGATGAGCTCGCGAGAGCCAGGTTTGCTTTTGATTGGGAAAAGCAATACGCTCTATGCCTCGATCCGGAGCATGCGAAAAAAACACATGATGAGGCATTGCCGGAAGGTGAGGCGCGGCACGCGGAATATTGTTCCATGTGCGGGGAAGGGTTTTGCGCCATGAATCTTTCTCAATGCTTGACCGAGGCTGGCAAAAAAAAACAGGCTCTAAAGAAAAAAATGACAAAAGCGTAGTTTTAATTTTGTCATCCCCGAACGTTTTTATCGGGGATCCATTTCTGGGTTCCCGCTTCCGCGGGAATGACATGAAATGCAAGGCGAATGCAAAAAAATGAAAAAACAAAATACAATCTCTAGAAAAAAAACACGCGCGGTCAAGGTTGGGAACCTGATCTTAGGCGACGGCCAGCCGATCCGTATCCAGTCCATGACCAAAGTCCCGACGCGGAATGTGCAAGCCACGCTTGAGCAGATCGACCGTCTTGTCGAGTCCGGCTGCGAGATCGTGCGTGTTGCCTGTCCAGGGGAAGAAGATGTAAAAGCTCTCGGGAAGATCAAGGCGAAGATCAAGATCCCGCTCGTGGCGGATATTCATTTCAATTACCGTTTTGCTTTGATGGCGATCGACGAAGGCGTGGACAAATTGCGTCTGAACCCCGGCAATATTGGCGATAAAGACCGCGTGGCCGAGGTAGTGGAAAAGGCCAAGCGGCATCATATTCCGATCAGGATCGGCGTGAACTCGGGGTCGCTTGAAAAAGATCTGATGGAAAAATATGGTCCTACGCCGGCGGCTCTGGTCGAAAGTGCGCGTCGGCATGTGGAGATTCTGGAAGAGTTGGATTTTCATGACACGGTGATCTCGCTTAAAGCGACTGACGTACCGACCATGATCGAGGCGTATCGTCTGGCGAGCCAGAAGTTCCATTATCCTTTGCATCTGGGGGTTACCGAGGCCGGGACGCTCATCCGAGGTAGTGTCTATAACGCGATCGGGGTCGGGACGCTTCTCCAGGAAGGCATTGGGGACACGATCCGAGTGTCGCTGACGGCGGATCCGGTCGAGGAAGTGAAAGTCGCCAAGATGATCCTCGAATCTCTGGATCTCCGCCAAGGCGTGCGGGTGATCTCCTGTCCGACTTGCGGGCGAACCGAGATCGACACAGCCAAGCTTGCTCAGGAAGTGGAAGCTCGCGCGATGAAGCTCAAAGGCTCTCTGACCATCGCTGTCATGGGATGCGCGGTGAACGGCCCGGGCGAAGCGCAGGGGGCAGATTTTGCGATCACAGGCGGTCAGAAAAAGGGCATGATCTATGTCGCGGGAAAACAGGAGCGCGTGGTCGACGAAGCGCATCTTGTGGATGAACTCTTTAAAGAAATCCATAAGCGCAACGCGCAACGCACAACGCTCGACGTTTAACCTTTTTTCATGGACGAACGGCCAGATCCTTTTCAAGCGATCCATCAAAAAATCCAAAAGGGCCGGAGGCTTTCTTTCGAAGACGGAGTCGAGCTTTTCAGAAGCACAGATATCCTCGCGATCGGACAGATGGCGAATCAAGTCCGCGAGCGAATGCACGGACGGCGTGCTTTTTATGCCGTGAACCTTCATCTTAATCCCACGAACATTTGCGCTACCCGCTGCGAGTTCTGCGCTTTTTCCCGTGATGCTAATGCTCCGGATGCTTATGCGCTGACGCTTGATGAAATTGAACACAAAGTCCGGGAGGCGGTCGATCGTTTTCAGATCCATGAAGTTCATGTTGTGGGCGGTCATAATCCCGCATTAGGCTTTGATTATTATCTGGAGATGCTGCGAAGAATCCGTGAAATCAAAAAGGACGAGGGCCATTTCTCGAGCGCAACGCGCAACGCGCAACGCGCAACGACAAAGCTTAAAACAAGCTCGTTGAACGTTGAGCGTAGTACGTTGCGCGAAAAAATGGCAGTGCCATTTTTTATTAAGGCATTCAGTGCCCCTGAGATCGATTTTATAGCCAAGGGCTCCGGGCTTTCCTGGGCCGAAGTCCTGCGCAGCTTAAAAGAAGCCGGGTTGGATGGGATGCCGGGGGGGGGTGCGGAAATATTTGATCCTAAAGTAAGAGCCAAAATTTGTCCTAAAAAAATATCGGGGGAGGCGTGGCTTGAAATCCACCGAACCGCGCACAAACTTGGTCTTAAGACCAACGCGACTATGCTCTATGGGCACATCGAGACGGATGCGGAACGCGTGGCCCATCTTCTCAAATTGCGCGAGCTCCAGGATGAGACGCAAGGGTTTAGCGCCTTCGTGCCGCTTGCCTACCATCCCGACAATAACGCACTCCGGGGGGGCGGTGAGACTAGCGGGTTTTTAGACTTGAAAGTGCTTTCCATTTCGCGACTTCTTCTGGATAATGTCCCTCATATCAAGGCTCACGGGTCGGCGACGGATCTAAAGTTCGTTCAAGTCGCGCTTTCATTTGGCGCCGATGATATGGGTGGGACGAATCTTCAGGAGAAGGTGATGCGTGAAGCGGGGGGGTATGCTCCCGAAGGGTTAAGTTCTGAGGACCTTATCCGATGTATCATAGACGCGGGATTTGAGCCTTGTTGCGTGGACAGTTCTTACTTGCCCCGTTAGAGATGGATGGGGCGATGCTCGGCTAAGTTGAAATCCGATATGTACGAAATGACTTTGGGACTTTTTTTCTAAGACGGAAGCGCTTCTAGTGCTTCCTATCTCTAATGGGGTGAACATGTCAGACAAAGTGATCTTAACGCAGCAGGGCTACGACAAGCTTTATGAAGATCTGAATTTTCTCAAAACCAAGAAACGTCGTGAAGTTGCGGACCAGCTTGAAAAAGCTCGGGCGCATGGCGACTTGAGCGAAAATGCCGATTGGGAGACCGCCAAAGAGACCAAGCATCAATTGGAGATCCGTATCGGCCAGCTTGAGTCTCGTCTCGGGAACGCGCGCATCCTTGAAAAGGGGGATATCGCTCAGGATAAGGCTTACCTGAGCGCCAAAGTCAAAGTGAAGAATCTCGACAGCGGAGACTTTTTTGATTACACGCTTGTGTCTCAGGATGAGGCGAATTTCGATGAGGGGAAGATCTCGGTGACCTCGCCGATCGGGCGAGGTATACTAGGTAAGTCTTTGAACGAAGAAATTGCTATCCAAGTTCCGGCAGGAAAGATCAAACTCAAAATCATGGAGATCCAATATGAATAATCTTCTCTCTTTTTGGCTCGCACCGATCACGGCCCTTTTCAACCCTTGTGTTTATCGTGACGCTATAAAAGGCTCCTCTTGGAGGGGGGTGCTTTATGGCCTTTATCTTGCTCTGATCGGCGGCGTCTTGACCCTGGTTTTGATGCTTTCGCTGGTAGCGCCCACCGCGGATGAGTTTGCGGCTTGGACCCAGAAGAATATGCCAGTCGTGATCTGGACGCCTGAGGGACTCTCTTTGGAGAATGGCCAGACAACCGCTCTTTTAGTGCATCCCAAGTTCGGTCCGGTCGTTGCTTTCGACATGACCAAAACATCCGTCAGTGAGACGGATATGGCAAAGGTTTATTTCCTCGTTACTTCAACTAAGATTTTCATTAAACGAGGGCCGGGAGAAATTGAAGGCCGTGATATAACCAAGGCGGGAATTCAGACAACGAAACAGTTACCGCCCAAGATCCGGATCACCGGGGAGGTCGTGGGGAGTCTTTTCAAAGTCGTCAAAAACGCTGCATTTATGGTGGTCCCTCTTGCGATTACGGTCATCTCTTTCTTTCTCATCCTGATTTCGAATCTTTTCTATTCGCTTATTGGGCTTTTGCTCAATCTGATGAGAAAACAAAAACTCCGTTACGGAGCTATTTTTTCTCTCACGTGCTTCGCCACGACCGTGGCATTCACCGTGACATGGCTTCAGATCATGACCCCTATCCGGAAGCTGCCGTTGCCATTCGGGTGGATGATTCTGGCCACTTTGGTTTATATGTTCGTGGCGTTCAAAATAACAGATGTTGATAGCGATAAAACCAAAGCCACAACCAAAGCTTAAAAGCAAGGCGCGCTTCAAAATTAAAGGGGACAGGCTGCTTTACTCCGCAGGGGCACTTTAGGGTGGGGTAAAGTAGCCTGTCCCCGTTTTTTTTACAGGCAGGATTCGCTGGAAAGGGAAGCGGGGAGCTTTTTCTCGCGTCTTGTTTCGAAATAGGAAATAAGAGAGCCGCTTCCTACGATCAAAAAAATGCCGCACGCCGCGAGCCAGCTGACAGCATTCCCCCATAGCAGCCATCCATACGCGAATGAAAGCACCGGATGAAGGTATGAGAATGGCGTGACCAGGTAGGCAGGGGCACGTCTCAAAGCGGTCGTCATCCAGACCTGTCCGAAGAATGAAAAAACCACGACGCCGGCGATCAATCCCCAGGACCCTAGGTCCGGCCACTTCCATCCTTTCAGGAAAAAAAGCGAACCCACCGTTGAGATCAGCGTGAAATAAAAGATCACGGTGTAGGGCGACTCCCGGTTCCGGATTGTGCGGATTGACAGATAGGCGAAGGCGGCAAAGACCGAGGATAGCAGCGCGAGCCACACCGCCGGGCTCCAGGCTGTTCCGGAGCGGGTATTCAGCAGGACCACCCCCGAAAAAGACAAAAGTATCAAAAAACAAAGTGAAAGACTCGGTCGTTCCTTGAGGAAGAAGATCGAGAAGATCACGGTGAAGATCGGAGCCGTGTAGTTGAGCATGATCGCAAATCCGAGCTCAAGCTTGGCAATCGTGTAAAAATGGAGGATCAGGGCTCCGAAGCCGCAGAGGCCACGGGCCGTCAATTTGAATCGTTCTTCACCCCAGAGCGGAACCTTTTTGTGCCAGATCATGGGGAGCACGATCAGAAGTCCAAAAAAACTCCGAAAGAAAACAATCTGGAACGGTGAGAGGGAAGTGCTAGCGTATTTGACGCAAAGCGCCATGATGGAAAAACAAACAGCGCTTTGGGACATCAACTGAATGCCGGAGAGATAGAGTTTGGAGCGTTTCATCGTGACAGACGGCAGGCCCAATCCTTATCAATTTCAACAAAGCGGAAATTGGGGCAGCCCTGACTACCATCGGGCAAAAGAAAATAAAAGTCAGGGCAGACCCAAGACTTGAGACTGTAGGCTCTTAAAAACGTCAATAGTTCGTGCTGGTGATTTTTTGCTGTCCGTAGTCTGTAGTCTTCAGTCTGTAGTCTCATGGTTTGAGAATTATTTTCCCGAAGTTTTCGCGGGCGAGCATGCGATTCAGGGCCTGGCGTGCTTCCCGTAATGGAAATACTTGGTCGATCACAGGTCGCAAACGACCGTCCTGAATGCGCCGGACGATGCGCTGAAGCTCCGGGATGCCGCCCATGTAAGAGCCCATGACAGAGATCTGATGTGTGTAAAGATAACGGAGATCAAAGCTGACGGTGCGTCCGGCCGTGGCGCCGCAGGTAACGATCCGGCCTTTTTTCTTGAGGCATAGCACGCTTTGGGTGAAGGTGTTGCCCCCGATATGTTCAAAAAGGACGTCGACGCCCTCGCTTTGGGTCAGACGCATGACTTCGGTCCGAAAATCTTTCAGTTTGTAATTGATGACGAAATCCGCACCGAGGGCTTTGGCGCGCTTGACCTTATCTTCACTTCCTACCGTGGTGATCACCCGGGCCCCCAGGAGTTTTGCAATCTGGATCGCCGCGCTGCCGATCCCGCTTCCGCCGGCCTGAACGAGTACGGTTTCTTTTTTCTGCAGTGCGGCCCTCGTTACGAGAATGTGCCATGCTGTCAGGAAAACGAGCGGTACCGCGGCCCAAGATTCCGCGCCGAGATTTCCGATAACCGGGAGGATATTTCGCGCGGGAACTTTGACGTATTCCGCGAACCCGCCATGGTTCTGGAATCCGACGATCTCATACTTAGCGCAAAGGCTGTCCCACCCGGATTTGCAGTAGTCGCATTTGCCGCAGGAAATGCCGGGCGCGACGATCACGGGTTTATGAAGCGGGATGCCGTGAGCTTTTTTACCTTTTTCAACGACCTCGCCTGCGATATCGCAACCGAGAATATGCGGCATACTGACCTTGACGCCGGGCATGCCAGCGAGCACCCAAAGATCCAAATGGTTCAGTGCGCAGGCCTTCACTTTGACCAGGACATCTTTTTTCCCAATCTCCGGGATCGGGACATAGGTCTCTTCGAGTTCCGCCGTCGTGCCGTGCTTTTTAAAAACAATAGCTTTCATCTTTGCCATAAGAAATTCTCCCTGGAGGCGAAGTATACTGGAAATGAAGGTGGAGAACAATGCAGATAGTCCCAATACTTATCAATTTCCGCATAGCGGAAATTGGGGCAATCCCGACTCCTGTTCGAAAAATAAAATAATAGGCGGGATGACATTTTGCCTGAGTCCGGCAGTCTGTATGTAGTATATTGTTGTTCATGAACCCCGTTAGAGATAAAAAACGCTTTAAAGGCGCTTCGGCGAAATAGTTAAAAATGTTTATGACGAGCATTCCATTATTAACCCAGAAAACCGAAATAGGAATTCAATGATCTCTAACGGGGTGAAAGAAACCTTGGCTGCAAAAAAGAAGCGTTTGCGAGCGATCTTTCGCCGTTTGCTTAAAGCTTATCCGGACAGTCGGTGTGCCCTTCATTATTCTACGCCGTGGGAGCTTTTGGTGGCGACGGTTCTCTCCGCCCAATGCACGGATAAGCTCGTGAACCAAGTGACCCCGGCCCTTTTCAAGAAATATCCAAGCGTACGTGCTTTCGCAGGCGCGGATCCTGAGGCGGTCGAGAAAGCGGTTCATAGTACTGGCTTTTACAGGAATAAGACCCGGAATATCCTTGGTGCCGCGAGCGCGGTTCTTGAAACCTTCGGTGGAAAAGTCCCTGCGCTCATGGAAGATCTTATCACCCTTCCGGGAGTGGGTCGGAAGACGGCAAATGTCATATTGGGGAATGCCTTTGGCGTTCCTGGAATCTCCGTCGATACCCATATGATCCGTATCAATCGCTTGCTGGGGCTGACGCATCATGTCGATCCGGTGAAAATCGAATTCGATCTTATGGAGCTAGTGCCCCAAAAGGATTGGACGCTCTATTCGCATCTCATCATCTATCATGGCCGCGTGCGTTGTTTTGCCCGGCGGCCGGATTGCGGGCGTTGTGAGATCCGGGAATCATGTCCTTCGGCGGGAAAAACCATGCTGAAAAGACCAGGGAAATAGTCCCAATACCTATCAATTCCAACGAAGTTGAAATTGGGGCAATCCTTGACAACCATTTTATGAACTGAAATCTAAGACAAGGATAGTCCCAGTTCTTATCAGTTTCCGCATAGCGGAAATTGGGGCAACCTTTGTCGACCCTTTAAGAAAGCAAAGTCAGACAAGGATAGACTTAAAGTTTACGGTCAGGGATTCCGAAACCTTATAGTACGGTTGTCTATTTATAACGGTACAATCTCAATGCTTATCAATTTTCGCGTAGCGGAAATTGGGGCTGCCCAAGCCGGTCTTTATGGAAATGAATAATAGGCATGGACTGTCCTGCGAACTCGTAAAATTAATAGTAACGCAGTATAGAAGCGCTTTGAACAGGACCTGAGAAGAGAACTATGATTCCTTTAAAGAATCCACCGGCCGGACTTGTGCAGACCCCGGACAGTTTTTTTAGGCGTAAACAGCGCCAGGTAGCTTTTTATCTCAGCACGACCTTCCGCCTACATCTGATCCACTTCAGCTGCTGTCTTATGATCATTGTTTTCCACATGCTTATGATGACTACGCCTCTCATGGAACGCTTCGAGAACGTTTTTATCGACCTTTTTTTTCGGGAGAGAACTCCGGTCGCCATGCACCCGGCGATCGTTCATATCGATATGGCGGAGGACAGTCTTCAGGTGTTTGGGCGGTGGCCGTGGCCAAGGTACAATCATGCTGCCTTAGTGCATATCCTCCATGAATGGGGCGCTAAGGAGATCGTTTTCGACGTGATCTTTAGTGAGTCCAGCACCACCTTTGACGATGAGGCCTTGAGTCAGGCTATTGAGGAGGCCGGGAATGTGTACTTGCCGGTGATGTTGGAGTCTCTGGGCGGGAAGAATACCTGGATCCATGCGATGCCCGAATTTGAACGTTTTGCAAAAGGGATCGGGCATGTGAATATTTTCCCGGATCGGGATGGCACGATCCGTCGGGTGATGCCGCTGCTTTCCTACGGAGGAGAGACCTATTCTTATCTCGGCGCCAAAGTGGCGTTCGACTACCTTGGCAAAGACATATCGAAGGGTAAGTTGAATATGCCTACGGACCAGGAGGGAAGGATCTTTATCAATTGGGCAGGGAAATGGAAGGATTCTTTCCTGCACTATTCTTTTTTGGATGTGATCAAAAGTTATGCTGCTATCCGTGAAGGAAAGACACCCGTTATCACGCCGGACAAGATTAAGGGCAAAATCTGCGTGATCGGTCTTACGGCCCTTGGGCTTACGGATATCAAGGCGAACCCGATGGAGGAGACTTATCCGGCGGTCGGGGTTCAGACCAATATCATGAACAGCATCCTTATGAAACAGTACACTCGGCCCGTTGCTCTGCGGTGGAACAGGGTCGTGCTTTTGGTGATCGGACTCTTGCTTTCTTTTTTCTTTCTTTTTTCGCGACAAGTCCTTTCTCTTGTGGTCGGGTTGGGGTTCGGATTTTTATGGGTTCTTTTTGCTTTCTGGCTTTTTGTCGACCGGGGGATCTGGGTTTTCGTGGTTAATCCGATCCTTATGATCTTCTCACTTTTCGTGTTTTCAGCGGTTTTTTCGATCACGATCGGGAAGCGCGAACAAGCGCGCCTTTTTACTTTGGCGACGCGAGATGGCTTGACCGGACTTTATGTTATCCGTCATTTCCGGACCTTGCTTAACGATGCGGTCATAGAAGCTCATAAGAAGCAGCAACCGCTTTCTATTATTCTTTTGGATCTGGACTACTTCAAGAAGATCAACGATAAGTACGGCCATGTCGCCGGAGACGTTGCGCTTAAGTATGTTGCCGAGAACCTCCGGCTCATGACCAGGACGGAAGAGGGGGGCGAGATGACGGCTGTGGGACGTTACGGGGGTGAAGAGTTTATCGTGATGTTCAAGAAATGCCATTTGATCGACGCGGCCTTTAATCATGCGGAAAAGATCCGGCGGCAGCTCGAGCAGAATTCTTTTAGTTATGAAGGCGTGAAGATCTCACTGACAGTGAGTATTGGAGCGGCGACTTTGAGACCCGGAGAGACGGTTCCCGATCTGATGGTTCTTCGTTCGGACGAGGCTCTTTATCGAGCGAAGACAGAAGGACGCAACCGGGTTTGTGTTGAAAAAGACGCTGGCGAAGAAGTCCCCCCGAGGAAGGAAGAAAAGGGAGCCTGATGCTAAAGAAGATATTGGTCGTGGATGATGAGCCTGTCGTGGTGACTCTCCTTAAGAGTCGTATCGAATCGCGCGGGTTCAAAGTTGAGATTGCGACGGAGGGTGCCAGCGCTATTGAGAAAGCGAAGGAATGGCGTCCCGATCTCATCTTGTT
>SESH01027676.1_pt1 | contig 14951 bp, 8 predicted proteins | sample 3171561 | NCBI WGS metagenome assembly SESH01 (sample SAMN10866947, study PRJNA518727) | freshwater metagenome | biome: subpolar coniferous forest; feature: holomictic lake; material: water; isolation source: holomictic Lake 442 2011 16.5 m and 2014 13 m | place: Canada: near Kenora, Ontario
ATCAGCGGGAAGGGAGAGGTGAACCGCAAAACCGCAGAACCGCAGAGTTTTGATTTTTGATGGGGGTGGCGGCACCTCCGCGCGAGGAGCAGAGGAAGGACGGGTGTTCCCGCCTCCGCCCTCCACAATGCGTGATCGAGAAACACGTGAAGATGCGACCGGGAGGGCGGAGCGCCGCGACGTGTGGGGCGAGGCGCAAGCCAGGCTCGCTCCCGGCTACGGCGCCGGCAGGCTCCAGCACCCGACGGCGCCGCGCAGGCCGTCAACGACCTTGGCCATGCGTGCGTAGTCCAGGCGGTCCCAGGTGTCGCCCGGTTGGTGATAGTCGGGATTGCGGTATTGCGAGGTGTCGGTCACCATCACGGCGGGGAACCCGAAGGCCCAGTAGTTGCGGTGGTCGGAGAGGTCCACGCCGGGGATGGCGTGCGGCAGGCTGGCGGACCAGACCGGGAGGTCCGTGGCGCGCTTCATGCCGCGCTTGGCCTTGCGGATCAGGCCGCGGTGCGCTAGGTCGCCGATGATGCTGATGTAGTTCCCGCGTGCCGGGTAGATGGCGTAGAGCAGCGGCATGGGATAGGCCTGGCTCAGAAACCGGTCGTCAAACCGCCCGATCATCTCGACCGAGATCATGCCTTTGACTGTGATGCCGCTGCGTTTGAGCATTTTCGCATGCTGGTAACTCCCCATGCCGCAGGATGCGAAGAACGGGGGCTCTTCTGTGCAGTAGGCCACGAGCGTCACGGGCGCGCGTGGCGGCGCTCCGCGGCCGAGCAGGCGCGCCAACTCCAGGAGGCCGGCCACACCGCTGGCATTGTCGTCCGCCCCCGGCAGGTGGCTCCAGGCATCGTAGTGCGCCCCGATCACCACGCAGGCGCCGGCGGCCGGGCCGAACTGGCCGATGACGTTCTCAAACTGCTGCTCCCCCGCCGCGTAGCGCTGGGTTGAGACCTGTGCGCCGGCGGCTGCCAACTGTGCGCCTATGTACGCGGCGCAGCGCCCCAGGTTGGCGGCGTCACTGCTTGAGCGCGGAACGAGCGTCTCAGCAAGCATGCGCACGTGCGCCTGCAGCCTTGCCGGATCTGCTGCGGGGGTGGAGGGGCCGCGCCGCACCCAGACCGGCTGGGTCACCCAGATGCCAAAGATGGCCAAGACCAGCACCACGGCGCACAGCACACGCAGCGCGCCGCGCAGGAAGCGCCGTGGCCTGCGCGAAGGGGCGGCCGGCAGAGCCGGGGTGATGCGGTTCAGGCGGATCTGTAGCACGCACCGATCTTGTAGCAACCCGGAAGGCCTGTCAACCCATTCAGCGGGCGCAACTCCGAGTTGACGGGGTTAGCTATCCACGGTTGCTAAGTGAACAGGTGGCCCGGGCGCTCCGCGCACGGGCTGCCACTGGCCTCGCGCATATCCGGCATCTGCCCGCGCGCGGAGCGCCCGGGCCACCGGGTTCGGCGGCCATGCGTGCCGAAGATCCACGGCTCAGCAACAGAGCGTCACCCTGATTTGAGCCACCATTCAGCAAGACCGCTGCGTCTCCGCAACCCGCGAACAGCGGGTTGCCAACTAGGAACCTGTCGGCAGAGGGTTCCGGACCGATCCGAAGCCCAATTCCGACAGGTTCCTAGGATTACTGCCCCTCCCGCATGACCACCTCGCAGGGCGACACGTGCCAGATGTCGCGGGCGTATTCGGCGATCGTGCGGTCGGAGGAGAACCGCCCGGCGCGCGCCACGTTGATCAGCGCCTTGCGGTCCCACGCGCGCGGCTGGCGGTACAGCGTTTCCACCTGGTCCTGCGCCGCGATGTAGGCCGGCAGATCGGCCAGCAGCATGTAGTAGTCGCCGTGGTCCAGCAGGGCCTTGACGATGGGGTCGAACAGGCCGGGGTTGAGCAGGCAGAAGACATTCTGCTGGATCATGTCGATCGCGCGGCGCACCACCGGGTTCTTCCGGTAGATGGCGCGCGAATCGTAGGTCAGGCGCCGGGCCGACACCTCGTCGGCCTTCATGCCGAAGATGAAGCAGTTCTCCGGGCCGACCTCCTCAAGGATCTCGACGTTGGCGCCGTCCAGCGTGCCCAGGGTCAGGGCCCCGTTGAGCATCAGCTTCATGTTGCCGGTGCCCGAGGCCTCGGTGCCGGCCAGCGAAATCTGCTCGCTGACGTTGGCCGCCGGAATGATCCGCTCCGCCAGCGACACCCGGTAGTCCGGCAGGAACACCACCTGGAGCTTGTCCCGGGTGAGCGGGTGGCTGTTGACCACTTCGCCGATGCCATGGATGAGGCGGATGATCAGCTTGGCCATGCCGTAGCCCGGCGCCGCCTTGGCCGCAAAGATGAACACGCGCGGCCAGGAATCGAGCCCCGGCTTTTCGATCAGCCGCTGGAAGCGGGAGATGATGTAGAGCGCCAGCAGCAGCTGCCGCTTGTACTCGTGCAGGCGCTTCACCTGCACGTCGAAGATCGCGTCCGGCGCCGCGGCGACCCCGGTCTGCGACCGGATGTATTCCGAGAGCGCGCGCTTGTTCGTCTGCTTCACCTCGCGAAACCGGCGCAGGAAGCTCTCGTCGTCGGCAAACTTCTCCAGGTCGCGCAGGCGGTCGAGGCGGGTGATCCAACCGTTCCCGATGGCCTGGGTGATGAGCGCCGCCAGCCCCGGGTTGGCTTTCAGCAGCCAGCGCCGCTGCGTGATGCCGTTGGTCTTGTTGCTGAAGCGATCGGGGGTCATCTCGTAGAAGTCCTTGAACAGGGTCTTCCGGAGGATGTCCGTGTGAAGCTGCGCCACGCCGTTGACCGCGGACGACCCGACAATCGCCAGGTTGGCCATGCGCACGAACCGCTCGCCCTCCTCGTCGATCAGGCTCATGCGGCGCAGCCGCTCGATGTCGCCGGGGTAGCTGGCGGAGACGTGCTGCAGGTGGCGGCCGTTGATCTCGTAGATGATCTGCAGGTGGCGCGGCAGCACGCGCTCCATCAGCGGCACGCTCCAGCGCTCCAGCGCCTCCGGCAGGATCGTGTGGTTGGTGTACCCCATGCAGGCGCAGGTGATCCGCCACGCCTCGTCCCAGTCCATCCGCTCCCGGTCGACCAGCAGGCGCATCAGCTCGGGGATGGCCAGCGCGGGGTGCGTCTCGTTCAGCTGCACGGCGACCTTGTCCGGCAAGGCCGACCATGGATTCCCCTCGGCGCGGAAGCGCCGCAGGATGTCCTGGATCGTGCAGGAGACAAAGAAGTACTGCTGCCGGAGGCGGAGCTCCTTGCCTTCCAGGACGTTGTCGTTCGGGTAGAGCACCTTGGTCAGGTTCTCCGCGAGCACCTTGTTCTCCACCGCCGCGACATACGACCCGCGGTTGAAGTCGTCAAAGTCGAATTCGTCCGTGGCCTGGGCCGACCAGAGCCGCAGCGTGTTGACGACCTCCCCGCCGTAGCCGACAATCGGCAGGTCGTACGGGACACCCAGCACCGGCTTGGCGTCCAGCCAGCGCCATTCGGTCCGGCCATCGATCTGCACGGCCTCCATCCGCCCCTCGAACAGGACGGTCTGCGTGTGTTCCGGCCGCACGATCTCCCACGGGTAGCCGTTCTTTAGCCAGTGGTCCGGTTCCTCCACCTGGGCTCCGCCGACGATCTTCTGCTTGAAGATGCCGTAGTTGTAGCGCAGGCCGTACCCCACGGCCGGCAGCTTCAGCGTGGACATGGAATCGAGGAAGCAGGCGGCCAGGCGCCCCAGGCCGCCATTGCCGAGGCCGGCGTCGGTCTCATGATCGCGCAGGTCGTTCCAGTCCAGGCCGGCATCCGCCATGGCCTGGCGGCACATCTCCTCCATCTGGAGGTTGATGACATTGTTGCCCAGCAGCCGACCGATCAGGAATTCGAGCGACAGGTAGTAGACCCGCTTGACGTTCCGGCCGTAGTGGGTCTGCCGTGTCGCCGACCAGCGCTCAATCAGCCGGTCGCGCACCGACCAGGCCAGCGCCATGTAGCGGTCGAGGTCCGTGGCGTTGAAGCGGTCCTTCGCCAGCGTGTAGCGCAGATGCCAGCTGAAGTCCTCGTACAAAGACTCCGCCGTCATTTCCACGCGACGCTTGGCTTTTTTGCGAGCCTCCATGCGATTCTCCCCAGGAGACTGTCGGACGCAGGCCGCGGATTGGTCCAGGGCCCTCTGACGACAGTCGCCTAGTTGAGCAACCCGCTGCCCGCGGGTTGCGAAAACTCAATTACAGACAGAAAAATTGTTCCGGCTGCTAGTGTGCCACAAGCAGGCGCCGCGGTCACGCGCCAAGGTGCCCCGGCGCGCCGCCAGATGGTGGCAGAGCCGTCCCGGCTCTGCTCTCCGGGTAGCAGCGGCGAGACGCCGCTGCCACTTTTACAGCTTGGGCTGCGCCCTCACGGGCCCGGCACAGCGGCCGGTGCGTTGGTGGCCGCCGCGGCACGGCAGGCATCCCGCAGGCGGCGGCTCCCGTCGTTGGTGGGGTCGAGCGCCAGCGCGCGGTCAAACGACCGTGCGGCGCAGCAGAAATCGTCCAGGTCGCGGAGCGCCACGCCGCGCAAATGATGCAGCTCCGCATTATCGGGTATCGCCGCCTCCGCCCAGGTTAGCCACGGCAGGGCTTCGCGCGGCCGTTTCTCGACCATGCGGATCGTGGCCAGCAGCTTGCCCAGTTCCCGGACCGGAATAATGTCCGGCCGCAGCCGGATGGCGGCGCGGGCGGCCTCTTCCGCGCCTTCAAAATCACCGTAGTAGGAAAAGAGCGCCTTGGCGGTGGCCACGCGCGGATACGGCTCCCGGGGATAATCATCTGCCATCGCGTGAAAGAAGCTGAGCGTGTTGAAACAGGTGGCCGAAGAGGTCAGCGTGTAGGTGGCAAACAGCGCCAGGTACAGCCCCGCCGCGGCGGCCAGCAGCCGGCGGGCACGGGCGTGCTTGCGGTCGCCGGCGAACGGCTCCTGGCAAACGCGCTGCCACAGCGCGAAAGCCCCGGACACCAGCAGCAGCACGCCAGGCGCCACGGCAAAATAGCGCTGGTCATAGCTGCGCAGAACGGTGCTCACGAGCATGAGGTTGAGCAGGCCGGCGCCAAACCAGGCGATTGCCATCGCCACCAGCCACTGGCCGCGCCGCAGCGCGAGCCACAGCGCGGCGGCAAAAGCCGCAGCGACCGCCACGATGCCGATCCGGAACAGCCCGGATGCCGTGGTGTATTCCCAGTGGAGAAATACCGCCGGCCGCGGGATCAGCAGGTCACGCACCGCATACCACGCGCTGGCAAGGGCAACCCCGGAACCATCGCCGAACAGGCGCAGCACGGCCGCCCCGGCGGGCGAAGGGGCCACGTCGGCCGATGCCCGCAGCCAGGCCGCGGCGCCCAGCCCGGCAGCCAGCCCCAGCACGTGGCTGACCGTGGCCGGCAGGCGCGCCGGACGGAAACAGGCCGCTGCCAGCGCGGTGCCACCGAGCACCGCCATCAGGACAAATCCGGTTTCCTTCGAGATGGCGGCGGCAAAGGCCAGCGCGCCGAGCCACGCCGCCTGCAGCACGGCATCCCTCCGCGTGGCCGCCTCACGCAGCAGCAGCGAAATCGCCAGCACCGCCCCGAGTTCAATGAGCAGGTCCGGCAGCGACATCACAAAGGAGACGACTTCCGTGCGGGCCGGGTGCACGGCGTACAGCAGGCCGACCATCATCGCAAACCATGGCCCGGCAGCAGCGGCGTGGCGCCGGCACAACCGCACGAGGCAGACGGTGGTCAATGCAAAAATCGCCAGGCTGAGGGCGTGGTAGGCCATGGGCGAAGGTCCGGCAACCCGGTAGAAAAGCGCCACCAGAAACATGAAGCCTGGCCGGTAATAGCCGGTGGCGTGGCGCGAGCCGAACTCCAGTCCGTAGTCATTCTGAAACAGGGCCACCAGAAACCCGGGCTCGCCGATGTGCGGATGCCGGGCAATGAGCGAAATGTCATCCCAGACAAAGTCGCACCCGAGCGCCGGCAGATGCGCCACGATTGCCGCCAGCACAGGCAGCAGCCACACCCAGTACCCGGGTTGACGGAGAAAGCCAGACGCGCCTGCGTGCCCGGGTTGCGCCCCGGCCACCCCGGCCCCCTTGCCATGTGCAATCATGCGCTTGCTTTCCCTTTCTTCCGGCTACGCCCGCCGGGCGGCCAAGGCGCGATCCACATCCGGCACGGCAGCCAGCAGTTCACGGGTGTACGGGTGCGCCGGGCGCTCGAGGACATCCGCCACCGCCCCCTGCTCCACGATCACGCCATTGTGCAGCACGCAGACCCGGTCACAGACCGTCCGCACCACGGCCAGATCGTGCGAGACCAGCAGCAGGGCCAGCCCCAGCCGCTGCTGCAGTTCGCGCAACAGGTTCAGCACGCGCGCCTGCACCGAGACATCCAGCGCCGAAACCGGTTCGTCCGCCACCAGCACGCGCGGCTTCAGCGCCAGGCAGCGCGCCAGGCTCACGCGCTGACACTGCCCGCCGCTGAGCTCCCGCGGATAAGCGGACGCCGCCTCCGGCGGCAGGCCGACCTGATCGAGGACTTGCCGCACGGCATCGGCTGGCGTGTGATCCGCCGCCAGCCGATGCACGTGCAGCAATTCCTCCAGCATGGCCGCCACAGTCATGCGCGGGTTGAGCGAGCCGATGGCGTCCTGGAAAACCATCTGCACCTGGCGGCAGTATTGCTCGCGCCCGGCCTGACTGCGCCGGTCCACGTCCGCGCCGTCGAAGAGGATCCGGCCGCTGCGCGGCTTCACCAGGCCGACGATCGCCTTGGCCAGCGTGGATTTGCCGCATCCGCTTTCGCCCACGATGCCGAGCGACTCGCCCGCGGCAACCTGCAGCGAAACAGACTTCAGCGCCTCCACCGGCCGACCGCCGGGACGCGGATAGTGCACCACGAGGTTATGGATTTCGAGGAGGGGCATGTTATAGGTGTCGGGTGTCGAGTGTCGGCCAACATACACGTTTTTGCGTGTATGCTGGCGTCTCCAAGTGGAAGGACACAGAGGTCACAGAGAAAGAAAGAGAACACCGAGAGAAATTCATGCTGCAGCCGGTTTGCGGGCCGCAGCCAGGCATTTCTCTGTGGTCTCTGTTGTTCTCTGTGCTCTCGGTGTCCATGACGTGTTCATTCGTTGGGTTGCCGGTCATTTTGCAGCCTGCTTCGCCAGCCAGCAGCGCGTCTGCCGTCCCGCTGCCGCTTCCGCCATCGGCGGCGGAAGGGAGCAGGCATCCATGCGGCGCGCGCAGCGCGGCGCAAAGCCGCACCCCGCGGGCCAGCGGTCGGGGGACGGCACCGTGCCGGGAATGCCAACCAGCGGACGATCCCGGGGAGCGTCCAGCCGCGGCACGGCCGCCAGCAACCCAAGCGTGTACGGGTGCCGCGGTGTGCGCAGAACGTCCGCCACAGGGCCGCACTCCACCACCTGCCCCGCATACATCACGGCCACGCGGTCCGCGCGGCCTGCCACAAGCCCGAGGTTGTGCGTGACCAGCAGCACCGACATGCCGGTCTCGCGCGCCAGTTCGTCGACCAGGTCCAGCACCTGCCGCTGGGTGGTCACATCCAGCGCCGTGGTCGGCTCGTCGGCGATCAGCAGCCGCGGCCGGCAGGCCAGCGCCATGGCCACCATGGCGCGCTGCTGCATGCCGCCGCTCAGGGCGCACGGATAGGCGCACACGGCGCGCTCCGGATCCGGAAGCCCCACGCGCGTCAGCAGCCGCACAGCTTCGGAAATCCGCGCCTGCCGCGGCCCGGCCAGGCATTCCGCAATCTGGTCGCCGATGCGCATCACAGGGTTGAGCGAGCCCGCCGGATCCTGAAAAACATACGCGATCCCGTCACGCCCGCGCAGCGCACGCAGATCCTCCGGATCCAAGGCCAGCATGTTGCGGCCACAAAAGCGGACACTCCCGGTGCGCTCGGCACGATCCGTGGGCGCGAGAGCCGTAAGCGCCAGGCAGGTCATGCTCTTGCCGCAACCGCTCTCCCCGACCAGCGCCAGGCGCTCCCCGGCCGCAAGCTCCAGCGACACGCCGCGAACCGGCAGCGTCTCGATCCCGTCACGCCGGAACCGGACACACAGCTCTTCCACTTGCAGCAGATGCTCCATCAGTGATCGCAGAATGACAAAGCCGTCGCGCCATGTCAACTAGCAGCCTGTCGGATTTAGGTTTTGCGCCTGCACACGATTCGTGCCGACCAGGCTGCTAGTTTTAGTCTGTGGCTTTTTCTCGTGCCCACACACAGGAATTCCCGACTCTTTTTGATCAAAAGAAGCCGATTTGTCTTGACATAACATGTTGCGCTGTAATATATTAAGCGACATAAGCTCACGCTTTGTTTTGGTGGATAGAGACACGCCGATGCTACTTCCTCCCAGTCTTCAGGACTGGCTTCCGGATCGAAGCACGGCACGCAACGCGCCTGGCGGAGAAGCAACGGGATTACGAGGCCAAACTGGACGAGCGCAAATTACGGCGGGACCGCGGCGAATGCGTTGGCCGACACGGGGTATTTCAGTGCGGAGGCCGTTGCCACCGTGGAAAGCAACGGTGGCCCGACGACGTATGTGGCCGTTGAAAAGACTGGGCATCATCGTACGATTGCAGATCTGCTGGCGGTTCCAGAACCGGAGACACCGGCCACTGGGCCGATCGACCGGGATGCCATGCGCCGACGATTGCGCACCGCAGTCGGGCGGACGGCCTACAATTTTCGCCGCCTCGCGCGCCTGATTCCCGCGGCGACAACACGTTGCCATGGCGACTTCGCCCTTCAACCCGCGTAGAAACCAACAAACCAGGTGTTCTTAGTTTTCCGACGCGCCGAAACCCGTCAACAGACGTCATGATTGTCTTCTGGACTCACATTTTGAGCAGCTCTATCGCCCGTAAGCGGGCTTCCCCAAACTAGCAGCTTAGTCGGCACAAAGTTTGTGTTGGCACAGCGCTAAATCCGACAAGCTGCTAGGAACCTGTCGGCAGAAGGTGCCGGATCGATCCAAAGCCTAAATCCGACAAGTTCCTAGGGTGTGATCCGCACGCGGAAGAAGCTGGTGCCGGCGTCAAACGGCACAACCGCGGTCATCACGCCATCCGTGCCGTCGAGATCAGCCAGTCCGGGAACCGGCATCCAGACGCCAGCCGCAAGCTGAGTCGAGCATTCGACCGTGTAATGGTTCCCGGTGATCGCGGGCCAGCGAAGGGTCAGCCCGGATGCCGGGGGCGCCTCGTCGCGCATAACCGTAAAGGGCTGCGAGGCCGCGAACAGCGACGTGCCTGTCAGTTCCTCGTCGGCGTTCAAGATGCCGTCCCCGTCGGCGTCATCCGTCGGGTTGAGGACCAGCACGCGGACGGTCACAGGTGCGCTGGTGTTGCCGGCCAGGTCTGTGGCCACGACGCGGAAGGTGTTGGTGACGCCCCAGGCAATGGCGCACGAGCAGAACTCGCGATGCAAAAGCCAGTGCAGGAACGGATGATCGACCTCCCCCGCGGCCGCGACCCATTCGAGCCGGTTGCTGGCGGCGGACCGCGCATGGACGTCGGGGCGCGTCGCATTGTCGAACGAGTAGCTGGCAATGCCGGAAAGCGCATCCGTAAAGTTGCTCCCGGCCAGCGGCACACTGGCCGCCACGATATAGTTGCCGAAGCGGCTGTAGTTCGTCGCCACGCCGAGCGTGCCGGCAACCGGGGGCGTCGCATCCACCCAGAAGGGACCCGCCCGGTTCGTCGCCTCGTTGCCCATCCGGTCCCGCGCCTGAACGGTCAGCCACCAGTTTGTGGAATCCGCATCACAGTCGAGCGACAGGCTCGCCGGCGGTTCCGGATAGACCCGCGTGGTGCTGTTGGTCCCCTCGCCCGGCCGCGCCAGCGTCACGCGCGTATCCAGCAGCCCGATGCCAGCGCCGTCCGACGCATGCCAGGAAAACGTCAGGTGGCGCGAGTCCGACCACGTCTGCGGCTGGCGCGTGTGGAAGTGCAGCGCCGAGATGTCCGGCGGCTGGTTGTCGACCGGAAAGGGCGGCGCCAGCACGCTCGCATCGGCATAACTCGGGTCGGTCGCGCGAACGCGCAGCAGCGTGCGCATGGCAAGCTGGATGGTGTTGGATGGGTGCCGCGTGTCCCACTGCAGCGCAAAGCTGTTGGTGGCCTGGGGCCGCAGCCCGGACGGGACCGCATGCGCGATGGTGCCGGCGTTGGTGTTCAGCGTGGCCACGCCGTGGCTGAAGCTTGCACAGCTCAGGCGGGGCACCGACCAGGTGGCGCCGTCGTCGCCGGAGCAGGAAAACGTCAGGGTGCGACTCTCGCCATCCGGATCGACAAAAGCGCCCGAGACGGACACGAGGCCGCTGCCATTGGTCGCCTGCGCAGCAACCAGGGACAGCACGGGGCTGTGCCGGATATCAAAGGCCAGGTCGTACCAGGCTACCGGCGAAATGGGGTCGTTGCAGCGGAGCAGCACCGGCAGGCGAAGCCAGCGCTGGCTGAACTGCGCGGCATCCACAGCCACCTCCAGCGGCATGACGCCCCCCGGAGACACCGAGCCGGAACCCGGCGCCAGCGCCACGCCCGGCACGACATCCGGGTCGAGCGGCGCCACGCGGATATTGTCGACATACCACCCTTCGCGGTCGGTATTGTCGTCGGCGCCATAGTGAAACCGCAGAATCACCGTGGCCCCGGCAAAGGCGGAAAGGTCGAAGGACACGTCATGCCACCCGTCGCCGCTGCCGGCAAAGCAGGGCGTGCCGTCCGGCCACGGGGAGGCATACCACCCCGTGATGGCGTGCGTGTACGGACCGGGAAGCTGCATGAACGCCGCGCCGCCATTGGTCGACAGCTCCACCAGGCCGCCGTCCCAGCAGTGGGCGGCCTGGGTGGTGTCGAGCTCCGAGCTGATCCAGTAGCTGAACGCCAGCAGCGCGTGGGTGCCGATGCGAATGGGTGGCGAGGTCATGGCGGCGTGCTGGCCGCGCCCGTTGGGATAGGATGGCGACACAATGACCGCACGCAAGGAGGCCGGCGCGGAACGGCTGCGCGCGGTGCTCCAGGTCCAGGGGGTTCCGATGGCGCCCAGATTCCAGTCCAGCGTGGGCGGCGCATCCGCGTATTCCCCCAGGCCGGCAGAGGCGCGCCACGTCAGCGTGGCGGTGCCGCTGTTGGAAACCGACAGCGAATCGGCGGCCGGGCCGGGCTGGATCGCAACATAGGCGCGGGCCAGCGGCGCCCCCAGGACGATGGCGGCATACTGCAGGCGCGTGGTAAAGATCGCGCTCTGTGCGGACAATCCGTCCTGGCCGGCAGCCCAGACCCAATAGGTAATCGTATCGCCGGACGCTGCCGCGCCGGTGAGCGTTCCCGTGTACAGGTTGGTTCCGCCCGGCACGCTTGCCAGCACGCGGCTCTGCAGGACACCGTCATTGATCCGCCAGACCACCTGCGTGCCGGCCAGCGGCGAGGTGTCCTCGATCATGACGTACACCCGGTACGGCGGCGGCGCGCTCAGCACCAGGTCCAGCGGCATCACGGTGATCACGGGTGCGCGCGGACAGCTGGCGGCATCGCCCGGATCGGTCCGGGCAAGGTATTCCAACAGCATCCCGGCGCCATCGCCATCCGTGTCATCCGCCGGGCCCGGATCTGTCGTGCCGTAGTAGTACATCTCGTACCAGTCCGGAACCTGGTCGCCGTCCGCGTCCAGCGCCTCGGGCAGGTAGAGCGCCGTGGCTTCGTGCGGCTGGTCCATGCACACGCCGGCCACCCGGTTCGTGGCACGCCCGGACAGGGGCACGCGCGCATCGTCCAGGTACCACCCGGCAAAACAGTGCCCGGCAATGCGGTCGGCAGCCGTGACCGTGGCCGCCGTGGTTCCAACATCGTACCAGGCGTTGGTCTCGAGCAATCCGGGAACCGAGGCCTGCTGGTAGAACAAGTACTCGTCTGCCCAGCGCCAGGCCAGCGTGGACGGCTGGTCCATCACAAAGGCCAGCTCATTGCTGCTGCCCGAAGCCGGCACGCTTCCCGATCCCTGCCAGCCGCGGCACCGCCGCGCATGCCCGCCCTCCAGGACCTCGCGCAGATCGGCGCTGGCACAAACCGTGTTTCCGGAAGCCACCTGGGTGACGCCGTACCCCGGCGTCACCGTGCCACTCGGCTGCGGGTCGCCGGACACGGTCAGGGTGAACACGCGCGTCACGCAGAAATCGTATTCGCCCGCTGCCGGAGACCTTGCCACCAGGCCGGCACGCGAGGCGACGCGGATGAAGTAGCTGACGCTCGCGCCTTCCGGCGCGGACGGAATGAACGCCTCGTGCAGGGTTCCGGCAACCTGGGTGAACCGGGAGGTGTGGACGATCTCCGGCGCCAGGCTGGTGCGCCAGACGAGCTGCGGGGAGTCCGGGTCGTACAGGCCGGCCGGGCCGAACGTGCAGGTCACGCGGTAGGCGCTCTCGGATTCCAGCTGGTTCTGCAGCGGCGTGAACGTAATGACCGGCGGCAGGGGCGAGATGCGCGCGCCAAACGGCAGCGCAGGATCGCCAAACAGCGTCAGCTCGTAGTAGCACCAGCGCATGGCGCCGCTGTAGTCATTCACGGCGTAGCGCACGTCCTCCTTGGATCGCTGGTTGGCCTCGCCCAGGAGGGTGGAGCTGCCGCTGAGCAGCTGATCCCAGAAACGGCGGTGGTAGCGCTGCGAGGGCCCGTCCGTTGTTCCGCCCGCGCCCCACCCGTTGCGCGTGTTCATGACCAGTGCGGCCGGACCGTTGGTGGCGGTGACCAGGGTCTCGGCCAGGCATTCCGTCGCGCCGTCAAAATGGCCGGATTCGCACGCCTGTGAATAGCCGAGAAAATAGCTGGCGTTGGTCAGGCCGAGTATGGCGTTGCGATCGGTTGCGTAGCCCGTATAGAGCCTGAAGCAGTAGTTGATGTTGCCGTGGCCGAGATGATTGAATACGTGGAAGTCCTGCTGAAACCGGCGGATGATCTCCGTGTTCGCCCAGGTGTACCCCGGCGCGTCGTAGAGACAGTCGGACGTGTCAAAGCTTGCCGCATTCGGCGCATTGCCGAAGCCCACCGTGGCGTAGCCGTCGAAGGATCCGCCCGTGCGCAGCTGCTCCATGGTGGCGGTCGCGTAGTCGCTGACGCCGCCAAACCCCAGCCACTCGCCCGCGTGGCTGGTTTTGCGCAGCTGAGCCGGCGCCGCCTGTTCATAGGCGAGCGTCTTGCGCACCATGTTGGCGACTTCGTTGGTGGTGGCTACGGGAAAGCGGCCGACATAGACCTCGGCAACCAGGTCGACGTCCTGACCCTCCTCGCCGTCTCCGGCCTCGCCGTACACGCCGTTGGCATTGAAGTCGAACGTGCCGTCCAGGCAGCCGTAGTACATGTCGGAGGCGATCGAATCGGCGGCCTGCACATAGCCATACAGCAGGCGCGTGGGCACGCGCGCGGCGGTGCCGCCAAGAAGCACGTAGCGCGTGCCCCAGTTCTGGTATGCGTCGGCGATGAAGTTGCGGATGCGCGTCGGATCGTCCGTGCCGCCATCCGGCCGCGTCCCGGGGTAGTTCGCGCAGATCCAGTCAGTGGTCACATTCGTGGCGATCAGGCCGCCCCGGTTGCGCGCCGCACACAGCGCCTGGAAATTGTTCGGCGCCGGGGTCTCCAGCAGGTCGGCCGACGTGATCACCACGTAGTCGAAGCGCCCGGCGGCCGGGAGCGTGCCGCTGGTTAATGCAACAACCGGGGCCAGCGGCCGGGCAGCGGCCTTCCCGCCCTCCTTGCCTGCCGCGGCGGGAAAGGTCCAGGTCACCGCCACATCCAGGCGCCGGTTGGCCAGCAGGATCCCGCTGGCGGGCACATACTGCACCGGCGTCAGGCGCACATTCACCAGGCGCTGGCTGCCGCGGCGCTCGATGGACCAGCTCGCGAGGTCAATCATCGGATAGGGCACGTCGAGCGCATACGTCTCCGGATCCGGCACGGACGGCTCGCCGGGACCGTCGGAATAGGCTGCGGCCGCGCGTCCATGGCGGACACGCGCCGGCAGCGGCATGACCACGGTGTCCGAGGGGGTGACGCGGCACGACTGCACCTGTGCGCCATCCGGCAGCGCGACAACCACAACGCCTTCCGGCAGAACCGGCTGGCCGGCCTGCTCCCCCGGGAACGTGTTTGTCAGCGACAGCTCAACCAACCCCTCCGCCGTTGTGCGGACCTGCGGCAGGTCAAACTGCGCTGTAATGACAGCCCCGCCAGCCGAGTAATTCACGACCGCCGGTGCGGGTATGATGGCTGCCGCCAAGGCGAAAAGTGAACCGGAAAGCAGCGCCGCGCCCGCACAGACCAGACGCTGTACAACGCCATGCCGGAAATATGCACACCTAAACATAGATATATATTGTATCGCACCCGGGCCGCAGGGCGCAACCGGCGGTTCTCCGCCATGCAGACGCTACTTCATCTGCTGGAACCCGCGAATGCTGTTTTCCGCCGGGTCGTCTCCGGCGGCCCGCAACTGCGTCTTCTCCGCAATGGCGAGGGAAGTGAGGTTCGTTTGCTGATTCGCATAGGCCGCAGCGACCATCTTTTCGGTTTCCTTTTTAACCAATAGGCAAACCACCAGCCGAACACGCGCTTCTCGGATCGCTGCTCCGCCTGGCGCCCGTACCGGCCCCAGGCCCGCGGCAGGTCGCGCCCAATAAACTCATCGAGGCAGTCGTCGTACCAGTTCTCCTGCGCATCCTGGATACGCCCCTAGCCGATCAACTGCCCCTTTTGCTGGAACGTAAGAAAGTAGCCGTCATCGCCGGCAAAGGCATGCGCTTTCGGTTGTGTCATCGCACAGCCCGCCATCAAACCAGCCAGCAACGCGATAATCGCAGATCGCAGCCATGTTGTCATGAAGCACCACCCTTTTGTGCCACAACTTCAGAAGTCTTGATCT
>SESH01038576.1_pt1 | contig 14948 bp, 9 predicted proteins | sample 3171561 | NCBI WGS metagenome assembly SESH01 (sample SAMN10866947, study PRJNA518727) | freshwater metagenome | biome: subpolar coniferous forest; feature: holomictic lake; material: water; isolation source: holomictic Lake 442 2011 16.5 m and 2014 13 m | place: Canada: near Kenora, Ontario
CCTGGCCGGTCGTTGAGCAGCACCCGGTCGGGGCTGTAGCGCACCTGGGCGGCGCTTTCGGCGGCGACGCCGAGGGTGTGCAGTCGGCTGTCGGGGGGCATGGCGGTGATCAGGCCATCTTGATCGAAGAAGAGCCGCACGCAGGTGAAGGCAAAGGTGAGATCCTGGGGACTCTTCAGGGCCAGCTCGACGCCGGAGTCTCCGCTGGCGCTCACCTCGGCACCCATATCGACGAAGATCTTGCCGAGGGCGGAGGCGTCGGCGTTCAGGCGCTGGCCGCCGTCGTTCGAGATGATCACGCTGATCTGGCTGCTGGTCAGGATCGAGTCGATCAGCAGAAGTTCGTAGCGCGGCTGGTCAAAGACGATGGCGGCGGCGGGGTTCAGGCGGTCGATGCGCCGACCGGCCAGCGCCCAGCCCAGGGCGCTGATGTCGTAGGCGACGCGGCGCACTGCCGGGAAGGCAAACGAGAGACAGGCGGCGTCGCCCAGCTTACTGGCTAGGCCCGCCGAGGGCAGGCCGAAGCCTTTGAGGAAGCCGCGCAGGATGTGCATCCCCAGATCAAGGGTGACTCGCCGCGAGCGCCGCCCGGTGATATCGGTGAGCTCGGATGTTGCCGGGAGTACGCCGAGGGCTTGGGCATCGGTGAGCAGCGGCAGCAGCGATCCCCGGAAGGAGCTGTGGCCGGCCCGCTGGGCGATCACCGACAGCGGGCGGATGCGCGAGTCTGGGACGCGCACCATGTTCGCGCCGAAGAGATCGTAGATCAGCGCGACGAGCGGATCGGTCTGGCAAAGTTGCAACTGGCTCATAAGTTAGCTCCGACGAAAGCGGCGAAGAAATGGCGGCAGGTCGATTGGGTCGGTCGCTGAAAAGTCGGACGAGGGCAGGTTGAAGGCGGGCACGCTCTGGATCGCCTGGGCGACGGCGGCTGAGATCGGGCGCTCGATGGGGCCGAGTCTCCCGGTCTCGCGGGCGGCGGTCGCCGCGATTGGGCGCTCGACGTAGGCGGGCGGCCTAACCTCGGCGGGGGTGCTGGGCCGCCGTGCGGGGGTGGCGGCCGGCACGCCGTCAAAGCCCGTGGCGATCAGGGTGGCCTTGACTTTGCCGCCGGGGATCGTGGAGTCGATCATGGCCCCGAAGATGAAGTTGGCGTCGGGGTCGATCGTGTGGGAGATCAGCTCGACGGCGCGGTGAACCTCCAGGATGCCGAGGTCTTCGCCCCCGGTGATGTTGAGCAGCAGGCGGCGGGCACCGTCGATACGCCCTTCGAGGAGCGGGCACGCCATCGCCCGGCGCACGGCCTCGACGGCGCGATCTTGGCCGTCGCCTACGCCAATCCCCAGGAGCGCCGGCCCCGACTCGCCCATGATCGTGCGGATGTCGGCGAAGTCGACATTGATCATGCCGTGTTTGACGATTAGGTCGACCAGACCCTGGATGCCGTAGCGCAGCACGCTGTCGGCCAGCCCGAATGCCTGCACCACCGACGTGGTGCGCGACGCCGCCTGGATGATCCGCTCGTTCGGCACGATGATGATGGTGTCGGCGATGGTGCGTAGCTGCGCGATCCCCTGCTCGGCCACCTTCGCCCGGTGACGGCCCTCGAATTCGAAGGGGCGGGTGACCATCCCCACAGTGAGGATGCCCAGGTCGCGGGCTACCTGCGCGACCACGGGCGCGGCGCCGGTGCCGGTGCCGCCGCCCATCCCGGCGACGATGAAGACCATGTCGGCGTTCGCGAGGGCCGCGCGCAGCTCGGCCTGGCTCTCTTCTGCGGCCTTCTGGCCGACCAGGGGGTTGCCGCCGGCGCCGAGTCCGCGTGTACATGCCTCGCCAAGGCAGATCCGGGTGGCGGCCTGGGAACCCTTCAGCGCCTGCGTGTCGGTGTTCACGGTGATCAGCTCGGCACCCTTGAGTCCGCCCGCGATCAGTTGGTCAACCACGTTGCCCCCAGCGCCGCCCACGCCGACGACTTTGATCGCGATCCGCCGCACGCCATCTTCTGGCGCGGCGGTCATCGCGCTGCGTGGGCGGCGGTCATCGCCGGGTGTGCGTGCTGGGCTGGGAGGTTCTGCCGGAGACTCATCGATGTGCGGCTTGGGCCGAGACGTAATGGCACGCCGGGGATGCCGCTCGACAATGCGCGGGCGGCCTGCTCTGGTGGCCATTGGTCTTACATTGTCCTCTTGGGTGTTCGTCAAGGTGTCGCTCCCTCCTCACGATCTTGCTTGCGTGGTCGTTAGATCCCGACGGGCGTGGGGGTTGATCGAAGAATCCGGATGCGGCTTGGGTCAAGGTGGAGAGAGACGATGAGCGTGCGCAGCAGCCACGCGAGGGCCGTCCGCTGTGCGGGCACGGCGTCGGGCAGATCGCCCTCGTAGGCCAGCACCACGGCGCGCTGGCCGGCCTGCGCGGCGTGGCGAGTTGGCGCGCCCTCGTCGCGCAGGCGGGTGATGGTGCCCGCCCGATCAATGTAGTAGTGCCATCGGATCGCGGCCCCCTCGGCGGCGAGGTCTACGGCGGCGGGGCCGTCGGCGGGGTAGAGCAGCAGCAGATCGGCCTGCGGTCGCAGGTGCGGGAGGCCCATCGCGGGGTCGCCGCACAGATCGTGGATGGTCGGTCGCGAATCTTCAGCCCCCAGGAGATAGCCCGGCGTGGTCGGCAGAGTCGGGAGGGGCAGGTTGTCTGCCGCCGGGAGGTCAAGATCGCACAGCCGCCCGACGACCGCCTCGTCCGGGGTAGCACCGAGCGTGATCGCGAGTCCGCCCACCGGCGTGCCTGCGGGCAGCGGTCGGTCGTAGGGCCAGTCGGCCGTCGGCAGGCGGCAGTAGATCACATCGAGGGCAAAAGGCATCAGCAGAAGCTGCGCGTCCTCCAGATCGATCTGCTCGGCGGGGCCGAGCGGCGCGCCCAGATGCTGGTCGAGGGCGTAGCGCACGAGGGTGGCGCCTGGGTCGAACTGACGACCGGCGCGATCACGGTAGAGGCTGGTGAGCAGCAGTTGGCGCAGCTTTGCGGCCTGGGCCGCAGCGAGATCGGGCAAGCGCCGCTCCCCGGCTGCCGCCGCCGCCAGGTCGCTCAAGCGGTAGATGGTCTTCCATTTGTTGGCGGGCGAGCAGAGGCTGTCGAGGGCGAAGTGCTGGCATGCGTAGGTCGTGCCGCTGTCGCTCAGACGCTGGTTTGGGCCGATTGGGACCCCCAGATCGCCGCTATGCTGCAGGTAGTACTGGTGGAACGCCCAGGTGGGCTGGAATCCGTTGACCGGGTCGGCCGACCGAAAGAGCAGATCAAGCAGGCCATCACGCAGTGGCCCGGCCGGCGTCGTGCTCAGGCGGCGCACCTGATCGACGCCGGGCGATGCCCCATGCGGCGCACCGGCGGGGGCGAAGAGCAGGTCGCGGGTGTAGATCTCGATCAGGAAGGTGCCCTGATCCCCCAGGCGCACCGTGCGATCCTGGTCATCCTGCGCGGCACCGGCCGCGCCGCTGCTTGGCCGCCCCGATGGCGCGGCGACCGGCATGCCGAGGTGGGCGCTCTGCGCGCTGGCAAAGAAGGGCCAGCCAGCGGTGAGGGCACCCCCGGCGGCGCGGTAGGCCAGATCGAGAAGGCGGGCGCGCAACTGCGCCGAGGGCGTATTTGCGGGCACTTCGGCGTATACCTCGGCGACAAAGCGATCCCAGGGGAATCCGGCTGGGTCGCTCTTTCGCCCCGGCGCGATGTCGAGGTGGCGCACAAGCTGGCCACGCGGGACGTGATGGCGGGCCGCCAGCTCGCGGCAGAGCCAGAGCGCGGCCGCATACTGCGCCGGGGGGTAGGGGTCGCGCCCGCTGTTCAAATTCTCCAGCTCGATGCCGACCGACACGGCGTTGCAGCCGGTTACCTCGTGGCCATCGACGACCCAGCGGCTCTGGCCCGCGTGCCAGGCGATGTCAACGTCGTCGACGAGTTGGCTGATCTGGCCGGCCTTGCTGATGTAGTAGTGAACTGACACGGGCCGCTGCTCATCGCCGCCAATCCGTAGCCAGCCGAGATCCCCTGGGGAGCGGCCTGCCGTGGCGTGTAGGACGATCATCCGCACGCGGCCGGGCTTGCCGGCCTCATAGTGGCGACGGGTCATCTGGATGCGCTCGATCTGCATGAATTCCTCTCAGTCTGTGCGGTCGGATAGATCAACTCCGCTGATGCTGCCGCCCTGCGCGATCACCGCCTGGTGGCTGCCTGCGCCGCCGCGCATACGCAGGTCGCTGATCGCGCCCCCGTCGCGGGCGACGACAGATTGGCGGGCACCATCGGCCCGGCCCGGCGCGACGACCGGACGGGTCACCGGCGGGCGCAGGTAGGTCGGGCCGCCGCCACGGGCGCGTAGGTAGAGGGCGGGCACATACCACGAGACCCGGTCGGGTTCCTCGACGTAGAGGGCGCGGCGGGCGAAGGCAACCGCCTCCTCGACGCTGCGGCCCTCGGCAAGCGCCTGGTAGATGACCGCCGCCATGCGGTTTGCGGCGGCGGCACGCACGGTAAACTGCATGCCGAGGACGACCGGCACGCCAGCGGCGCAGAGGGCCGGCGCGAGGGCGGAGCGCATATCGGCGGCGAGGGTATGCGCCGAGCCGAGCATGGCGCCCTGACAGGCGTGGAGGACCACCATGCCGGCCGGGGCGAGCAGCGGGGCCAGACTCGACGCCGGCACCCAGGCCGCCGCGCCAGCGTCGTCGAGCAAAAGCGCACCCTCGCCGCCGTGGTAGCGACCGTGCCCGTAATAGTGGATCACGTCGGGCGGGTGCGCGCCAGTGGTCGCGTTAGCCAGCGACTCGCGGGTCACCGGGCCAAGCTCATCCATACGGGCCTGGCCGCGCTCGATCAGCGGTGCCCACGCGGCGGCGCGGGCCGCACGCTCGATCTGCCGCAGCTCGGCGGGGATCCCGGCCCGTGGCGAGATGGCGAGGATGCGCAGCGGGCCGGTGGTCTGGCGCGGCGGCGGGAGCGCCTCGGCCAGATCGAGACGGCGCACGCAGGCCGCTGTGGCCCCGCGCCCGAGGAGTATCGGCGTCGGCCCATCATCCCAGAGCAACTCCCAGGGCAGACCGGCCAGATCGGTGGCGGCGGGCGGAAAGCAGAGCTCCAGCGAGAGCGGGCGACCGATGGCGGCGGCGTGGTCGCGCACGGTGCCGAGCGCCTGGGCACCGGCGGGGTCGGCGGTGAGGGCGCGGTGGAGCCGTCGGCCAATGCGCCAGGGCGCATCGGCGCATACCCGGCCTGCGGCCCAGAGCCCGGCGGCACCCAGCCGCGCGCGCTCATCTGGGCTGAAGCCAAAGCTACGCTCCTGCGCCGCGTTCCAGGCGGTCGGGTAGGCGGGATCCTGGAGCGCGTCGAGCGTGCGGAGGATGAGTCCGAGGTCGTCGGGCGGGATAGGCGCAGGCATGCGGCTTTCGCGTGCCCCGAGAACGTCAGCCTCCCAGCGGAGCAAGGCACCGCCGCGAACCGGGCGGAAGATCAGGCGGAGGGAGATCGGGTCGCTTGGGCTGGTCATCGGGATCTTCCTTACTACTTGGCGGAGGTGCGGACGACCCGAAATCCCAGGTGCGCGATGCGCTGGCCGGGGTGGAGCCACGACGAGGCTCCGCAGCGCAGCTCCTCGGCCTTCGACCCGAAGGCCCCGCCCTTGATCACCGGGGTCTCGCCGGGGCTCACATCCTCACAAGGCAGCGCCGACTCGAAGCTCTCGGCCAGGCTTGCCGTCCACTCCCAGATATTGCCGGAGAGATCCTGCGCGCCGCAGGCGGCCGCGCCGCCTGGGAAGACACCGACGGGCGCGGGCGTCGCCATCCCGAGGGCGGCGAAGGCGGCGCTGGTCTCGCTAGGGGGCTGGTCGCCCCACGGGTAGCGCCGCCGGTCGGTGTGGCGGGCCGCCCGCTCCCACTCGATGGCGGTGGGTAGCCGCAGGATCTCGTCGGCAGCGAGCCATCCGCCCTGGCGACCGGCGTCGGTGAGCCACGCGCAGTAGGCGCTGGCTTCGTACCAGGAAACCCCGACGGCGGGCTGGGATGGCGACCCGAGATCCGCAGCGGTCCAGCGGATGCGCGGATCAATGAAGAGCCAGCCAGCCTCGCTCCACCAGCGCCGCTCGGCGTAGCCTCCGGCCGCGACAAAGTCGGAGAACTCGGCGCTGGTGATCGGGAATCGCCCGATCGCAAAGCTACGCCCCAGATCGATGCGGCGCAGGCTGCCGGCACGGGCGCGGCGCGCGTGACCCTCGTCGCCCCACCAAAACGGCCCAGGCGCAACTCGGCACCAGTAGGCGGCGACGCCCTGGTGGGCACCGCTGTCCGCGCCGATGCTCGGGTCGAGCCGTCGCGGGTCGCCCAGGTGCCCGAGGATCGTCCCGGCAAAGATCCGCCCTTCCAGGCTGGCGGCCGGGTCGGCGATCAGGGCGAGGAGCGCCTGAATCACCGCATCCCACGCACGCTGGGTGGCCCCGTTGCGGCCAATATCGCGGAGGCACTCGCCCGCCAGCAGGATGGCGCTGGGTGTGGGCGCGGTGAGCAGGAGCAGCAGTAGGCGCTGGGCCTCGCGCTGCGGCGCTACGGCGATCGCCAGGCGCAGCACCTCGTGCCAACGGGGGGAATTGCTGTAGCGCAGGAAGAGGCTGTCGGGGTTATCGACAGTGACCGACTCGATCAGGCCACGGGCCGCCAGATACTCCTCAAAGGTGAGGTGCAGGAAGCCGAAGCGGCGGTACCCGCGCTCCTGGAGCAGGCCGGTGTCGCGGCGCATCAGGTCGATAAAGTCCTGGGCCAGGCGGCGGGCCCGCCCGCGCGGCAGGCCGTCGGTCTGGGTGAGGGTGTCCGCAATATGTGACTCCAGGTCGTCCAGATCGACGAGTCCGCCGGGCTGGTCGCCATGGATCCAGAGGGCCACCGGGCCGAGGAGGTTGACCACAAAGCGCTCATCGAGCCGCTCGTCGCCAAGGTAGAGATCTACCGAGCGACCAGAGAGCGAGCGGGCGCGGTTCCAGGTCTCGGCCAATGCTTCGACGCAGAGGCGGTAGAGGTCAACCCGGCGGTCGGGCAGGCGCGCACCCTGGTTGTGGATGAGGGCCAGGATGGTGAGCAGGAGCGGGTTGCGGCCCAGGGCGGCCACGTTCGCGTCGACGAAGACGGCAGCGCCCAGCGAGCGGACGTGCTGCTCTACGCGGATGGCCAGCTCGGCGGAGGAGGCGTCGCGGACAAGGTCGTGGTACAGGTCGCCGCCCTCAGACCAGATCGGCTCGGCCAGCGCCTCGTAGGCCCGGCTCCAGCGAACAATAAAGTCGTTGATCTGCTGGTTGCGCAAGGGCTGGATCACCACGCTGACAAAGAGCCGTGAGTCGAGCGGCGCGTCATCGTAGCCGACGCTGCGGCTCGTGGCGATGCAGCGGTTGCCTTGGGCGTCCCACTCGTGGACGAAGGCATCGAGGCAGCGGACGATCCCTGGGCGATCCTCGCGCACCTCGTCAATGCCGTCGAGCAGCAGCAGGGCGCGGCCCATGGCGAGGGCGCGGGCGAAGAGCGGCCCGTAGTCGGGCTGGGAGAGGCCGGCGTAATACTCGCTCAGGTAGGCCAGCGGCGAGAGGTTGCCGCTCCCCGGCCTGCTGCGGGCGTCGGCGAAGGCGGCCACGGGAAAGAAGATCGGCAGCCAGGCTGCGGCCAGGCCGAGTCGCTCCTGGGCGTCGCCGCGTGCGAGGGTGGTGATCAGGTAGCGCACCAGGGTGCTCTTGCCGCTGCCGGGGTCGCCGAGGACGACCAGGAAGGGCTGCTCGCGAACGTAATCATGGAGGACGAGGGCCGGCCCGATTGGGCCGTCCGGCGTCATGCGCGTGTCGCCGCGTGATCGCGCAAAGATCGGGATGTAGATCTGGTCGAGGCTAATGCGCGCGGCCGACTGGATCTGCATGATGCCGCGAAAGTCGAGGGCACCGAAGGTCTCGATCACGAAGGCCCGGTAATGCACAAAGAGGGCCGTGAGATCGGCCACACATGACGCCGGGTGTGTATAGAGGTTGCCGTAGATGATCGTCTGCTGGACGTGGGCAATGTGGGCACCGTCAGAGGCCACAATCGCCTGGCTGGGGGCGCGTTCGACTAGCTGGTCGAGCAGTTGCTCGGCGGGGCGCGCGGCGCGAAGTAGGTCGATGCTGACCCGGTCAGCGGGGCTGGGCAGTAGCCGGAGCAGGCGCGGCTGCGTGGCAATCGCCTCGGGCAGCAGGCGACCAAAGAGCAGGCTCAGCGCCTGGGCGAGTGTGCGCCATGGCGGCAACTCCTGGTGCTGCGCGCGCGCTGCGGGCCGCAGGGTGCGGCGATAGTGATCGACCAGGGGCGCCAGGTTGGGCCGCCCTGCGAGCAGGAACTCCTCGCTCGTGATGCGCCGAAACTGCGCGGCTGTCGGCGCGGGGTCGGCCAGCATATCGAGGAGTACCTCAACCGTGTGCGGGTCGGCGACCTCCTTGCGCAGGCGGGCGGTGGCCTGGCCGACGGCGCGCGCAAAGGCGGACGCCACCGGCTGGCGCTCCAGGTCATGCAGGGCGGCGAGGCTTGCCGGGGGGAACTCGCCGTCCGCCGCAGCCATGGCGGCCAGCGAGTCACCGGTCTCGCGCAGCGATGTGATCAGGGCGGTGGCAAGGGTACTCACGCGGGTATCCGCTCCTTAGGGCTGAGATCCTCCTGTAGCAAGTAGCTCAGGAGCCGCTCAGAGTCGTCGTGGCGGGCAACGGCTTGGGCGCGATCCATGGGCAGGGTGTCGTGGAGCCGGCGCTTGGCGACAGCGGCGCTCTGGGCGCTGCTGGGGGTGTCGGCTGCGCGGAGCAACCTGAACGGATACAGCATCGGTCGCCTCCATAGGTTCAGATAGCAGAGCCACCCAGTTTGATATCGTTATCGGGCCAACTGCCGATGGTACCCTCGATCTCGGCGGTGAGCGCCTTCCAGCGCTCGGGTGTCCAGATCTCAAGGTATGTGTCCATCCCGACAATCACGGCGCGGTCGGCGATGGCGGCGTAGGCGCAGAGCCGGATGGGCAGGTGTACGACGCCATCGCCCTCGTCGCTCAACGTGTTTGCGGCGGCGAAGATCATACGGCGGAGGCGGCGCTCGGCGGCTCCGCCAATCGGCAGGGCGCTGACCCGACCGGCAAGCGCGCGCCAGGAGTCCTGCGGGAAGACCTGGATGCACGGCTCGAATCCGCGTGTGACCACGAGGCCGTCGGTGAGGAGCGCGTGGAGTTCGCTCGGGAGCTTCAGTCGACCGGAGGGATTGATCGGTTGTTCCCAGGTTCCGATAAGCATCGTGGTTCACCTCCGCTGATGGAGCGTGTGCCGTGTGAGCGGTCACTCGTTTGTTATTGGGTCGTTATTGGGTCGTTATTGGGTCGTCAACAGCCGCCAACGGAGAATACTATAACACATAGTAATTAGTCTGTCGACATCTTCACGGGGTGTTCCGGGGCGCGATTTGTGAAGAAATGTTCACCAAGTCACGCTTGCAGATATCTCTACTACGGTGTATAGTTTTACTCGTCCGCACCGCAAGGGGGCACGGAGATAGGGGCGACAGAGGGCTCCTCTCCCTTAGCCACCGGCATTAGAGCCATTTGGCGCAGGCGTTAGCTAAGGGATGAAAGGAGTTTGACTCGAACAGAGGCAGGAGGAGCGACCATACGCAGCCGCCGAAGGGATTGCGACAGGCTGATAACAACCCAACAAGAACCCCGGACGGCCAAATCTGAGCATCTTTTCACTAGACAAACACCCACGATGACGGTACAATAGTACCTGGGTGATGGAGCAAGGTAACGTATCATGGCTATGTTGACTGATTTCATCAGAGGCGACAGCAGTTCGGATCCGGAGTCGATTGCGGTACACATTCCGCTACGTGTGATGGGACTCTCCGCCGCCTACGCAGCGTTGCTTAGCGGTCTAGAGCGTCGATACCCGATCAAGCCAGATCACACATGGGCCGAGGTGGCTGGCGGTGTGGTTATCTCGCTCATGCCAATTGCGCTGGAAGCGCGGCGAAACACCAAACTGGACTGGCGCACCTATGAGACGGCGATATGGCTGAGCTTTTTTGCCTCGGGCGTCCCCATTATCCTCTGGCAGCTCGGTGAGGCGATGCTGCGCCAGCTTGAGTTACTCCGCTACACAGGGAGCCGGGAGCGAAGAAGGATAGGGTGTTATGCCGACAATACCGCGGCGCTGGCCCTTCGAGGTGGAGGAGGAGCGGGAGAGCGCGATTCAAGCGGCGAGTGAGGCAACGCAGAGCCTCCTCCAAGCCCAAAGCATTCTCGACAACGCTCGCACGAAGTTAGCCTTAAATCAGGGGCTTGCCCTTGTGCTGCTCGCCGACACGGATCGATATCTCGCCGACTCGGCAACCCGCACGGAACGCATTCGGCGTCATCTGGCGATCGCCAGGGGTAAGCCCGTTATTGGTAGGTGGCCTATGGTTGCATTACGGCAGCGCGAGGACGCAGAGGGCAGCCTTGAAATGGCGTGCACCCTGCTGGTGAAGGCCGAACAAAAACTTGAGCTTGCGCGTGACCGCATCGCTCAGAATCCGGCCCTCGTGGAGGCAATCATTGCGGATGTCTCCACCCTCCAGGCCCGCGCCCTCACCCAGCTAGAGCGCTTTGGTCGCCTGCTGACCGAGGCCGGGATCGGTCGCGAGTAGCGATACCCCTCTACGTTGTTCCCGTTTGCGCTGAATAGCCCTCACCCCCAGCCCCTCTCCCTCACGGGGAGATCTGGCTGGGGCGTGAGGGCTAAGGCATGGTTCAAAATCGGCCATTCCAGCTTGACCGTCCTGCGATGAGGCGACGAGGCGATGACGCGCTCCTATCGCCTCATCGCCTCATCGTCTCGTCGCTGAACGGTCACGTGGGTTTGAACCATGCCTAAACATCAATCGCTCAGGGCATCCTCGCTTCCGCTGGGTGGCGACAGCATCGTGCGAATCGTCGTAAGCAGGGTGCGCAGGCTGACCGGCTTGGCCAGATAGGCGTTCACCCCCGCCGCCAGGCTGCGCTCGCGGTCGCCCGGCATCGCCAGCGCGGTCAGCGCGATGATCGGCGGTGCCGCGAACGCTGGCAACGCCCGCAACTGCCGGGTTGCCGCCAGCCCGTCCATCACTGGCATCTGGATGTCCATCACGATGAGATCCGGCCGCGTCGCGATGGCCTGCATGATCGCCTCCTCGCCGGTGCGTGCGATCACGACCTCGTAGCCATGCGCTGAGAGGTACTCGCTGATCGCGCTGATCGTCGTCTCGTTATCCTCCGCCAGCAGGATGACCGCATTCTGGGCTGTCTGCTCGTGCAGATCGGACGCCGGCTCGATCCTGGTCGGCGGCGGCGGTGACGCTACTGGCGGGTGCCAGGGCAGGGTTAGCGTCACAACGCTGCCCTGCCCTGGCCCCGCGCTCTCGATCCGGACATTGCCGCCCATCAGGTTCGCTAAACGGCGCACGAGGGCCAGCCCCAGCCCCGTGCCTTCATGTTGGCGGGTCAGGCTATGGTCAATCTGCGTGAACGGCTGGAACAGCCGCCCCAGATCCTCCGCCGCGATGCCAATGCCGGTGTCCTCGACCACAAAGGTGATCTGCTCCCGCGCCGCGTTGATGGCTACCTCTAGCCGTACCTGCCCGCCCGCTGGCGTAAACTTGACCGCGTTGCCCAGCAGGTTCACCAGTATCTGCTTCAGGCGCCGCGCATCGGTGTCCATCACCGAGGTGGTATTCTGACAAACGAAGCTGACCTGAACACGCTTGCGGATCGCAACCTCGCGGACGAATAGCAGGCTCGCCTCGCAGATCACCGCGATGTGGTGGGTCTCCATGGTGATATCCAGGTGGCCAGACTCCACCTTCGCGAGGTCGAGGATGTCGTTGATCAGGGCGAGCAGGTGCTGCCCGCTCGTCTCGATGTGCTTCACCTGCCGAAGCTGACGCTCATTCAACGAGCCGCCGATCTGCTCGGTCAGCAGATCGGCGAAGGAGAGGATGCCATTCAGCGGCGTGCGCAACTCGTGGCTCATGGTGGCCAGGAACTCGTCCTTGTACCGAAGCGCACGGCTTAGCTCGGTGTTGATGTGGCTGAGCGCCTCGGCGTGGGCCTGCGCCGCCAGGTCGGCGTGCTTGCGCTGGGTGATGTCCTGAGCAGTAACAACGCCTAGCAAAAGATTGCCCTGTGCGTCGTACACCGGGGTGCCGTTAAAGGTGATCCAGCGCCCCGACTCCTGTATATACAACTCGTAACCTACGAACTGCTCGCTACGCATCACCCGTCTGTGCGCCCATGCATCCAATCCAATGACGTGGCCGGATACGTCAACAGGAGTCACATACTGTAGCAGATCCGCCGTTATCGTCACGGTGCGACCCTGATCGCTGTCCAGGCAGGCGATCTGCTGGGCAGCCGGGTTCATCCGCACAATCGTCCCGTCTGGATGGAACGCGATAACCCCCTCGTGCATCGTCCGCACAATCGCATCGAGCTGCTGGCGCTCATACTCCAGGTCGTCCTCAACCTGCTTGCGTGCGGTGATGTCGCGGACGATGCCCTCGATTGCGAGCGAGTCACTAGCCTCGTCCGCCACCACCCAGCTATTGACCTCGGTCCATCTGATGCTGCCGTCCTGCTGCTGCCAGCGCAGGGTGAGCGGCTGCGGGATGAGCGCGAGGCTGGCGGGATCGATGGCTTCGCCTGGGGTGATCGGCAGGTCGTCGAGGTACACCAGCCGGAAGATCAGATCCGGGTCGCGGTAAAATACCTCGCGGGGGTAGCCGGTCAGTTCCTCGATGGCCGGGCTGAGGTACTCCAGTTGGAGAGTCGGCCTGATCCGGTAGCGGTAGATCACATCATGGGCGTGTTCAGCGAGCAGGCGAAAGCGCTCCTCGCTGGCCCGCAGCGCCGCCTCGGTGCGCCTGATCTGGGTCAGGTTGATGACGGTAACGCCAATGCCGGAGACCGCGCCGATTGGCCCTGGGACGGGAAAGTAGTTGATCAGCCAGCTATGGGACACCCCATCAATCGGACAGGGCGGACCTTGGATCTCCAAATCGCGCACCGGCTCGCCGGTCGCCAGCACTTGGCGCATCATTGGCTCCAGCCGCCGGGCGAGGACGGGGAGCAAGTCGGCGGGGGTGCGCCCGATGTGTTCCTCGGGCGTCTTGCCGTTGATCGCGGCCAGGGCCGGGTTGACCATCTGGTAGCGCAGATCGCGATCCAAGTAGCCGATTCCGCTCGGCAAGCTGGCCAAGGTGGATTCGAGTTGGGCCAGGGATTGGGCGGCGGCAACGCTGGCCTCGCGCAGGGCGGTCACATCCTGAACCGCGAGGCACAATCCCTGCGCGCCCGTGTCCGGCAGCACTAACACACGGACACTGATCTGCCATGTATGCAGTTTGGCCGCGCTGCTCGGGCTGGTGGCAACTAGTTCATACGGCCCTGCCGAATGGCCGCTGGCCAATATCTGCGCCGCATGCGGGATCAGCGACTCGGCCAGCGCGGGCCAGAGGTCAGGCAGTCCCTGCCCACACACGACCGCAACCGGATGCCCCATCAGGGCCGCGAGGATCGTATTGATATGCAGAATCTGTAGCTCGTGGTCGAGTACCGCCACGCCGACCGGGATGGTATCGAATACGGTGGCGAGGAGCGCATGGGCACGGTCGCGCTCACGGGCGAACTGAACCGTTGCGATGGCGCGCTGGACGCTCAGGCTCAGGTGCTTCGTGAAGAGCATATCTTTGGATAGATATTCCTGCGCTCCGCGCTGGATCGCCTCGACGGCCAGGGACTCGTTGCCCACACCGGTGAGCAGCACCACCGGCACATCGCTCGTTTCGCGCAGGGCGATGAGTACATTCAGCCCATCCATATCTGGCAGGTGCTGGTCGAGCAGCACACAGTCCGGCAACTCGCCATGGCAGGCCGCGAGGGCGCGGTCGCCACGATCTACCTCGCTGAATGTGTATGCGCCAGGGGCTATCTGGGTGAGGAGCCTGCGCACGGTGAGCCGGTCTTCGGGTGAATCATCGACGATGAGGATATGGAGCATAGTTGTGGATTATATGTGCTGTGGCGATCCGCTAGGGCGTCGGAGTTGCCGCAGCGGTCGGTGTGGCGACTGGCGCGGGCGTGCCATCCTGCGCCAGCTCGCCAGCCAGGTCGCCCAGCCGCTGGAGGAAGCGCGCCACGCGGTCGGTGCGGCGCTGTAGGTCGTCGATCTTGCGGGTGTTGTCGGCCTGGACGGTGGCGACGACGGCGGCGAGGATTTGGCCCTGGTGGGCCTCGGCCTGGATGGTGGCCGCGAGGGTGATGTTCGCGTTGAGATCTTTGGCGAGGGCGGCGGCAGTGGCAGACTGTCCGGCGAGGTCGGCGGCTTGCTGCGCGTAGGCGGCAACCTTCGACTCCAGCGCGTCAACGCGCTCGCGGGCCGAGCTAACGCTGCCCGCCTGGGTGACCCCGGCGGTGCGCAGCAGGGCCACCTCGGTCTGGAGCGACTCGCTTTGGCCCTGGAGCGCGACTACATCGGCGCTCGACTGGCGGATCTGGCCGGGGGTGCCCAGGTTGAACCCGAAGGCGTAGAAGAGGATGGCGGCGGCGGCCGCGATGGCCAGCCCGGCGCTGAACAAAATGGTAATAATCCAGCCGATAAGGCCCATGACGCGGCTCATGCAGCTGCGCCGGGGCGGCGTGAGGCGGGTGCTGGCCTGGGCCGGGGGCGGCGGGGCAGGCGCGACGGACTCTGGATCCTGCGGTTGAGTCATGATGGCTCCTGCTCGATTGCAGATTGCAGATTGCAACCGGCCCTCGCCTGAATTCTAGCGGGTTTGAGCGGCGCGTCAAGTTGGCCCCGCGCCGCTTGACAGGCGACAGTCGGCTCGGCTACAATCGCGGGCTGCGACCCG
>SESH01054842.1_pt1 | contig 14935 bp, 11 predicted proteins | sample 3171561 | NCBI WGS metagenome assembly SESH01 (sample SAMN10866947, study PRJNA518727) | freshwater metagenome | biome: subpolar coniferous forest; feature: holomictic lake; material: water; isolation source: holomictic Lake 442 2011 16.5 m and 2014 13 m | place: Canada: near Kenora, Ontario
ATCAGTGTCACCCCCGCCGCGCTGCGGTAAAAGCGACTTGCGTCAAACTCGGGGTCCTCACCGACCACTAGGCCCTCGGGAATGGCGACGCCTCGATCGACCACCACGCGAGTAAGACGGCTATGGCGGCCAATGGTGCATTCGGGTAGCACCACCGCCTGCTCAAGGCTGCAATAGGAGTTAACCCGGACCTGAGAGAACAAAAGCGAGCGCCGAACAAATGAGCCAGAAATGATGCAACCGCCCGAAACCAGACTGTCCACAGCCATACCACGTCGGTCTTGACGGTCGAACACAAATTTTGCTGGCGGCAACTGCTCCTGATAGGTGAAAATCGGCCAACTACGATCATACATATCAAGCGCTGGCGTAACATTAGTCAAGTCGAGATTGGCTTCCCAATAGGCATCCAGCGTCCCGACATCGCGCCAATAAGGCTCGTTGCCAACCCCGCCCGCTCCCCCAACGCCGCGCATGACGCAACTATCGGCGAATCGGTGGGCCATCACCCGGGCCCGCGGCACCAGATAGGGGATAATATCCTTGCCGAAATCACGCGACGAATCGGGATCGCAGGCATCCCTGACCAACTGATCAAACAGAAACGCGGCATTGAAGACATATATGCCCATGCTGGCCAGCGCCAGATCCGGCTTACCGGGAATAGCCGGCGGATCGGCGGGTTTTTCCAGGAAATCAATCACCCGACTGCTGCCGTCAACATGCATGACGCCAAAATCGGAAGCCTCCTTACGCGGCACCTCGACGCAAGGCACGGTAAGATCGGCGTTACTGGAAATATGATCCAGCAACATCGTGGCGTAATCCATCTTGTAGACGTGGTCTCCCGCAAGAATCAGCACGTATTCCGGGTGCTGAGCCCGCAAAATATCAAGATTTTGGTAAACCGCGTCGGCGGTTCCCTGATACCACTGGGTCTCATCAATGCGCTGCTGTGCTGGCAGAAAGTCGCAAAACTCGTTCATTTCGCCGCGCAGGAAGCCCCAGCCGCGCTGGAGATGGCGCAACAGGCTGTGGGATTTGTACTGGGTAATGACGCTGATGCGGCGAAAACCCGAATTGATGCAGTTCGAGAGGGCGAAGTCGATGATGCGGAACTTGCCGCCGAAGTGAACGGCCGGCTTGGCTCGGCGCGCGGTCAAATGTTTGAGGCGGCTCCCCCGCCCCCCCGCCAGCACCAGTGCGATGGCCCGCCGCGGCGCCAAACGCAAATCCCGTGTGTCGTGCATCGATCCCGCCCCAGGTTGGTTGCACCGTTCACCTCGCCCCCACAATGCCACAAACCGCCGCATTGCACCATAAGCGCGGATCAAAGCAAAGACCCAGGAGTTGGTAAGGCAGCGACTGCCGCCAAGATATGCCCAAATTTGCGGCATATATTGCCATTCTGGCGGCCACCCGGATGATATGTTGGGCGGCTGCGGCCTCAGCGGGCCTCGTGACGCCAAGACAAGCCCACATAATGAGGGCGCTGGCTTCCGCAGGCTTGGTTTCGACATTGACGGCAACGGCCACGAAGCGCGTAAATGCCCATAATTTATGCATTGCCCCATGCCGACTCCGGAAATTTGGGCTCGCGGCCAGTAATGACCATGCATAAGGCTGTTGGATTTCCAGGCCCCGCAGTGCGGCACGATTCTTGAAAGCCACAGAACTTGAAGGCGGCCGGTGCTAAAAGGCCGGTGCTAAAAGGCCGGTGCTAAAAGGCCGGGCCGCTGCCTCGTCTACCACCTCTGCCACCACCAATTAATGAGGAACATCGATGAAACGCTGGCTTTCCCTATCTGCCTTGCTTGCGGCCGTAGCTGTCGGAGTGATTGGCGGGTCTACTGGTGCCTGGGCGGAGGAAGCGGCGGCGGCGGCCGCCGTGCCGAAGCTGGATAGCGGCGACACTGCGTGGATGCTGACCTCGACCGCGCTGGTACTGATGATGACCATTCCTGGTCTGGCCCTGTTCTACGGCGGCTTGGTCCGCAAGATGAACGTACTTACAATCATGATGCAAAGCTTTACCATTACCTGCCTAGTCACGGTGTTGTGGTACGTGATCGGTTACTCGATTGCCTTTACCGAAGGCCCAACGCCATATCTGGGTGGCATTACCCGGGCACTTCTGATGGGCATGGGGCTCGACTCGGTCAACACGCTGGCCCCGACCATCCCCGAGTCGGTGTTCATGATGTACCAGATGACCTTCGCCATTATCACCCCGGCGCTGATCACCGGAGCTTTCGCCGACCGCATGAAGTTCTCGGCGATGGTCATCTTTATGGCGCTGTGGTCACTGCTGGTCTACGCCCCGATTGCCCACTGGGTCTGGGGTCAGGGCGGCTTCCTCGGCACGGCTGGCGTGCTCGATTATGCTGGCGGCACCGTGGTCCACATCAGCGCTGGCGTCGCCGCCCTGGTGACGGCATTGGTTATCGGCAAGCGGCGCGGCTATGGCATCGAGAACCTCGCCCCGCACAATCTAGTGCTCAGCCTGATCGGCGCCTCGCTGTTATGGGTAGGCTGGTTTGGCTTCAATGCCGGCTCCGCCCTTGGGGCCGGTCCTCGGGCAGGCATGGCAATGGCCGTCACCCAGATAGCCACCGCCGCTGCCGCCCTGGGCTGGATGGTCGCCGAGTGGATCAGCCACGGCAAGCCCTCGGTTCTCGGCATTATCAGCGGCGCGGTCGCCGGTCTGGTCGCCATCACTCCGGCCTCGGGCTTTGTAGATCCCAACGGCGCGCTGATTATCGGCTTAGTCGCTGGCGTGCTCTGCTTCTTTGCCGCGACCACCATGAAGACGGCGCTGGGCTATGATGACGCGCTCGACGCCTTTGGAGTTCACGGCATCGGCGGCTTCATCGGCGCGTTGCTGACCGGAGTGTTCGCCAAGGCCGCCATCGGCGGCACCGCCGTCAACGGTGTACTACCGCCGCTCGGCCTGCTCGAAGGCCACACCGAACAATTACTGATCCAACTAAAGGGCATCGGCTGTACCATTGGATGGGCTGCGGTAATGACCTACATTATCCTCAAGGCGATCGATCTGGTCATCGGTTTGCGGGTGGACAAAGACATCGAGCGCGAAGGGCTTGATCTTAACCTTCATGGTGAAACTGTTCGCTAGCTGGGAACGTAACGAGGGAGGGGGGCGCCGCAGCCCCCAAACCCGTTTATCAAGACGCCAACTGGGGTGTATCGACGGGTGGGGGACTATTGACGCGAGGGCTGGCCCGGCCCTAGGTTAACGGCAAGCAATCGCGAAATGAGTTCCGGAAATGACAACCGAACGTAACCTGGCGATGGCGGCCAAGGCCTGGCCATTTGAAGAAGCCAGGAAGCTATTGACAAAACTGGACGGCCGGCGGCCCGATAAGGGTTACGTGCTGTTCGAGACTGGCTATGGTCCCTCCGGACTGCCGCACATCGGAACCTTTGGCGAGGTAGTGCGCACAACCATGGTGCGACGGGCGTTTGGGCTACTCTCGGACCTGCCGACCCGGCTATTCGCCTTCTCCGACGACATGGACGGACTTCGCAAGGTTCCCGACAACGTTCCGAACCCCGAGATGCTGCGGCCCTACCTGGGCAAGCCATTGACCCAGATTCCCGACCCATTTGGTACACACGAAAGCTTCGGCCACCACAACAACGCCAGGCTACAGGGATTCCTTGACAGTTTCGGTTTTGACTATACTTTTCAATCATCGACCGAGTGGTACCGCTCGGGCCGCTTTGACCAGGCATTGCTTAAGGTTCTACAGTGCTACGACGAGATTATGGCGGTAATGTTGCCTTCCCTGCGCGAGGAGCGAGCCGCCACCTACAGCCCTTTCTTGCCACTATCGCCGCTCAGTGGGCGCGTATTGCAGGTGCCGATTCTAGAAACCAATGTCGCCGCCGGTACCATCGTTTTTGAGGACGAGGATGGCCGCAAAAAGGAAGTCCCTGTAACCGGCGGCCATGTCAAGCTCCAATGGAAGCCCGACTGGGGCATGCGCTGGTACGCGCTTGACGTCGATTACGAGATGTCGGGCAAGGACTTGATCCCCTCGGTCGAACTGGCCAGGAAGATTTGCCGGATACTTGGCGGCAGCGGGCCGCAAACCTTGATCTATGAGCTATTTCTTGATGAACAGGGCCAGAAAATTTCCAAATCCAGGGGCAACGGCCTCTCGGTCGAGGACTGGCTGACCTATGCCCCGGCCGAAAGCCTGTCGCTTTACATGTACCAAAAGCCGCGCACCGCCAAGCGGCTTTTTTTCGACGTTATCCCCCGTGCAGTCGATGAATATCTCGCCTTCTCCGGTAAGTTCCAAGTCGAAAGCCCGGCGCAGCGTCTCGAAAATCCAGCCTGGCACATTCACTGTGGCGAGGTGCCAGCGGCGCGGGCCGATCTCTCCTATAATCTGCTGCTCAACCTAGCCGGAGCCGCCCATGCCGAAACCAAGGCGGTAATGTGGGGCTTCATCAGCCGTTACGCTCCCGAAGCGACGCCGGAGAACGCGCCCTTCCTCGACCGTCTAGTCGACCACGCTTTGCATTACTACAGGGCTTTCGTGTTACCGACCAAACGCTTCCGCGCCCCCAACGCAATGGAGCAAGCAGCGCTCAGCGATCTTGCCGCCGAGTTGGCAGCGCTACCCGCCGGATCCAAATCTAATGAAATTCAGACGGCAGTCTACGAGGTCGGCAAACGCCACCCCTTCCCTGATCTCAAGGCATGGTTTCAAACGCTTTACGAGGTTCTACTCGGCCAGACCACCGGCCCACGCATGGGTTCATTCATCGAACTTTATGGCCTTGACGAAACTAGATCCCTGATTACAGAAACTCTAAAGCGGGATAACCTATAGCCGTCGCGCCACCACGTAAAACGACAAATAAGCATCTGGGAACAGGCTGGCATCAACAATTTCAAAACCAATTTCAACCAAATGCCGTGGCAAGGCGTCGGGTTCGGGCTGCCAGACATGGTGAGGCAACACGTCCGTGCGCCACATCCGGCAGGCTGGATGCGGCAAATACAAATAAAGAATACCGCCCGGCTTTAATACTCGGGTCCACTCCGACAGGGCCTCACGCCAGCGCTCCAGATGCTCCAGACAGTGGGATGAGAATACATAGTCCTGACTAACATCAGCGGCCTTAAGCCGATAGGCGTTCTCGCCAGGACCGTCCTCGACGGCATGGGCTCCGGGGAACGGCCAGCGCCCGGCGCCGACATCGACACCCAGACCCCGACAATAAACCTTGGCGTGGTAATGACAAAACGATGCCGCCTCACCTCGGTGCAGATATCCGGGATAATCTCCTGATACCTTGAAATAACTGTACGATGCCCGCCGCACGAACCATCCCTGCAGAAGTCCCACCAGTTCCAGCAGTGGTGCCGCCGCGATTACCGCCAGCGCTCTGAGTTTATGCATGTTGATCTACCGTAAGAAGTTCCATTACCAGCCCAGCCACCCGATCGGGGGAAATACCCGAAAGGCACTCGACCGCACCCGGGCATGATGGATCGCGATGCAAATCGGGATAGCAGGGAGACCGGCCCCAGGGACACAAAGAAGGGTCATAGGCCAATCGCCAGCCCTCCCCCACCAAACTCCCCTCCCCCACCAAACGCAACCCTGGATCGGTACTGCCAAACAGCGCCACCAGGGGCGTTTTCGTCCCCAGGGCAATATGCATCAGCCCATTATCGCAAGCCACCAGCACCGCCGCCCGCGCAATCACCGCCGTGGTTTCGGCCAGCGAAAGCCGACCCATCAGGTTCAGCGGGCAAGCCGACGCTACCGCGATCTCCTCGCCGAACCGCCGCTCCTCAGCCGAGCCAAGCAGCACGAATCGGAGGTCCGGCCGATCCAATGCCAGCCGGGTGATCAGCGCGCTCCAGTGGGCAAGGGGCCAGCGCCGGATACGAGAGGTCGCCCACGGCGCCAACGCCACCACTGACCCGGCCGGCAAATCGACTCCGGCCGGCAATGCGCCGACCATGGGGGCTATCCGCTCCGGAGTAATCGCAACAGCCTGATCCGCTCCAGCCTTACCGGCCAAGCGCAACAGCGCCCGAGCGCAAGCAACAGCCCCGTCGGTGTAATGGCGACCAACGATGGCACCGCCACCGCCGCCGCTGGCATCAAGCCAAGTACTCGAGTCGAGGCCGATGATCCCGGACGCATTCCCGCCCCGCCAAGTCAGTAGCGCCAGCAACCCACCCACACCCAAACGCGGCACCAGCACCAACCGACCGCTCCCGGCCAGACGATCGACCTCCGCCTTCATCAACGCCCAGTCTGGACAGCGCAGCCATTCGCCATCCCAGGCTAACAGCGGCGGCAGCGCCGCAACCACCGTAACCGGGCCAAGCGGCGCCAGCAGACGCAAGGCCGGCGAGATCATCAATACGTCGCCCAGCCCGAGGCAGCGGTCAAGCAATACCACGCTTCCGGTCACCACCGCCGGGCGCGATGCCGGGCGCGATGCCGGGCGCAGCCGCACAACGAGCCGAAGCGCGGTACGAAGGACCGCCATCAGCACACGCTTAAGTACCAAATGCAGCCTATAGCTAAAATAATCACGCATCGCCGCAGGAACTCCGGCCATGCTCGAGAAGGCCAGCCAGTCGCCGCACCAGCTCCCGATGCTGGCGGCTGGCCTCATGACGGCGCTGCACGGCGAAGCTGTGGGACGACTGGCGCGAGGCGGCAGCGGCATGGAGAGCCGGCACAAAAGCCCTGGCCCACGCCTCGGGCGAACGATAATCATGGACCCGCCACAGCGAACCCGGCACGTTTTCGGGCAAGCCACCGACAGCGCTCGCCAGCACCGGAACGCCGTGCCCTTGGGCCTCCAGCGCAACCCTGCCATAAGCTTCCGCCACTTGGGACGGCACCAGCATCAATCTCAATCCTGCATAGAGCCGTTCCGGCTCGCGCTCCCACGGTGCCGTAAAAACATTGGGCGGAGCATCTTCCACGGGGCGGCGGCTGTGAACGCGAAACTTCACCTCGGGGAACCAACGCGCCAAAAGGCGGACGATAGTGCCGCCCTTGTCGGCACCGTCCCCGGCCATACCGACCACATCACCGGCGGCTAGTGGTTGCGGGGCCACAGGTGTGCGCGGAAACACTACTAAGGCATCCCGCTCACAGGAGAGGCGAATCCGCTCGGCCATGAAGGTCGAATTCGCCACCAGCAAATCTGCGCGACGCAGCGCCCGAGCATTCTCGCGCCGGAACCAGCCGACAAACGGTGACATTGCCACGCGATAGGCGGCCTTGGCCAGCCGACGCAACCCGATCTCGTTATTCGGCCACTGATCCCAGTAAGCGACATCGCGCAAGAAATAGGCCACCGGCACCCGCTCGGGCAAGGCGTTAACCAGGACCGGCGCCACCATGGACTGGGCCAGTACCAGACGGTGGCTAGCGGTTTTCGCCACGGATGCGCGCAACCTAACCCTATCGCGCATCAGGTTAACTAGAGGCAAAGGCCTCAGCCCACCGGGCGGATCGAAGCCGCCATCGGTTGCGGCCCAACTCAGCTCCGGGCGAACCTCTAGCAGCTCCTCCAGCACCTCGGCAATCGAGTGCTCGGCACCGCCCCAGCGCATGGCGAACTTGCGGGTGACCAATAGGATATCGGAGGCTGCGGGCATTGGCTGGAACTTGTGCTGTTGTCAAACAGACCATACGATACGAAAGCCCCGCGCCGCCATTATGTTATGGGTTAGAAACATGAGCATCCTGTTTATCGTCAATTCGGTCTTCGGCGCTCGCAAGGCTCCTGGGTACCGGCCCTATCAGCTGGTGCGCTTTGGCGTCGCCAGGCCGCAAGTTATAGCGCGTGGCTCGGCCGTGCCCTACACCCCGATCCATTTCCCGCTGCCCGGGCGCTCCTTGATCCCTCGCGGCCTGAATTTTCTGCGAATCAAGCTGTTTCCAAAACTGCCGGCCCGCGAGATAGAGCAGACGCTGTTCGATTATCTGTGTCGATGGCAAAGCCAGCGGCTGGCATCAACGCCGGAGGTAGTTCATCTCTGGGACCACCTGCCACTCACCGCCGCCTTTTGGAAGAGTCGGGGCGTTAGGGTGTTGGTCGATTTGCACATGGCCCATCCGCGCTGCTATGAGCCGCTGGTGCTCTCCGGCCGCATCGACGCCGACAAGGTGGGCTCGCTCTTGGACCCGGCCGCTGACTCCTGCATCGAGCTTGCCGACGTGCTGGTCTGCCCGTCAGAATTCGTCAGACTCAGCCTGCCCGAAGCCGCACGCGCAAAAGCCGTGGTCATTCCGTTCGGAGCCGATCCGGTGGTACCAGCTTCACATCCGTCACGGTTGGACCCGCTGCGAGTAGGCCCGGTCCGCGTCTTATTCGCCGGCAACATCAACCAACGCAAAGGCGTGACGTTTCTGTTGGAGGCTTGGCGCCGGCTGGCGCTGCCACCCTCGACTGCTGAACTGGTGATGTGCGGGCGGGTCTTCTCCGAAGCTGCCGAATGGGTACGTACAGCGCCCCCCGGTGTACGCTTTGAAGGCTTCCAAGCCGAAATGGAGCCGTACTTCAGAGATGCCGACCTATTCGTGCTGCCTAGTCTGATGGAGGGTTCAGCCAAAGCGGTTTACGAAGCCATGGCCCATGGTTTGGCCGCAGTAGTGACGCCACACACCGGTTCGATTATCCGTGACGGCTTCGATGGACTGGTAGCCGAAGCGGCGGATGCCACCACCCTGGCAGCGACGCTTGGTCGTTTGATCGCCGACCCCGGCTTGCGGGCAACCCTGGGCCGCAACGCCGCCGAAACGGTCAAGGCTTATAGTTGGGAGACCTACGCCAAGAGCGTAGCCGCACTGTACCTACCGACACACGCGCAAAAAAAGGCGCCGCCCGAGCCATCCACATATATACAGTACATCGCACCGAAGCCGCTGGTCTCCAAGGTCCGGCTGACCGCCGAACAGGTCCGACTCAAGGTTAAATCGATCGGGCGGCACATTGATAGCACCGGCAACTGGCTACGCTTCCCTTTCTATCACCATGTATTCGACGATGAGCGCGGTGGTTTCGCCCGGCAGCTCGATGACATGCGGCAGATCGGCGAGTTTATCACCATTGACGAAGCCGTACGCCTGCTGGAGGACGGGGTCTGCCTCGACGGCCGCTACCTTTGCCTGTCATTCGATGACGGCTTGCGCTCATGCCTGACCAACGCCCTGCCGCTGCTGGCCACACGCTCGATCCCGGCGGCCTTTTTCGTGGTGTCTGGGCTGGTGCCGACTGATCATCGCGAGTGGACGGACCAGCAACGCAACTTCTTTGCCCCCGACCGCCGACCGGTGTCGTTCATGAGCTGGGATGACTGCCGGGCACTACAAGCAGCCGGAATGACTATCGGTTCCCACAGCGCCAACCACCGCAAATTCATCACGCTTGATGATGCCGAGGCCAGGGAGGAACTCCAGCGTTCCAAGGCCGAAATCGAGGCGGCGCTAGGCCAACCCTGCGATCATTTCTGCTGCCCTTGGGGCAAGCCCAACCGCGATTTCATGGTTGAGCGTGACCCAGTGTTCGCTCGTGAACTTGGCTACCGCTCGTTCCTGACCACCAAGTACGGGCACATGGCGCAGGGCGATTCACCCTTTGCCATTCGTCGTGTCGGCTTGATCGCCCGTTTCGGATGCTATCAGCTGCGCTACTTCCTATCGCTTTAAGGGTAAGCTTACACCGTAATGTTGAGCTTGTTGCCACGGTTGGAGTTGACATGGCCGGACGGAGGGTGCGCCGCCGCCTTACTCTCAGATCGTGACCTGTCGATGAGCAACCTCTCGCGGTTATTTTGAGGGTCGGCCCCGACCACGATATGAGCGGCGGCCAAAGACCCATAGCTCGACGCAGCTTGAAGAGCAGAACTGGTTGCAGACATGATATTCTCCTAATGCAGTACGGATTCGTAAAATCACCGACTTTCTGTTGGCAACTCGTTTTCTGTGGGCAACTCGGCCTAGTTTATTGCCCATACGCATAATAATGGCAACAATAATTTTTCCTTGACATTTCTATACTGTCATTTTCAAATTAATATTGTGCAGTTGCTAACAATATTGTGCAGTTGCTCACAGGATAGCCGCAACGACCAGCCCATCAACCGCCGACGAGGAATTCCGCCGCCGCATCATGGCCAAGAAGGTGTTTTTGCACGGTGGCGCGGCTTGTTACGGCATAGCAATAGACGCAGCCATGCGCGCAAGTGTCATAGGCGCCGATATCGCGTGATTCGGCGCAGGCGCAGCCTGGGCGATTGCCCTTCAGCCGGGCCTTAAGCGGCCTTCCTGCGACGTCGGAAAGGCGAACGACGTCGATGCAAGCGGCGGACGGGCCATTCAAATCTGGTTGAGTGCATAGCGTCAGGGTCATGCCATGTTCTGCGGCAATACCACCGAGACGGGTGATAAGCTCGAGTCTTTCATCGCAGTCCGGGTCACGCCAAGTAAAATTATGCGCGATAGCCGCAGCATCAAGGTTGCGAACTGTCTTGCGATAGGGCTGCATAAAACTTACTACTACCTCGTCACAGCAACCGGAAAGACTAGCGGCCAGTTCGTGAAAATTCGTTAAATGCCACTCAGGGGGCGTGAGACTAGAAAATATAATCGGATCATAGCGCCAAACGGCGCCCCGCAGCCCCCAGCGCGCACGGATACGGCGAAACTGAGTCACGGCGCGGGCCGGATCAATTACCGAGCGTTCCAACTGTCGAGGATAGCCGGTGATGGTGTATTGGACCACAAAAGGGATGCCCGCTGCCTCCACCGCCTCCAGCCCGGCGGAAAACGGCTCGAGATTGCGGGTCCAGAAAACAAAGCCGTCCACCGATTCAGGCCTAAGATCAACCAGTACCGGCGGACCGCCATAGGGGTTGAGGGTTCGGCACCAGCCCGCCCGCAACCGCTCCAGGAACCAAGAGCCGTAAAAAGCGGGTATGTCGGTGCGATAGCTGGCGGAAACGATCATCGCGGCCAGGTCTCAATAATGGTCGTCCTCGTCGGCCAACTTGCGCTTAGCCTGCTTCTTTCCTTGGATCGCCCGCAGCAAAGTATAATGCTCTTCACTGAGGCCCGAATCCCAGGGCATAACCGAGAACTGGACCTTAGGCAACGGCAACAGCTTCACACGCAGTTCGTCGACATAATAAACGTCGCTGGCATTAATGCTAAGCAAAGTATAGATAACCGTCCGCTGAAAAAGCGACAATGGATCCCTAAAGGCTTGTCCATGATGTGTCAGCCGGCGCTCAAGCCAGTTGACGTCACCTTCCGACAATTCACGGACATACTTAAAGCGAAAGCCGACATCAGGAATGACGCCGACATCGGTCGAAATTTCTTTAAGGCTATATCCTGCGTCACCAACCAGCCGCCAAAAGTCGTTCGGGTTGGTAGTATTCATACTCTTGGCGAAAGTCTCCGGCGACGGCGGCGTCAGGCCGTTGGTGATGCCGTTGACGATAAAAGTAACCCAATATGAGATGGCTTCATAAGTCCGACTGAACAACCCATCTGCGGGCAGGGCGTAGATATCCTCGCCATTCTCAGCAAAATTGAGAGTCACAAGCCCCGGATTGAGCCCGGTCACGGTTGGGCGAGGCAAGACCTCCCCGGCAACTTGGGCTGTCCCGCCCGCCGACACATACGGGGGAACCACATACGGCGGCTGGGCCAACGCCTGCGGCGGAACCGCAGCGGTTTCTGCGGCAACGGGACACACAAGAAAACCCGTCAGGAGAATGGCGACCGACAGAATCATTCGCAGCATTTCCAACCCATAACCCCCCTCAACGCCACTCAACGCCGATACGGTTGCAACCTCATGGCGGATTCACGATCATTTTGACGGTCCACTGGGTCATCAACCACCAACCCATAGCCCTCCAGGTAGCCACCATTGCCGATCGCCTCCTCACTCATAAGTTCTTCGATGAAGGAATAGAGACCGCGAACGACTCCCGTACCACCCAGACTGCGCTCCATGTGCTTGCGTTTGACATAATAGCGTACGGGAAACACCGCCTCGTACGTGTCATTCTTGATGGTCTCATCAGTCGGGAAAATATTATTAACCGGAAGCAATTGGAGCCATTCAGCGTTACGCCTATAAACGGTATAAGGCAGCACGCCAAGCGACCCGGGCGGAGAAGCCTGAAACAGGGTTCGGAAGTTCACCGCGATCGGTGCCTTGATCCCGACATAGCGGCCATCCTCGCGGATAGTGGTACAAGTCTTGACCCGGTCCACCGAGGAATAGAATATCTTGAACTGGCGCAGCCCGCGACAGCCGCCCTCCATGAATATTTCCTTGAAGAAATTGTTGATAGCTGTGCCATTATCCGAACCATAGACCATAATCGGAATATTAGGCAGCCGGGTAGATATGTCGCTCCACAGTTTAGTATCGTTGGCAACGAACTCATCATCCAGCGGAATTTGCGCGGCCATGGCGAAGTAAATTCCCCGAGGCGTCAAGTTGAAAACCGCCTCTCCCTTGCGCACCACCAATACCAGCGCATCGAAGCCGACTCGCAGCTCGACGATATCAACCACGCCGTGTTCAGTACAGCGCTCATATTCACTTCTGGTCATCTGGCGTGGCAGGCCGATCACATCAGGGGTGCCCGAGCCCACACCGGCACAGAAGGCCTTGACGGCGGGATACGCCAGCATCGAAGTTATCTCGGGCTGCGGCAGATTGTACTTCTTGGCCACCCGCTCACCGATTGCCACGGCCGCCGAATATTGAAGCGGCGAAACCAGTAACCTGATCGCCTGACGGTTTGCCGTCGGCAGATGCTGCTCGGCCACAACGGGACCGGCATTCAGCGCAACGAAAACTGCGGCCAGGATAATCCAGACTGTCGGCACGGCCCCTCTCTCCCGATTCAGAAACAAGGGCACCATGAACAGCGACATGACCCGCCCCGATCGGTCCCCGCATAAACCACCCCTGCCGCTCTGCATGGTATAGCGCACACCTATCCGGGTGCAAGGACGGAGATGGCTGAAAAAAAACCGGATTTCAGAACTTTGACATTGAACCATGAAGCAAATTGTCTCATAAGCGGCCGTTCCCGTCGGCTGCGGGTGTGCCAGAATGGAGACAGACCGCAACGGTGGTGGGTCTGAGCGGCTGGGAGTGCCCGACCATGATGAAAGTCATCCGCGCCAAATTACACGGTATCCGGGTAACCAATGCCGACCTTAATTATCACGGTTCTATTACGCTGGATCCCGAACAGTGCGAACTGGCCGGGCTCTATCCGCTTGAATTCGTCGATATTTGGAACAAGAACTCGGGTGCCCGCATCAGTACCTATATCATTTTCGGGGTAGCTGGCAGCCGCTGCTGTGTCCTCAACGGTGCCGCAGCCCGAACTTGCCAACTTGGCGATGAGCTAATCATCGCCGCTGCCGACTACATCCAACCGACCGGGCTCTATGGGCTGAAACCGCGAATCCTAACCTTCCTGCCCGACAACCAGATCGATCAGGTACTATATTACGACGTCTTTGCCTCGGAGCAACGGCCCTACGACTTCCGCATCGTAGACACCGACCGCCGCACTGCCGCCAGTTGCCACACATGGCCCAACGTCAACGTCGCGGCAATCCGTGATGAGTTAAAAGCTAAGGGCTGGCCTGCCGCCGACATTGACGCCTTCGTCGGCCAGTATCTATCTCTTTAAGCAGGCAAGCCGGGGCCTAGGCGGCTAGCCGGTCAAGCGCATCAAGAAGCTCGCCCAAAGAGTGCCCTATATTGTTGGTTGAACCCAGTGCCGTCTGCAAGGTCTGCAAATTGGTGACCTCGGTCTCAAGGTCGATTGTCGCGGCCGGTGATTGCCGATGGGCGGCCATTATTATGTTAGCCGCATCAGCAACTTTAGCTTCGCGGGCGGCGACCTTGGCGCACCTGTTCCAGTTTTGGTCGATGCTGCCGACCAAATTGGAATAGCTTCCCGAGCCAGCTAGGCCGTCTGCTGCGAATTTGCGGGTCGTGGCCTTGAGACTGGCGTTGACGAGAGCGGCGGCACCGGGCTTTAGAGTCTTGCTGCCGTCGGCAAGCTCCTGATTTAGCTCGATAGTCAGGCGGCCGCTACCGACGAAAAAGCCGTTGGCAAGCTGATCGTTCGCGTTAGGGAGGACCGGGTCGTAAGCGTCGGCAAAGGCAGTCGGCTGCGTCGGGCGGCTACGGCCCAGCATTGTTGTGGCGACTGCGTCGAGCTGCGAGCGCAGCTTGCGCACGACCTCACTGCCTGGGTCGGGATTGGAGCGCAGGGGATCAGGCCGCTGCGAGCCGCCCGCTGCAAGGTTGAGCAGGGCGCCGAGCCTGCCATTGGTGATATTGCCCTCCGCCCGCACCGGTGAATTCGCCCCCGAGGGGGTGGCGGCGTCAGTGGTGAAACTAGTCGGCCGCTGGTCGAGCAATGGCTGACCGCCCGGGGTGAACAGGGCGATGCCTTTATTCTCGCGCGCAAAGACGCTGGCGCCGGTCAACTCGACAACCCTGGCCACCAGCGACTCGCGGCGGGCTTCCGCCTCTGCGGTCGGTCGATCGAGCGCGGCTTGGCTGACGATGCCGCGATTTTCCCGGTGAATGTCGGTCAAGGTCTGGTTAAGTTCGCTTACGCCAGCGGATACATCGCTACCGAGCCGCTCGGCAACCTTTTCCACCCCCTGCGACAGACGGCGCACAGTTCCGGCCAAACGATCGCCACTGCCGATTACGGCTTGCCGCCCCGCCGGATCATCGGGATTGTCGGCCAGTGTTTGCCAGGACCGGACGAAGGCGTCGAAGCTCGACACAAGATCGGGACTGCCTTCACTCGCCTCGAACAGCTGACCAATCTCCTTTAGGTAGGCGTCGCGAACCA
>SESH01020379.1_pt1 | contig 14885 bp, 10 predicted proteins | sample 3171561 | NCBI WGS metagenome assembly SESH01 (sample SAMN10866947, study PRJNA518727) | freshwater metagenome | biome: subpolar coniferous forest; feature: holomictic lake; material: water; isolation source: holomictic Lake 442 2011 16.5 m and 2014 13 m | place: Canada: near Kenora, Ontario
TCGGGGTAATCTTTGTATTTCCAATAGTCCGAAAACAAGGCATCAAAAAGATCGACAAACACTAAATCGGAAATTATGAATTGTCTTGAGTTGAGCGTATCGCGTAATTCTCCAGTAAAAACATTCCGCTTGCTGTGAAAGTCCCTAAAACGGCACAGCATTTCGATGAAAACTCGGTCCAAATGCGGCTGTAGCGGCTCACGCCCTTCCATCTCCCTAAATGTTGCCCATTCGCCCCTACCCATAGCTCCTGCCCCTAACAGCAACAGATGGGCCTGCCTATTGAGCAGGGCGTATTCACGGCCGTTGAAAAGGCGGTTGAATCCGGCCTTGATGGCCGGACCAAGAAACGCGGGAAAGGCCCTGCCCTCGATCATAATGTCGCGAGAGGGGTGGCGGTGTTCAAGCTTGGCAATGACCAGCCGAACTAGGTAATCGTCGTCGCTGTCCGGGGACGGGCGGTGCGATCCGCACTCCCGGCATGTCATGTCGAACAGGCCAAGCATGGTACCGAAATGGTCGTTGAAGTGAGAAAATTCCTCGCTCAGCTCATCGCGGGTTAGCCCATCCGCAGCTTCGGCCCGGCGATCCAGGGCGTCGTAAAATGTTCTGATCAGCGCCTGGGCCAAGCTATGGTGTTTTGTATAAGGAGGCTCGTCCGGCATTAGCCAAATTCCGATCTGGCAGCATCACAAAAATTCACGATCACGATCTTATCACGAGTATATGCGTCAGTTCCCTACAAACAAACCAAAAATGAGATTATGCCATAATTCCGATTCCAGGCTGTTTTTTAGATAAAAATCATTTCGATAAAAATCATTGTCAAGTGCCGATCATTGGGACAGAGTGGTGGATTACCGATAACTAATGAGGACGACGTGCTTTATCAAGCTTACGAGATGCAACAAGCCGCCCTGGGGCCGATGCGGCTATGGGCTGACGCCGTCCAAGACGCCTGTCGCAATCCTTTCATGGCTGTTGTCAACCCTGGTTTCGGTCGCGCGGCCTCGGCGGCGGCTGAAATGTTTGAGCGATCTACCCGCCGCTATGGCAAACCTGAATTCGGCATAACTGAGACGGTGATTAACGGCTTGTCGGTTGCGGTTGTTGAGGCCGTGGTCGCTGAAAAGCCGTTTTGCCGGTTGCTGCATTTTCAGCGTGCGGCCAACCGCGACGATCCCCGAGTGTTGCTGCTGGCACCGCTGGCCGGGAACCATGCCACCCTGCTGCGTGGTACAGTCGAGGCGCTGCTGCCCGGTCACGACGTTTACATCACCGACTGGGTTGACGCCTGCCAAGTCCCGCTAGGCACCGGCCCGTTCGGACTCGACGACAACGTCGCCTATATTATGGATTTCATGCGCCTGCTCGGCCCCGATACTCATGTCGTCGCGGTGTGCCAGCCCTCTGTAACGGCGCTGGCTGCGGTGTCGCTGTTGGCCCAGGATGACGATATAAACCAGCCTCGCAGCCTGACTTTGATCGGCGGTCCGATTGATGTCACTGTGGCGCCGACCATGCCGTCGCGGTTGGCTAAAATGAACTCGGTTGACTGGTTCGAGCGCACGGTGATCGCCAAGGTTCCGGCGTGCTATCCTGGCGCCGGACGGCGGGTATTTCCTGGATTTGTCCAGTTGTCAGGCTTCATGTCGATGAATCTGGAACGACACGCCCTTGCCCATTATAAAATGTACCAGGATTTGATTGAGGATGATGAGGCCGCAGCAACCCAAAAGACATTTTATGATGAATACATGTCGGTAATGGATCTGTCGGCGGATTTCTACCTTGAGACGGTGGCATCCGTGTTCCAGCGCCACGACCTCCCCAACGGCACTATGAGCTGGCGGGGGCGGAACGTGCAACCATCGGCAATTCACAGCACGGCGCTGATGACCATTGAGGGCGAACGCGATGATATTTCCGCCCCCGGTCAGACCTCTGCCGCGCATGGACTGACCATTAACATCCCATCAGCCCGCCGCAGCCATCACCTTCAGGTTAAGGTTGGTCATTTGGGCTTGTTCACCGGACGGCGCTGGCGGGGCGAGGTGTTACCGAAACTCGCCGAATTCATCGCTGCCCACCGTTAGTTAAAATCCTCTTTACCTCTCAGTTGGCCTCTCAGTTGGCCTCTCAGTTGACCTTGCAGTTATCCCGGCCGTTGCTCTTCCCGTTGCCTTGATCGCCTCGGCCAGTCGCTTAATCGGCTTCAGCCGGGCGATCTGGTCGAGTGCCATCGGTAGGCGGCGGCACCAGTTTGGATGCTGATCGACCGTGCCGGGCAGGTTCGGTTGCTCGGCCTCAAGAATCGCGTCTTCGATCTGAACCATCAGGATGCGGCTGCGCGCCTTCGCCAGAAAACAATAGATTGCGAGCGCCAACTCGTCGTCAAAGCCGGGCAGCCCGTTTCGGTGACGTAGGCGGTCTGGCAGAACCCCGGCATGTTCAAGGGCGTTGAGTAGCCGCCAGCGGTCGTGCTCGCGACTCCTGACCTCGTCCTCGCGCATTTCAGGCGTCGGGTAAAGGCCAAGCTTGATGCGCCACTCGAGATCAACGCCCTGCCAGAATCCCTTGAGGGTGGCCAGATCGTGAGTGGTGGCACAGATGAGGGCGCCGTCAGGATAAGCCTCGGGCGGCAGAAACTCGCCGCCGTCACCGCGTTCGAAATAGAACACTCGGCATGACAGGATGCCAGCTCGCTGCATTGCCGGGCGGAAGCCGTCGGGCACGGTTCCGAGATCCTCGCCGATCACGACGCAGCTGGCCCGGTGCGATTCCAATGCGACCAAGCGGACCAGATCGGTCAAAGGATAGCTGACATAAGCGCCGATGCCGCCCCCCGGCGGTATCCAATACAGGTGCTGGAGCGCCATGACGTGGTCGATGCGCAGCACGCCAGCGTGGCGCATATTGGCTCGCAGCACCGAAATCAGCGGCCGATAAGCGGCCTCGCGCAAGCCTATCGGCGACATTGGGGCCAGCCCCCAGCTCTGCCCGTGCAGATTGAAATGATCGGGCGGGGCGCCCACCCCGACCGCCGTAACTATCACTGACTGATTGGCCCAGGCAGCGGCGCCGCCCGGATTGACCGCCACCGCAAGATCGCGGTAAAAGCCAAAGCGCAGCCCCGCCGTTCGTCCCCGTGACGCTGCCTCGGCCAATTGAATGTCGGCCAGCCATTGCAGGAATTGAAAAAAGGTTACACGGCCGGCATGGCTTTCGGCGAAGGCCGCAACCTCCGCGTTGGCTGGATCACGGTAAGGCTTCGGCCAGTCCTGCCAGTTCCAAAGCGATGGATCTCCGCCATAGAAATGCTCGTGAAGTGCTTCGAATAGAGCAAACTTGGCCAATTCTTCGCCGCCTTCGGTCTGGAACATGCGAAATTCGCGAGCACGTTCACTTGTGCCGTCTGTAAGGTGGCGTTTATTGAACGAAGCAAACAACAATTCCATCACTGGCCGTTTGAGGTCCGCTACCGCTGGATAGTCCACCAGCTCGGCTTCACGGGCGCGGGCGAGCGCGGTTAGAAATTTGGGACCGCCGATTAAGTCGCGGGCTTCGGGGCATTCGGCCAAGTCAGGCACCGCGACAACGTCAATGTATAATATATTGAGGAAGGCACGGTGCGATGGCGAATAAGGACTATGGTGGTTCGGATCTGCATGATAAAGGGCGTGTATGGGATTAAGGCCAACCATTCCGGCTCCCAATCCGGCGGCGTACTCGGCAAATTTGCCAAGATCGCCGAAGTCACCCATCCCCCAGTTGCTGGCACTGCGTAAGCCATAAAGTTGGACGCTCAGTCCCCAGCTCTTGCCGCCCGGCGCGACATCTTGTGGCCGCAAGCAGTGGTCGGGGGCAATGATGAGGCTAAGCTTGCCGGACTGGGAACCAGTGTTCACAGTAAGGGTATGATAGCCGCATGGCAAATTTGAAGGCAACGGTAGCCGGCAGCGAAGTAACTTGGTGCCGTTGATTGCCGTTGTTTCGATTATAACTAGCTGGTCCGTCTGCACTATTCCTTCGTGCAGTATACCGTCCTCTTGAACCAGACTCCAGTTGAGCGGCCGAACGAGGTCTTTTGCGAACAAGACCACCGGTACATGGGCTTGATCATTCTCGCCCAGCACTACAACCGGTGGTAGTGGTTGCTGCCAGTTGGCTTGTACCACCAAACACAGGCTATCGATGATTTCGGCATCGGAACCGCAGGCCAAGCCCAGCGCAGTAATTATCGCCGTCTTGGTTTGCCGGCTGACATTAAAGCGATTGCCCCAAATGTCGTAGAAAAATGGCTCAATGCCCACCAGATCGGCGAGGCGGTCCAGGTCCGGAGCGATGACGGTCACGAGGTGGTCCTTGGCTCTTGATTCTGCAGTTCTGCTTCTGCGTCATTATACCGGTTTGCCTCGTGCTTTGGTCAAGAATTCGGCGGCTCGGCTGCGGCCTTGGCGGCCAGAATTTGTTCAAGCCGCTTGCGGTAGGAGGCTGCCGTATCGTTGACCTCCTTGGCCAGAGTTTCGGGTTGGCGGTTGGGTGTAGTCATGTTCAACACGGCAAGCGACAGTTCCTGAAGTTGGGTCACGTCGGCGGCTGGCGGCGTCGTGCCGGGCGTGCGACGGATGCGCTCGACCAGCGTCAGGACCGCCTTGCACGCCGTATTAAAGCGCAAGGGGAGCGCTCGCCCTGCCACCCGGTTCAACAGGTCCTCAATCATTGCCGTTACCCGCAAGACATGGTCATAGGCACGCTGGTCAGGGGGGGTGCGGGCCAGACCTGGCAGGGCGTAATTGATCAGAAATGCTATTTGAAAGGCGTTGCGCTCAGCTTTCTGGTTGTTGAGCCAGGCGATCCCCTTGGCGAGCTGATCGCGTCCAGCGACGCGGTCCCACTGCCCGGTGGCCTTCAGCCGCAGGGAATTGGGAGGTTCCAGGGTTGGTATCTGGATACCCTCGCGCGGATTCTTGCGCCGGTCGGGGCCGGTGTAGTCGACAGTCACCACGAACAATTTCCGCCCCTCGACCAGCGCCGCGACACGATCCATCAGTTGCTTGGGTGAAGCCGGTTTGATCAGCAGTGCGTCGGCTCCCGAACTGTTAAATCGACTCAAGAGCGTCTCGGTGGGCTGCCAAGTGGTAGCGATGATGGCGACGAACGGGTTGCCGAATGCCGGATCGCTCCGCAACCAGCGAATAATCTTGATGCCCTCGTTGTCGGGCATGTCAATGTCGACGACGACTAGGTCAGGCGGTAGGTGGACAAATGCGTCGGTAACTCCGGCCAGCGATGGGTAGGGATGTGCCTTCTTGATGCCGAGCTGCAACAAGCTGTCACGCATCCCCCGCATCACAGCGAGATTGGTCTCGATCAAGGCGGCTTCAACCTGGACATAGCTATAGTCGGTCATAGGAAACGCGCCTACAGATTACATGGGTTGAAAAAGGTTCTTGGCCGACACACGGCCGCATTCCTAGAATGGGATATCATCGTCGATATCGTCGCGGGGACGAGCCGGCGCCTGGCTGCGGCTGCCACCACCCCCGCCGCCGCTACTACTACTACTGCTACCACCACCGCCACCGCCGCTGCCATACCCGCCGGCATCACCACTCTCACCGCGCCCGCCGCTGTCACCACGCCCGCCGCCGTCACCTCGGGAATCAAGCAGGGCTAGCTCGCCACGGTATTGCTTCAGCACAACTTCGGTGGTGTATTTTTCCTGGCCGCCCTGGTCGGTCCATTTGCGTGTCTCAATAGCGCCTTCAACGTATAATTTTGTGCCTTTTTTGACATAGCGTTCGATAATCCCGATCAGGCCCTCGTTGAACACCACAATGCGATGCCATTCGGTTTTTTCCCGGCGTTCACCGCTGGCTTTGTCCTTCCAGGTTTCAGAGGTGGCTAGGGTGAAGTTGGCGCTCCGCCCGCCGTTTTGGAAACTGCGGATTTCCGGGTCCTTTCCTACATTGCCGATGAGGATAACTTTGTTGACGCTGCTTGCCATGACCGAGGGATCCTCTCTACAGTGCGATATTCTATCGTCACCATTTAGCCCAAGAATCACCGTGACGCCAGTGCCGCCTTGACCTATCATCAGCCCTTAATGAATATATACTTTGAGCGCGCCGACCTGAACGGCCGCCTTTGCCGGGGAGACATGCTTTGAAGTTGCCAACGAATTTTTATAAGCCACTCGCTATCGGTGCGCCGGAGCCACGGCGAGAGCTGCCGGTTCGTCTTGAACGCATGCTGCATTTTTTCCCGCCGCATATCGAAAAGATGCGGGCCAAACTGCCTGAGATCGCGCGTCAGGTCGATGTCGTGGTCGGTAATTTGGAGGATGCCATACCCGCCGACGCCAAGGAGGCGGCGCGGGCCGGATTTATCGAGTCGGCTGCTAAAACCGATTTCGGCCAAGTCGGCCTCTGGGTCCGGATAAATTCGCTGAACAGCCCCTGGGTACTTGATGATTTGCTAGAGGTCGTGGCCGCAGTTGGCCACAAGCTTGATGTGGTCATGCTCCCCAAGGTTGAGGGTGCTTGGGATATCCATTATCTCGACCAGCTTCTCGCTCAACTTGAAGCCCGCAACGGTATCAAACGGCCAATTTTGATTCATGCCATTCTGGAGACGGCCCAGGGCGTCATGAATGTTGACGAGATTGCGGCGGCCAGCCCGCGCATGCATGGCATGAGTCTGGGTCCAGCCGATCTATCCGCATCGCGTGGTATGAAAACCACCAGGGTTGGTGGCGGCCATCCCTTCTACGGTGTGCTTGAGGACCCCAAGGTCGGTGGCGGCCCCCGTGGGTTCTTTCAACAGGATCTGTGGCACTATACCGTCGGTCGTATGGTTGATGCCTGCATGTCCAACAGCTTGCATGCCTTTTATGGCCCGTTTGGCGACTTCCAGGACGATGCTGCCTGCGAGGCTCAGTTCCGCAACGCCTATCTTCAGGGTTGCGTCGGTGCTTGGTCGCTGCACCCGAGCCAGATTGCCATTGCCAAAAAGGTCTTCAGTCCAGACGTGAACGAGGTCCGCTTCGCAAAACGCATCATCGATGCTATGCCGGACGGGACCGGTGCCGTGATGATCGACGGCAAGATGCAAGACGATGCCACCTGGAAACAGGCCAAGGTTATCTTTGACCTCGCGAAGCTGGTGGCGGCCAAGGATCCAGAATTGGCGGCTCAATACGGATTATAATGTTAAATGTGTTACACAGCATCCAGAGGCCACACGGCTTTTCGATGCTGCGTTAACGGTTTGTCCGGTACCGATCAGGCCCGGTACTGTTTAAACGTTACCCGCAACGAGCTTTTTGTAAGCAGGAATCGTCAGGAATTCGACAAAGGTCTCCGACTCGACCAGCTCCAAGAACAGCTCGGCGGCATCACCGTAGCGACCGAGCAGATAGATCACTGTCCCGACCCGGTTACGCCAGCCGTCCAATTCGGCGCGCAGCAGTTCCCGCACTAGTGCCTTGCTCACCACCCGACCATCATCAAGCGTGGTGCCGTGGTGCATCCACTGCCAGACCTGGGCGCGGGCGATCTCGGCGGTTGCTGCGTCTTCCATCAGGTTGAATAGCGGTACGCAACCGATGCCGCGCAGCCACGCTTCAAGATAGCCAATGCCGACCGCGATGTTGTTGCGCAAGCCTGCTTCGGTTCGGGTGCCGTCGGGCGGCTGAACTAGATCGGTGAGCGTGACTTGGCATTCGTCTAGCTTGCGCCCAATCTGGTTGGGGTCGGGCATTAGTCGATCGAATACTTCCCGTGCTACTGCCACTAGTCCCGGATGGGCGACCCAAGTGCCGTCATACCCCTGCCCCGCCTCGCGTTCCTTGTCGGCACGAACCAAGGCCAGCGCCTTCTCGTTAGCGGCGTCGTTGTTCTTGACCGGAATGTATGAGGCCATTCCGCCAATAGCCGGGGCATTGCGGCGATGGCAAGTCTTTACCACCAGCCGGCTGCAGGCGTCGAGGAAGGGGGATGCCATGGTTACGGCATGGCGATCGGGCAGCACCGCTGCGGGATCATTACGGAACTTCTTGATGTAGCTGAAGATGTAGTCCCAGCGGCCGAAATTCAATCCTGCGGAATGGTCTCGCAACTCATAGAGAATCTCATCCATTTCGAAGGCAGCCGGCAGCGTCTCGATCAGTACGGTGGCCTTGATCGTTCCGGCCGGCAGGGCAAAGGCGTTCTCCAGGACGAGGAATACCTCGCGCCACAACCGCGCTTCATAGTGGGACTCTAGCTTGGGCAGGTAGAAGTAGGGGGCGCTTCCCATCCCCAGCAGCGGCAGCACATTGTGATAAAAGTACAGGGCAACGTCGAACACTGTGGCCGATATTGGTTGCCCATCCATTCGGACGTGGTTTTCCGACAGGTGCCAGCCGCGCGGCCGAACCGCCAGCACAGCCGGGCGTTCGTTAAGTCGGTAATGCTTGCCGGTCTCGGCATCGGTGTGATTGATGGTCCGACGGACTGCATCACGAAGATTGATCTGGCCGGAAACCACATTATCCCAGGTTGGGCTAGTGGCATCCTCGAAATCGGCCATAAAAAGCTGGGCGCCCGAATTGAGGGCGTTGATTACGGTCTTGCGCTCAGTCGGGCCGGTGATTTCAACCCGGCGATCCAGCAAGTCCAGGGGCAGCGGTGCGATGGTCCATCCGCCCTTGCGTACCGCGACGCTTTCTTCGTGAAACGCGAACCCTTTTCCAGCTTCGAACAGAACCTGTCGTCGCAAGCGCACCGCAAGCAGGCGCTTCCTCTCGTCGTCGAACCGCCGCTCAAGCTCCACCACCAGATCCAAAGCTTCCGGCGTCAGCAGTATCTCATAGCCGGGCTTTAGCGGTGCCTGGATTGTCAGCCCGGCAATCGTCATAGCGGTCATGTCCGTCCCTCACTCAGCCCCTCAGCGGAAAACAGCCGCAGTGCCTAGTTATGAAAATACCACATACCCGGCCACCGACCAATGGCCCATATCGGATACCGGTTTCTTCAAAAGAAAACCGCCGGGGTTAGCCGGCGGCTTTTAGCATATATCCTAGGGCCAAAGCGTGGCTTGTCTAGAATTCCTTCCACTCCTCGTCACTGTGGTGGTCGGCTGCGTGCTTGAGGGTGCCGCCGCCGCCAGATGTCGGTTTAGCTGCGGGCCTTGCCCCAGGTCGGTTCGCGGGCTTGGCTGCGGGCTTGGCTGTGGGCCGGAACGCAGCGGCCTTGGTCACTGTCCGGGTTGCTGCCGGTTCGTGCCGGGGTGCCTGTACATAACGACCGCCGCCGCCACCACCGTGGCCCCCGCCATGGCCGTGGTCTTCGATTTGGAAGAACGAGACCAGTGTGCGCAGGTCGCCGGCTTGGCCGGACATCGACTGAGCCGCCGCCGTGGTTTCCTCGACCAGCGCGGCATTCTTCTGGGTCATTTCGTCCATCGCCGCTACCGCCGAGTTGATCTCGTCGAGAGCTGTGGCCTGCTCAGTGCTGGCCGAAGCAATCTCCCCAATCAGTGCCGCTACCTGTTTGACGCCCTCGACAATGCCGGACAGCGACTCGCCAGCCTTCTTGACCATCTCGACGCCGTTCTGAACTTGATTATCGCTGTCCAGGATTAGGGTCTTGATCTCCTTTGAAGCCTGAGCCGAGCGTTGCGCCAGCACGCGAACTTCTTGCGCCACCACCGCGAAGCCCTTACCGGCATCGCCGGCCCGTGCCGCCTCGACCGCCGCGTTAAGCGCCAGCAAGTTGGTCTGGAAAGCGATTTCGTCAATGACCCCGATGATGTCGGTTATCTTGCGTGAGGCAGCGGCAATAGATTTCATGGCATCGATTGCCGAGCTGGCTACCGTGCCGCCCTGCTGGCCGGCACTACGAGCCTCGCCCGCCATTTTATTGGCCCGCTGGGCATTCTCGGCGCTGGTTCGCACGGTGGCGCCCAGTTCTTCCATGGATGCCGCTGTTTCCTCGAGGCTGGAGGCCTGTTGTTCGGTGCGTTCGGCGAGATCGGCACTGCCAGACGACACCTCGGCCGCAGCTTGGGAAATCGCCTCGGTCGCGCCGCTGATCTCACCGACAATCTCACCCAGCTTGATCGAGGTAGCGTTGATGTTGTTCTTCAGGCCGTCAAAGGCGCCCTGATAATCTTTGGTGATGCGTTGGTTAAGATCACCCTCGGCCAGTGCCCCGACCACTCTGGCGATATCGGTAATGGCCCCCTGTACGGTTTCGGTCAGGCGGTTAACGCCTTCGCTCATGGTCCGGTAAAAACCTTCCTTGCCGGTAAGGTCGAGTCGAGAGGTCAACTCGCCCTTGGATACGGTGTCGATCAGCGACGCGATTTCCTTGCCAATCGCCAGTTCACGTTCACGCTGGGTCTCGGCCGCCCTACGTTCCGCCTCCAGCCGCGCTAGTTCCGCCGTATCCATCCTGACCTTTTCGATGGCGTTCAGCTTGAACACCTCGACCGCCTTGGCCATTTCGCCGATCTCGTCCTTGTTGTCAAGGGCGGGAACTTCGACATTGTTGTTGCCGGCGGCCAGGGTTGTCATAGTGCTGGTCATGTTAATGACCGGCCCGGTTATGCTGCGCGCCACGATCCAGGCAAAGAACAAACCGATAAAGGCCGCCGCCGCCGCAATCCACATCTCCATAGCCGAGGCGGTAGTGATGGTTGATTCCATCTGGCGCTCGGTTTCGACCAGTGACGCATGTTGGGACTCGGCGGTGGCCGACGCCAGTTTGGCGAAGTCCCTGGCTCGGCCCGACATGGTCTTGTTCATCAGGTCATCCACGGCCAGCGCCGCCACCGCTGCGTCGTCGAATGCTTTCTTGTATTTGTCGGCATTGGCATCGACCTGTGTCGCCAAGCGCTTGCGAGCCGGGTCGTTGAAACGCTCGGGCAGGCCATCAGACGACTTGACGGCATCGGCCATCACCGCATCGACCTTGGCGAGGTTTTTTTCATCAGGGTCCTCAATAAACTTGACCGCCTCCAACCGTGCCAGCATCACCTTTTCCAAAATGATGCCGACTCGGGCCGCAGTCTCGAACTCCTTTGCATCAATCGAGGAACGCATGATTTCAGCGAGATCTTCTCGAAGGCTCTTGCCGATCGGGTTCATGCCCTCATTGACCAGCTTATCGCGCTTGCGCCTGAGGTCAATCAGCTTTTCGAAATCGCCGCGATAGGCTTCGAATAAGGCGGTCATCCCTTCCAGATTGGCCCTCCGTTTGGGGTCTAGCATCTTGCTATAGGTAAGCCCAAGCAGTTCGCCCAGCTTCTTCATGGTTTCGTGCGATTGGCTGACATACTGCTCCTCGCCGCTAACACCGAACAGGCGCACAGTCCGCCGCATTTCCGCGACATAGGCGTTGACCGTCGCGACCCGCTCCGCATTGTCGGAAATTGTGCTGTAGCGGGACATAAAGTTTTCGACGGAGTCGAAACCCCTGATGCCGATCACCGCGACCACACCCAACAGCAGCAGAATCACGACAAAACCTGTGTAGATCCGGGTCCCTACCCTAAACTGCCCGGCAAAACTGCTCTTGCTCATGTCCGCGTCACCCCTTTGTTCCCGGTGAGTTTTTCGTACCCATTGCCTAAATCTTTCGTGCTTATAGTACATTATGGATGCGGAGGGAAGGTTTTCCCGATTCGGCGCTCAATCAACGCCGCACCATCGGGCCAAGGCCGTCGCGCAGCCCTTGCTCAATACGACCGTCGATGTCTTCAACCATTTGCTTGACCAAGGTGTTCCAGGTCTCCTCGCGCCCGGCTAGCGAGATGTCTTCCGGCACGGTGATCGACCGGTTGGCTACGGCCTGGGCATAGCCGGAGAACTTGGTGTCGGGATTCACACCTGAAATCCGCACTTCGAGGCGACCGTCATATTGTTGAGCCTGTTGAACTGTGAACAAGCTTTTTAAGCCATCGCTCTGCGGCAGGTTGTGCTCGATGATCGAAGCGTCAGTGATGGTAACTTGAACCGAGCCATTCCTACCAACCGCGCGCAGGCGCTCGGCAACCCAACGCCGAACCGCCTTTGACGGTGGGGGCGTGGCTAGGTGGTCAACGTTCGGCCGGGACATTGGCGGATGGAATTGGTCGATAACGTCAATGACAGCAGCATCAAGGGCGATTACTCCGCGCTGGGCAAAGTTGATGGGGCCGGGGGCGGAGGTGATCGGTGGCGCCCCCTTGGTTGTGCATCCGCCGCCAACTTCTGCCAGCGCCGCCAGCGCGAGCAGGACAATGAGCCTTCGCATATTATCTCCCGACCCTAAGCCGCGTTTGAACTTGACCAAAAAATAGCTCACCGCAGTGCCTTGCAGGCTTTTTCGATACGCTTGCAGGCGTCGATCAGAATTTCGCCAGAGGTGGCGTAAGAGATGCGGAAGAACGGGGACATGCCAAAAGCCGAACCTTGGACAGTTGCGACGCCTTCAGACTCGAGGATGTAGGTGACGAAATCGTCGTCGGTTTTGAGAACCACGCCCGCAGGGGTGGTCTTGCCGATGGTGCCAGCGCAGGAAGGATAGACATAAAAGGCACCCTCCGGCTTGTGACAATAAAGGCCGGGAATGTCATTGAGCATCGACACCACGAGGTCGCGGCGCTGACGGAAGATTTCGCCACGCTCCTTGATGAAGCTCTGGGTACCGTTGAGGGCTTCTACCGCTGCGGCCTGGCTGATTGAAGTCGGGTTGGAGGTGCTTTGAGACTGCACCATGGCCATGGCCTTGATCAGCTCCTTGGGTCCGCCAGCATAACCGATTCGCCAGCCAGTCATGGCGTAAGCCTTGGAGACGCCGTTGACGGTGAGGGTGCGGCCATGTAATCCAGGCTCGACCTGAGCCGGAGTGGTAAAGACGAAACCATCATAAACCAGATGCTCGTACATATCGTCGGTCATGACCCAGACATGGGGATGACGCATCAGCACATCGGTTAAAAGCTTTAGTTCGTCGCGAGTATAGGCGGCGCCGCTTGGGTTGCTGGGCGAGTTAAGAATCAACCACTTGGTCTTGGCGGTGATCGCCTGTTCCAGGTCGGCTGGTTGGAGCTTGAAGTTCTTTTCAACAGGGCAGTTGACGATAACCGGCGTGCCTTCGGCTAGTTCCACCATGTCGGGATAGGAAACCCAGTAAGGCGCCGGGATGATTACTTCGTCGCCGGGGCTGAGCGTCGCCACCAAGGCGTTGTAGAGGACCTGCTTGCCGCCGACCCCGACATTGATTTGGTCAGGCGTGTAGTCCAGGCTATTTTCGCGCTTGAACTTGGCGATGATCGCCTTCTTGAGCGCCGGCGTGCCATCAACCGGGGTATACTTGGTGTCTCCGGCCCGGATGGCGGCAATCGCCGCCTCCTTAATATTGTCCGGAGTATCAAAGTCGGGCTCACCGGCACCTAGGCTGAGGACATCGCGTCCCGCCGCTTTTAGGTCACGGGCTTTCTGGGTGACGGCGATGGTAGGTGACGGCTTGATGCGCCCAAGGCGCGAGGCGAGGAATGACATGAAGGATGACCTCCGGTGGTTTAGGGAAACGGAGCATATGAACCATACCGTCAGCCCGGTTGCCGCACAAGGGCAGGAGGTACCTACGGTACAAACCGTTCAGCGCGAGGCTGTGTCGCGACTGCGGGCGGCCGGCATCGAGTCTGCCCCGCTCGACGCCCGCATCTTGGTATCCCACGCCTTTGCTCTAAGCCGCGAGCAATTGTTGTGCAGGTCTGGCGAGCCGGTTTTGCCGGCTCATCAAGAGCGGTTCGAGCAATTATTGCTCAGGCGGTTGGCCCGTGAGCCGGTGTCGCGCATCTTGGGGCGACGCGAGTTTTGGAGTCTGGAGTTTGTGCTAGTGCCAGAGACACTCGATCCTCGCCCCGACTCAGAGACCGTGGTCGAGGCCGGTCTGGCGGCGCTGGCCGGGGACAATGCCACATCCAATATACTCGATCTCGGTACTGGAAGCGGTTGCCTGCTGCTTGCGCTGTTGAGCGAGCGCCCGAATGCGCGTGGACACGGTATCGATGCCTGCCCCAGAGCCGTGATGGCGGCAGAGGCCAACGCGGCAAGGCTCGGTTTGGCCGGACGCGCCAGCTTTCAGCTACTCGACTGGAATGATGGACTGGCGGGCCAACTGGAGTCGGGTAAGTTGGAGATGGGCCAGCAGAAATTCGACCTGATTGTGGCCAACCCCCCCTATATCCCCGACGGCGACATTGCCAACCTTGAGCCCGAGGTCAGCCGGTTCGATCCGCACGCGGCCCTGGCCGGCGGCGGCGATGGACTTGACGCCTATCGCAGCCTCGCCCCCCAGTTATCGATCCTGCTGACTGCCAATGGTGTGGTGGTGTTCGAGGTCGGGGCAGGTCAGGCCGATAAAGTCGCATCTCTGCTCCTTGCCGCCGGTCTTGATGATATATCCATCAGATGCGACCTCGCGGGGGTTGCCCGCTGTGTCGTTGCCAGCACTGGAGCTCGCTGATTAAAAATCGCGTCAGGCCACGAATTTGGTTGGAACCAGGGCGGTTAATCATTATGATTGGAAAAGTCGATGGTCACGGCTCGCCGGAACGATTCCAGCAAAGATTTCCAGCAAAGGTTGCCATGGCCCGGTTCGCCATAACGCGCGGACGTTAGATCAAGCCCCCAGTAAGATGTCCCGGCTCAGGGCTTGCATCTCCCCGGCGATTCAGGTGAGACGAGAGGGACAAAGTGGACCCGCTCCGACGCCCCCCCCAATCAACAGTACGGGACGTTAACGGAAGTCTTATGAGACAGGGACCGAACAACAATAATAATAATATCAACAACAGCAACGGCAACAACGGCAACCTCAATAACCGGCGTCCACGTGGCCGTAATGGCC
>SESH01030578.1_pt1 | contig 14853 bp, 17 predicted proteins | sample 3171561 | NCBI WGS metagenome assembly SESH01 (sample SAMN10866947, study PRJNA518727) | freshwater metagenome | biome: subpolar coniferous forest; feature: holomictic lake; material: water; isolation source: holomictic Lake 442 2011 16.5 m and 2014 13 m | place: Canada: near Kenora, Ontario
AAGGATCAGAGAGTCATCGACTGTCGTGTTTTTCAGCGATCTCTTCATTATTTTGTTCGGAATGTCGCGTTATTCGCCACAATGCGTCGTATTTGTCGCAAATACAAACTTAACTAAATCCTTGAGAAATGAGAATCAGCGCAATGATAGCCGCTACAATCTCCAAATGTTAAATCACTGAACGTTAAGAGTTTTGAGCGGATCGAAACCGTTGCCGCATTCGTGAGGATATCCTTTGGGATTGCAGATCACTCTGGTCTCACCGATTGAATACTCCATGGCAGTATGGCAGTGACCACAGATCCAGTAGTCTATTTTATGGGAGAGCACCTCTTGTTCAAGGCCTGACACATACGCCGCATTCAGGGGATCATTTTGGTAACAAGGAGCAATGCCTTGCGGTGATGGGTGGTGATGGGTGGTGATGGGTTACCACAATCACGGTATATCCGAGTCCCGTATAGTGATCGACATCTTCAAAAAGCCTTTTTTTCTGTTTGTGATGAAGAGCAAGAAGGTACTCCGGCCGTAACCGGCGATAATCAGCTCCGACTTTTATCAGCCGATAGTCATTGAGGCCCTGACTGACATCGAACATGGCAATGGGATTGCCGCCAAAAAAGTCTGTCCAGAGAGTTGTACCGATGATTGCGAGTTTTTTCTCCTCCAGAATGAGCGGAGTAGTATGTACGTTCTGAAATCCATGCTCGGCGATGGCGTTCTGCCAGGAGTGCTTTTCGATGTTGCCGTGATACCATTCATGATTACCCTCAATAATGAAAACGTCTCTGAACTGCTTTGAGCACTGCGAAAGAAAACCGAACCATGTCTGCTTTCTGCTCAGCAGGCCGATATCTCCAGCAAGGATGACACGGACTCATTGTCTTCGGCAAGTTCCGGAACCTGCCAGTTCTCGCTACTCTCTTCTCGACAGAACTCGTTATGGATGTCGGACATGACTCTGAAAAGCATCAGTGCTTAAAGTTGAGGTTCAGGATACGGTGACGGGAGAGCTTGGCTCCACTTGTAACGATACGGTTTCGCAATAACAATACAATGTTGTTCAGCCAGTTCAGGCAGTTTGCCATTTTCAAAACGGCTTAGCGTTACACGGCTCATTCCATTTGCGCCAGCTACCTGCTGCTGCGTGAATGAGGCTAAATATAGCGGATATCCGCCACGACCAGCGCATCCTCGTTGATATTGACGGGGGGGGGATTAGTATAAAAAACCAAACATCCAGATCGGGATCGTGTTTTTATAGGGATATTCAATGTTGTCCGCGGCAATAAATGCGTTCGGAATCCCTGCTATCTGTTGTTGGTTCTTGTTTTTTCCTCCCACCTCAAATACCAGCTTTCTGTCGACGAGAAAATCCCCTTTGTCGGTATAATTGATGGTATGCCGACCCCTGGTCTGGTTGTAAAAAAAAGTCTCTCGCATGGTGCCTGTATTAACCGCATTTTCTGCAAGAGCATACATCATGTTCGCATTATTGAGATAGACTTTGTCAGGCTTGTTCAGTTGGCTAATCCCTCGCGTATCAGCATGCAAAAGCAGCAGTAAATCAGCCTTTGAGAGCAGATAAAGATATTTGAGAAGGGTTTCGCGGTCAATGCCTATCTGCTGGCTCAGCTTCAGGATATTTGGCTTGAAAGGCACAGTTTCAGCGATGAGGGCAAACAATTTACGAAGAGCATACACTGAAGAATAACCAATTTTTGCAACGGCAGGAAGATCACTTTCCAGGGTCTGGTTGATGGTTTGCAAAAGACGCTGCGTATAGTTTTTTTCATCTTCTGCAAAAAAGGGGTAATAGCCAATTCTCTGATACTCCTCAAAAAGTTTAACCGGCTTGATGACAGGATTGATTGCAGAACTGATATCGAAAGCTTTTTCAGTGACATCGGTGAGAGAAAAAATCGGAAACCGATGATGATATTTCAACTCAATGAACTCTCTGAATGAGAGGCCACTGAGGGTGTAGTGCAGGAGCCTGCGGCTCAAATCGGCATTTCCCCTGAAAATATCGAGCGCAGAAGAGCCGGTAAAAACTATGGAGAGTTGAGGATAATTATCGTAAATATTTTTGATTTCACGCGACCAGTCAGGATACTTGTGTACTTCGTCAAGAAAGAGAAACTTTCCTCCCTGCTTGACAAAATCATCAGCAAAAACGGAGAGGGTTGTTTTGGTGAAAAAGAGATTATCCAGACTTGCGTAAAAAACCTCACCAAGATTATTGCCAAATGTCTCCTTGATGTACTGGAGCAGCAGAGTGGTTTTACCGGCACCTCTTGCCCCTGTAATCGATATCAGCCTGTTCTTCCAGTCGATATCATACCACAGATAGCGTCGAAAAGAGGTCTCCACAGCTTGAACTCTGGAACTGAATATCTGAAACAATTTCTCCATAATTGCTGGTCGTTTTCCGCAAATATAAACAAAAAAAGACGAACGCAACCAGCATAATCGTGGTGAAAGCGTTCAACTCACCCAAGGCTCCGGGGGCATTTTCGAGCAGCACATTGATGCGGAGATCTTTTCTGTCCTGAAAAAGGCTACCGGGCTCTATTCCCGAAACCCTGCCCCTGTCGCCCACGCTCCCCTGTTTCTGCCGGAGCAATCAACGCATAGACCTTTTCTGCTGTCATGGTATTGGCGACAGCGATTTCAGTCAGGGTCTGATCCTCGGAAACAACTTTTAGCCCTGCGGTTACCAGCTTTGCTTTTAAAACTGCTGCGTCACCGCCCAGCCCTGGTTGCTCTGCAAGTTGCGTAAGGGTCATGAGCTCTGCATGTGGAACCGGAGCTTGCTTTTCCTGACGTTCCCAGGAGCTGGAAATTGCATCGCCAAACTTGATGACTGCCGAGAAGGGCTGGAGGCCAAAGTAAGTCCCTGTTCCAAACAACAAGGAGAGCACTGTTATGATGAGCAGCTCACGGGGGTTGTTAAGGCCGTTGCTGGTTTTTGATTTCAGGTAGCAAAGGAATGCTTTCCAGTTGATAAAAAAGAGGTGGAACAGGGAGAGGATTAAAAAGGTAAACCCGAAAATAATGTGCTGGTTCTGCCATCCCCGTTTTGTTAACCCGATCATTTGCCAATCGGTCCAGTTGGCAACTCTGCCTGGAGGAGAGATATAAAGGATTATCCCTGAAATCAGCATCATGAAAAGTGCGATGAAAAGCCCGAAGCTGATAAAGACCCTCCAACTAAATGATTTTTTCATGGCTTCGTTATTGCTGGTTTCCATTGACTGGTTGTATGGCACGTAGAGCAGTTCGCCTGCGTCTGGCGGTGCAGATTATCATCCGGCTGCTCCCGTTTATGACACCTGATACACTGCGATGAAGCACTCACTCTCCTGTGGTCAAAACTTGCGTGCTGTTCAGTGGTTGTTGCAGCATTTGCAGCAGGGCCGAACAGCAGGGCTATAGTGATAAAGAATAATCTTTTCATGGTATTACAGCACTTGAATTTGTAATTACCGATTCCTTCCAGCACCGCGTCCCATACCTTGCCCCATTCCCATATTTGGATTGTACTGATCCCACACCCATTCAGCTACGGCGCTCAATTCTGCATCCGGCAGTGCGAGGGCAGGCATAAGGCCAAATCGGGTAATGGCTTGAGGATCAACCGCACTGTTTTTGTTTGGAGATTTCAGGTAAGCAACAATTTGATTCATACCCTCTTTTTTTGTCCGGAACTTCAGATGGTAGCGGCTAGCTAATGGCATAATTGGCGGAGCGGCCTTTGGTGGCGGTGCCACGGAATGGCAGACACTGCAACTTCTGGTAAAAATCTCCTGGCCACTCAATGCTTTAGCCGATACGTTTGCCGGTGAAAACCCTGACACCAAACCGGACAGAATACAAACGGACAGAACTCTTTTCATGATCCTTCTCCTGTTACTATTGCCCTATAAAATGGAACTGTTGGGTTAACAGTAGGGGTAGTGTTTGGTCTCAAAATACATAAAAAAAAGTTGTTATCTCTGTATGTTCACCCCACCTTCCAGCAAGCCGCCTCATGGGCCGGATCATACTCCACAAGCGGTGGCTGCTCCTTGCGGCAGCGGGCATCTGCGAGCGGGCAGCGCCCGGCAAAGCGGCACCCTTCGGGGAGGTTAACGGCGCTTGGGACGTTGCCTTCGATAACATGGAGGCGCTCCTTGGGTGAGCCGAGACGGGGAATGGAGTTGAGCAGACCTCGGGTGTAGGGGTGGAGCGGATTTTTGAAAAGCTGCTCAACAGAGCCCTTTTCAACCACCTTGGAGGCATACATCACCAGCACCTCTTCACAAAGCTCGGCCACAACCCCGAAGTCGTGGGTGATGAGCATCACGCTCATACCGGTATCAGCCTGAAGCTTGCCGATAAGGTCGAGAATCTGCGCCTGCACCGTAACATCAAGCGCTGTGGTTGGCTCGTCGGCAATGAGCAGTGCCGGATTGCAGGAGAGCGCCATGGCAATCATCACCCGCTGACGCATGCCACCGGAGAGCTCATGAGGATAGGAGGAGAATCGTTCGGCAGGGTTGGGAATTCCGACCAGATGGAGCAGCTCGACAGAACGCGCCTTTGCCTCAGCGTGGGAAATATCCCGATGCACAAGAATCTGCTCCATGATTTGGTAGCCACAGGTCAAGACCGGATTGAGCGAGCTCATCGGCTCCTGAAAAATCATGGCAATCTCGTTTCCCCGCAGCCTGCGCATTTTTTCTTCGGAGAGCTTCAGGAGATCACTCCCCTTCCACAGAATCTCTCCACCCGCAAAATAGCCGGGAGGCATCGGCACAAGACGCATAACCGAGAGCGCTGTCACCGATTTTCCGCACCCCGACTCCCCCACGATTCCCAGCGTACGGTTCCGCCCAAGCGAAAAACTGACTCCATCGACCGCTTTGGCAATGCCACTATCGGTCGAGTACCAGGTTTTGAGGTTTTTCAGTTCAAGAATTTTTTCCATATTTAGCAACATGCATTGCACGAGGTGGTTTCGAGATTACGATCTGCCGGGATTACGCATGAAAATATGGTTTGTCCGCTTCAAATGAAAACGTTATCAGACACTGAACAGCAGAGCGCTGCCGTTACCAAAAGAAACTCCTCCTTTCTCTTTGACACTCTCAGGCAATCGGCTCCTTATTCCCTTCTCATCAGAGCAGTTGAGGAGATAACTCCAGTCAAGGGAGTTTTTACCCCAATCGATATTTCTGGCCTGCAGGGGTCGCTCTCTTCACTCCTGGCGGCAGCTCTCTTTGCCGGCCAGCGCTCCCCTCTCATGGTGCTCAGCGGCCAAAACAGCTTTGAACTGTACGAGAATGATGTGGAGGTGCTTTTGCCCAGAGAGAGCATCTGCAACACCTCGGATGAGCTTTCACTCTCCATCGGAACAATGTCAAGCGGCAAAAAATCGATTATTCTCTCCTTTTTTGATGATCTTGATGTCACTCTCTGCAAACCGGCGGAAGCCGAAAGCAGAATTTTCAGGCTGAAAACCGAGCAGGATGCAGGATATGACAAGCTGAAACGCTTTCTTGAAGCGAACGGCTTTGAGCTGCGGGAGTTTGTTGAGGATGAGGGTGAGTTCTCCGTTCGAGGATCAATTATTGATGTCTTTCCTTTTGGTTCACGCGAGCCGCTTCGCATTGAATTTTTTGGAGATACGGTAACTTCGCTGCGGGTGTTCGATATCAACAGCCAGTTATCAGGCAAAACTGTTCAGGCTGCCGATCTGACAGCAAGTTTTTCGGATGAAACCCCCGGTGCCACCGGTTCTGAAACCACCATTCTCGACTATCTTGATCCGACGACCATTATTATTATTGATGATACGGCTGAATTTGAGTCGCGAGACAACCATGAGGCGCTCTCGGCTGCGCTTTCACGATTCCGATGTATCAGCATCATGCCGTTCTCGGCTTGCGCCATCGATTTCGGCGCTGTCGCCCAGAAAAAGCTGAACGCCAATTTCCGCATTCTTGCCACCCTGCTGCAACAGGAGAGTGCTCAACACCGCAAACCGCTCTTTGCTACCAGTTCTCGGCGTGAAATAGCAGGGTTGACCGACTTTCTTGCAGAGGAGATGGCAAGCTCGAACAGCGCCACCCTGCTTGATGCAAGCTGGATTCCGGTCAATCTGCATACCGGCTTTATCTTTGGAGAGCTTGACCTTTATACCGAATCCGACATTTTCGGCAAACTGCACTCGCACAAGGCGCACCGCAGGAGAAAGATACGAGGCATCTCACTCAAGGATCTCCAAAAGCTCAAGGTGGGCGACTATGTGGTTCATGAGGATTACGGAGTCGGCATCTTCAAGTCGCTTGAAACCATTACGGTAGGCCATTCCGAGCAGGAGTCTGTGCTGGTTGAATATGCGGGTGGGGATCAGCTTTTTGTCAATGTGCAAAATATCAACCTGCTCTCGAAATATACCGCTTCCGAAAGCTCTCTCCCCTCACTCTCAAAGCTGGGAAGCTCAAAATGGGCGGCAAAAAAGGATAAAGTCCGAAAAAATATCCGCGACATAGCCATCAACCTGATCAAGGTCTATGCCCAGCGAAAAATGCAGCCCGGCTTTGCCTTTGCTCACGACTCCATCTTCATGCGGGAATTTGAAGCGTCATTTATCTTTGATGAAACCCCGGATCAACTGCGCGCAATCAATGAGGTTAAAAAAGATATGCAGGAGCCACACCCCATGGATCGGCTGATCTGCGGTGACGCCGGTTTTGGAAAGACAGAAATTGCCATGCGCTCGGCATTCAAGGCGGTGGAGTCACAAAAACAGGTTGCCGTCCTGACCCCCACAACCATTCTCGCCCACCAGCATGCTGAATCGTTTACCAGACGATTTGAGAATTTCCCGATTTCAATAGCCGTGCTGAGCCGTTTCGTCACACGCAAGGAGCAGCAGGAGATACTGAAAAAGATTGCAAAAGGGCAGATTGATATTGTTATCGGCACCCATCGACTGGTCTCGAAAGATGTACTCTTCAAGGATCTCGGTCTGCTCGTTATTGATGAGGAGCAGCACTTTGGCGTTGAGGTAAAAGAGAAGCTGCGCGAACAGTTTCCAGGTGTCGATACGCTGACCATGTCGGCCACCCCTATTCCAAGGACGCTTCAATTTTCAATGCTTGGGGCGCGGGACCTCTCCATTGTCTCCACCCCGCCAAAAAATCGCCAACCGGTGGAGACCCTCATCACCGACTATGATCCTGTGCTGATTCAGTCGGCCATCCTGCGGGAGATCAAGCGGGAGGGGCAGGTCTTCTTTCTGCACAACCGCATTTCATCGCTGGACGATATTCTCCAAACCCTCAGGGAGCTTGTGCCCTCGGCCAGAATTGTCTTTGCTCATGGCCAACTGCCAGCCAAAGAGCTTGAAAAAATCATGATGGACTTCATGCAGAAGGAGGTTGATGTGCTCATCTCCACCACCATCATAGGCTCCGGGCTCGACATCTCCAACGCCAACACCATCATCATCAACCGCGCCGACATGTTCGGCCTCTCCGACCTCTACCAGTTGCGCGGCAGAGTGGGACGAAGCGAACGAAAAGCCTACTGTTACCTGGTCACTCCTCCACTGAAAACGCTGAAAAAGGATGCCATGCAGCGGCTGGCGGTTATTGAAAGCTTTACCGAACTTGGCTCAGGGTTCAACATCGCCCTGCGAGACCTTGATATCCGTGGTGCCGGAAATCTGCTGGGAGCGGAGCAGTCGGGCTACATCCACGACCTTGGTTTCGATCTCTACCAGAAAATGCTTGAAGAGACCGTGGCGGAGCTGAAATCAACGGAGTTCAGCCACATGTTTACTGACGAAGGTACCAAAGCCGCCAGAAAATCGAAACCCTGTGACCTCGTCTTCTTTTTTGACGCACTCATCCCTGATTACTATCTCACGGCAATTCATGAGCGCTTTGCTTTTTATGATAAAATATCAAAAGCCGCGTCGGAGAGCCACCTTGAAGCCCTTGCGACAGAGCTGAGGGACAGATTTGGTGCCCTGCCCGAAGAGGTGTCGAACCTGCTGCTTCTGTCAAAACTCAAGCTCACCGGGACTGCTCTCGGCCTGGAAAAGATCGACATCCAGTTGCAGGGCACAACCATTTTTCTTCCAGAGCAGGATAATGAACACCTGGCTAACCGAGAATTCCTGCAGTACCTCTTTATTTCCGTTCAGGAGCCATGGATGCAGGAGTACCGACCGGGATTCAAGATTGAGAAAAAGATGAAGCTGGTACTGCACCACCCATCAGGCACTGACACCACCCCGGCCATGCTGATTGAGCGGTACACGGAACTGCTGAAAAAGATCGAGAGCGAGTCGAGAGTTCAATTGGCCTGAATGATCTCTCTCATAAAGAGCCGGCAGGCCGCATTGTCACAAAAAGATTTTACACAGAAACCCGGCTATTTGGGAGCAGTGGCCTATAACCTTTGCAATTGCAGTTACCTGCACCTTCTCCTTTTTCAGCTCTTCTGTTGCCGCCTCAATGTCGAGCTTGACCAACAGCCATGAGTTGTTCCAGAACTCCTGCGCTTTACGGTTGTTCTCTTCAAAAATATCTTTCAGCCGGCATCTCGGCCATCGGGAGTCATCCGGCACCTCGCTCTCCGCAAAGGCAGGCAACGTCTCTGGCCATTGCACTTCAGGCCAAATCTCTTTCAGGAGATCCTGCAACTCGACATCCAGAAAATTGATCTTGGCCGCATGATCGAGAAGGAGAGCAAGTTGGCAAATCAACTCATCACTTGCTTCCGGCCCACTCTTCAACAAGCGCAGATACTCTTCCAACGCAGCTTTGACTGGAGGCCGCACGATCTCCTCGTAGTGCTGATATGCTTGCTGTACCTGGGACAGAGTCGCCAGCATGTTTTGATACTGTTCACGAAATGCCGTTATCTCATCCTCCCTCATGGACGATGTTGCCAAAAGCTCCTCAATAATTGAAGGGGGAAGGCTCTCGACAAATGCCGACAACTGACACAACGGCTCTTTGCTGACCTGCATCATTATTATCTCCTATTCTGCTGTCATCTTCATCAATAAACCCCTGAAGGTGCTGGTGCTCTGCTTTGCATCCATTATTGAGCGTTTGTCTTCACTCTCTATTGCCGAACCCAGCAGCTCTTTCTGTCGAAGAGTGATCCAGAGTTCCCTGTCGGAAAGAGAGAGCAATGAGGCCGCCGTTGTATCCTGCCAGGCAGGCTGAAGAAGAAGCGCCACGCGGGCATTGCGGATGCTCTTTGCATCTCCATCCATATCCTGGCTCATCGTGATGAGGAGAGCATCCAAAATATCAAGAGCCTTCAGGAGACTCTCTTTCCTGCTGACAATCTCATGTCGAAGCCCCCTGTTGGTGACACTGGTAACCATTACTGGAGCAACTGGAGGAGGTAATGAGAGGTGTGTGCTGTATTTCGCCGTCAGAAGAGCATCAAGCCTCCCAATTATCTCGCTGGTTTTCGCTCCTGTTTCAGTCGGAGCCGTTGATGCTGCCAACTCCTCCAGGGCAATGAAATAGCCACGCAGAGAGGTAGCCAACTCTTTTGTGTATCGATTATTTTCAATGGCCTTCATGTCTGAGCGGTTCCTCTCCTGAAGCGAAGCCCTCAGTGCATTTTTTAACGCCATACCTTTATATGTTGTGAATAACTCCCGACGCTGCTGAAGAAGGGTAAAGGAGGATGATTCAATCCTGAGAGCGCTCGACCTGTCCGCCAAAGCCGCCACAGAGGCTGCGCAAGATGCTCCGTCACGAGCGAAAGCTACATATTGCTGCGACCCACTGCAACCGCACAAAAGAGCAAGGAGCAATAGAGTGCCGAGTAAAGGGAATTGGAGTGAAATAGGCGATGATTGTTTCATGAACCCCCTGTTGGTCAAACATAATTTTCCCTTCGCTCTCTGAACATAAGAAATATCTTCATAACTTCAGGCAAACAGGACTAACTCTCTTTTTAACATTTTACCGGAATGGTGACCCATGAATTCTTCAGACCCCTCAATGCAACCGCTCTCTCTTGATGAGCTCAGCACTCTTGAACAGTTTCTTGTTTCAGAACAGACCCCTCCAGATGCGCTCTCTTCTCTTGAAATGCTTGATGGTTATATGACGGCTGCGGCTGTCGGGCCTCAGGTATTTGAAGTGGACGACTGGTATGCGTCAATGTGGGATCAGGAAAAAGAATTGACCCCGAAATTTTCCTCTCCGGAAGAGGCTACCGTAATTAGTGAACTGATTGTCCGGCATAATAATTCGATTACGGTGCTTTTCGAGGATGAACCGGAGGAGTATCAGCCACTCTTTGACCGCGTCGGGTATGAGAGTGATGAGGTGAGAAAGCTCGCCGTTGAAGAGTGGGCAATGGGATTTATTATCGGGATGGAATTGGCATACGATGCCTGGAGGCCACTTTTTGATGATGAAGAGGCCGCTGTGCTATCGATGTCTATCTTCATGCTCAGTAAAGTTTCGGACGACTTCGACCACCTGACTGACAAGGAAATTGCTGAACTCACTGAATCTGTTGCAGAGTCAGTCATTTGCATCCACTCATTTTGGCATGGAGACGGGGATCTCTCTGAGGAAGAGGAGTAGAGAAAAAAAAAGCTCCGTGAACTGATAGAGTGCACGGAGCTTTTTTAAGGAATATCAGGCCTCAGCGCCCTCTGCCTCCACTTCAAATTGAATCTTTACCGTGATATCCATAAAGATTTTTGCAGCGGCTTCGTACTTGCCGAGCAATTTGATCGGGGCTTCTATGGTGATTTTCCTGCGGTCAATCTCAATGCCGTGCACTTTAAGTGCATCGGCAATATCGGCGGAGGTGACCGTACCAAACAGCTTACCTGATTCGCCTGCTTTAGCAAAAACTTTCAGTGACAATTGCTCAATTTTCTGGGCATGTTCACGAGCATTTTTGCGCTGCAACTCAACCTTCTTGGCCTGCTGTTTTTTCTCTGTTTCAAGGGCTTTCAGCGTGCCCTCAGTAGCTCTTATTGCTATACCCTGCGGAATCAGAAAGTTGTTTGCGTAACCGTTCTTTACGGCAACAACTTCACCTGCATCGCCAAGGGTAGCCACATCTTTTCTTAAAATGACTTTCACTGCTTAGCTTCCTCGTTCAATAGATTGCAAAATTGGTTATTTGTATTCATCAACAACATAAGGAATTACTGCCAGGAACCTTGCCCATTTTACTGAATGGGTAAGAAGATTCTGCTCTTTGGCGGAGAGTCCTGTGATGCGACGGGGAATGATTTTTCCCTGATCGTTGATAAATCTTTTCAGCTTACGCTCGTCCCTGTAATCAAAAAAAACGACCTGGTTTTTCGACACTTTTTTCTTGGACGCAAGGGCATTGCTCAACGACTTGTTGCCCTGAGATTTCGGACCTTGTGATGGTGTGTATTTTTGTTTCATAAGTTCATGACAAAATTTTACTTACCCTGCCTCTCAATCAGAAGAAAGGTATTTGTATTCATAAATATGACCTTGTTCCTCATCGTGAATCTCATCGTGATGATTGCCATGGCAATCATCCTCAATGAAGCCCTCCTCATCCTCTTCGCCATTTTTTTGGCGTTTGTTGAGGAATTGAATTCTTCGGGCCTTTATTTCAACAACCGTTCTTGACGAGCCATCCTGAGCCTTCCATGTTCGGCTCTGTAACTCTCCATCAACAAGAACTGCTGAGCTTTTCCTGAGGTTGTCACGACAGCTTTCGGCAAGCTTGTTCCATGCAACAACTCCAACGTAACAGACATCCTCCTGCCACACATGGTTGCTGTCACGAAATCTTCTGTTGCATGCAATTGAGAAATTTACGACAGGTGTTCCGCCTGAATTTGTTTGCCTGAAAACAGGATCTTTGGTAAGATTTCCTGCTATGACGACACTGTTAATCTCAGGCATTTTTAATTCAGCCATAACATCGTCTCCGTTTTGTTCTCAAAAGGAATCACCTCACTAGCTGCATTCACAACAATCCTGATCATTTCCTGGCGACATCGGAAGCTGCAGCCTCTGCAAGGGCGGCATCTTCCGGACTCCCTATCACCACACTGTACTTCTCAACTCGCTTGCGCATTTCAAGAAGAGCACCGGTGAGGTGAATAATCAGGTAACGCAACAGCTCTTCCTCGTAACGAAGCACTTTTTCTATCTCGGCAATAACGGCTGTAGCAGCAGTAAATTCAATGTGAGCGTAGTAGCCAATGCTCTTCTTCTTCACAAGATAAGCCGTCTTGCGTCTGCCGATCTCAAGAACACTGGAGATACTTCCCCCTTTTTCAGTAATGACTCTCTGCACCATCGCCATGGCTGCGGCAATAACTTCATCCTGAAGCCCTCCGTCAATGATGAGTGTGCATTCATAAAGTTTGTTTGTTTCCATAGCGCATAAGCTGAATTATTAGCCACCTTCGATTGCTTGCCACAGGCGAGGGTCCGGCATTGCGCAAGCCAGCCCCACGGCTTCAAGGTCTCCCTTTGAACACCATAGGCAAATTTGAACCCTCAAGGTAAGCTATTCACACCATTTTTCCAACCAAAGCGCAAAAGCAGCCGGGAATAGAGTCGTGTTATGGAATCAGCTTCAGGTAACTGTGAATATGCTCGGCAATAGCTCCGGGGAGAAGATCGTTCATACATCGGAAATGGGCTTTGGGACAATGATCGCGGCCAATATGTGAACAGGGTTTGCAATGGAGACCCTCAATCTCGAAAAGCTCGTAAGGGGTGTTCCAGGGGAGAAAGCCGAAAGCCTGAGAGGATGAGCCAAAGAGGACAAAAAGCTTTTTGCCGAAGGATGATGCTATGTGCATGAGACCTGTATCATTACAAAGTACGGCATCAGAACGAGAGAGGATAGCAGCACTCTGCATGAGTGTACAGCTCCCGGCAAGATTGACAACACGACTGCGACAAGTGTCCGGCAAGCTGTTCATGAGTTCAGTCGCTTGAGGGGCATCCTCTATGCCTCCGAGAAGGACGATCTGCAACAACTCATTTTTGAGCAAAATGGAGACAAGAGCGGCAAAAAGCTTTGGGGGATAACGTTTTGTAAAATGTTTTGCGCCAAAACAGAGCGCAAGAGTTTTTTGAGGTATTTGAAAATAGGGGGCGGCATAAGAGAGCTCCTCAGAAGAGAGATAAAGTTCGCATCCCTGTTGATCGCCTGGAGAGATACAAATTTCAGGCAAAGAGTCACCATAGCGCTCCACAACACTCCGATAAAAACCGTAAAAGTCAAGTTTAAAGTGTACCAGTAACCACTTTTTCCAATTCTCTTTACGGTATCGGACGGTACGAACGGAATTCAGGGATCTGACAATGGCCTTTGAACGAAAATTGTTTTGCAGGTCAACCACAAGATCATAGTTGCCCACTGGTGGATGGTCTGTTGTGTACGTCGTTGAGATGCGAGGATTCGAAACAAGAAGGGAGACAAAGGGAGACTTTGTACAGTAATCAATCTGAGCATCGGGATATGCCGTAGCGAGATGACGAACCAGTGGAGTGGTAAGAGTGATATCGCCAATTGAGCTCAGCCTGATGACCAGTATCTTGTTGAGCACCGTCATAAAATTATGCCCAAAATTCCCACCATGCCTTGTAATCGGCAGGTTTTTTTCCCGACAATGCACTCTCGACTTTATTGATGAATTGAACCACTGCCTGCTGCAACTCCTCTTTGTTCTTCATGTCTCCTTTTCTTTCAGCAATCATCTCACCCACCATACGAAATGCCTTAAGCGACTCATCAAATCGGCCAACCCCATCAAGTGCTACGGCACGACTGTAAACAGCATCGATCCACTGTTTACCTTCATCCTGGTTCAGTTCACCCCGGCGATTGAAATAGCGTAACGCAATTTCTGTGGATTCAAGAGTTTCTGGATAACGCTCCAGTTTCACCAGTGCACAAGAGAGACCAGTGTGAGCAATGGCATCAAAGCCATCATAATCAAAGGCTTCATCCTGGGGTATAGTGCGAGAAACTTCCATTGCTCGTCGATATGTAGCCGCGGCATCCTCAAAAAGGCTTTGCTGCAATTGTCTTTCTCCATCGATCAGAGCGAGGTAGGATTGACCGACCTGTTTCAATGGCTTCATACGTTCGTTGATTTAGTTGTCGTCAAAAGAGCATCAAGCTGTGGTGGGATTTCAGGACGCCCCTTCCTGTTCAACGCTGTTCCGATGATTTTGGCCTTAAGAACAGATTTATGGTCAGGAAGCCGGAAAATATCCTGGTAAAATGCAAACTTCAGGGGTGACTCTCTCTGGAGGTTGAGCCCAACAACAAATGTATCACCTGAAGTAAGAGGTAATTTGTAGTCGAGTTCAGCCCGTACCACAACGAGATTGATACCCTGACGCGTATACTCACTGAAATCAATACCAACCTGCTTCAGATATTCGTGCCTGACATGCTCAATGTAGTTCTGGTAGACACTGTTATTGACAATGCCCTGCATATCGCACTCATAATCTCGGACACTCATCTCAAGGGTAAATGAGTACATGGCGGGGAAAAAAATTCATTTTTAAAGAAACCACAAAGCCCTCCGTATGAGGGAGGGCTTAATGGTGATAAAAACTCGGCGACGACCTACTCTCCCGCTTTTAGGCAGTACCATCGGCTCTCCAGGGCTTAACGACTCTGTTCGGAATGGGAAGAGGTGATCACCTGGGAAAAAGTCGCCGTAGAAACGGACGACAAAGGAAGCAATACTTCAGAGTAAGCATACTTTGTAAACTTATAAACTTTCCTGCCATGGTCAAAAAAGAGACTCAACACTAATAAAAAAGGGTTAAGTCGATCGGC
>SESH01007789.1_pt1 | contig 14835 bp, 10 predicted proteins | sample 3171561 | NCBI WGS metagenome assembly SESH01 (sample SAMN10866947, study PRJNA518727) | freshwater metagenome | biome: subpolar coniferous forest; feature: holomictic lake; material: water; isolation source: holomictic Lake 442 2011 16.5 m and 2014 13 m | place: Canada: near Kenora, Ontario
AAACAATACCTATTCAAAAGTGTATAGCACAGAACAGGGGTCAATTGCAGAGCTTGACGCAGGGGTGGGGTGTGGTCTTACTTGTGGATCCAATGGCAGAGCTCGTTTCCCAGTTCTTGAGCGGGTTAGGAACCTACCGCATTCTTGGTGCCCACGGAGTACAGGTCCTGGACCACGACTCACGGCAGCAAGTGATATGCCCGGATCCTGAGTGTGGGCGCTCAGCCTGCGTCAGCGGATCCTCCATTATATGCAGCAACCGGGCATGTAACTGGCACACCGGTAACGCCATAGACTATTTGGTTGAGCATACCGGGTACTCGGTTCCAGTGATACTAGCCACCCTACGTAAGGCGTACCCCGACCTTACCGCCACGGTTGCAGGGACCCCATGGAACGTCACCGTGAACATGTTGGAGGATGCGCTGCGGAAGCAAAGAGAGCTGCTGCAGTTCATGCTTGCCCGTCGAGGGATTCCCAAGAATCTGACCCCGCAACTTGCCCGGGGCGTGGAGTGGCTGGGGAGAAACGGGATCAATTTGTTAAGCACCCCGTATTCGCTGATGGTGTTGAATATTGTGCAATGCGAGCAACTGGCGTCGCGCGTGATGTCACTGACGGACCGAGTGTGTGCTTACAAAGAGGACTGCGGAGCCATCGTGATCCCATTCTTCTCCGACCCTCTCAACGTCAGCAATTTTCAGGTGATCCCGCTTGAACCAGATCCAGCTTCCAGCACCCCGTTCAGCTGGGAAGTGAATCCAACCCGCACCGCATTTGCTGGGCTCTGGGAGTGCTGTGACGGTGCAGTAAACGGCGCCACATGCATGCAAGGGGCTCACGCTGCCATTGCTGCGATGCATCGATACCGCGGGCTGGACCGGACTCCGTTGCATCTGGCGGTGATGTCGACCCCAAGAAATACAGTGGAAACCGAGATGAGATTCGAACGGGCCACGTACCTGCTTAAAGAGGGAGAGGCGTTGCAGCACATGAACAGCGTGAAGCAACTCACCGCTTTACATGGGTTGCGGGTTGGGGACTCCAGATCCCCGGGCAACACCCTGCCATGGCTGGAATTTGTAGCTGCAAGATGGGACCATGCGATTCGAATCTCCCAGAACTATGAGCGGGTGAAATCCGATATCGAGAACCTGAGTCTGTCCACCAAGGAGCGGGAGGAATGGAAGCTGTATCTGGATTCCAAAGGGCTCCAGCATATCTCGGAGTTCTTGAAACAAATCGCGGGTCAGGTACGTCGGGTGTTTACTTTACGCGGAGTCACAGTTACCGAAACCGATTCCGGATACCGTGTGGAAAAAGGGAAGCGCAATGAGCTCGGTACCAACTTCATTCTCGAGTTCACCCATAACGTTACCTTCCCAGGGTCGGAGGAGATGTGGCATCAAGGGGTAATGCATTTCTTTGGTGGGCAGTATCCGGTGCTCCTCCATGACGAGGTGGTACGGAAACCGCTGGAACTTACCCGCAAACTGTTGACATTTTATACCGGCAGCGAGAACCCCGGGGTACCGTCGATTACGGACAACGTTACCGCAGTGACATTGCCCCAGCTATTCGCGTTACAGACTTCGGTGTTACCCCGCATATTTGGGACCAAGATTCTGGGGTGGGCAGAGGATCGGCAAAAGTTTATCGCACCCGCTTGGGGAGTTACTGATCTCGGATTAGGGTACCGAGAGACGTGTCCTGCGCCTTCCGCGGTCCTGCTCAAGAATTACGACTTCACCACTGTGTGGGGCTCGAGCCCAATTCCCAGCAATCCTCCGGAGTGGGCAGGGGAGTTGTTGGCTCTACTGGTGGGGCAGACCGCGAGGGTGCAACGTGGCTGGCAGACGTCTCCGATTATATTTCGAGACACAGATCGCACCCGAGTTGAACTACCGCGCATATTTCAATCCGCGTTTGGTCAGCGAACTCCAATACTGTTTCGCAACAACCCTCGCGCCGGATTTCAGGACATCGAAATCCTCAACGGGTATCCGTGTCTCGCCACCGGTACACTCACCGAAGCCGCGTTAGCCAAGTGCAGGCTTCCGTTCATCCTGGTCACGGATTCCGGTCGCGTGCTGGATATCGAGGACCGAATCGAAGATGGGATCAAATTCCTGAAAGCCGCATACCCGGTCGTTGTTGCTTGGTTGGTGTCGACCGCAGCAAAGGGCATCACGTTTCACAAATCCGCAGCAAAGGAAGACGATGTGTTGCGGGATGGTTTGGAGGTGTTGAGCCGTGCGATCTCCTATACCTGGAACGGGGCGCTGCCGGTATCGCCGACACTATCCACGATTCTGCAAGATATACCGGTCCATAACCTGTCCACCGTGTTTCAGCAAAACTTTGGGACGCAACGGCTCCTCATCCAGTTACCGCCCGCGATACGCCGGTTCCAACCCGAGCTGTGGACCGAGCTCACCCGGTACGACCCCACTTTCGTAGCCGGGGAACCTGCTGATATGGATCTGGTGCTGGGGTTGAAGCTGCTGCGGGACTTCTACCGTGAAGATCCCAAGCTTCCTCAAGTCGACACCCCTAAACCCTTAGACGTGCATCTCCCAGTTGAAAAAGAAATCGTCGGGGGAGCTGGGCGAGAATAGGACTTGGAAGCCGGTGGTGGTCACGCTGTGAATTATGTGGGTCAAGACTTGGACTTGGTTCACCACGGTCAGCGCTTGCACGGAACCCACCACAATAGGAATACTGGGAGCGGGTAGCCGATACGAGACCGAGACTCCAACAGCACCATCGGGAACCAAAACCTGCCCGCTTTGATTCGTGATCGTCTGCTGTGAGCTGGGGGCATAACTTGCGGACCAGCTCACTTGGTATCCAGAAATACTTAACGGACTTGTGAGAGCGACCTGGAAGCCGGTTTCACTGACCCCGGATACAACCAAAGCCACGACTTCTATGGTAGAGAGATCGGCGGGAGCAGTCAAAGAGACCAGCACCACGTTGGGGACATTTACAAATCGGGATGGGAACACCACATCCAGAACCGGAGTGGAGGCCGCAATCGCCGCGCTTCCCCACTGCTGTTCTGTCGGAGACTCGGGATCCACGATATCCGGACCCGCTCTTCCTTCTGCCCGGGGAGGTGAGTCTACGATCTGTTCCGGGATGCTTAGGCTGTACACCTTGCGGGATTGTCGCGGGACATCGATCCACACCTGCAGGTCCCCAGCGGGTAGTCGGGCACTGAGTGAGTCATATAGCCAGACATACTCCCACAGCGAATCCGACTTCCGGTACCTCAGCAATGTGGTTCCCAGCGGGTCATAGATGAGATGCTCGAACTTACCTTCCAAGGCAGGCTTGATCACGCGCAGGCAGACTCGGTCATTGCCTCGAGTACTGCGATGGAGGACCGCATACACGGTGCCGCCAGGTAGGGCTTCCAGTCGATTTGCGGCCTTTGGTGCAGTGGGGGCGGTCATTAGCCCTGGGATGGCGTAGAGTGTGCTCATAACGAAATGTAGCCGTTTGCGGAGGCTTCTATGGTTTCCACCACATCCAGAACCTCCCGCGCATCTAAGTTGATGGCAAGATTGCGGGCGTCTTCGAGCAAGGACTGCCATACCCCGTCCGCCTCTTCCAAGGTGCGAGCCACAAACTTAGCCTCTGCGGTGCGGTAGTACGGGGTTTGCAGGGTGTCACTTATTTCCAACGGGCCCTGGGTGCCGATCTCCTCCAACTGAGGGACTGAGGCCATGCACTGGAAGACGTCACCTTGGGTATCCCCTTGTCTGGCTTTGGCATACACGAAAATAGCAGACGGAGCCCCACCGGTACCTTCAGCCACGATTCGAATCGGCCAAGCATGTTGCTCACCTTGGGTTAAAGGTTTGGCGGTGTATCGGGTTAAACGTATAGTGTTCATGTGTATCTAATTATGGGAAGCGAGCCCACCGGTTTCTCCCGTGCTATGAATCGAAGCGCCCGCGCATGATAGTCGGTGGAATCCGCTTCCAGCTTCAAGTCTATAATCAGCGCTTTATGTCCTAAGTACTGGAAAAACAGATCCACAAGATTGATGTTAATCGAGGTGCCTGCAGTCAATCCTAGGGCTGTAGATATAAACACGTTGCAGCGATCTTCTGCCGCAGCCTGATGGGCCCAAAACTTTTCCTGAACCGTAGCAGACCCCACCAGCGGGGCCGAGACGTGATACTTGCCGGAACGCACTGTGCTTTGCGTGGTGGTACTGACCAGTTGATTGGAGTCCGGAACACTGAGCCCTTGAAATGGGATCAGCGAGTCCAACGACAATCCTTGCGACCAGTCCAAGTTGCGCCACCACACACCCCCAGTGGAAGCGGTTACCGTCACCATACCCCCAACTACGGTACCTTCCGGGTAAAGAGTGCCTACCGTGAGCAGGTCGTGCACGTAAGGGACTCGAACCACACCAGTGTCAAAGACGTAGAGGTCCCCGATGCGAGCTTGGAGCGTCCCCGTGAATTGGAGCACGACGTAACCCGCCGCGACCGCAATCGCTTTCTGGAACTGGACCGCGGTTTGATTGCTGCGGTAGTAACGAGCAACTTCTTGCACGTTGTCCGTAGCCACCTCCAGCGAAAGCGCATAGTTCTGCAGATTGAAGGTGTTCTCTTGGTACGCGAACACCTGAACTCTAGGAAAGTCGAACACAGGATACACAGATTCCCGGAACACGACGACGCCATTATTGAATTCGTAATCCGCACCCAAGATTCTTTTTCCTGCTTTGGTTTGAAATGCGAGTGGGGTGATATCTGGAACAGGAAACTCCCAAGTGTCGTAGGGAGGTGGGACCGTGGGATTGGTTTGGTACGCTTCCCAGTTGAAGTAAGAGGCGGTTAAAGGTGGAGACGAAAATGTGGCGGTAAATCCAAATATAGTGACCTCAGAAATAACCGCGGTGATAACTTCTATTGGATCCCCTACGGACAGGAATGAGCCTAAAATTGTGGGCGGAGACTGAAGAGGAATGTCAAAAAAAACCGTAACACTAGCTGAGCCGGCGGGTACAAGTTGTTGTTGAGATTCTAGGGGTGCGGTGGCTCTCCAGTTAAACGTTGCAGTAACTTCCAGCGGGGACGAAAGCGCAACATAGAAACCGTAAACAGTGGTGCCAGATATTGAATGCGACACCACAGAAACCGTACCGCCTGATTCCGGGGAGTGGACGGATCCTGTAACCACCGGAGCCGAGGACATCAACTGCGGGAGCGGAACCCAGACCAACGACACCCCGGCAGGGATTGTTTGCTGCCCGGATTGATCGGTAACCGAAGCTGTTCCTGTTGGAGCCGAAGTCGCGTACCAGATGATCCGATAACCCTCGACAGTGACCGGAGCGGTAAGTGCCACCGTAAACGTACTTGTGGAATAGCTGACCACGTTTACCGCAATCACTGAGGTTTCAGAGACAGGGGATAACAGCGACACCAGAACAATTCCAGGCGTAACTAGAAAAGTTGAGGAGAATGGGATCTCTAGAACCGTGGTGTCTACGGGTAGTGCATACGTACTCCACTGCGCAACCACAGCCTGCTCAGCTCGACGAGACACAACATCCAAGACATTTACGTGCAGATCTAAGTATTTGCCGATGACCCTGGAGTTGTCGGTGAGACGAACCGCGGCGCGATCAATACCAGACATCACTTGGTTGCGTTCCGTGGTTTCCAACAACGCCCGCGCCTGCTGTCGGGTCTCAGGGGATACCACCGAGCTCCAAAAGGAACCCGCTCTAGGAAACACTTTATGTTCGTTGAGAAGCGCAGGGGTCACGGTGAGTACTCGGTAAAGGTGAGTTCGTCGGTACCAAGAATGTACCCGATATTGCGCTTACCAGCAGCCACAAAGGTCTCGGTGGCTGTACCCAGATTTATGTCTTGGTAACTGGGGGTAAGCGTTGCTGTAGTGGCTAGGGTCAGTGTGGGAGGAGTAAGCGCAGCGGCAAGGGCAGCAGCGACCCCAGCCGAAGGCAAGGCAGCAGTTGCGGGTAAGAACTTCGAAGCACAACTCCAACGCACAGCGGCGGAGCAGGTAATGCTTTTCACCCCGGAGGCTCCAGCGTAAAGCAGGGAATCCGAGATCGCGGAATCCACGTAAATGTTGGGGTAGCTCAGCGAAGCAAAGTAAGCCAAGATCTCGGTGCGAGCCTGATCAATGTTCACCTGCTTCCCGGCAGGCTTGATGTACTCCACTACCATAGAAGTGAACACCGCTGGAATAAAGGTCTTGGTGAGGACGTCGACCCCCACCGGCTTAACCTCGGTAGAGTTCAGCGTAGTCGCGACATGCAGGAGACCGGGATCAAAGCGGTACGTGATTGTGAAATATGTGGAAGTGATACCGTCAACAACCTCAGTGGGAATAAGAGGTAGCGCGTTGGTGTCCCTGAGCATGGGAATAATGATCCACAGCTCTTCCAGCTCGCTATAAGCTGCAGTAGCCAGAGGGGCGCGAACCGGATCCAAGGACCGACTCAAAATGGTTGGGACCACGGTGAGGGTATCCGCGGTTTCAGCGACCACGGAATCAATGACCACCGGAGTCTGTGCCAGCCGCAACCGACCCACAAAGCTATCCGAAGTAGAATCCAGGGGAAGCTTCACGACTTGGGTAGCGGTGAGCAGACCCTGGGAGGAGCGCACCGAAACATCGAGTCTGCCGTCGCGGAATCCCATCGCATTCGTGGTGTCCCGCAGCATCTCGGGATCCCCACTCACGGAAGCGCTGACACCAACGATACCCGGAAACTCTTTACGTACAAAAGAAGCGGCTCCGCCTCGCGTGGTCAGACTCGAGGAATAAAAGGTTTCACGGGTTCGAGCCGCGAGTACAGATAAGGTCTCCTCTGGGCTTCCGTCATGGAAATCCCCGACCGCAGTGATCTCCACCATCGTGGTCAACAGGTTGTCCGTGGAAGCGGTGTCACCATCTACCACTGCTTCTGGCATCACTCCCATCACCGGGACATCGACGGCAAATGTGGTGTCGTCGAGACGGGACAGCACCACGTCATTACTGGTGGTACGGGTTCCTGTGGTAGCTTTAACGTTGAGATGCCCGGAACCCGCAAGACGAAGCGCAAACACAGAGGCGGTACCGAACAGAAACGAGGTTCTGCGATTCACGGTAACGGCGGCATCGGTGGAAAACGTGATTCTTACGATTCCCGTAGCCTTGAGGTTGTCGTGTTCTACGGCAGCGAAGTTACGCAGAAACGCCCGCACCACATCACAATTTTTAATCACCCCATTGGCAACTTGCTGGAGATCGAAATCAGAGACAAAGTTTTCCGCCGCGATTTCTTGTGCCGCTACCTGATGTGCGAACGGGGTTAACACCAGATCCCCGTAAACCGAGTTGGGGCGGGTATCGAGATCCGGCCAACCCACTTTGAGGTAGGTCTCCAGTCGGGCTCGTACATCCAGAATCTTGGACTCCGGGATATCTGCGAGTGCGGGGGCGTAACTGGTGAGATTGATCATGTTAGATGTTGACGGTAATCCCTACCGATTTCCCGTCGATGGACAAGAACTTAGCTTCGAGACTCAGCCCGTTACCCGAGAACTCAGCAGGAGCCAGATTAACTTGAGCCAACCCGCTAGGGTCCCCACCTTCGGTATCCCGGGAAAAGGATAACGTGTCCAGAGCGGCAAAGTTGGAGGAGTGTTGCGCCGAGTTCAAATCAATGAGCCTCCCGTAAGCTGCATCTTTCTGGAGATTGGTTCCGCGGGTGTCGTAAACCGGATCCGTGCCTTGGCGGGTGCCGATGTTAACCAGCGCATTTTGCACCACGCATTGGAATCCAGAAACCGAGGCAGAGCCCAGAACAGGAACGCTGATAAAATCTATTTGTACCCCGGTCATGCCAACCCTCCTATGGTTTTTGAGGTTCCCGCAAATACTTCGAAGTCTTCTCTCAGCTTATTGTTAACCCCCAGCGCAAATAAATACTGTCGATTTGCGTGAGCGTAACGAGCATCACGTTGAACCGCTAACGCGAGGATGAATTTGATTCTGCTCATATACGGATGCTCATCTGCTTCCTGAACCGCGGCATCTTCAGTGGTATCCGCATGAGTATCGAGCTCGGTCATGGTAAGCTCTTCGAACTGCTCCGAGAATACCACTGGGCCCCGTTCCCCGCTAAACGAGGCCAGATACCGGGTCTGATACTCTTCACGCCCATCTCCTGTGACTTCGGTTTTGAAGGGGACACTCATATCGTATTCAGAGCCTCCTCGAGTTCTTGCATTCGGTAGCTTAGTCTTGCACTACGACGGGACAGTTGAGACGGAGTCAACTTGAGCAGGACCGCGATATCCTTGGGTTCCATCGTCTCTTCTCCACCATACCCAGTCTTTAGTTCCAGGATGCGGCGATCCACATGGTCGGAATCCCGGTACACGTATTCCAGCGCTTCCGGGGTGTTGTCGACTTGGGTGTTGTTTCCCGCGCCTCCCATTGCGCCTTCCGTGGGGGTCTTGCGGAAGCTGCGTCTCACCCTAGCGATACGGGTCACAGGCATACCGGTGTGATCTGCGAGTTCTCCTACGGTGGGGACTCGGTTGTGCTCATCGGTGAAAGACTGCTCGGCTTGATGCAACCTCATCGCATCCTGTTGTGCCCGCTCCGGAACATTTACGGGGGATTGGATCTCACGGCGGAACCTGCGGAGCTGTTGCAACTGGTTCGAGGTCCAGGTAGCCAGAGATGCACCAGAGGTGGGGTTGAACTTCTTTACAGCCTGCGCAGTCAAAGTTCTGGCCTTGATCTTGAGCGCCGGGTCATCTTGCCCACCAACGGAAGACAAGGCGTAACCAATAGCGGGACGCAGGGAATCCACCACCGCATTAAGATTGAGGTGGCTGGGATCCTTTTGATAAGCCTCGAAATGAGACTCAGGCGTTGACATCTGCACTACGGTCATCTTGCGACGATGTGGGCAGGTATCAAGGGAATTAGTGACGGGACAACTCTAAGTACTTGCGGCGCAGCGCGGCTTTCGCACAGCCATTGCACCCCTGCTGGTACGCAAGTTCCCGCTCATAACGTTGCTGCAGATCCGGACGTCGCTCTAATCCCGGGATCGTAAGCTTACGTTGAAGTGGGATTACTTTGAGCGGCCTCATGCTTTTTTACAATTGCCTGATACTTCCGGATAATCGCGCCTTTCGCGCAAGCCGGACACCCTGCCGCAAGTTGGGACACTTCTTCGTTGTACTTGACCCGTAAGCCTTCGCAGCCCGGGAACCAACACGGGGTGGTTTCGGAGAAGAAACCTAGGATGCGGCGGTCATCAGCACTGATCGAGGTCACCACCATATTTCCATTCGCGTCCCTAGCGGCTGTGGTGACATCCGGGGCTGTGGGTTCTTCAGAGACAATGGTCTGATTCTCGTCGACCACGAATTTCCAACGCACACGCTTACCTTCGGTGTTTCTAAATAAGTACAGGTTGTTCATATTCTCTTGAGGATTCCGTAAAGCAGATAGAAGCAGATCGGCCACGTAAACATAGAGACCACCATGAACCCCACTGCTGGTGCTGGCGCCAGCGTGAAGCAGGCTAGGATTCCTGCCACGAGAAGCGACATCCAAGTCCCAAGGCATAGCGGACACACCCAGAGGTCTCCAAGCCCACCATAACGAGTTACAGCGGCACCGGCGAGGTCGTCCTTGGTGAACACCGGGTCCCGATGGAGCACCGACCACAGATGCTGGGGAAAGTTGGAGAAGAACCAAGCCGCCAATAAATTGGAGGCGATCACAAAACCCAGACACCACAGGTCAAGGGGTAACCAGCTTACGGTAGGCATTGAGATATTTTTGTTGAAGCGCGGATCGAGCACATCCCGAGCATCCGCCAACTTTTGTGAGTTCGGCGCGGTAAAGCAAGCGCAATTGGTCACACCCCGGCGTCAGGCAAGGCTGGTCGAGTTGGAAGAAGATCGCCGGGTCGACGGTCGCGATAGGAGGCGGCGCGGTGGGCGCATCAGGTGGCGGTACGACCGGTGAGCTGACCGGCGGTGCTCCAGCGACCGGGTTGTAGACAAGGATTTCGATTGTACGCCGCACCGGGCGCTTCGCCTTGATATCGACGGTGAGAAAGAATACCCCGGGCTCAGTCGGAGCGCCGGTGAGCATGCCTCCGTGGAGGGTCGTGCCTGGGACGTGGCCGGAGATGGTTCGATTGGTCGGCGACAGATAAGCGCCGATGGAGAGCGCGAGTGGCTGCCCGACTTCGGCCCGCACCACGGTCGGGCGATCGGGGCCCAAGTTGATGAGGGTCATACGCAGATCAGTTTGAGCTGCCAGCCCGTGATCCCGGATTGGCTGCCATCACAATGCGGGGTGACCTTCACGCGGAGGTCGTGCACCCCGGCGCTGGTGCCGGAAAGAAACACCGTGGACCGGAGGGTGGTCAGCGGCGTAGCTTCGTTCAAGATTACACAGTCCGAGTCGTAGACCAGACTGGAGTCTAACCAAATCTGGAGTTGGTCTTTGATGGTTGGCGCAGTGTCGAAATAGATTTCAAGATCCTGGTCGCCGGTGCAGACTGCAAAGGTGGTGTCGTAGGCGGTTTCAGCACCGTTCGTGATCGTCAGTCCGCCTCCGGCACAGAATTCGTTGGCGGGCAACCGGTGCCCCGACACTCCGGAGCTCAGATCGGAATTGTTGCCAACGCGGAGTGCCTGGATGGTGAAGGTGTGCGCTGCGCACGAGTCCGACGGGGCAGAGAAAGCGGTAGTAGTTCCGGCTTGTGCCTGGGCGACCGCAGTCTGCCCACCATCCATAAAGATGTCGAAACCACCGGTCGCCGATGCCTGGGAATCCCAACTGAAGTTCACCCGATCCGCAATGTTGGAAGACGCGGCGAAATTGGAGGGCGCCGGAAGTTCCGGCCGGACCCCTGAAGCCGCGGTGGTAGCATCGGAAGTCACCCCACTCAAAGTCGCCGTCATGCTGTACGAATACGAGGTTCCAATGGTTCCCGATGTATCGGCCTGCGAGGTCCCCGTCAAGTTGGAGAAGATGCTGACGGAGTCTCGATAGATTTCGAAGGTCGCGCCGGCGATGGCGTCCCACTCAATCAACACCTGGTCGTAGTCGTCGGTGGACACCGCGAAATTGGCGACCACCAGCCCAAGGGCAAAACCATCATCGAAGCCGCCGGGATTATTGCTGATGGCGGTGTCTGTGACATTCACCGCCTTTACCCAGTAATACCAGGCTGTGGTATTGACAGTCGGGCCGGTAGTGGGGGTCGTCCGGGTGGAGTCGTCGTCGAAAGTGGTGACGGATCCGTCAACCTCCCCCACTTGTATGTCGGGGCTCGCATTGGAATTACGGCGGCGCCAGATTTCAAAGGTGTCCACTGCCCCGCCCCCGGTACCCGGGGTCCAGGTCACCACAATCTTCAGATATTGGTCCCGTGACGCTGTGACGCCAGTCGGGGCGGTGGGTGCGGCAGGGGGAGACGGGCGGGTGCCGTTGTCCGCAGAACTCGCGGCGGAAGTACCGCCGGCATTGAATGCTTTGACGGTGTACGAATATGTTGTGCCCGCCACGGCCGTGGTGTCGTCGTAGGTGGCGACATCTCCGACGGTCGCTAGGTCAGCGTTATCCCGTAGCACTGTGTAGCCGGTGGCGGTGTCCGACTTCGTCCAGGTAATGCGAACATCGGTGTACCGATCGTCAGAGGCCACGACGCCAGTCGGAGCCGCGGGGGCGTAGGGCAGGTTGGAAATGGTGACAGAAGCATCCGCGCTTTGGTCCGGTGCCCCGTAGGCGTTGTCTACGATAACGTAATAGAATCCTGAATCGGCGGTACCGACCGAGTGCAGCGTGATTTCGGAAGTCGTGGCCCCGGAAATTACTCCCGCGCTGTCTTGAAACGCGCCACCGTTGCCTGACTTCCACCACGCATAAGTCAAGGAAGGGGAGCCGGTGGCCGTCACACTCAATACCAGATCTTGCCCCGCGTATAGATTCTGGTCTTGTGGATCAACGGTGATGACCGCAGCCTCCGGGATTGTCACCGTGATTTGTACCGTATTGCTGGTAGCAGCCCCCGCTGTATTAGTGGCCACCACATAGTAGCTGCCGTCGTCGGTATACTGGATGGCGGAGAATGCTAGTGTGTCCGATGTCTCACCACTCAACAGCCCCGCCGGATATGTGGATGGCGTCCCCTTGTACCACTGCAAAGTCGGCGCCGGGGATCCGCTGGTTGCCACGCTCAAATTAACTGGGTCGTCGAGAACATAGGTGCCGCCTTGGGGCTGCGTCGTGATCTCCGGAGCCACGACGTCTGCAACGGTGAGGGCAGCCGAGGTACTTGTATCATACCCTAATGAATTTGTTACCACACAGGAATATGAGCCTTCATCCGCCTCGCTGGCGGGGTATACGGTCAGCGTGTCGGTCGTGACCCCGGAATAGTGGCCAGCTTCTGTCAAGTCCACGCCCCCCTTTTTCCACTGGTAGATGAGTTCGGGAGACCCGCTCGCAGTGACGTAAAACCCGACGCTGCTCTCCGCGTCCACACTGGCGGGACTGGGGTGCGCTGTTATTGTCGGGGCTTCGCCAATCTCCAACAGCACGCCGTCGGAGAAGGTCAACCCGTGGGCATTTTCTACCGCCACCATGTAATAGCCTGCATTTGACGAAGACAGGCTTGGGACCTGATACGATGAACTCTGGGCGCCGGCGATCGGGACACCGTTGTACCACCAGGAATAAGTGAGCGGTGCGCTCCCGCTGGCGGCGACGGAAAAAGTTTTACTGGTACCAGCAAGTTGCACCCCGCCCGTGGGTTGGGTGGTGATTACCGGAAGCCCGCCCACAACGAGGGTGGCGCTGTCACTTAGCACCGAACCCGCCGAGTTGGTAAGCCCCACTCTATAGGACCCCTCGTCCGCCGCCACGACAGCCGGAATGATCAACAGCGGAGTATTCGCTCCCTCGATGGCCACTCCGTATTTGTACCACTGATACACGATGTCCAGACCCGCGCTCCCCACACTAAAAATCGCCGGTTCGCCGGTCACCGCGATAACGTTCTGCGGTTGCTCCGTTACCACCGGAAGCCCGGCATACGCGGTATCGACGATAATCGTGAACGACGACTCCAGAGTTCCTATGTCGTTGGTTGCCGTGATCGTGACCGTATACTCTCCCGCGGTTGTCGGTGTCCCGGATATGACGCCAGTGCCCGTGTTGATCGATAGCCCGGGTGGAAGTCCGGTGGCGCCGAAGCTGCCGGGGTCGCGGTTGGCACTGATGCTGATACTTCCCGACCCGCCAATCGCAAGAGTCACCGAGGTCGGCGAGTACATGATGGACGGCGCTTGGGTTTGCCCGATCGCGCATTCCGCGGTGACTCCGTAGGGGCCCGCGCAAGTAAACTCATCCATCTGAAACGGGCATTCATAGACGGGAGACTCGGTTTCCGTTCCCACCCGGGTGTAGTGCATCGGTACCACGGTGCCGCCGACGTCGATCAACCATCTCACGGTGTAACCAAGATAGGTGCCGACATTACTGAAATTCCACTTGTATCTGGATTTTCTTATACGGACTATAACGCTGGGCGTCCCGCCGCTAGTGTTGTCAAAAAAATCAATAGCCGACGCCGCCGAGGACACGCCGACCCAGGCTGTAAAGCCAGGCAGCGAGACTAGCGCGGAGTCGAGTAACGCATCGAGGCTAAAAGATGCCAGGAAGGTTCCGGTGCTGGTCAAAGTCTCTGTGCTTGCTGACGTGTCGCCCGTATAAGGGTCCGTGACGCTTTCGTTCACAGTGTTGGACGTACTGCCAATTTCACAACCCATTATCTGCCCTGCGTACGACGGAGAGCAATCCTCTACACTTGAGTTGTTATAGGATGTGTTTCCTATGTCGGTTCCGCTGCTCTGACTCGAGGCTGCTCGATAGGTTTTACACTCTGCCGTTTCCGCGCCGGTCAGTTTATCTATGTTGGCTTTGCCGTAGCTATGTACACTAGTTCTACTCGTGCTTGAAAAATAGATGCTTCTTGGCGGTGGGCCGTCGTCGTGCCGTATCGCGGAAGACCTATAACGTGTTAGCAGGCCGCTATGACATGTCTTACCTAACACATAGTCAGTTTCTACTTTTTGTAAGTAGTACCATGTAAGTTCTGTGTAGGCCGTACTGCCCAGCAGGGAAGGGGTCGGAGGACTGCTACAACACAACCAGTCACAGCCCCCGGTCTCTGTGTTCCTAGGGTTTAGGTCCGCACATTTCTCGATGATAGCCTCCAGATGCTTCATCGTGTTGCAGTACACCCCTAACTTAGCGATACCGTCACAATCCAAAGTTACTCCGTTGCAGGTATTGGAAACCCAAGGCACCGAGGTCGCGGTCACACAACCCGGGGAAGTGTTAGGTACGTTCCAGATCAGCGCCGCCCAAGACACAGGACAGTATGGTAGAATCCTAGTTGTGGTGCTTCCCGCCTGCCAGAATTTCCCGGTTTGAGCCCCACAAGAATCTGCTAGCAGGGCCATGATGCGATTCTTGATTAGCGTGAAATCATAAGCAGCAATATTCCACCCTAGATAGCCTTCAATGGGAATGATTATTTTACGAAGCACGTAACCATTTGCAGAGGTCCAGATGTAGTAGTAATTAACCTTTTTATCGGATCCGTCACACAACGGAAATTCTCGAACCATGTATCCGTCTACCTCATCGTCAATAACCCGGGATCCCGCGGGTTTTACATTCTTTTCCAGCAACAAATATTCCTGGTTTAAGACTCCAGACCTTCCGTCTTCGTGATGTAAAGGA